>Ga0247778_1000297_pt1 | contig 77948 bp, 101 predicted proteins | sample UWRJL049202B5_FD_179939 | JGI IMG/M metagenome (GOLD analysis project Ga0247778, IMG submission 179939) | Plant litter microbial communities from Arlington Agricultural Research Station in Wisconsin, United States - UWRJ-L049-202B-5 | ecosystem: Environmental > Terrestrial > Plant litter >... | reverse complement strand
TTTTTCATTTTTCATTTGGCGTTGAGGAGAATAGGGTGGTAGCAGCAGGCCCGTTTATACCAAAATACCTCACGGGGTGTGGGTGTCTTTCACGAAATATTATTATAAAACCAAAACATCATCACTTCTAGTACAAAAGAATATTTCAATCGTACCTATGAGCCTTCTCTGAATTCTTAAAAGTGATGCTTGAAATAACCCCTTTGTTCACGTGATGATAATAAAATGCCCACAAATCGAGCCGAACGAATTTTATCTTTGACCCCTCCATAATTTTGACGACGGCAGCTCTCGAACAACCAGCAACACCATGAGCGCCTTTCAAAACGGCACTGCGCCGCCGCGAGCGGTGGAAGACGACTCCGATGTCGAGGAAGAGGCCTTGGTCGCAGACTACAGAGAGCAGGTCCAATATGAGGGTATGGAGGAGTTGGAGCAGGTCAGCTCGTTGAGCATGGCACAACAGACAGACGATATCCAAGGAAGACTTGTCGCTGCTGCGCAACCTCTGGATTTCTCTGCGCCTCTTGAGGTCAAGTTTGCGAGTTACGACAATTATTGCAGCTTGTTCCACTTCATTCTGAACTCGGATGGACCTGTGGACTTGGAACCTCCTTCCGTGCGCTCTTTCACAATCCACCGCGTTTGCCAATACTGACTGATAAATAGTATTTCTGGGCCTGGGATGTCATCGATGAATTTATCTACCAATTCAACTCTTTCTGCTCGTACCGAAACCGCGTCGCGCGACAGGGCAACAATGAAGAAGAAATCACGATCCTCCGCGAAGCACCGAATACATGGGGCTGCTACAGCGTTCTCAACGTCTTGTACTCCCTCATCCAACGATCGCAGATCAACGAACAATTAGCGGCTATGAAGCGCAACGAGGAGCCTATGGCAGTAGCAGGCGATTACGGATCGAAGTCCTTATACCGAATGCTGGGATATTTCTCGATCATTGGACTGTTGAGAGTACACTGCTTGTTGGGAGATTTCAGTCTTGCCCTCAAGACTCTGGATGACATTGAGCTCAACAAGAAGGCCATGTTCGCCCGTGTTCTGGCTGCACATTTCGCTACCTACTACTACGTGGGATTCTCCTACATGATGATGCGCCGATATGCAGATGCGATCCGCATGTTCAGCCACATCCTCATCTACGTCTCGCGCACCAAGAACTCCCAAAAGAACGCACAATACGATTCGATTTCTAAGAAGAACGATCAGATGTACGCTCTTATCGCCATCTGTGTGGCTTTCCACCCCACCAGACTCGACGATGTCATCCACACCGCTCTCCGCGAGAAGTACGGTGATCAGCTCTTGAAGCTTCAGCGCGGTGGCCCGGAATCGCTTCCTATTTTCGAGGAGCTGTTCCGTTCTGCTTGCCCCAAGTTCATCTCTCCTACTCCTCCCGATTTCGACAACCCAGAACTCAATGTCGATCCTCTTGAGCACCACCTCGCTATCTTTATGGATGAGGTCAAGACGAACATGTGGAGCCCGACTGTCAAGTCGTACTTGAGACTCTACACCACGATGGATTTGAAGAAGTTGGCTGGATTCCTTGAGGTCGAGCCCGAGAAGTTGAGGGGATGGTTACTGGTGAACAAGCAGAGGAGCAGACAGATTAGATGGAGTGATAATGGACTTTTGGACGGTGAGATTGTGGGCTCAGGTGATCTGGATTACGCCATGCAAGGGGTAGGTTGCGCGCAAGATAACATTTCAAACACTATGCTAACAGCATCTCAGGACTTGATCCACATTTCGGAAGCCAAGGTCGGCCGCAAGTTGGTGGACTGGTATCTTAGAAACCTTGCTCGCACATACTGAGCGGTTGACGTTGACGCTTTATCGATGGCTCGGTAGCGCTTTGGGGGCTTTGCATGGGATGGCGTATGGGATGAATGAAAAGCGGTCTCTACCGGTAACCCGGACTTCTCTGTCGCATAGACAGATAAAGAGCTATGTAGACCAACTGCCGTAAATTAAATAGAAATCATACCTAAAGTTTATGCATTTAACTTGGAATCTACGTTGCAACCTGGTGGGTGTGCTAGAAAAAAGTAAATGTTCCAAGGGGGTTGCTTGGAAATCTACAAGGCTGGAATCCTCAGCCGCGCTCGCCAAGCTTGCTCTCTTTCTACCCAACCACGAATTTGTACACCGACATTCTTTCCCCTACCAACGTGTACAACCCTCAGATATCTCTATCTGTATCCTCCTGTCGATGTTGATGGTGACTCCGATGCGACGACACTGAACGTGGTGCGACGATACACGAGTTTACACAGCTTCTGCAGCACAGAAATCTCGCCACGGTCATCGGCATCACCTACTGAAAGAGAGCTCCAAAAAACATCGACTTCCAACCCTGCCCAACGCAACAACGAAATCGACTCGAAATCAGCGAAAATCAACGACAGTCCATGCATACCATCCAGGCTCCATACTCCGCAGTCTTCGCAGACTACGCCGACGTTGCCGACCTGAGTTTGTGGAGAGGCCTTACTTAGGAGCTCCATCGCCATGGCCATGGCATCCGCCCCCCCCTTCACGCAACAAAAAGCACCGTCCCCTCGCCGTCTCGAATCCTCTCCCAGCCCGCCTATTTCGCCCTTGAATCTCAGCGGCGCTGAGAGCTATATGACATCTCCGTTGGATCCCATCATCGAGCACGTCGTGGCAGACCATAGCCGTCCAGCCCAGCACGAGCGCTCCGGCTCTCTTGCCAGCATTACCTTCAAGGCCCCCTCCCGCGCGGGAGCTCCCTCTCCCTCTCCCACGGGCCAGCCCCGAGCCAAGGCCTCGCGCATAAGAGGTGCGTCGCCGCCACCCCCGTCGTAAGTCTTGCCATTTCTCTACCCGTTTGAAGCTTGTTCTCGCAGATACAAAGGAAGGGCACACGAGCAAGCAGAGCTTCCCAACAGCCGCGAGGCCAATGGGTGATTTAATACCGGCCGGATCTGCAAATCCCCACGCTTTCGTGCACGACTCAGCCTTGAGCTTCGCTTACAAGGGCCGAGAGGTGACGCAGATGCAGCTTGTGACCAACCCCACCTTTTTCCCTTGCGCTTGATGTGCCCACGTCCTTCCCAAATCCCCCGCGTGCGTTGGCTGTGGCTGTGTCTCGAGTCCTTTCTTCGCTGTATATTCCTCTTCTCCTTTTTTACACTCATTTTTACATTTATTCTAGAGAAATGGTGCTGACAGATGATCCGAACAACAGCAAGTTCCAGCGCCATGTGTCCTTCGACAACTTCGCTGCCGCAGAACCAACGAAGAATAACAGCATTTCCTATTGTTTAAATGTCAAGCATGCGGGATATCAGTACAAGCGACGCTCTCGCACGTTCATGGTGGGCATAGACGAGAATGATTATTCGAGTATTGCCCTCCAATGGGTGCTGCAAGAATTAGTGGATGATGGGGACGAGATTGTATGTCTCAGGGTCATTGAGAAGGCCACTAAAACCAACAATGCCGCGGAGATGAGAAAATACCAGAAAGAGGCGAAGGATTTGATGGACAAAATTCAGATGAAGAATGATGATAATCGAGCTATTAGCATTGTTCTGGAGTTTGCATTCGGAAAGGTTTCTCAAACTTTTCTGCAAATGGTGCGTGTATTTTTTACGCAAGCTGAATATATGCTAAAACGTTGCAGATTCAAACCTACGAGCCTGCTATGTTGATTGTTGGAACTCGAGGCCGCAGTCTTGGAGGAGTGCAAGGGCTCGTCAGCCAACGAAATTCATTCTCGAAATGGTGTCTCCAATACTCGCCAATCCCAGTGGTAGTCGTCCGCCCTCCCGAGAAACGGATCAAGAAGAAAAACAAGCGAGAGGCAGACCCAACTCGACAAGACTACACACGAATCCTTCGAGACAGCGGAATCGAGGAACACGAGACAAGCAATAGTACGAACCACATCGATTTCGAGACATCCAATACCCCTGACGGAGAAGCACATGCAGTAGCAGCTGCTCTCGGCCTACCTGCAGCTTTTGACCCAACCCTGAAGCCAATAAATCTCCCCGGAAGCCACCCGCTAAAGAAAGTCGACTCCGGTAACAGCGAAGTAACTAGCAAATCTAGCATCTCTCCCGATTCCCGCCCCACTAGTCCCACAGCCGTCATGAAGTCCCCCAAATCAGCACAGCTCGACAGTCCCGACGAATCCAGCGAAGAGGGAGATGATGAGGAAGGCGAGTTCGAAGTCACATCCGGGCAAGCGTTGTTGGAAAATGACGTGAATCCTCAACCGGACGTACAGAAGAAATTGAAGCTGCATGAGATGGAAGTCGGAGAGGCGAAGGCTCTACTTGCGCCGGGGACGAGAAAGGATAGTGTTAGTAGTGCGGGCTCAAGGGCACAGGATGAGGATGAGGAGGAGGCTTAGGAAGCCGAGCCTTATTCCCCCCCAGACTTTTCTGACGATGACGACTTTATCGACGATGGCAAGGTGGTTGAAGATAAAGATGAGATTCTTGCAGCCGATCCTATTTCTACCTCTGATACTTCCGGCGATGGCGGGCAGAATGGTGATTAGGATTAGTGGCCCTCGTTTGATGTTTTGTGGTGTGATCATTTGATGGGTCCATGCTTGGGTGCGTGCACAACTAGCTGAAATTTGCGATGATAGTGAAGTATCTTTTGAGCGTGGCGTATCTACGGTATGGCTGGAATGGCTTAGCGTTTTGGGATTGAATCCTGTTGAGCTGGGATTTTGAGCTTTTGGGTTCTCCTGGGCACAGCGTTTAGTAACGGTTATGATAATGAATCTCCTTTCAAATTCTCAAAATCGGTCAGCGGCATGTTGTGTTTGGGATTTTTCGGCAAATCATGCTTTTTAGTTATCTGTTAAAGACTCTAAGATTTGTGAGAGATTCAGGTATAATCTCATGGCTTCTGTGGCTATTACCTTCTCCTGGTTCCTTTGGCGCACAGTGCCCCTCCAAATTCACCCAGAGAAGGCGTCCTTACGCAAGAAAGAATTTCTATATAAACACTGTTTCCCTCCCAGCATCCGGTGATATTCAGACATACATTCGTCATGCAGCTGTACATCGAGGTGTGCTGTGCTGTGTGGTTTGGCAGCCGACGAAATTTCATGTGAATTACAGTATTTTCTTGGGTGCATTTCAGTCAGCTGTGTAGTTGACTGAAGCAGGGATGAATGAATGAATGAATGAATGAATGAATGAATTTAGCATCTGACAGCAAATGAATCAAAATCATACTTTCATTCTTGCACGCTTGATACCTTTTAATAATCTTGCAGAAATCTAAATGCAGGTGCGGCGAAGTCGTCGAGACATTGCTCTTGTTTTTTTTTGGATGAAAGTTGCCCTTGCGAGCTCTTGAGGAATATTTCTACTCCTCAGTCTTCGTTTATGACTCGGCATGAGCGGATGTTACTTGTTCGGCGCGGAAACTCAGGAAGCTGCGGCACTAATTCTGAATGCGCCACGCCGAGTGGGACATTCACAATGGGCAATAATTAGTGCCGCTTTTTCTGTCCATCGCGAGACTGCCTGCCATTTTTAGCGGCTTTGAACAAAAGGGGTGAGTCATATAACCGAACATGAACAAGTCACGCTAGAAGACTGGGAAGGGCCCTCTTCTTCGAACCAGGGGAATTATAGCCATGCGTAAGATATCATATACTCGAGGAATTCCACAATTCAATGAAATCCCAAATGATTCGATTTCGACAATTGCATTATCTCAGGTCTCAACTACCCATTCCCCGTCCAAATGACTTCAAGGTCTAAAGCGACCGAATCGAAGCATCACACAATAAACAAAGCGCTTTGCAAAATCAAATGCTCATTTTCTATCGCTGATATGCAAAAACCCAAACCCTCATTACTCATGATTACTTCATTTCCTCCTCAGCCATCCCCAATTTTCAAGACATCGGCATCATCATCTTGTAGATTGCAGACTTAAGCCTCAATCTCACCCTCAGCACGCTTATAAGCGCCGTAGCTCCCGTACGAACCATATCCGGTTGGCTCTGGGGCAGGTGGTGGTGGTGGTGGTGGGGTAGTGTCGGGGTAGGAAGCATAGTCTGAAGACCAGGGATCAGTATGAGTTTCGATGTGGAAGGAAAGAGAACTGTTTACCTCCATAGTTGCCATAGTCTCCATAGTTACCGTAATCGTCACGCTTCTCCTTCTCGGCTTCAGCGCGCTTGTAAGCGCCATAGCTTCCGTATGAGCCGTAGCCAGTTGGCTCTGGAGCTGGTGGGGGTGGTGGTGGCGGGGTGGTGTCAGGGTATGAAGCGTAGTCTGAAGAAATAATATCAGCATGAATACCGAGTAGAAGGAGAAAAGGCTTGTGTACCTCCGTAGTTGCCATAATCCCCGTAATTGCCATAGTCATCACGCTTTTCCTTCTCCGCCTCAGCACGCTTGTAGGCGCCGTAACTTCCATATGAGCCGTATCCAGTTGGCTCTGGGGGTGGCGGTGGTGGGGTGGTGTCAGGGTAGGAAGCGTAGTCTGATTGTCCGGCATTAGTATGAGTTTGATGAACGATTGAGAAGGAGAATTCTGTACCTCCATAGTTGCCGTAATCCCCATAGTTACCGTAGTCATCACGCTTTTCCTTCTCGGCAGTGGTGGGGACTGGTGCTGGGTCCGCTGGGGGAGCTGGATCAGCTGCTGGTGGGTAAGAGCTGTAGTCTGAACAAGGAAACGTTAGTGTGAGTTTCAATCGCGGAGAATGGAGGAATCATGTACCTCCATAGTTTCCGTAATCTGGGGACGAAGCAGTTAGTATAACTCTAGAGATTTTGGGTGCTTGACATACCACCATAGTCAGTGTAATCGAATTGAGGTGCGGGATCACGCTTCTCTGGAGCTTGAGCTGGAGCAGCGTTGACGGCCCCAATCGAGGCAACGCCTAAGACAACGAGTTGAGTGAAACGCATTGTGAGAGATAATTTTGAGTATGAATTGATGTATTATGAAGATGTCTTGAAGTGATGTAGAGATGAGATGATGAGATGAAGATGGAATGATGTTGACTTTTGGGGATAGACAGAGGTATTTATCACTTGAGAAACATGGACCGGTGATAATGAGCAGCTATTAAACGAAGACTTCGTTCCATTGACCCTCCGGAAATTTCGTATGAGATCCTTGATGGAGCCTGTCGCTCCTTGCGCCGTGGTGGAGTCTTCAACGGATCAGACATCCCAGAAGTCAGACAGGCTTGGACAACAGCTCCAAAAATGAACCTCTTCTGAAGCATAAAGAGAAATCTCTCCAAAACAAGGGCAGAAGCGAGAGGATCGACGGACGTGAGATCGGCGAGTCAGATGTGCTGGTCCGTATCCAGCATCACATGAGCCTCACGGCAGGAAAATTGAGGAAAGTTGTTCGTATCAGCAGTGTTTCTTGGCCGATCCTTGGCCTAGCATCGACCCCAATGCTCCGGGATCCAGATTTACGGGGATCGCCCGTCATCTTGCCCAATTGACAGTTGACAAGCGTTGTAGCCTAAAGACAATGCCACAACCTTATTTCAACGCTTAATCTGACAGGCGCAAATGAACGAAATTTCTCGTGAGATTCTTGGAAAACGTCACATTTCGTGTTATTCGTTCACTTGACCGCTACAACTTGACGCTCGCGGCCGACGATTGTCGTATCTCGGAACGAATTGACCAAATGTCCTTGAGCCAAAACTAAAGTGGCTGGAGAGCAGACAGGACCTCGGACAATCTTCACCCGTGAAATCCAAGCGGCGTGGTTTGCGGTGTACCAGATTCGGTGCTGGCGGTGCCATTGATTAATCGCTGTCACGGGGAGGAAGAGACGGGTAGCCGCCTTCCATTGGTCTTCTCTTCAAACAAACATCGCAGCGCTCTACGAAGTAGATTTCTTGAAATGCACAGCTTGCATGCATATGATGTGGTTTCAGGGTGATCAGGATGGTGCAGAGCCTTCTGTAATTTCCACAAAGCGAACTGCCTTCACCGAGGAATCGAATCGTGTGATATCGAGACAGAGCTATGGCCAGGTGAGCAGTACAGAGCGCCGGGTGCATTTACGGTAGCACCGAGGAATTTGTGTCATCAGGTTGGTGTTCTCGTGTTACGGAGCTCCGGGAGGTTCGTTTAGAGTTGTTTTTAGAGCTTTCCACGCTGTAGGTTCGCTAACCGACTGCCGCTAGCACCCCTGAAGAGGCGACTTCGTATCAAGCTCAAGCTTTTCTCCCCGGTTGGTCAGGTGAACGATTGCGACCGAAGTTCAACCCGCAGACACGAAGTCATCACACAGCCCTACAGCCCTTGTCTGACCTCATCTTCCCTACCAGGAGAAAAAGAATCCCTCGTCTCAGCAGTCAGGATGAGGGAAGGCAACCTTACCCGGACCAATTGTACGTACGATATCGAAAGCGATTGAGGCTGGGTCGGATGTTGTAATGTTTGCTAAAGTTCAGTATCCATTGCTATTTGGGACTTCTCAATTCCTCCTTTTATTCATGTCTACCTCCCTCTACTTCTTTGAACTTTCTCAATTTTGTCTTGAAAAATTCTAGTACGTCTACAATTCTATCAAAATGTACACACCACTCGAAACACTTGAAGAACGGAGTGAGCAAGGCTCTCGCCTATCCGAAGACTACGACGAGCTGTTGGCCAAAGAATCTCAAGATTTTTCCTCAATTAGAAAATCGTCGAAGCCTCGGAGTATTCTCCTACAAGTATTCCTCATTTTTGTGACATCGCTGTTCACATTTGCGCTTGGTACTTGGTTTGGTAGTTACAAGCAATTGAGTGGTCGCGGTTACCTGGAGCACGTCCAACACTATTGTATGTAACTCCTAAGCCTTCGAACTGATTTCCAAAACTGATCGGCATGGCAGCACCTATCTTGAAGGAAGTGGATACATCACTGCATGCTGTCCGATTCAATGGCTCTTTCATGAAAGAGAATGCCTTCCGACTAGATGCAGGACCTGAAGTTGATGCAGCCTGGGACTCAATCGGGGTCAACTGTGAGTTCCTCTTCTCCGAATCCTAAAATCAAGATCTAATAGTCCCACAGACAGAAGTATAGCTATTCCCGTCGAAGAAGCAGCAGCATCAGGGTTGAAACCGGACCAAGTCCAGATCAACTCCAAATACGGCGGTGGCTTCCCCGCCAACGTCGAAGGACTGCATCACCTCCACTGTCTGAACCTCATGCGACAAACGCTTCATTGGAACTACGATTACTACAAAGCCAAGGGTGACGGGGCATTCAAGAACGATGACAACATCGTTCATTACCATGTCACTCACTGCATGGACATTATTCGTCAGCAACTCATGTGTATGCCAGACACGGGGGTTCTCGGCCAGGTTTGGTGGGATCCGAAAGCACCCAAAGCGTTCGTGGACTTCAATACTGAGCATAAGTGCAAGAATTATGAAGCGATTCGGCAGTGGGCTGAGGTGAGACAAATTCCTGAAAAGGTGGAGAAGGACTTTCTTCAGCCGCCGAAGAAAGGCGATTTGATATATGATGAGATTCCTTGAGCAATCATGGCGTTGAATCATTCGATGAGAATATGAGTACGTCGCCCAGTGGCCCAACACTGAAGGAAAGCCAGACCGACCCCATGGCAAATTGCGGGGTTTGGTCTCATGTCGCCGGTTTCTTGATCAATGATGGACTTGAAATGGCAGGAGATGTCGCCATTTGTCCACTGATTTCAGCGGAGGGTGCTTTGGGCATCTAGCCCGGAATTACGGTCGAAGGTTATAGAATGTTTAGAAGCAACTTTCTGTCACCGAACGCATTGGAGCTTGGAAATGGGGTCGGGAAGCAGGGGAGGAAACGAAGGGCATCGCTAGGAAGGGCTTGGAAAGCACGAATTGACAAGTCACTCTAATTAGGAAGGATGTCTTGGACAGACCATTTCGGTCGACTATCTATGAGGAGGAAAAAAATCGTGTATCTTACAGCCAGCATGGGAGTAGAGTAGTGCATCTAATTTGCAAGTGAATATACAGAGAGGTTCCAAATTAAATGAGACGCTCCCGAGACTGCTGCTGAGACCTGCTCCAAAAGCGCGTCCCATCCCAAGACATTTTCTCCAATACGAAAGGTTTCCCCGCCTCCATATGGACCTGCATGTATAGTTTTCCCTGCATTTGGGCGGATTTTGACTCATCAAAATGATGGTTTTGCTGCACTTACCTTGCAAGAAACGGAATATTGAGGCCAAATTGCGGGCATTGCAAGTGACTGTCAAGATGTTTGAGAGGATAGGAGTGTAGACTTCGTGCAGTGGAGTTCTCGGCAGCAGGCCGGGGGAAAAAAGAACTCGCAATAATTAGTACCGCTTTTTGGGGTGATGGAACTAGAATGCACAGATATGACATGTAAGTCTCCGATTTATAACTTGGGTCCTATCCCAATTTGGGTCAAGGGGTATGGCGTCGAAACCGCACTAGCGACAACATAATAGAATGATCGAGAAGAAACCATGAATAGAGAGCTGATGTAATGTTGGTCGCACTTGCGTAGCAGTTTAAGCCTATAATCACGGGAAGAAAAAAGCGCAACCGTTCGTACGTAATCCCACCATTTATAACACCTTAGACAAGCAGAAAATGTAATATCCATTTTATGTATACCCCATCTCCCTAAACACATCGCTGCAGAATGCAAATGCAATAACCCAAAAGGTATCATCATCTCCCCCTTGGTAATCAAAATTCACAAAACATACCCCCCACTCCCTACAACCCCCCAATCCCTCACAGCTCTCGCTTCCTCAAGCTCCACACACCACCACAGTACTTCTCTCGCCTTATCCGGCTGTCCACCCTCCTCATATGCTCGCGACAGCGCAAACCAGGCTTCGCTGTAATTCCATCCCGTACCTAACTTGGTGAGTCCGCTTAGGAGACCGTAGGCTCGATCGCGGGCTGCGAGGCGGTCGAGGAGGGCGGTGGATAATTCTTTGGGGCTCTGCTCGAGGAGGGGGTGGTCGGGAGTGGTGGGCGTGGAGGGTGTTAATGGGATTGCGGCTGGTGTTGCGGTTGGGAGGCCGAGTGGGCCGTGGGGGATAGTGGATAAAGATGACGTCTGGGTGGTGGGAACGGCGGGGATGGTCAGGTTGTTTATGGTTGATGCGGAGGGTGTAGGGAATAGGCTGGGCTGGACGAGTGGCGGTATTGAAGGTGGAGGAAGTAGATCTTCGGTGTAGATGTCGAGGAGTATGTTCGAGAGGCCAACGGTTGCGGAAGGGTGGTCGGCGAAGTGCGTTAGGGCGGATTCGAAATGTTGGAGAGCGGAATATGGGGAAGCTTCGGCGACTGCGAGATATCCGCGCTGAAAAGTATTAGCAAGTTGATTTTGAGAAGAGTCTCGAATTAAGTTACCTCGGAGAAAACATCTCCCCATAGCTCGCCCACACTCTTACCACCGCCCCATCCTGCGTGATCGATTGAAACGTTACCACTATTATCTTTGGAGATATCTGTCTCCACAGCGTTCACTAGCTTCTGTGCCTCTTCGATGGCACCTTTAGCGTCTTCAAACATGGACGCTCTGCGATAAAACCCGCTGACTAGTAGCCACACATTTACCAGAATTGTTATCCTCCTACGTTTCTCTTGATCCTTTGGGAATCGAGTTACAGGGGTCGTAGAAGATGAATACGGTGAGATATGTGGAAGTCGATGATCTTGCGCAACTGCCGGGTTCGAGTGGGCGGGTTTGAGGGCCGGTTCCTTGTGTGACATTTGCTGCGATTTAGGAGGTAGAGGTTTAGACTGAGGTGAGTTCTTCGATGAGTCTGGTGACACAGCCAGACCAACCGCTGCAGCATCGAAATCTTCCGTGATCCATTGGTCCCTCTTCTGGGCGTCAGTGGGAGGGGTGAAAAAGTTCTCGCCGTCCACCGTCGTCGCAACATGTGGGGCGCCATCCGCAGTACTCGCCTTTCGCCCTCCCGTGCTCGTACTTCTGTTTCGGCTGCTGTTGCTTTTCTTTCTTGAAACGCTATCGCTGCGTTTTTGAAGTTTCTCGTGGTGGTGTCCGTCTTTCTTTGAAAGGCTACGTTGCCTGGCAGGAATTCCATTTTCGCCCGTAACGTGAATTGTCGGCGCGACTGTCTGCGTAGTTTGTGGGCGCGGGGGCCCAGACTGCTCCTCTATGGTAGGTGCCATGGGGTTCGATTTCCGCGTAGACCTCCCAGATCTTCCAAAAATGCTGCCTTTGATACTTCTAATGGTACCGGCAGAGCTTTTGGGTGGAACAGCAGTGGCTGGCACCACAGATAGTGATGGCTGCTTCTGTGGATCTCCGAATAGTCTGGCGTACAAGCTTAAGAGTTCATCACTCGCATTGACAGCGACCTCCGGACCTTCCAAAACTTCGATCAGAGCCAATTGAGTCATTTTGACCTCTAGAACGCTCTCTTTCTCAAAGTCATCCATGTCATCAACTATACCTTGACTGCGAGCTGGTGGCTTCTCGTTCAAATGCTCGCTCCGGTAAGCACCGCTTAGGTCCTCGTCGCCAAATAGGTATCTGGGATCTTGAAATTGCTCAAATGCGCCTTCGCAAGATTTTGTAGCGGTGAGAAATTCTTGTCTCGCGCTGAGTAAAAGAGACATGAGATGCCATAGTGGAATTAATGATCGCTCCCGAGCAAATCGTCCGGGGCGCAGGCCCAAACCATGAGGCGGACTTGTTGCAGATGACCGATGGGGCATTAACCCTACTTTCACAACTTCAATGGCTGCACTTAGTTCTCGGCGTTCGGCAAGAACTACACCCAAAGCGAACAATGTCTCGACATCTGTCGAACTTTCGTATTCGGGCGAAAGAGCCTTGCGGAAGCACTTGATGGCTTTCAACTGTATCTCCGTTCTGGTCGGCGCGTCAAACGTTAGGCGAGCCCATTGAGCGTGCCCAATTCCGATGCATCGCCATGCCATCGCGTAAATCTTGGGCGCAATTATGGTCCCCAAATCTGTAGAATGTCCATTCTCGAGAGTCTTACCATTTCCATTCAACTGTTCGCTGGAATGTTTATCCAGCCAGTCTTCGAAATAATGGCCTACATCCTTAGCTTTCTCTGCCCCCTGACGCGAGCCATAGCGACACAATGCTCTAATGCACTCTGAAGCGGTTCGAAGAACAGTCTCGTCATCGTCTAATCCATGCTCGGCTTCCCCTGTCTTTTCAACGCGAGCTTTGCCTTTCTTGACAATCTCCAAATAGGTATCGAACGCCTTGAGAGCCAAATCGAACTCTGCTACTGCCAAGTGAACTGTAAACAAATGCCTGAGTATTGCTGTTGAATGAAACGTCTTCGTCGCGGCTCGATAGAGAATATCCAAAACACCCCTACTGACACCTTCTGCGCCCCCTTCTCCCAAATCATTCTCCTTCCAAGTGCTTCCGCATAATACTCGCCAATTCTGCATGACGATCTCTACGAAAGCTTCTACTTCTTCGCTTGCTTCCTCTGCCTTGGGAAATTGTACCTCACTCAACAGTAGAGTCTCATACCTCGCCTCCACTCGCTTCAGTTCTGCACGTTGTTGGAGTCTGGTCGAGGTTTCCGCATAGGCTGTCGTCAATGAAGTCGTCGGGAAGGGCAGATCTTGCTGAAGAAGGTCCGAAAGTGTAATGTAGTATTCTTTCCACACTCCACGCCGCGGTACTTGTGCTTGAGGAGCTCGTCCCCCGGTAGGCGCTGATGCCTGGGCATCCCAGAACTTTGCCCATGCCCGGAAGGCAGACAGCGTCTCGGTCTCCAGAATAGAAGATATTCTAGATTTGATTGCATGGCTTGAAAATAGACAAAACCCCGTCAGGTAGAGTTCGGTCCAAGATCGTAGCTCTTTTCCCTGGTGCATGGATGATGTGCTTGACAGTATTGGCAAAGCCGACTCATACGTCTCCAAAGCTTCAGCAACTGCGCCTGTCCGTCCTTGTGCAATTCCCTTTATGTATGAGGCCTTCAACGCGCAAACTCTTGTCCATTCTGCTGAGCTTTTCCCAGTCCCATCCAACTGGGAGAATTCCTGCTCTATACTTCTTGGGAGTCTTGAAGCTGCCAACGCCGGCTCTCCTAGCTGCCAATGTATCCAACCCAAACAAACTGCGGCTTGGAACTCATCCTCGACGTATGTTCGCTCCTTCTCGATGGCTTCTAACAAGAGGGGTATATAGCGCGAGATGCTCGGAGACTGGGTCGACGTCGCAGTGCCAGGCCGTGATGTACTTGGGCGACTTTCGGAAAATTGGGTGACGGCATGTTCGGATTCGGCGGTCAGGGTAAGACCTAAAACATTGTATCAATATGAATCCAGCCACGCCCATTATCTGCTTGTAGGTCCTGGGGATTCGAGAACTGCTAGGACGTACAATTGCGATCGGGGGCATGTTTCTTGACCTTCCTAACAAGCTCCAGCACAGCGTCCCAATTGCCCTGACAGCGCGCCTCATCCAGCAATTGGATATAATGGGCCGCCTTAGTCTGCTCGCGCTTTCGAAAGGCATTAGCCCCCACGTTCCCATGGACTTAGAAGTGAACTTACGCTCATCGTTGGAACTCGGACGCGTAGAGGTTTGAATTTCGACTATTTTGCTGGTCATGCAGCCCCGGCAGCACCATATATTAACACGGAAAATTCTTCATGGTCTGCGGCTGTTGGGAATGATGCCAGTGGAAATCACAATCTGGATGGAGGGGAAGCTGGGAATCTAGGAAGCATGCGCATGCCTTGACCTTGACCTTCACATAACGATCGTCACCAATGAAGTACCTCTAGTCTAGATAGTTGTAGTTTTAGCGGAAATTAAATGGGCCAGAGTCCCGGCTGGGCCAATAGGAACCCCCGTCTAATCGCGATAGTCTGCACCTCTTTTTTCTGAGGTTAAAAAAAGTCAAGAATTTATATCCCGATTTTATATCCACGAGTCCACGAATATCATAAAACGGTTTGGAATTGGACTGGGTGCTATGCTATTGTGATCCTGACTCTGCGCCATAAGTGACCCAGGTCATAAGGCAAAAGGCAGTATTCCACAGTTCACACACAAATCCTGAATATCTGCAGCATCCTCCGTACAAATCTTTTTTTTTCTTCTTCAATATGTCTCTTCCGCCAGAGCTTCGAATTTTATGTCTTCAGCTCAGCTCGACGCCGACGACAGATCTTCCCCGCCTTACGCCTACTCTCCTTCGATATGTGCTGCGTTGTCAGCTCCCACTGTCAATTCCTGCTGGCAATGCAGCCAGAGCAGACGCTTCTGCCAGCTCCGTCCTCGTGCATAAGCTGAAAACCCAGCTAACGACCTTGTTGAATGGCAAAAGCCAGGAAGGGAGGTTCGCTGCTGTGGTTTTAATCAAGGCTGTCGTCGAGGTCGGAGGATGGGAAGTCTTGCGTGGTGCTGAAGCATGGGTTCGAGGCCTGCTTTCGCTCCTGGGGGTGAGAATTCTTGTCAGCCTTGTGTAGGCGCTTGCTAAAAAGAAATCCCTACCAGAAACCAGATACTGCTGCGTCAAAAGAGCTGTGTGTAATAGCACTCACCAAGATCTATTGTATGACCCACCAGTATCCAACACTGATCCGTGAGATTACTACGCCAACGTTGCCAACCTTTGTAACGTCCTGTCTTAATGTAATCTCCAATCCATCAAGTAAAACTCCGGACGTACCTTCGTCATTGGTAGAGAGTGTGTTCCAATCCTTCACCATGCTCCTACCCCGCCATACTACAATCTTTCGGCCTTTCGCTTCCCAGATCCGCCTCATCACCAAGCCATACGTTGCGCCCACCGCTTCAGATGGGCTCTTCGTGTCGTCGTCGCTAAGGGAGAGTGCTCGCCGTCTTGCCATTGCTTTGCATCAGACCGTTGCTAAAAATGCTGGAGGAGAGGAGTGGAGTAAAGCGGTTCGAGATCTTGTGAAGGATGCCCACGTGACGGCAGATAATGTATTTCGTGCTGTTATCGAGGACTGGGAATCTACCGCGGGCTATGCTGGAGAGCCTGTCGATGTTAATGAGGCGTTGGGCGGGGGTGGACGAAACCCTGACGACTTACCGCAATGGAATGGAATCGTCGCTGGCGTGGAGAGGTTGAGTGGCTTGCTGGAGATGCTGGTCGAGTACTTCAGGAGCGAGACATCAACGCCTGTCTCCATACCCCTGGGGTCCATTATGGATCTTGTTACTAGAATGTTGTCGATTGCGATGCCAGCATCGGACTCCTCTTCAAGGCAAGGGAGTGCCCGCTTGCACCCTGCCATCGATCGAGATGAGAAAGATGGCCTGTGGTGCGGCATACCTCAAGTTTATGTTGCAGCGTTGCAAGTCATCATTGCACTCGTTGAAAGATTACAAGTCGCGTTTATGCCACTAGCCCAAGGATTCTTTGACCAGCTAGTGTGGGTCCATCCTTTTGGCAGGAACCACCCCGAGTTCCGCTTAGTCACGTATGTCGTCGTTGCGAAAGTTTTGCTGTACATTGGTCAAAGCTTTGATAAGGCTCAAGTTGGAAAGTTAGGGCCTATAATGCGTTCATGTTGTAGGGATTTGCAGCCCGTGGATCCAGGCTCTCACAGCGACACCAGAGTAGGAGAGGCAGGCAAGAAGTCGGACGGCCACAATGCAAATCAGAACGCCGACACCTTCCTACAGAGTAAGCACAGTTCTGTCGAAGTAAGGCTTGATGAGACAGATCTTACTCTCGCTGCAAGAAGCCTTCTACCTCTGTTGCTGTCGCATATCCCCCAGCAGTATGTCGACGTATCTCTGCGATCTCTAATTGAACGCACTGCCATTCTCAGTCATGATAAAGACGCAATGTTAGCTAGCATTTTGAATCCATTTGTGGGCAAGAATGGGAAGGCCATGGCTACTGTGCTGCCGCATCTGGCCAGAGACTTCGGACAGGACATGGCTGTCGAGGTACTTCTCAGACCACGCATGCCCCTTCTGCCTTCTTCTGGTGCGCGAGTGTTCCCGGATGATGGTGTTGACGAAGATTATGAGGATGAAGACATGGAACTGAATTCTGTTAATGATCCAACGCAAAGCCTAATCCAAACAACTACCCCTTTTCACGCACAATCCGTCTCCGAACATCCAGGGCTTGCGGCCGCTGGGCATGCCCTTCCTGAGACTTCTGTTCTTCGCTCCGATGATGACTCCGCTGTCAACTCCAGTCACGTTCGCCGTGCCGGCACAAATTTCACCTCCGACGTCGCCGTTTCCGAAAAATTAAGCTTCGACCGGTTGTCAGAACCTGCATTAGCCCCCCAGATTTCCAAAAACACGGACCCAGCAATGCCAAGACGGCACTCACCCACAATTGCAGAAGACATCAAAATGGATTCAGGAGACGAATCATCGGACGATGAGAGCGTTCATCTAACGATGGAGCTGGACACGGATTCAGAATAGGGGGGAATGAAGCTGGTCAATTCGAACATTCGTGGAGAGATTCTCATCAATACAATCACACCGTTTAAGTCTCCTATGGATATCTAAGGCATTTGAACACTGTCATGGCATCGCTACAGTAGCGCACGGCACAATGGTGAATTCGAGGCGATGAGGGCCTTGCAGGGATGAGGGCGTGGGCTACAGGTCTTAGGAGGACTGTCAAACCTACAGGGGTCTTCTAGCGTTCCAGATACTTGGGCTTTGCGGCTCTTTTGCAGCGAAATCATTGGTAGGGGGTCTGTTTTTCACGGAATTTAGTGGTTATAACAACGGCTACAATGTCATAATAGTTTCCCCGCGAAATTTGGTCTCTCGCGCCGTTGTGACTCGATTCTCTGTTTAAATTCATTTCTGTGCGTTCAATTCTAACCTTTCTTCTTCGCCCGCAACTCAAATTCAAAAACGCACAGTTTCGAGCACACACAGCTTCCAAGAGCACCACAACTTCTCAAGCTTAGTTACCACCTCACCTTCTTCTCTCTACTCCTCTCAAGAGGCACAGCAAGGCACTTCAGCAAACTCATCATCAAATATCCACATCGGAGCAATGGACTCTCAAATTTCCTTCCAATCCAGCAACAACCAATCCTCCCAATCCAACATCAGCCAACCCACCATGGAGTTCAACGACGCTGATCTTACCAATCCCAACTCTCAGGATCCCAACGACGAAGATGCCTTCCAAGATCTTAAGGTTTGGCTCTCCACCAAAAACTCAACCCAACCACAAGGAACGATGAGCGTTCCACAACAACCCCAACCGTAAGTACATCATTTCCTCTAACTATTGCCTTTCGCACTGCACTGCATTGTGTTATTTCATGTACCCCCAAGAATGTGTTTGATCTCGAGATTCGCGTTGCGTATGAATTTGGATTTCTGCAAGGCGAAATTCGATTTGTGTGCGCTTCATTGTGCGCTCCAAGCCTCAGGATCGTTATCTTTTCCCCCCTAAACCCCTATCTCCTAATTTTCGAAAATTCCAAAGTCGGGCAGTTTCGAAAACTCAAAATATGTATCACGTGCTCGTTACCGGAGAAAATTAAAGGGGTTGATATTTTAGCGAGTTTTGGTTTGGTCTGTTATTGAGTCACCGTTGCACTTTTTGGAAATATCGAGTGACATCATCAGTACCCTTTCAAAAGCTAGTCAGGCTTAGGGCTGACACCTATCCCCAGTCTTTGCAAGCGACTCCCCCGTTTCCCCCCCCCCCCACACACAATGTCACTCTTTTAGAAAATATTGCTTTACCAAATCCACTCAGACACAGTTGTCAGCCATTACCTCATCACCTCATCACCTCACTGCCTTCTCAAATGAGAGACTGCCAGTGGTAGTTATCGTCGTCGTCTTCAGTAGTTGTCGTCGTCTCCACCATGCACCCTCGGCCTCCCCACATCCCACCATCACCAAGCATAGTTGGACGGGCGTTGCCGTCTCCGCTCCACTGCTGCCGCAAGCACGTTCCTGCCAGTGGCATAGTTTATCCATATACATTTTTACACTTGCACCTTCACGTTTCCCTTCGGTCTTATACGTCTGGTCCTATGACAATCCACCACCATCCTTCTGTCTCCAATCAAGCACAGTTGCTCGGCCCACGCCGGCGCCACCGCACCCCTTTTCCAAAACATCTTACTGCCAGTAGCATAATTCGTTCCCACCTTACCCCTATTCTGTGTCAAAGACACTGAGCATCGGTTTTTTGCACCCCCACATTCCATATCTGATTGGCTGAGAGCCCAGTGAATCCTTCAGTCGAGATCCCAATATTCTGCGACGTGCAACAAAAGATCTGAAGTCTCCGGATTGGGATTAGTGTTTCTTCATAGCCAAAGTTGTGGCTGCACTAGAAATCCAAAGTATTCGGTCAGGGCTCGTGTGCCTGTCCAACGAGAACAGTCCAGGTTCGAATGAAGTGCGATGTGCAACAAAATTACATTTTTCTGAGAATGGTAGAGTGTCATTTTCTGAATGGTATGGATTTGTAACGCAAAGTTTGAAATTTCTAAATTTGAACCATTTTCCCAGAATTTGGAGGATGAATGATTCCAATAGAAGCCCCGGATTTGTCCTTAGAAAACTTCTATACTCTGTTCTTCTGGTATTTTTTCTTTTTAATTTTTCTTCTTTTTCACAGCATCTCAGATTTTCGGGGAGATTGAAATGGTGCTAACTATTTTTTAGAGCCGGTCCTGTCCCGGTAGCTACTGCCAATACACCAATCAACATCAGAGAAAAAGTTACTCTGCGAGTCCCCTATCCAGGACAATATTCCGAATTCGACCGGAAACGGAATGAAAACACGACAACTGTCGATGATGTTTATGAAATCATCGAGAAGAGGGTCAACAATCCAGCCAGCGTCAAAATCAAAGATTTTGACAAGAAGGAGATGATGCGTGCAAAACGGATTGAGCAAACCATAGCACACGTGAGAAATATCCAGGGCAACTCTACAAAGGAATACTCGTCACCCGAGGGCTGGGTTGGCCCTAAGGCCCAATGGAATTCCTTCTGCAAAAAAACTTTTAAATTCCCGGAACAAGATTACACGGGGGGAAAAACCGACTTATTTGACGACGATATTCATCGGAAAGGAGATCACCTGTACAGGAATCTCAGCGCTAATGACAAGAGCGACTTGGAGCAAATTTGGAGGACCCATGGTGGACATGGACCTGTTTCTCAGATGCCGGAAACGCCCCTGGAAGACGCGTACATCATCCTCCTCGACGGCCATATCTATTACGACGCGGACAACAAGCCCAAACACCGAAAGCGAGACGATATGCTCCGCTGGATCAAGTGCAACGCATCGGACTCCATCAAACGCGACTTGTGTGCGGACTTCGTAGCGAGATGCGGTACTTGCAAGCCCGCTTTTGAGGCGCGTTCAAAAGGACACGAGAACAGACAAGTCTATAAGGGCAAGAAGATCGACAACGCCGACGAAACGGAACACCCCAACGCACACCCCACGAAACGACGTCAGCAGTCCAGCACCGCCAGTCCTCCTCAAAATTACCCACAACAAATGGGTAATTCAACAATCCCACAGGCCTCAATGTTTCAAACCGTGGAACAACCCAACGCACACCCCACGAAACGACGTCGTCAGCAGTCCAGCACCGCCAGTCCTCCTCAAAATTACCCACAACAAATGGGCAATTCAACAATCCCACCGGTTGCACCATATCCAATAAACATCCCGGCCATGAACCACGACCAATACGACGACCAAAATATCGATCCACAACTCCGAAACCTCAATGGACCCATCGGCAATCCTCAAGATGGTTCACAACAAATGGGACAATCTTCCGAGGACCTCGGGACACCAGAGCAAATCGAAATTGACAGGAAACTTGACGAGATGCCCCACCAGCCATTTGCAGTTTCTCAAGATGACTCACGACAAGCGCCACAACTGTCTGAGCATCTCATGCCACAAGGAGTATTCGAAATTAACGAGGAATCTAGTACGCCGCTCATGTTTCACCCCGACATGTTCGATGGATTGGTTGATGGCTTTGCGGATTTTTCGGAGGAAACACGCCAAGCGGCGGAAGCATGGGTCAACAATGTCATCGATAGAAAGCATTTATACGCATCTACAGCTTCGGGCAATGACACCCATTCATAGGTACAGTAATCTCTTGCAATGTGATCTCATCAGTAAGACTGACACCGGCGCAGGATCCCTCGACTACAGTGGAAGATTCCGGGCCGCGCAATGGAGTCATGTGGAAGAAGGAATAGAGGACTTCAAATGGTAACGTTCCTGGAAATCGCGAACATTAATCAGCAGGCATCGAATTTGCTACTTTGAACTCACCTACAACGTCGACCTCGGGCTCCTTACTAACTCTGACAGCTGTCAAGCAACATCACCAACCAAATTGTTATCCTCAACCAAAATGGTCACCTCCAGATTGTCACCTACCAGATTGAAACCAACCAAATTGTCACCAACCGGATTGACACCAATCAAATTACTACCACAAACCAAATTGAACTACACCACTGAGAATCAAGGGGGAAATGGAAACTACAAGACCCGCACAAATTGAACAGAAAACGGCAGACAAAGGAGCATCAGCTCTGGACATCATCCACAAATGTAAGTTTGAAACAGAGTTGATGCTTCTCACTTAGCGACTGACGGTAATGCAGATGTCTCGATATCTTCAGAATTACGAAGGTTTCAGCAATCATAACGAACAATCCAAAGGTTTGACAACTACACCAGATACCTTTCAATCTCGGCGGCATATCCACAACTACAACGAAACCTTCAAAGGATCATACCCTTATCGGTTGCCGTCAATATCGGCGACCAACAATACTATAATTGAACAGGCCAACTCGACGGCTTGTTGACAAATCAAAATACTCCTTAACTTAATCGGCAATCAATATCTTTACACCAACAACCAAATGGTAAAATGGCGGAGGACGAAACATTGGGAAAATGGAACATAGGGAGAACGGGAAAGTGGGAGCAGGATAAATTGAACTCAACGGGACATCAACTTAATCGGCAAGCAATATCTTCACACCAACAACCAAATTGTAAAATGGCGGAGGATGGAACATTGGGAAGATGAGAAAGAGGGAGGAGGATAAATTGAATTCAACGGCACACCAACACAACGGTACAAGAACTAAACGACACATCAAATGAACGACACATCAAATGAACGACACATCAAATGAACGACACATCAAATGAACGACACATCAATTCAAACACCAATCGCCTTCCGCCTCAAATCAACCCGGACACGGATCAACGGCAAACAAATCCACACTCACATCGGCAAACCACTCAAACACCTACAACCAGGAATCGACAACAACCAACTGGCAAAAAGGCGGAGGAGGTTTGAAAACTGGGGGGAGGATCGGTCGTCGAATCGTCAAGTCAGGACAGGCGGAGGGCATACCTTCTCCTCGTCGGCAGGCAGGAGTTTAACGGTGCCTCTCAGGGAAACGGAAGTCTGGAAATGCCTAAATTGCCATACCATCAATACTATTTTTCACAAACCCATGATATGTTATTAATGATTTGACGTGACTTGTACTTGAAGTGAACGTGAAACATGAGGCCATCGCGACTTCGCTGCTACTGAAGTGATTTGCGGCTGGCGAGGTTGATTGGAGTCGATCTGTGTATTATGATGGCGTAGGTAGGCGGCTCTCACTTGATTCCATGATACCTTTCGAGGAGGATGTTAGATTTCATCGTATTCACGCCTTCTCTCCTGGTCCTGATCATGATGGAGGAGGGATGTCGTCGTCGTCGCTGCCGGGACGCTGGGGTGATCCTCGCTAAGCTGTATCCCTGCAGCAGATCCACACCTTGTAATTTTCAGCCCCTCGACCAACGTTCCCTCACTCTCAATTTCTTCAAGTCTCTTTTCTAGAATTCATCCCACTCATTCATTTTCCAGGTAATTAGTGACTTGACCCATAATGCTGTGTCTTGAGATTCCACCTCCGAGTCCCAATTATCGATCAGTGGTGTTTTCGTGCAACGTGACCACGTCGTTGCAAATTCTGATTGTTCCGAATGCAGCTCACGAATTTCGGTTTCGAGACCGTTCTGGGCACTTTCACAGGCAGGGAAAGTCCTCTCAACGATTAGATCCGTCATAGTCGCCTACCATTTTCGACGCGCGTTCTACGAGAAATGCCATGGGGGCCTTGGTCTCTACTACTCTGACGATGATGACTAGTGCTGATTATTCAAAGTTCAAGATACTACCAATCTGGAGATCCAAGCTGCTAAGTTGGCTGCTGAGACTTTGAGAGAATAGTTCAGAACACTCATCTATTGACGGCAACCTTCCCGAGTGGTCAGTCCCAAGAATCTTGTCGTCCTGGGCTTGATTGCAAGGATATATCACAGGAAATCGAGCTTGAGTATGAGAAACCCCAAGTTCTTACGAGACATATTACCGAATCAAAGCCGTCCTACTTCCCCGCGTGGTGGATCTCGGACCCCGAGTCATTATTGATCTCATCGGACGAGCTTTTGGAAATGGACAGAGGTCTAAGGTCTGAAGTCATGAAGTACATGTCGTACATGGTACAAACTCTCGGAACAGACGAGAACACAACCGATGAAGTCTCTGCGTTCACCGTTGTCTTGGGAGCCCAGGGAAACTTCTGCACAACAGTATTTGTACCCAGCAAGGGTTCTCTTGACATCCTGCATCTCATCGGAATACTCGCATCGCCAATCAATGGCTCATCCATGACCGAAGCATACTCCGACCCGAACTTTTCCATAGGACCAGAAGAGAACGGACTCTCGCTCTGAACCATGCACTCCTGAAGCTACCATCGGCTTCTTACTCTACAGCGGCGTATAAGGGTCCTTGCGGCGTTTGGCACAAGGCTAGCCCAAAAAATTAATGTGAAGGGTAAGGATTCGGAATAGCCTCAACGGACCCAAGCGCGCGGCTCACGCCATGACAAAAGGCGAGAACTTTAAGTACAGATGATAGTCTGTTGCTTCGAAGAAATACCGGTGTCACTCGGCGGAGGCCAAGGCCAATTTGCCAAAACGTGAGCTGCATATTTTGGTAGACGACTTGACATCTGGGAGACAATTTCCTGCATTCTTTTCTTCTAGTCAAGCATCATTTTCGCTTTGAGAGGCATTCGGTTCCTTCTTGCTCTGGTCGGCTTATCCTTCTTTCCTTCAACATTACCCTCATCCAAATAATTCGCTCAGACTCTTCAAGCTTGAACTTACTTATTCTTTATTCATAATATTTAACCTTATCTTCACCTCGGATACATATCACTACAGTATGAAGACTATATTCTTTACCTTGGCCCTGAGCCTCACTCATCTTGGTATGAACACTGCTCTTCCCGCCGAACCCGATACCGGCCTCTACCAATTCCTCTCTCGTGTTACCACCATCGTGAGTCCCGACAATACTTGCGGCAATGTTTTCGCGGGTGCCAACAAGAGTTACTCTTGCGATGTCACCAAGAATGATGGAGGATGTTGCTCGCAATATGGCTGGTGTGGAAATTCATCTGGTACGTGATACCCCCAACGGACGTGTCAATGATATCCGTTAATGAACTCTGCTCCAGATTATTGTTCAACAGGTTGCCAGACCAACTTCGGTGTATGCTCAACTCCTCCGCCCGACGACGACTTCCTGTGTGGACCCCAGAACGGAGGAAAGCTCTGCTCGCGCACTCTTTGCTGCAGTCAAAACGGATGGTGTGGAAATACGACCGATTACTGCGGTGACGGATGTCAATCTTCTTACGGGAAATGCAACCTAGGCGCTGCTCCTCCCGGCGAGGGAGGAACTTGTGGTCCTCACTTTGGAGGAGCAACTTGCGCTGACCATCAATGCTGCTCGATGGCTGGATACTGCGGAACCACGCAAGACTACTGCTCTGATCCCGAAAACTGTTTGCTGGGATATGGACGATGCGACTCTGATGCCACACCCGCTGGAGCTTCGACTGCGAATGCGCCTCGACCCCTCAAGGGCCCGATCACTTATACCGATGATATCTACGACTGTGTGCAGGATAACGTGATCGCATTATCCTACGATGATGGACCGTATGAATATACTTCTGAGCTTCTGGATATTCTGAAGTCATACGGGTTTCAAGCAACTTTCTTCATCACTGGAAACAACAACGGCAAGGGACAGATCGATATCACTTCCCCGTACCCAGACTTGATCAAGCGTATGGTCGCCGAGGGTAACCAGGTGGCGTCGCACACGTGGTCTCATTACTCTCTCTCAAACATCAGTCACGACCTTCGCATCTCGCAAATGGTCAAGAACGAGATGGCGTTTAACAACATTATTGGAATGTGGCCGACTTACATGCGTCCTCCATACTCTGATTGCACTGAGGAATCTGGGTGCTGGGCTGATCTCCAAGCTCTGGGGTACCACCGAGTCTACTTCGATCTCGATACTCAAGACTATCTCAACTATCTCCCGTCTCAGATCCAGAAGTCAAAGGAGGTTGTCAAAAGAGCTTTGGCTCACAAGGGCCCCACTGATTACCTCTCCATCCAGCACGATATTGTCGAACAATCTGTTAGCAATCTTTCGGCGTACTACTTTGATATGATCAAGAAGAAGGGTTGGAAAGGTGTCACTGTTGGTGAGTGCCTGGGAGACACGGATAGATCAAACTGGTACCGTTCTTTCAACGAGTCATCTTCTACCATATCCGGTGGTCCAACATCGACTCCAACGATGGCAACGACTACTCCTTCGACCTCAGACAACCCAATCAGCACCATGCCTACAGCAACAAGCAAGTCAACCCCACCTCCTCCCACAGCAAGTTGTGCTGTCAAGGCCGGCGACTTCTGTAGAACTATTGATCCTTTCAGCAATAAGTCCGAGTGTCAGAAAGCTCTGATCGACTGCTATAGCAGCGGCGCTGAATGTATGACCGGAGGATTCTCTCAGTGGGCAGCATGTTCCCAGTTGAACGAGATCTGCTTGAAGCTTGGAGCATACTGTCAACGATGTGGATCTGGGGGAGAGTGTGACCAATAAGGGATTTGGCTACTAAAAAGTTCTGCGGTAAGCTAGGTGGGGATCATTCATGGAGCGTGGCTTTGTACATTTGAATAATTTGGCGATCAGTGGCGATTGGTTAGGCTGAAGGGGGCGCAACGCGTTGCACGTTACGATGACAGAGCTATTTCTGTTTCCAAACTTCTGGAATTTCATGCGAGACTTCTCCACATCGCGTCGACTTTCTGCAACAGTATCGTGATCTTCAAAACCGATGTCATCTTGGATAATACGTTCTCAAACCAGGAACGAAAAAAATTGGTACTGCGTGTCAGATACATTTTCCCTCGGGTTTGTGTTGGAATGAAGGACCAATACAGAGTTAGATGTTGTAGCCGTTGAGATCTCACCCCGCTGCTGACCCAGTAATAAACCCTTTGGCGTCCGCCACATCTGCGCCCCGGAAGGATCGACCTTGACGATATGCGCAGGGTGACGCGCATTATGCAGCGGGCGGTAAGAGCATGGATAGGTGATATACTCGCGACGACTGTCCACCAACGTTGGTTGAGCTGAATGAAGGGATCGAGGATGCGACGATGGAAACACTGTTTCATTATGCAAAGTGCACTCGAGCGCCTAAAGGGGACTGCCCTGCCCAGGAACCATCCCTCCGGCACAGGGAGATCTGCTGTATAACATGTAGCCGCTTCTCTTTTCTCTTCTTCTGCTCTTTTCACAGAACCAGTAGGTTTGAAAAGTCGAGTTCTTGAAGAATTTCTTTTTTTATATTTCTTTTTCGAGATGTCGATGTCGGCATTTGAACGGTCAGGGGCATTGACCCCACCCCCTGAAAATGGCAGTTGTTCGGTGCCCGCTACGCCGCCCAATGACCATCGCGGTTGCCGTGACAGTGCATCATCAGCAGACTTTCCCGAAGTAAACAACTCCTCGAGCTCGACACCTCTCTCCCTATCCAACAACTCCCTATTACCACCCTCACCACCCGCCAGCATAAAATCCCGCCGCGACCGCACATCCTCGCAGCGAGAAGCCAACAGATCCAAGCAATTCACAAACCGTCTGCAGCGCAGCGCCAGCGCCAGCACTTCCACCGATCCGTCAGGGGAGTTGGTACCCGGGAGGAGGAGAGGCCGCTTTCAGAATCGGCAGACGACGAGCTTACCTGCGGATCACGGGCTCAAGGCTATTGAACCGCCGCATGAGCAGGCGTTGACGAAGATGGCGTTTGCGGAGCAGCAGAAATGGATTACCGTGCAGCAGAAGACGTTTACGAAATGGTGGGTTTGGCTGGAGAGATTGAGGGACCCCTGACTGACTCAGGCACGTAGGTTGAATACCAAGATCGAACCGAGGGAATTGGCTGTTGTGGACTTGGTGAAGGATCTTAGTGATGGAGTAGGTTTCAGTTGTACGGATATTGAGGGGAATGGCAATGCTAATAGGGGGTTCAAATAGGTCATTCTCATCCATCTTCTCGAATGTCTCTCCAACGAATCCCTCGGGCGATATGCAGCAAAGCCGAAGCTAAGAGTCCAACGATTCGAAAATGCGAACTTATCTTTAGACTTCATCAAGTCCCGCGGGATCCAGATGACGAATATCGGCGCCGAAGATGTTGTAGACGGCAACCGGAAGATCATCCTAGGTTTGATATGGACCCTGATTCTACGATTTACGATCTCGGATATCAATGAAGAGGGTATGACCGCCAAAGAAGGTCTGCTACTTTGGTGTCAAAGGAAAACAGCGTGCTACGATGAGGTCGATGTACGGAACTTCACGGATAGTTGGAATGATGGCTTAGCTTTTTGTGCTCTTTTGGATATCCACAGACCAGATCTGATTGATTACGATTCTTTGGATAAAGACGACCATAAAGGGAACATGCAGTTGGCATTTGACATTGCCCACAAGGAGATCGGTATTCCGGATTTGTTGGATGTCGAGGATGTTGCGGATGTTGCAAAGCCCGATGAGAGGAGTTTGATGACCTATATTGCATACTGGTTCCACGCCTTTTCACAAATGGAGAAAGTCGAGAATGCCGGACGAAGAGTTGAGAAATTTGTCAACAATATGCAGGGTGCGTGGGAGATGCAAAGCACATTCGAAAGAAGGATGAAGGCGCTGTTACAAAATATCCGAGAACAGGGATTGGTATGGAAGGAGGCGAAATTCGAAGGCACATATGTCGATGCGAAGCAGCAATCCACCGAATTCAGTGGTTATAAAAGAGGCAAGAAGCGAGAATGGGTCGCGGAGAAGAGCGATCTCGCAGCGCTGCTAGGAAACATCAAAACGAAAATGAGCACATACAGATTGAGAGCATACGAGCCTCCACCAGAGTTGAGCTTGAGCGTTCTGGATCAGGAGTGGGCGAACTTGGTGAAGTTAGAGATGGCAAGAGGCCAGCTCATCAACGAAACTATTAGAGAGTAAGTACTAACGTCTGTCGCGAAAATGCAATACTAATTATTCCTAGTATCAAGAATGCACTTCGAAAATCATTTGCGGACAAAGCCAATGACTTCGCCTTAGCACTCGATACCATGCAATTAGCCATATCAGGATTGGAGGGCGAGGTCGAAGATCAGCTGGTGCATGTCAGGCGGTTAAACGAGAACCTTGCGCCTTTACATCAGTACCTCGAGACCATCGCCGTGGTCGACCAGAAATGCGAAGAAGCAAACATTGAGGAGAATGACTTTACGACGTATACTTATGATGAATTATGCTACGAGATGAGCTTGGTCAAGAGCTCTGTTTCCAAGAAGTTGGCTTTCCTCGACAACCAAGTTGTTGCACGAAACATGACCAATCTTACGCCAATACAACTTGAGGAATTCGAGAGTGTGTTTAGACATTTCGACCGAGACGTCTCGAACAGTCTACAGGAACTCGAGTTCAGTGCGGCTTTGGCATCACTTGGACTTGTTTTCAGCGAGGACGAAATGCACGATTATTTCCTCGAGACCTCAAATGGCCGAGACTATGTTACCTTCGAACAGTTTATTCGATTCATGGTCGACGTTACCGAGGATCAGAATACCGCGGAGCAGGTCTTCCAGAGTTTCCGAGAGGTGGCCGATGGAAAGCCTTATGTTACGGAAATGGACCTTCGGCACAGTTTAGTGCCGGACGATGTCATTGAGAAGCTCACCAAGATCGTTCCCGAGCACAAAGGTCCAGATCTTCAACAGGACAGAGGAATGCCTCAATATGACTACATCAGCTTCATGGACAAGCTCCTCAGCGATCCGAACGAGCAGCAAGACTCGAATGGTATAACGAATCTTCAAAATGGCAAAATACCCTCGCGCTCTGCTTCTCCCACCAAAATTAATGGATATCATTGAAGCATTTCTTGTTTAGAGGTTTTGGACTCGGTGTAGAGAGTCTTTCGGATTGTATATTAACGCAACTCTACGCGTGGTTTCCTTTTTCTTGGTGGGCATAGGGTATACCAGCATTGGATGGCGAAGGTTGTTGGGTGGATTTAAACTTCGAGCGCAAATACACGGGTTGTAGATAGATTGGCCCTTGAAGCTCTGTGAGCAATGCATTTATCATTCATCCTTCTCTCTTGGTGCTGTGAATGGTGTCTTGAAAGCCCTCTGTTCGCGCTGGCCAAGGCGCCAATTCCAGTTTCTTCTTTCAAATTTTCCAATCACTCGTATTTGTTCAAGGCAATTTACATTCACAAGCATGAGATTTCGCTTTCTATCATTACTCACATCCTCTTCCTCTACAATCACATCCACAAACCCCCATCAAACTCCATAAAAACACTCTTCTCTACCTCCCTCTCTACCTCAACTCCAACACCCGCACAAAAAGCAAAATGTGCAACCCCCAAAAAAACCTCTGGGCCTGCGGCTGCACCAAAAAAGCCGACGGAGTCAAAGTCTGCGACGAATACAAATCCGCCCATAGCGGGAAGAAATGGCGAGCTGGCGTTTGTCCATATGAGGATATGAAGACGTGGAGTGTGGTGAAGGATATGAGGTCTGCGTGTCGGGAGCATGAGAGAAGAGGGTTAATGAGGGAGGGGTTATGGACTTGGTTGGTTGATCCTGGATGTCCTTGAGATGGGTTTGAGTAAATTCTATTCGATGGTTTGGAATCTTTCTTGTCTTGTTCCAAGTTTGAGTGCTGAATCTTGAGATGCTTGTGTGTCTTTCAAGTTTGTACATTGATTCATCCTCTCGCCAAGCTCTCTATTCATAAGTCGATTCGAATCCTTTCTATTATTGCCATTCACAGCCTTTCAATTTTCTTCCTCTACCTTCCCATAAAACGCCGTGCCTCTTCTCTTTCTGTCCCCCTTTTTTCTTCAATTTCATCCGAACCAACAACATAACATGTGCCACAACAAAATGACCCTCTGGGCCTGCGGCTGTCACAGAGAAACGATCCTCATCATCTGCAACGATGGCCGTGGTCCCAAACCTAACAAAGAGTGGAGAGCAAGTATGTGCCCACAAGAAGAGTGGGGCGGGAAAGCAATGGAAATTGATAATTGGAGTGAGGGAAGGACATGCCCTGCCTGTGTAAGGCGTGAAGAGAGTCACTGTGGTCATATGCTTGCCTGGGGTATTTTTTACTTCCATCGCTAGCTTTCGAGTTGATGCATCGAGATTTACAAGTCTTGATGGACTCTCCTAGCAGGAAGAATCATATACCTCTGGTTCTACTAGATCAATACCCGCCTTGTTGTTGACTGCCAGCCTAGCCATTGTCTTTTCACCAGGTTGATACTTTGGCCAACCACCTCCATATTTCCTAAGTCCTTTCACAGAATCTTTTGCAAAAGCAGCCCAAGCACCCCGCATGTATCTCCCCACACTCTCATCTTCCCCCCCTCCAGTCGTTCCAAATAACACTGCAAGTTCGCTCCCATGATAGGCACCGCCGTCTCTCCCATCAGTCGTCAGGCTCATGTCCGAAAATTTTCCAAAATACCTATACCGCCAAGTCGGTCTCCCCTGCTCCACACTCTCTGCCGCTCTTTTAGCAGCAGGACAGTTGAATATCATATTGTTGAACCCGTCCCACTGTTCATCGGGTAATTCTGACGCATCAAAGAGGGAAGACATTACTTTGTGATATCCAGCTTCGTAGTTCGTCGTTCCAATCAGAAGTGGAATGGAGACCGATGAGCGATTCGTGTAATTTGAAAACACAAGGCGCTCGTCAATCGTGGGCCAGAAAGCCGCTGCTCCAAAGGGGCTGTTTGATGTGGGAATTGCTTTTGTTATTTCTTCTTGGGATTTTGATCGCATACACGCAAGCAGCATATCAGAGGAAGTGCTGTTGTCGCCACAGCCTAGGGTGGAAGTCACGTTGTACCAGCCAGCAGCTGTATCTTCCGGCTGATAGACTCCGAGCCCGGTAGTGCCGGATTGTAAGATCATGCCTGATATTATGGGATCAGAGAGGTAGGCATAACTGTAGAGATCGATAGAGCCTGCGCCTGCGGATTGACCGAAGAGTGTGATGCGGGACGGATCACCGCCAAAGGAGGCAATGTTATCCCGAATCCATTCTATGGCTAGGCGTTGGTCCATGAGACCAAAGTTTGCCAGACTATTGGAGACACCGGGAAAGCCGAAGATATTTGTTCGGTAACTGGTTTCTGATGAGAATAGAGTTTGCATGCCAGGAAGAAGGAACTCACTTGAAAGATACGACGACAACATCTTCTTGGTCTGCAATGTACTGCCCATCCGAGACTGGGTCAGAGGAGGTACCGGTGTTGTAGCCTCCGCCATATATCCACACCATGACTGCCTTCTTGCGCTCTCCTACTTGGGGGTTCGTCCATATGTTGAGCGTTAGGCAGTCTTCGCTGAATGTGTCATTTACTTGGAGAAGAGAGTTATAAGCCGCGTACCCAGTGGTCGTCAGGTTTTTGTTTGTGAAGTTGGCAGGAGCACCGCCTCCGAAGACTGTTGTGGTGGGACACGAATACCCCTACTCGTGTCAGGAGAATCCAGAAGAAGTGTTGGGAGTGACTTACAAACTTTGAGCCACTGATGGGCGTTGAGCTCTCGAATCTTTCTGGAGGCGCGAATCTTAGATTTCCAATTGGTGATTTGGCATATGGAATTCCAAGATATGTTGAAACTTGAGTAGCACTAGATGCTCCACGTCCACCGATAGGACCACTTTGAGTATGCACTGTTTGACCCACGATCCATTCCAAATGCCTTGAGATAATTGGATGATCTTCTAGACTATCAATTGTCGCTCCCAAGGCACTCAAAAGCAAGATACTTGAAAGTCTCATTGTATAGAAATAGATTAAGTGATTGGAGGAAGCTGACTCTGAGATCCGAAATCTGAAATCCTAGTGACTAACTTGAATATAACTGTGGGGATCCTTTTGTACTTATACCTTTTTATATGCTAGGGCTAGCTTCTTCGAAACTAGAGTGTTGAATACATTCTGATACCGAGAGAAAGGGAAGTCGCAATTATGGAGGCAGTGAAATGGGACAGTGAGAGCGACCCTGCTGAATGCAGTAAAGTTGCGCTTCTCCACCTGAAGTACGACCACCGATGCGTATCTTGTCCTTACTCCAATCAAGTTTGAGGCAGTGCAAGGCCGTATAGAGAATGCGAAAAATCAGCTTCGGCACCGAACGCCCTTTCGCGGGGTAATAATTCCACCGAGCTGACCACTTTGCTTGGAGATGCGAGGATTTACCCCTGGAAAATCCAAAATGCACTTGCAGGTCATATTTCAAGCGTTCCATTGTAATGAGCCGCCATGCCAACTTGTGAGCCAATTAAGGGAGGTTTTGTATCTGATGATTTGAAGTGGGGGCTGACTCGGTTAAAATAGGGGTCGAGTTGCGACTTTGAACACTTCGAGTTTCCTAGTCTCCTGATTACTTGAAGGCAATTAATCCCTATTGATCTATTTCGCTCACTCCCAGAGGTGATCATCATCGTTTCTTGCGGAACCTTTCCTGGTATTTTCACGTGAATCATGTTTCCCCACATCGCGGTGCAGCAGGAGTCGAAAATCATAGCTGTTGCAATCGTTGTCATTATTCGGCTCTGTTCTGTTACGTGACTGTCTTCAGTGATACAAATGACCAAGTCGCACTTGTGTTGGCTATAAAGGGGATGATCAAACTGCTCTTGCCTGAACAGCTCAAGCCACAAATCACATTTACTTTCAACGATCCGAGCTACAGCAAATCTCTGGTCGAACAAGCTTTTACTGCATCCAAAACGCCTTCCCCCGAACGACTGTGGGCCAAAAAGAACATGCGGGGACACCAAATCGTGACCTGCGCTTGTGGCGTAAAACACAGATTCAGACGCCCCCCAGAATGGAAAGCTCCGACAAGGCACATGCGATTCTGGAACTCCCTCTTTCGAAGGAGAGACAATTTCCTAATGAGGTGGAAATGCACCTCATGTGGGAAGATTACTCCTGGGGTGGCTCTCATGGATCGGAATGTCCATAATAGGATGGTTGGACGCGGTATACAGGATCCTGTTTACCGGGCTTTCGACGAAAGCTCCAAGTGCAATTGCAAGGATTGCGCTGGTGTGGACATACCTTTTGAAAGATATACCCGAGTCCCTTCGTTATTTTCATCTCAAACAGTTTCCTCATAATCATCATTAGTCGTTCATGATTGTCATATACACTTGCCTTACTATAAATGTGACAACCATATTGCTCTTCCACGAACACGTAAGCAGGAAAGATTAACGCAAGTCGCACGCATACTACTCCTACGTTCGGAAAATCCAATAATTAAGCCAGCAAGGGCATCTGTTAATCACAACTATGCGATTCAGATCCGATCCCGTGAATTCCAACTGCGGGGTACCCTCTAAAGAATGGGAATCGCCGTAGTATTTAAAACTATGCCCTTTCCTCATCCGGGCCTCAGTGGAGTGGAGATGTGTTTCGTGTGGGCATGTAAAGAAGGGAGTGGTTTGTATCCATAAAAATGTCTATCTGAAGCTGAAGAAAGCGGTAGAGAATCATATGCTTGAGGGCGGGTGTGAGGAATGTGTTGGAGACAAAAAAATTATGAATCTGAATATTCTTGTCGGTACTTCCCTAATAGTCATTGTTGGTTAACCATGCGTGTGGGTCGTACTTGACTTGTCCATAAATGTGATAACGATACTGCTTTTCCCCCTTTCCAAATATCAAGCCACCGCTTCTTCAGTTTTCGAAAAATCTAGACAGCCTACATCTCTCATTGAGAAATCAAGCTGACTCTCATCAACGCAAATCACCTTCACCATGAGAAGACCCGAGGGTGTCATCTGTATCGGCGCCCGTGGCAAAAGGTTTGAGGACATTTACCCTGAATTCTCCGAACTTGAGCCCAGAGGAATCAAGTTTCCGGTGTATTTCAGATGTCCGAGATGTGGGACTTGGAATTCGGGGGCATTTTATGTGGATCCTGAGCGTAGGAGGAAAAGCATCTAGGTGGATTTTCTAGATGTATCATGTATTTAGTACGCGCTGGAGTTAAAAAATAATTACTATTAAGGCTTTTTGTGATGTGCGACTGTAGATTTTCTCTTTTCAGGCGGGATTGTGTGGGTGAAGGGAATGAGGATTTGTCGGTCCACCGAATCTCAATACAGACTGAGATGCAGAGAATATGATTCGACACACCTCTGTTCACACAAATCACAATCCAGAAATACCCCATCAAATGTGAATATCTCAGGCTCTCAGCAACATTTACCACCTATCAGATTCACTGAGCCAACAACCGAAGTGAATTTCATCCCTGGTCGTGACTTCCTCTTACTGTCTACCTGAGTACAAATACTTCCCTCCCCGCTCAACACCAAAACATCTCTCACAGCACGAAACCGCAACTCAAACTACCACTATCCCAGAGAACCTTCACTCCAACATGTGCCGACGAATAAACTCCACTTACACCTGCGGTCACTCATCCGGCGCTCGTCTGATCTCTTGTATACCAGGCCATACCGTAAGTCCTTCCCTCCTCTTCCTTGGAAGAAAACATGTTACTAACTCCTGACAGTGGATAAGGCGCTGTCCCCAACTCTCCTCCATTATCGAACATCTACGCTCTGACGACCGGTGCGGATATTGTGTTGGGCCTCCGAAGGCGAAGTTGTGGGAGAAGAAGGAGGAGGGACCGCGGAGGGAAGGGGGGATGTGGGGTGGTAATTGAAGCGATTCGGGCTGCGGGAAGGGGGGAAGGGAATTGGAGGAAGGTACATGATGATTATTGGTGTCATGCTGGTTGGTGGGTTGCTGATGAGGTTTCGTAGGGAATGCGCTGGCAAACATCAACGGATACTGGAACATGGCTGGACCGAAAGACATAGAGTGACGGAGACGTCGATAATATGGCGGAATGACAACGATTCAGGGGGGTGTTATAGGAATCCTAATGACTAATAATTGAAACTTCACACCTCATCACCATCACCATCTCCATCCTATCTACCTAGGTATAAATTACCCCTCTCCCCACCACTCCAGCCATCCTCCAAATCACCCAAACCCCATTAAATATACCAACCCTCCAAAAAGAATCACATGCCCCCTCAAAAAATGTGCCGCAAACTAACAACAACTTTCACATGCGGCCACATTATGGGCATGACCATCCTATGTAACCGCGCCATGCACCCTTTGAAGCCTTGCCCGGATCTGACTGAGGACTTCGAGGAGACGAGATTGGAGATGTTGTGTCATGATTGTTTTGTGTATGGGCGTGGGAAGAAAGAGCGGGGTAGGCAAGGGAAGAGAGATGATGGGAGTGGGAGAAAGGATGGGAAAGGAGGAGAGAGGAGGGTGATGTGATGTGAAGTCTGGTATAGGGGACTGTGGTGATTGCGCTGAATTTATGTACTTTTGCCTTTAAAATGCGAGGATTTGAAACGCACTGAAGGTATTGCTTTGAAATGAAACTGCGGGGTAGATTGAGAATTTCTCTCTTGGAATACCAAGTTTCATATAATTTCATCTGTTGCAGGCCATCTCGTTGGGGTTTTAGAAGCTGTTGAAAGGGTGCGTTTTTGCAGACAAAATGTATGGCAGTGCTATGCGATAAAGGAAAATCGACACTTTCGACTTCCCACCAGAAGAACACAACCACCACCGGAGATATTGCTTTGAAATTGATGTGCAGTGCAAATGAAGTATTTTTCTTGTTGGTTCATAAGTTTTAAGAACTTCTGTTGTAAAGATGGGAAGTTATTGAGGTTCCAAAAGGAGGTGTCTAGATAGGTACGATATGCAACAAAAAGTATATCTGCTGTGCTTGCTGTGGAGACCAAAGAACACGCTACGAAATCGACATTTTCGACATTGCTCCAAAATCTCCCGCCCACCACCAGAGGTGACCCTTCGAAATCTGGAGACGTCAAAGATGATTTATCTTTTAGAATACCAAGTTTTGGGAATCTTCATAAAGAGTGTAAAAAGCTATTCTGGTTTGGAAAAGGGGTGTCTGGAAGGGTGCGATGTGCAACAAAAAGGGAGCGGTGTTGTTGGGATGGCAACGTGGTGGTGAATACCTAGGTATGGGGGGGGGGGGGGGCCAGTGAACTTAAGATGAATGGAGGAAAGAGACTTCGCTTGAAATGACTGGATAACGGATAAGATGAAAAAATGGTATGCTAGATTGACTAAGGGAAGGTACACTGGTGGTGTAAGAAAGGACGACTGACTGCAAAGCGCGAGCAAGCAGGACGGCATGACTGAGAGTGACAATGCAATTTCTTTGCATTACGGCCCTCTCCTTCGGCATCTTCTAGTCCAAACAGTGATATCCAGCATCACATAAACAGTACCCCCCTGATCAAGAGATAAAAACGACAAGGTTCGAATTCAAATGCCTCGATCACGTGCCTTGGCCTCCTGACTTCCTTCCCCTTTAGGGCCCAGCTCCCTTCTGCTCATCTCTTCACCTTCCCCTTAGCAATTCTCGGCTTTGTCACCACTCTCTGAGCAACTGCCCCACCAAGGTCCTCCCCCGCACGACCAGCCGGTTCCGCACAATCCTCGCACTCCTCGCACTCCTCGCCCATCCGAATCGTCTGCCAGATATTCTTCTTCTTACAGGGTGTCTGTACGAGTCCACCGCGGGTACAGTATTTACCCAGGGCGTAGGTGACGTGCTTGCAGGTATATTGGTGAGCGTACCAGTAGCACATTTTGAGAGGACTTTGGAAGACGTGAGGAGTCAGATAGAGGGTATTGGGTGCTCGTGGAGAGTTGAAGCCGGGGGGACGAAGCGCGGGAGTAAATTGGACTCGGGCTTTTTGTGGATTTCAAGAGAGTGTGCTGGACCTTGTGATGGCATCCTTGGGCGTCACAAATCCATTCTTATAAGAGGCCGTCCGCCTCATCTTCCTCTCTCCATCCTCATCGTCATTTCGTATGTATCTATCATGTGAGAAGGCAGCACGCTGACGTTTCAGAACTTCGCTATCGTATGTGACAGCCCTCGCCTTGGGAAAGCGATGAAGCCATTCAGCATCTCCTACCCAGCGGCCTCGCCTGTACAACCTTGTTTGCTTGCAGCGACTGACCGCCTGCTCGAGCTCCTATCGCGTAGACGAGGCTTCTGTGTGACAAACAGAGGGTGGAAATGGTTTGCTCCACGTTTCAGGGGCAGAAAGTATATTCTGTTTGGGGGAGAGAAAACTGGGATAGCAATCAATACTTCTGCTGCGGCTCATGCTGATGCGGCAGGGCTACACGCCATCGTCAGCGGATCGTGCCGGCACTTTGCCCTTGTAGGGCTGAGAATGGAAGAAGAGCGCGGCTGCTTGCTTGAATCATGATGCAATTCAAAGGTGGGAAATGAGGTGAGGAGTTTTGAAGAACAAACGAATGGCCACTGCCTCCCCTAATAACTGTGCTGGCAAACGAAGCCTCGGAAAAAAGCAAGGAAATTAGAATGTGTAACCACTTGGCATAGAATCACATGCTTTGTGTACTTGTGAACGAGTTTGAAGTCTTCGAGTTGGGTTTCTTGAGATTGAGATGTGAGATAGGGATCGGGTCGTTTTGAAGTTGGCTTTTCGACGGGACTGTGCCGATTTCAGGATCTTCTTTTACACTTCTGGAAGGATTCTGGGCCTCTTGCCGGCGCCTCGGTGGCTTCAATCCGGGTGGTGACTTCACTCTCGGGCATGCAGGGGCTCTCGCGTAAGGTTCGCGATTTCAAAGCTCTCACCGCCAATTCAGGACGCTGTTTGCCGACCGGTCGAATGTCGTCCTCCCCATTGCAGCTGCATCTGAAGAATTGGGTGGCCGGACGAGAGGGGAGAGGGGAAGGCCGCATATATGAAGGCCAAGTGCGAGTCGCCTTGAGGTCATTGATGTGTTGGCAGTCGCTGGGGGCTCTGAAATAGAGGAGGTTGGGCCAGTCTGATGGAACGACGTTGGCATTAAAGTGACCCTTAGGGCCATGCCCTCTCTGCATCGCGCTGTTAGGTGCTTCGATTGGCTTACCAGGGCCCGTGAGCTGTGGAATTGGCATGGCTGGTGTGCCGTTCCTGGCCCAGTAAGAGCGCTGAGACGGTATTTAGCCCTACGTGGAGCAGGACGCGTGCATGAAGACTGCAGGGCTCGGCGATTTTCCGACCTAAAATGATATTTGTAGTATCAAAAGTGTAGGTGAGGATTTTGATGCCGGCGAAGGAGCGCACATCTTCATGTGTAGAGCTATGCTTTTCATATGATGCCATGCTTTTTCGTACAGCCCAGGACACGCGATGGACTTGGGACGAAACGCAACGACGGGTGGAACAAGCTAATGTCCACTTTTTACGCGCCATGACCCAATAGGAATGGCCCATTGTGGTGGCTCTTCTCGTCTCGTCTGTTCCATGTTCCATCTGCGCTGCCACGTATCTCTGCACTTGCACTCGCACTTGCAGCTCCACGATGCAGCTACAGCGGTCGTACATCTAGATCCATTGCGCTGTGCATCAGGAGTCTGCAGGGCCATATTCGGGGGAAATCAAGTGGTCGAGGCCGGAACGGAAACGGGTCCCAGTGATATTTAGAACTTGCATCTGTGCTTTGCGTTTTCTGCTTCTTGTTCTTTACCTTTTGCGTTTGTTGCTTGCTTGCCATTGTTGTGCAGACCTCGAGATTCACGACGCGTCGACCGTCATAACGCTCGTTCATCCATTGTGGGAGCAGCAAACCCGCAAATCTCCCGAATCCACTGCCAAATCGTGCGCATTTCCATTCTGTCGCCTTGTCCGGCGCGTTGGCCGCTCAATTGAGGCCCGGCCCGCTCCAATTGCGCTTTCAAGTCCACGTCAGGTCCAGCTGTTCCAAGGGCCTGTTTCCTCGCGAGTCCTTGCGACGAACCCCCGTACCCGAAACTCCCACTTCTTGACCGCCTCGTGGCTCTGGCTCAACAATAAGGACTGTCTCAGGTGCTCTTGCGCCCGCTGCCAGAAGTCGAAATGCTTTGTGCGAATTCCAGTCCTAAGTTCGAAGGATTAAAGGGTTCGCCGCATCAGGGTCTAACGGGTCCGTCTTGCTGAATCACAGTGGCCGAGGCCCATATATATCTGCCATTGGCTCTCCGGTCATTACTCTTCGCGCCTGGCCTTTCGCCTGTAATATAGTGGTCAGTCAAGTTCAATTGGGTACCGACAGCCTCTTGGCCATCCAATGATTTTCCTGTGAGGCTGTACAAGTGCCTATGTCTGACATTTTAGTAGTAATCTTGTTGGGTTGACGTCGTTGTCGTTTGCGGTTGGGGGCCTTCGTGGGGCGGCGCATCCTATAATCCCGGCGATATACCTCGACTTCACTTCACCTATAGATTTTCGGTTTGGACTATTCTTGGGGTAGGAGAATACGGTGGTCAGGGGAGTTCGGAGTGAGAGTGACACAGTCGGGAGGAAGACGTGTCAGCTGCAATTTCGATAATTGGTCGCCTTAGACTTGGTTGGGCCTATACATTTGCTCAACGACAGCTCAGCAACGCAGCGTCATTGTCGTTATCATCTGAGCATTGAATACCTCGGGCTCTTCCCACCCGAGTCAATTCACAGAAACTGCGCCACACTTATTGGAGCCGTCAATTGATATTCTAACCAACTCTTGTTGACGAGTTTATATTTCTACTCCAACAAAAACAGCACCCTCTCGATGGCGTCTTCGGAGGTTGATATGAAGTTTCTGGCAACATTTGCTCAGAATATTCAGATCGACCATTCGTTCCTGGCAAAGAACCTGTTTCAGATACTCGGCAACCTGACTATGCTCTCAGACAAAGTCATCCGTGCCCGAAAACTACGAAGACTCGATGTAACTCGAGATACAAAATCGCTCGACTTGTACTGCCGCATCATCTGGTATGCGCGAGAAGGACTTAGACTCCTCGAGGATTATGTTTTGCCCATGGTCGCAACATTTGGAGAGCTTCGAGTCCTCTCCTATAAGCTTCGAGCAAGCTACTACCACCTCTATGTCCTCTTCCACAACAACCCCAGCGTTCTATTACGCGCTGGGCAACAAAGCCAAGTGCATACACCACCAGGCCTAAAATCTCCCCGCGCAGCAAAAATAGATAAAGGCAAAGCACCAGACCGAGGGTCCCCAAGTGATCCCTTTCGACCCAGCTCAGTACAACCTACGCATCCCTTAGAAGGCGGGCCCGTCGGCGGCATCTCTGCGAATCCACCTCCAGAATTCACAGCCAATTTTCTAGTCCCCGCACAAGACTACCGACCTATAGCCTTCTCATGTTTCCAAGAAGCGTCACAGTTAGCAGACAAGTTACTCTGGGGTTCGCATCCCCTACGATTATCTGTCAAGGTAGAGTTCTCGGCGTTCTTGTACGATTGTTTGCATGAGCGGGATAGCTCACGGCAGCTGGCTAAAGTCACCATTTCAGAGGTTTATAACGCGCAAGAAGGGCTAGATGACGATATGTTCGAAGACGCAGCGGAGCTGGTGGGAATACTGGGACGCATGATGAAGCGTGGACTCGGATCTGGAGGCTCAGGAAGTACGCATGGAGGCGGAAGTTCAGGTACGAAGTTAACGCCGCCGAAGAAGGGGCAGAGTGTGACTGGGATGCCGAGTCCGGGGATGGATAATGCTATTTAAGGGAAGAGTATATTTTTAACCGCGCTGCGCTGCATAGTGGAGGGAATATTTGCATAATACGAAGGGATTGGGCGAGGCATTCGCATTTGCATGGCGTTTTTATTATTTGTGTTCGATGATATATACACTGTACTGTATAAAAGCTGCATGCATAACGGGTGGAGTGGAGTGGATTTTGCTTTTATACCCTTGAGCTTGCTTGGCTCATTTGCGAGAAGAGAGGGCAGATGTAGTTTAATTGACTTGTAATATTTCTGAGGTGATTACTTTTTCTGGGAAGCTCTCTCGTTGTGTATCTTGTGATAGCATCTTTCCAAGTGGGACGACGCTCTTTCCATATTCTCTCACCTCACTCCTTCCTCTCTCCTCCTCATTCAACACAACCCATCCTCCCTAAACTTCCCCTCAATAACCCAACTCTCAATCTCCCTCCCCGTAAGATTCCTAAACCCCGCCTGGACATGCAACCACTTATCTTCTCTATGCTGTCTCTCCAAACTCTCCAGAATCTCGCAGTCTTGAGGTGAGTAGATGGCGTTGGGTTTTAGGTGTCTTTCTTGAGGCTGCTGGTTTTGGTTTTGGTTTTGGTTTTGGTTGGGATTCTGGTGTTGGTTGTGAGGTGGAGGTCCGGTTTGGGAGGAGTGTGGACGGGGTGAGGGGTAGGCGCCTGGCATGTTTTGTGAGGGGTGCCAGTTTGGTGGTGGGCCGCCGTTTTGCTGGGGGCGGGGGGAGTTTTGGAAGTTGTGATTGTGATTGTTATTTTGTTGGTGCCAGCCATTCGGAGGAGGACCGTTATGGGAGTTGTGGTTTTGTTGCCAGCTATTCCGAGGTGGGCCGTTGTGGGCATTGTGGTTCTGCTGCTGCTGCTGCCAAGAGGGACCCGGGGAGTTGTGATGGCCTTGGTTGTTCCATGGTTTGTTTGGGTGCTGCTGGCGAGGGGAGTTTTGGTAGCTGTTGTTGTGTTGTTGGTGGGGATTGCGGTTCCAATTTCCTTGGTTGTTGTTATTGTGGTGGCCTCTTGGATCATGGTATCCGTCACCACCCCATTGAGAGTTAGGATTTTGATGGTGGTTGTTTTGGGATTGGAAGGAGTTGTTGCCCTTGTTTTCCCATGAGGGACCAGAATTGTGGTTGCCATTGCCATTGCCGTGATTCTGTGTGCTTTGAGCAGCAGATACATCTCCCCAAGGCGCAGGCTCACCACTTCCCCACTTTTCGCCAGAAGGGTTATTCTGGTTCTGATTCGAGAAGTCGTTCCAATTCTGATACCCATCATTTTGAGGCGCGTAATTCTCCCCACCTATCAGGTTGCTGAAATCGAATTGATTATCTCCCGCGGGCGTATTATCACCAGGATTCGAATTCCAGTTCTGGCCAGAGTTGTCGTTCCAGGTATTCTGCCCATTGTTGAAGTTGAAGTTATCCTTTTGGCAGTTAGAACAGTTGAATCGATCGGGACAATCGTCTTTGCAATTTCCACAGGGGTTGTCATTCTCAACATTTTGCTTGCCGTTCTTGGATTTTTTGCCTCCGCCGTTCTTGTCTTTCTTCTTCCCGTTATTGCCGTTCATGCTTTTGTTATCCTCGGTGTAAAGGTTTGCGAAAAGGTCGGGGAATTCGTCGTTGTCTTGTGCTTCTTCTGGCTTCTTGGTTTCGTCGGCTTTTTCGAGTTCCTTGAATCTGTCTTTGACAGCGTTCTTGTTGGAATTGACGGCTTGAGCGATATTTCTCCAGGATTCACCGGTCTTCTTCATGTCAAGGATCTTCTTGTCTTGCTCTGCCGTAAATTCTGGCCCCTTGCTCTCTTCATCTTTCTTTTCCTTCTCCGCACTTTCCAGCTCCGCGATTCTGGCCTCGATATCCTTGGGGCTAGCTTTGACTGCGGCGCAGATATCCTTCATGGACTTGTTCCCCTTGGTCATAGACAGTATCTTTTGGTCCTGCTCCTTGGTGAATTGCTTGGGGCCTCCCTTACCGCCCTTCTTGCCGTCTTCTTTCTTTTCCTCGGGCTTTTTCTCCTCTCTCTTCTCTTTGGTATTGGCCTTAGGTTTGTCATCTTCCTTCTTGCTGGGCTTATCTTCCTCACTCTGCACAAGACCATTAGCCAGCATCTAAAAATCCAATGAGCAGTTCTAGAATGACCAGCGAGAAGGAAATTGTGAAATTCACCTTTTCAGCATTACTAACTGTGACCGTCTTCTTCACGATCTTGCCTCCCTTCTTCTCCTCTGTCATAACCACCAGGGGACCGCCCCCCAAAGCGTTCAAGAGGGAGATCCTAGCTTTGGGCATATTGTCGACGCGATGCTGTGAACTTGTAGATGTAGATGGCGTGGCAAGTAGCGAGTGAATTTGAGAACTGGAAACGACTGCTGTGAAAAAGAGCGACGTGCAAAACCGAAGTAGATATTATCCCGAAGTGGAGAGGCTGAGGACCCGGGTGTGATTTCAGAGCGAGATATGAAGAAGATGCGTTTGCGTTCGAAGAGGAGCTGAGGTGTAAATGCTAAGAAAATTTCAAAAAGTCGGTCGGCGCTGCTGGGCAGAAGATATAAATAGTGCATATTCACTTTTGTCGAGGCAGCTTGAGGAGACCGCTAACTTAGAAGGAGGCGAGGCTTATTAAACACATAGATACTGATTCGTTTTGACTTCTAGTAGGCAAGATGAATTATTGGAAACCTCTGATTCAACCTCAAGACAATATCACGGGATGACTCACTACCAAGCAAGAAAGAGTTGTGACTAGAGAAAAGATACTGTCCAAACCTTGAATACCCTCATCCACAGCAGCTGTGACATCTCGAATCCAAGCGCCGATTTGGCTCTCTCAGACCTGCTATGATTGCTCGGCCATTTTACTCACGAGACAATCCTCAAGATCCGGTCTTATAGTCATCGTTCTCCCTGTCCATGGGGGGGGGGCTTCGATTGTCCCATGATGCTGTGATAGCTCGAAGGTCTTTAAGAAATTGTACCCGCCTTTAGCCTGAGAAGACGACAAAGAAGTTGTTGATGGGTTTGGGTAGAAAATGAGGTCGTATAGCTGAAGTCTTGTACAAGGGTCCTAATGCTAGATGCGAGATACAAATCTGCGATTCAGCGCCGATTATTACTTAATTCCCGTTACAAGCTGAACTTCTGTGCCCTTCGCTACATCCCTTGATGTATTCTCGGCCCGCATGTCATTTCGTACTCCCGAAGGAGGAATATCTCGCGGTGTAGAGTGCTGACGGCGGAATGTCAGATCATGCTCTAGAATATCGGGGCGGTCGTACAAACTATCATGAGATCCATTCGCCAAAGATAAGTGTACGATTAAGCCGATAACGGTGGAGTACTTGGAGGTGCTCTCACTCATGTCTACAGCCTTGAGGATCGTGGGGCAAATTCGCATGCTCCATGTCCTTGCGAAATCCCTGTGAGATGAAGCTTTCGTGTTGCTTCGATATCTCGATGATATTAAGAGCAAATATTGAGGCTGAGATTGCCACGTTCCGCATCCTCCGCGGTGGATTCCAAACAGGAATGTGCCGCCGCTGACTGTACCCCGCAAATCAATGGGTTTCCATGCTGTTGGCTCTCCAGCCCGAAGCCTGTACGAAGGTCATACCACTCAATTCGATTATTCGCATGACCTCTGGCTGACGACACCCATCTTCCACATCCTACATTAATCTAACAACAACCAATTGCACGCTTTAAACAAAACCAAGCATTTCGCTACCGGAAGTAAGATTCCGTTACGAAGCTTGTCTTACACTAATACTAATATTGGAAACTGTGACTCTCAGCCGGGATCCGTACCCTTGATTTCAAGGCCATTCAGCCTTATTGTCATGCGGGCGACGAATCGGAATCTTCGGAAAGAACTTCGATGGAACGAAATTGAGGCGGGGGAGAAATATTTGACCAGGGAGCCAAAAGGATAGGCCAATGAGAATTTCGGGGTTTTCGCCCGAGCTGGATTAATTTGAGAGCAATTCTCTGGATCATCGGACGGAGTAAGAATTGAAACCCCGTGTAACTACAGACCAATGGCATGCGCAGCTTCACGAACTACCACGTGTCCGTGGATGAGATCGAAGATCTTGACAAATTTATCAAATTTTGTGGTATAACGTCTGGTCCGAGAAGAGCACGCAGAAGAGCGCGGCAGTAATGGCTTCTGATCGCTGTTCAAAACCGAATAAGGGAAGCAAGGACGCTAAAAACTCCCCAATTATTGAGCTCAAAAGATGAGACTCGGTGTGATTTTGAGTTCCGTACCTGAAGATCTTAGTGCCGGGACATAAACTTTGCTGATCCCGCCTTACTCGTTATAGTTTTGATGCCTGAAATTTAGTCGAGCGCTGATGTTTGTGATACAAAGTGCCGCTTTGGCGTCCAGTTTCCAGAATACGAGGGAGAGCTTGCAGGGCCAGGGGTGCATTATTCCGTCGGACGGTGCCCCTTTACATTTTGTGGAAGATACTGGGGGAAATTCTTCCTGCCCTGACCGTGGATATATAAAGAGTGGCGGCCCCTTCAACTAGTCTGCCTGCTAGAACATATCAGCATAAATCAACCCAATCAACAACCAACTAGCAACAATCTGGGAATTTTCAGAAACAAGCACAAAAGATGCCCAACTTGAAGAGCCTCATCGCTTTCGTGGCACTTGCTTCCCTGACGTAAGTCCCCCGGCCGCTCCGGAATATCAGGAGCAAATTCGCGTCCGCAAACCAGAACAGTACTGACTGCTGAAATAGTGTCGCTATGCCAGGAAAGAGAGAAGATGAACACATCACGCTTGGGCCGGGACCAGTAATCCCAAAGGGGTGCTACACATCAACGACAACGGTCCCAAACACCCAAATTTGTAAGTTTTGAGGCGGTCTGTAAAATGAACAGCAGCTTACGAGACAAAAGATAATTGCCCGTTGCAAACTAAGTGTGGCCCAGTACCAGAGTGCATTATACGACAAGAAGTCACCGTATCCGTACCTTGCTACGAGTCTAGGTGCCCACTCACTCCAACTGTCACTGTTACGGCACCTGCTAGCTGCCCAACCTGTCAACATGGCTGCGGGACGTATTTCGTTACCACGACCGCTACTTTCGGCTCGTGCTCCGCTACCAGCACTGCGGTACCGACCTACGCATAGGGGCTGATCGTTGGGTCAAGACTGAATGTCTGCTGGGCGTTTTGAGGTACAGGAAAAAACAAATCAAAATTTGTGATGTTTATTTCGTTCTGCTAGAAGGACTTTTGTTTTGAGAAGGGCTGCATGATCTTGAAATCTTGCTAGGCTAGAAAAAAATCAGGTTGGATGAATAAAATCAAAATTTCTCGACTTAGCGTTGTATCTCAGTAACTGCCAACGGAGAGTGAGATATCATCCTGAAACTCAGAGGTTGCTGGTGGACAGGCATTTTGATCTGTAGCTGCCGTGTGATGCTAAGAATAACTACTGCCTTCTCTTGTACGGACAGTGTGCCAATCCAGGTAAAATTCCGGGGCGGTTGGGGCAACTAGTGGGTCGCCGCTGTTGGAGTATCTGGTAAAATCCCCAGACATTATGGATCTGAGCTCCTTATTTCGTTGCTGCCTGCAACTCGAGAATTGTTGCAGCTCTCAATTGTGCGATATAGCAGGCCAACAATATTTGTACTTCATGAGCTAAGCCTTAACTTTGGAGTATTTGAATATGACCTGGAAGTCCTTGAAGAGATTGATGTAAAAGGACTTCGAGTTCAAGTGATGAAAGGAAAGCCTCTGAGTGCGTGAGGATTTTGTTGGTAAGTTGATATATCTTCGTCTAGGTGATCCAAATTGGGGACACCGTCATGCTTTCGATAACAGCCAAGAATCAAAAACTTTCGAATCGGCGCATCTTCGTATCGGTATTGAAGCCATCTGGTAGTATTCCCATTTAAGAGATGTCAGAGTCTTCGCCTTGGATGCCGATGAACGTCAACGTTGGATGGAACATCACCACTGAGGATCGTTCCACCGCAATGGAAACAACGGCGGCCATCTTCTTCAGCACGCTAATTCTCTTGAGGAGAACCTGAGAAGAGGCCTCATGTACTCTCGTACTTAAGAAGGGGATACGTTCAAGCCTACGGGATATATTTGACAGCCTAGTGGAGGAGGAATCCTCAGTAGAATATGAAGCAAGGATGAGATAGGTTTGAAGTCAGGTTTGAATTCGAAAAGACTACGGAGGTAGTGACAAGCATGACGAGACGAGATGCGAAGGAGGCCGGTCAAGTGACTCAGCCGGCGAAACGACGCTAGCGTTTCCCCGCAGGCGCACAATAAATTTCGCCCCGAATTCTTTTTTCCATCTTTCCAAGAACACAACGACAACTACAACTACGCAAATCCTCACCATTAGAATCCTATCAATTCTACTGGAAGACTGTCAGCATGTCTAAAATCACAGTCGGTATGCGATGCCCTCCCTCCGCTCTGCCGTCCTGTCCCAAATCCTGTTCCAAAAGAATAAATGCTGACAACTTGCCACAGCCGGAGTGCGTACCAACGTCCAATCTCTCCTCGAGTACTCCCTCGAGACCAAGAAGAGAAACTTCCTCGAAACCGTCGAACTCCAAATCGGCCTCAAGAACTATGATCCCCAGCGTGACAAGCGTTTCTCCGGAACCGTCCGTCTCCCCGTTGTTCCCCGCCCTGGAATGAGCATCTGGTACGTCTACGATTGCAATACGTGGAACATCACGATGGAGGGGCTTGGACTGACAAGGAAATAGCATTCTCGGTGATCAGCATGATATCGATCGTGCCAAGCACGGTGGAATCGATGCCATGTCCTCTGACGATCTCAAGAAGCTCAACAAGAACAAGAAGTTGATCAAGAAGCTTGCCCGCAAGTACGATGCCTTCGTCGCTTCCGACACCCTCATCAAGTTGATCCCTCGTCTCTTGGGTCCCGGTCTCTCCAAGGGTATGTTTCTGGGTTCCTCGTAAATTTGCTCACAAACTAACTGCATCACAGCTGGTAAATTTCCCACCCCAGTCTCCCACAACGAGGATTTGAGCGGCAAGATCAACGAAGTCAAGTCGACCATCAAGTTCCAGTTGAAGAAGGTCTTGTGTATGGGTGTTGCTGTCGGAAACGTTGGTATGACTGAGGACCAGCTGATCTCCAACATCATGTTGGCTATCAACTACCTTGTCTCTCTCTTGAAGAAGGGATGGCAAAACGTTGGCAGCTTGACGATCAAGGCTTCTATGTCTCCTCCCAAGCGCCTCTACTAGATTATGGACCTGTTACGCACTCTTTGATGAGCTGCCACACAGAACGGCGAACATTGCTTGTAGCTAGCTAGATAAAAATCCAGAACCATGCAATGTCCACACCTCCTGCACGCACCGTGACACCAAATGTGACTTGTCGAAAGCTGAATCTCTGACCTTGTAGCTCGTTACACAGACATAAAATAATCCCCACCTTGAGCGCATTGCCTTGAGCTGCAAATGCACACCGTGTATTCGGGCCTTCAGAGCTCGCCGAACGACAACGCGACACAGCAGCATTTATCAAAACCATGACCTTGTATCTACGACGCTGTCATATGCATGCACATTGGAATTTTGGGAAGCAAATCATTCACACAGGAAGAGCTCAGTCTCGGGGACCTGGGAACGGTGAATCGCGCAGACAACCCAGCCTTGGGAGCGCACAAAATCTAGACCACGGCATCAACATCCACATCCACCATCTGATCTCCGCACCCCTCTGCCCGATGCTGAATCTCCTCGCCCTTTGCATTATCTGTCTGTGGAATATGTAGTATGTCGATGTAGCCCCACAGTCAACGTCCAAGAGAATCGGCGGCGTCGGCTGGTAGGAAAGAGCTGCATCTTTCTTCGAGGGAGCCGGGAACGGAGGAAAACCCATTGTGCTTTGCAAGCAAAGCGCGAATAACCCTCAGCAGCCACCGTAGTGGAGCCCCCATAGTATAAGTTAATATACCTACTGATAGATAGGAGGGGTCGCAGAGCTCGAGAAAGAGCTTCAATTTATAGACCGGCAAAAAATTTCAAAAGGCGCTAAGAAATTGGCGAGTTTGGTTTGCTCAAAATGCAAAGCTTTTCAATTGTCATCTCTTTCTCTGACGAAATGAGTGATTCACCAGAAATAGAAAACCCACCCTTTTTTCGAGAAGCCATATAATGTCCCAGACGATCTGGAAGATTGAAAAGGAGGTGAATTTAGATTCCTTGAAGCAATTATTACTTTAAATCATCTACGTTGCAACATTCAAGCCTCAGCTTCGACATTTTTGGGCAAGGTTGCGAGCGGTGAGGAACGCACTAGAATGAAACAATCCAAGCACATCTCCTTTAAAAACACCCGAATCGTCCTGCATCACGAGAATTAGAAGCATGCGACGACCTCTCAGAGCTGCAGTAGAGGCCTTCGTCTTGACAGCATGCAGCAAGCCGTTCACCCAAGGGATCTCGTCCCATCGTCTGGACCCTCCTTAGTCTGTGCCACCTCTCCCCAGAACCGGCAGCATGGGCTGAGCACGACGACAATGTACTGCTACCTGCACGCGGCTCATTGTCGTCTTCCAGATCCTGTGAGTTGAACATTGTCTAGCTTCAGAAGATTTCGCTAGTATGAATCGTTTCGATTGAGTAATAATGGGGTAATGTCAATTACTCACTAGGTGCCCGAGCCGGATTCGGCAGTGCTAAAGCTCTTGTTCGGAGCGGGACCAGTGATGGGCGTCATTGTTCCTTGACATCGAAGTTTTTGAGTTTGCTACACACAGCCAGAAAAGTATTTATGCGTTGTGACGCCCTCATGAATGTACATGTACTGTGACGCCCATTCACGCCCTTCTTACAAATCCACAAATCACCACAACAGTCGCTCTTGGCCACTTGCATGCTGTGATGGCAGGGTCTTTGTACTCATTTCCTTATATCGTCCCATGTCCACTTTCCAATCTGTCTGCATTTCTGGGTAGCAGCTTCGTCCCCTCTTTTGGATAACATTTATCCTCTTTTTTGGAGCCATCCAAAAAATTTCGCTATGTCTCTCGAACCTGCTCAGGAAGTAAGTGCAGCCCCCAGTGGCAACGCACCTTCCGCGAATACCCTCAGTGGTAATTCAAGAATGCCTGTGCATTTCCACAGCGCGGTTCTGGATCACGTCGACCAAGTTACTTTGGCAGCAGCTAATCAGGAGGACACCACGAGTCAGTCGACTCACAGACCTCCCCGAATAGAAAGTCAACAGACAGGAGCAGACTCTCCTGCGATTGAAGAGTCAGTGAAGGCTAGACTCGAGCGCCTTGGAAGGCAAAGACCAGAGGTTTTTGAGTCTATCTGGGCCGAAATTGGATTTGTATTTTCCATATCCATGTCCCAGGTATTGTCGGTCAGTCAAAAGTCCTCAAATAGCTGTAGACCATTCTCCTAACTATAAATAGGAATACTTCGTTTCTGGGTTTACTGTCATTCTCCCCACCTTATCCCAGGACTTGCACATCCCCGCAGCATCTTCAACATGGCCAGCAAGTGCCTTCTCCTTGACCGTGGCGTCCTTCCTCCTAATCTTCGGGAGGTTGGCCGACATGAAAGGAGGCTATCCTGTTTACGTCGCAGGCCTCGTTTGGCTCACAATCTGGAGCTTGATCGCTGGATTCTCCGTCAACGACATCATGCTTAACTTTTGTCGAGCTCTCCAGGGACTGGGTCCAGCTGCTTTCTTGCCATCGAGCGTGATGATTCTCGGAAGCACCTACCGACCTGGGCCGAGGAAGAACCTCGTCTTCAGCATCTACGGCGCTTGTGCGCCAGCTGGATTCTTCGTTGGTATCTTCTTTGCCGGTGTGACTGCTGAGTACACCACTTGGGGCTGGTACTTCTGGATTGGAACGGTATTGACAGCTATTACTGCGCTTACATCGTATCTTTGCATACCTTCCGATATCCAAGAGAAGAAAAATGCTCCCGCTAGACACAAGATGGACTGGCTTGGTGGAACACTGATCGTTTGCGGCTTGATACTGTTCACGTTCGCCATCATCGACTCCTCCCACGCTCCGCAACAATGGAAGACTCCTTACATCTACGTCTTGTTCATCGTGGGATCATTGTTGCTGCTCTGCGCAGCATACGTTGAGACGTGTGTTGCTTCGCAGCCGCTTTTACCCTCGTCCTTGTTCAAAGTGCCTCGAATGCCTGCACTCATGACGGCTCTATTCCTCACTTACGGCTCCCTAGGTATCTTCTTGCTGTATGCGACATTCTACATGGAAAACATCATGGGAGCCACACCGCTGCAAGTAGTTGCATGGTACGTCCCCATGGCTCTTGGTGGTTGCATAATATCCACATTCGGAGGCTTTGTTCTGCATATCCTCCCGGGAACAGCACTTATAATCCTCGCTGGTGTTTCATGGATTATCGCCCCATTGCTATTTGCCATCGCTCCTCAGGGCGCAAACTACTGGGCCTACATTTTCCCATCCATGATCTGCGCCACCGTGGGGATTGACATTACATTCAACGTGGCGAATATATTCATCACCACCTCTCTTCCACGCAAACAACAGGGTCTTGCGGGCGCAGTCATCATGCTCCTCCTTCATCTTGGCATTGCGGTATGTCTAGGCTTCGCAGATATCGTGAGTACATACACCGTTGCTCGACTCGGGGATCGGCAGAGCTATCATGCTGTGTTTTGGCTCGAGGTGGCTTGCGCAGCCACAGCGCTGATCATCTTGGTCCTTTTCGTGAAAATCAAGAAGGCGGAAAGCGAACTGACCGTTGAAGAACGAGAAGAGTTAGAGGCCGAAAGCAGCAGCAATAGCAACGTTGCGGAAGTAATGAAGCAAGGGCCCAGCTCTGCGAACGGGTCTCCTCGACAGACCACTGAAGGCGGAGAGAATGAAAGCGTCAATACAGGACAGACATAGTTAAGAGAAGGGGGCGATGCACAGATACATATATATCCCCATTTTCAGACAGCCAATCAAAATACCCAAAACAGGACTTGCTCGTAATATTCGCTCCAATCAACCCTGGCTTCTGGGGAGATATGGGGAACGCAACGCTATGCAGGGATGAGGATGACTGACCAGAACTAGTTCTTCGACGCCAAGCTGTAACGGAGCACTGTATACCTAGGTATATGCTCTATCTGCTATTAATGTGAGTTGAACTCGCATCTGATGCGGCTGTCGTCCTCATGCCACACTGTTGCCCCAATTCGAACATACGACTGGGGTTTACCAGGTCTTGTACGGACGTAATTGGTGGTACCTTGGTATGCCCCCGCATTCTGGTAAGTTTGACCCTGGTTCCTCGCCTGGAAATAGGAGCTTCGGAGTCTAACTTCCCCTAGCTTTGTGGAGTGAGGCGCAACGTATTGATATGGATGTACGAACGATCCAGTAATGAATCAACGCCCTCTTTCGGCGTTCGCTTACAAAAGAAAGTGACCGAAATGGATCACAGTCGGGGTTCCGAAAATGTCCACTTACAAAAGAATGAATTAAACTCTAATTAATCCAAAATGTATTGTACACTTTCAGTTGTATCCTTGATTTTATTCGAGATTTTTAAGCCATCTTTAGGTAGTTTTTCCATCTGCTGATACTGGAGAATTGGTGTTAGTGGCTCGCCAATCTTGGCCACTTCCCCCCCCCCCCCCCCCCAATTTCGAGGAAAATATATATATCGGAATGGGCTGACCTATTAACTTTCCGTACCGCGCTGAAATTTGAAGTTTAATTCTGACATTCTGAAATGGATCTCTTCAATGAATTTGCCAATCATTTGGAGACTACAGATGATTCGAGGGAGACGCAGCAGCGAAAGTTACGGCGCTCTTGCGAAGTGTGTAGGAATTCGAAGGGAAAATGTTGTCCAAGTAAAGATAACGATACTCGGTGTCAGAGGTATTTCATATCTCAGAATTTGTCCAATCATACATGCATTCATACTAACAAACTTAAAGATGCATTAAAGAAAACAAAGAATGCGTCTTCTTACACACCAAATCGCGGCCAAAAAGAGCCAAGAACTCCAGAACGTGGGTTAAGGAGTTCCATTCCCAATCGCAATTTCCTCTAATCCATGCAGACGAGTCGCGGAGATGGAAGAGAAAATAAATGGGCATCTACTCTCTGCTTTCGACAAACCGTACACTTATAGAAGGCGCGACTCCACCACTGCCGCCATGCACTCTGCCGCTACCCGAACCTTCCCTACCCAGTCCTTCTCCGTCTCAGATCTCAATTCATCCTTCCTTCTCAGTAACTTATCAACCACGAATTGCAATATTCAGTCAGCTCCAAGACGTTATTACGAAAGGACTTGTCACTTTCGAGGAAGCTGAGAATGGCCTGCAGTTCTTTCAGACACAGGCCTATAGATTTCCATTCGTGATCGTGAGCCATCAAACGACACTGGACGCCCTGCGGCGCGAGAAACCCTTTCTTCTGCTATCTATATTGACTTTTGCTGCTCAAACAAGACCTCCGCTTCAAGCAGAGCTCGAGCTGGAACTCAGAGAATCACTGAGCAGGAGAGTTGTGGTGAACATGGAGAAGAATTTGGATATCCTACAGGGACTGCTTGTATATCTTGCTTGGTGAGTCTCGAGTATTCTTGAACATGACAATGAAATTCTCATAAAATAGGTATCACTTCTACATACAACCTGACAAGGAGTCGGTGTACCAAACTCTTCAGATCGCGGTTTCTATGGCTATTGATCTCGGAATATCCAAACCGACTTTACAAGTACTGCCTACAGACACCGGTATTGTGCCCAATGTCCGCTCGCTCTTTAGAACACGAGTGCGAACAACTCCAGAAGGACTCGAATCGCGGCGGACGTTCCTGGGATGCTACTACCTCTCATCGGCGTATGTTCCAACGACTGCCTGGTCCACACTTGCTAATCCAATGTTTCCAGCCTTGGTCAAGGTTTGAGAAAACCTGGAAACCTGAACTACAGCAATTATGTAGGGGAATGTTGTCAGATCCTGACCGATGCAGCTGAAGCAGAAACAGACCACCTGCTGCGGTATTTTATTCGATTACAGAAGTTCACCGGTGAGGTCAACCAGGCTTTCGAATATGACAGTGTTCTGTCTCACTCTCGGCCGCCGCTCGATGCTGCCCAGGTTGAGATGTTGATAAAGCTCTTTAATCTTGAATTGAGTCAGATAAAGGCTGAGTTTCCAAAATAAATATGGACCACCAATGGTAAGCAGCCACGCCCTGTGACAGTATAGGCGGCCCCTTTTGATCCGGCGTCAGGCTCTTTGACAACCTCATTCTTCAACCTACGCATTTATGTTAACGAAATCGCGTTGTGAGTCTCTCAAATACCCCAGTCCCCTGTTCACGTTCCAAGGTAATTCACTCCGAAGCGTTTCAAAGGCCTCTCTTGGAATACAGCTTAGTAGAGCTTACAATTCATCTCTAAACTCCCCTTCTTAAAACCCAAAACTGACATCCCATCTCTAGCCACTCCAGATCCTCAACCAAAGCAAGCAACTCAATGCCTTCTCACTCCTTCCACACATCTTCCCTCCGGCACTCCCTCCTCATCCGTTCCCTCATCACCACCCAAGATTTTCTCACTCACTACATCTCCCAACCTCCCGCCTCAATCCTCAGCTCCACCTTCATCGACATCCTCTCCCTGATCTACGCCATCTTAATCCTCGGCTCCTTCGCCACTTCCCCTGCCTCGATAACATTACGTGAAGCCCAATACCTGCACTACGTCGATGCCTTGCTCGCTTAATTTCAAAGCCTGATGAGCGAAGAAAGCGGGGAAGGGATGGTGTATCATATGGTAGTGATTCTTAGGAATAGTAGGGCGTGGTATGAGCAGAAGATTGGGGAGAGGGAGAAAGAGAGGGAAAGGGGGAGGGAAAGGGACGATGGAGATGGGAAGATGGATACGAGTTTCATGGAGATTTTGCCGACGCTTTTGGGCAGGTGTAGTGATTTTTGGACTGTGGCTGAGGTGGAGACGGAGAGGGAGACTGAGAGCGAGGAGATGAGGGGGAAGAGCGATGACGAGGAGGGAAATGGGGTGTGGAGTGATATGCTGGGGTCTTGGCCTGGGCAGGAGATTGGTGTCGGGATGGGGAGTGGGATAGGATAGTTGAATGCAGGCGCTATGGGTTTTTGGGTAGGGGATGATAGCATCTGAAGGCATTTACAGGTTGCATTTTGAGCGGACTTTTTGAGGCTAGAGTACTGCTCAGCTTAAGTGGAAGGAACCGAAAGAAAGTGCAGTACTAAGGAAGTTCAGACTTCTGCTCCAACTGGGAGACTTCACTTCTCGACACACCTGGAAAGACGTGACATTGCAAAAATGGGTATGTAATTCCTGAACATCAACTAGTCCAATTCGAAACTTTCACATCATAAATCATTTCAGTGTTCTTTCACATCCCGCTCACACATTCAAGCATTAAATGCGAGCCTGCGCGCTCCCAGCAGCCTGACTCCCCTCGGCCGGCGCCGCCTTCTCAGTCTCCTCCTCAATGCGTCTCCCCAACTCCTTATCAACCTTGCTAAACATCTCATAAGTCCTCCTCCTCGTATCCTCCTTGGCCGCACTCAAATGCCCACTCACATTCCCCACAAAATTGTCCTGCTGGCCCTCCTGCCGTCCCAGCACATCCCAAAGTCCCTTCGCCTGCACATAATCCTCATCACTGACCTCACTCAAATCCATAATCGCCGCTCCGGCCCACTTCTCGTGATCGTTGGTGGGCTTGACGTGCTTGTAGGTCATGCCGCGGTAGGAGGAGGGGTAGTTGGGGTTCGCGCCGTAGTTGCCGTTTACGGCCATCGCACCGTCACGCTGGTAGGGGTTGAAGGCGCGGATGGGTGCGTTGACGGGGATTTGTTGGTAGTTTACGCCCAGGCGGTGGCGGTGCGTGTCTGGGTAGGAGAAGAGACGGGATTGTAGGACTGGGTCGGCGGATGGTTCTACTCCTGGAACTAAGTGCGAGGGCGAGAAGGCTACTTGTTCGATTTCTGCAAAGTAGTTTTCGACGTTTTTGTTGAGGGTGAATTTTCCGAAGGGCCGGAGGGGGACTTCTGCTTGGGGCCAGACTTTGGTCAGGTCGAAGATGTTCCAGCGGAATTTTTCGGCTTGTTCGGGGGTGAGGGTTTGGACGTAGACGGTCCAGGATGGGAAGTCGCCTTTGGAGATGGCGTCGAAGAGGTCTTGGGTGTTCCAGTCTGGGTTCTCGCCTGCCATCTTGCCTGCTTCCGCGTTGGTGAAGGTCTTGCTCCCCTGGTCGGTCTTGAGGTGGATTTGGACGTAGACGAAGCTTCCGTCGGGCTTTGTGAACTTGTGGGTATGTCCAGAGTATCCGTTCATGTGTCTGAAGGAGTATGGTGTACCACGGTCCGAGAACAGGTGCATAACCTGGTGAACAGCCTCCTGGTGAGTGGAGAGGTAGTCCCAGAACATGGTGGCATCCTTCAAGTTGGTCTGTGGGTTTCGCTTTTGGGTGTGGATGAAGAGGGGGAACTTGGTAGGATCGCGAAGGAAGAAGACAGGCGTGTTGTTGTAAACCCAATCCCAGTTGCCCTCCTCGGTATAGAACTTAATGGAGAAGCCTCGAGGATCTCTCGCAGTATCTGGGGAACCCTTCTCTCCACCCACAGTAGAGAAACGAGCGATGGCGGGGGTCTTCTTGCCAACACCAGTGAGCATATCAATCGAGGTGATGTCGCTAATATCGTGAGTAACTTCGAACTCTGCAATATGTTAGCAATGTCCTATGTGAGATGGAAGATTGAGACGCACCTCCATAAGCTCCAGCTCCCTTTGCGTGGACAACACGCTCTGGGATTCGCTCACGATCGAAATGAGCCAGCAGGTCGATCAAATGGAAGTCCTGGAGCAAGAGAGGGCCATTCTGACCAACTCTCTGGAAAGCCTCAGGGTTCTCGACTGGGCATCCATTGGAAGTGGTATAGAATGGCTTTTCGGAATACTTGAAAGTAGACGCGGGCTTGTCGTCAGCGACCATGATTACTGTTGCTCAAGAGCTGCTGGGTAGAAGTAGAGCTGAGATGATGTACTAGATAGCAACGAAAGATTGGTCGTGCTATGAAGGAATTGAACTGATACACTGAGTAAACAAATACCTTACAAGGCTGTCAAGGGGAAAAAGACAGTCTGACGCAACAGGAAAACGAGAGCTTATTAAATACCCATTCCCATCCCGCAGCCTCAGCAACAGACAGAGCTTCCTCGTCATTGCTCCCGGGGCAAGAGGGGCACTGGCCAATCAAGCCTCGCCCGTTAATAACTGCATTTGTCAATCGTCTAGTCTAGACGCAGAACGCAGAAAACAGAAAACAGAAGGCTTCAAGGCTCAGGGATTATTTTGGTGACGGGGGTGAGAAGCAGCTATGCGGAAAGAGGCGAGAGAGGATGGAATTTGAGGCTTGCGGATCGAGATTTGCTTTGCCATCTGTGACGACAGACCTGCCGCGTTTTTCTGTGCATGGAACTAGCGTGCAGCAGATAACGGCTGTGACAGGTGGCACCGACAATTAGCAAAGCTTCTCTGTCCTTCTTATTCTGAGAATTATGAATGAATGAATGAAAATGAATTTTTGAAGGCAATTTTCTGCTTGCTAGCTTCTTCAGGAGGTACAGTACTGTACAGTACTGTACGATATATGACCACACCATGCATAATGTACGAGGGTATTTGCTGACCCCCTGCCGCAACATTTTGTCTCACCCAACTCCGCATTTTCTGACGCCACTTTTGATCCGAACTCGTGGCGCTCGTCCCGATGCTGGCTTGCTGTCAAAAGAAAGCGGCACTGATTATTGCGGATTCTGGATGCTCCACTCGGCCTATCATATTCAGAATTAATGCCGCTTTTCTATCCAGCATTATGCGAGAGACCCGCTGCCATGGCTCTTCAAAGCGCTCATTTTGATTTAACTTTGTTGCTCTTTGAATCCCTCAAACATAATCATCTTCATGATCTGATCCTACTCTTTCAAACATACCACCGGTTAAGTTGGTATGTCAGGCAATTGCATGCGTTGCAGAACATTCGACCTTACCTGGTTCAGTGGTCCAGCAACTTTCTTTTGTGGGGCCGAACCATATCCCGCGGCCTCTGTTGGAAATGCAAACAGCTTATTAGGTACTCGAAATGCTTCTCACCATTCATTTTGACGAATCCTTCTGTCTGGATGACCTTTCTACCGGAACCTGCGGATGGGATCTTGTTTACTCTACCGGAAGACGGCAACGTGGGAAAGAAAAGCTCGCATGACCGACCTCAAAGTCCTTTTGATAGACAGGAACAGCGTAACGTGAATGAAAAGTAAATGCTCATATTCTCCATCGAGAGATCTAAAATCCCCAACCCATCTCGGGCCTTGTGACGAGGTCGTACCATCTACATAATACCAATAATGCCTCATACTCCCCCTTCCAGCCACAAGCATGCTGAATGGAAAGAACATTCGCAGACCGCACCACCCATGCTATGCCTATCCTCCCAACGCCCATGACGAGTTCGTTGTATTGTACTCCAATCGAATTACCCAATAGCAAGCGTGGTGGTGTAAAAGCTGCTCCCAGCTTATGATTCGGATTGTACGGTTTGCTGCTGGTTTATTAGTCCCTATTCCTGGAAACAACTGCTGAGTTGGAGGCGTGTGATACTTACAACGAGCCAATCCATTCCCTCATCCACACCTCTACCATCCACCGCACTGCAAGCAACGATACTCCAGTTCCGATCCCTTAACTCCCCTAACTTCAAGGCTTCACTGATCTCTCCTGCGCCCTTCGCACCAGGTTGATCCTGCTTGTTCGCAAAGACTAATAACGCAGCATCCTTCAGTTCGTCTTCGTTTAGCATCGCTGCTAATTCTTCTGAAGCTGTGCCCAGGCGGTCGATATCCGTGCTGTCGATAACGAAGATGACCGCGGCTGTGTTCGCATAATAGCAGCGCCAATAAGGCCGGATCGATGTTTGGCCTCCGAGATCCTATGGCAAGTCATTAGAAGGGCAGCCGGCATAAAGGGGAGGCGTAGACATACCCAGACATTGAAATTCAGGTTCTTATACGTGACTGACTCGACATTAAAGCCAATCGTCGGTATCGTGGTAACCACTTCCCCAATCTGTTCCCTTCGTCAGCAGTTGTCCATGTTCCTATGCCTCTGCATGCCATACCTTGAGTCTGTATAAAAGTGTAGTCTTTCCCGCATTATCCTACATTCGCCATCCATCGATTAGTAAAGGCCCCAGAACCTCCAAAGGAGAAAGAAGCAGGCAAAAGTACCAGTCCCAAAATCAATATCCTAATCTCCTTCTTCGACCACAGCAACCCCGACATCCACGATATGCTCGCGCCCATCTTGTCGTCTTGTCCTTCCGATCCAATCCACCGCGTATTATAAAGCCCGCCCCTTTCGAAATGCCACACCCAGCTCTCTCTTCTCTTTCGCGATTCTTCGCAGAATTCCGCACTGCAAATATCTCTTCTTTCTTCTCGAGCCGGTATTTGCGTCCGTTTGCAAAAAAAGCTGGTGGCGTACTGTTGTCCTTTTCCTCAAGGCAAGGCAGCTCTTCAAAAATTGTTCTTACTGAAACCGCCGCCTCCGTTCCCCGTCTCGTTCGTTCGCAGCCTTCCCCCGAAGCTCCACTAGCGGATCCGCTTTCCGAATACGGCAAGGGCGCTTCGGTTGAAAGTTGGATGGTCACGTGGCGCACATTTTTCGAGTGGGTGTGCCCTTCGTTAATTTTCGGGGCGGCCTTTGAACATTGAAAGATCAACGACGAAAACGATACCTCGACACCACGACAAACTGTCACGATGCCGGTATGTGATTCTTCCTTTGTGGCATACGAATGCTTGTGAGAGTATGAGAAGAGATGGAGATGATGGGTGTGAATGGGAGGGGATGAGGGGCGATGCGGAGATGGAGGAGATTTGATGGAAGAGCAGGATGCTGATGAGAATTATTTCTACAGAGCCACAAGTCATTCCGCACCAAGCAAAAGCTTGCGAGAGCTCAGAAGCAAAACAGACCCATTCCCCAATGGATCCGATTGAGGACTGGTAACACCATCAGGTACACTCTCCCGACCCCTCTTGCGCACGCACAACCTCTTAAGATTGAACAATCCATCGAGCACGACGACGAGAGGATCTACAAGGGATTATGGATATGAAGAGCACAAGCTGATCAGAGAAACAGATACAACGCAAAGAGGAGACATTGGCGCAAGACCCGCATCGGTATCTGAACAACTCGCCCCTCTTACACCCACCTCTCGACTCTTCCTTCATACATCCCCCGACTCTCGACGACAATTGCATGGGTTTGGAGCGATGGATTACTACTAAATTGGGAAGGGATACTGAGATGGGTTGGTGGATGGTGCGTGGGATGTCATTGGTATGGATGCGTTGCATAAATGGATTTGGGGTGGGCGTAAGATATCTTGCTTTGCAATGGACAGCACCATGAACTCCTGAGTTGTCTTTCTTGGATATGACAGTGTGTGAATTTGGTGACTGGTGTCGAGGTTTTGTGAGAGCAGGGCATCCCGGGGACCTCGACCACTCCGCTTGCCCTTTTACAATTTTCTCATCCCCATTGCGTTGGGAACCACCTCCAAGCTCTACGATCTACGACGGGACTGCCAGAGCTTCAAACCTACCTTTCCTGCTGCCGTTATTGAGTGCCAAATTCTTTCCACGATTTCCTTCCAAATGTCAGTCATTCTTCGTGCTTGCCCCAGCAATAACTTCCAGTACAAATACTAGCAATAAATCACGGATAATGCACCAGCCTTCCAGAACCTCAGTTTGAGCACTCTAGTAAACTTCCCAGAGCCCGAGCTTGGGATGCCCTCCTTTTATAGTAACAGCCGAAACCCCAACCTTTTCTTCCACCAACCCCCAGAAAATACATCCCAAGCACCTCCCCAGATCTCTCTCATAGCTATCTCCCCGCTCCATAGCTCAACTCTCCTCCTTCCCCAGTAACCCTACATCTCATATCATATTATATCATCACACCAACCTATTCGCCATCACTTGGAAGCAGCTCAACTGCAATCACTCCCAAAATTAGTATTTTACTTTCACAGCCTTTACAGGGAAAGAAAATACGGTAGGTAGTAGAATCCTCTCAGATAATAGATGAGGCTGAGTTAAACTCGAGTCGACCTCGACTTTTAAATCGAACTCGGACTTGACTTGCCTCGAGTTTTCATTTTATAGACTCAGCGAGTCTAAATGTGTATATACTATTAACAGACGCCCCCACCTAATTCTTAATTATACTTCCTTGAAACTCTAGGATATTATGTCAAGACACATAATCTGGATTACCGTCCGCTTAAGAGTCAAGTCAGCTCGGTATATAACTTGGATTTGGATTCTCTTTCCTGAGTCTCGAGTCAAGACTCGAACTCGGACTCGTATAATCCTGATTCATCTGGATCAATATAAGCCCTGCTGTCTAGAGATGGTGGTGCGGAGAAGGTTGCCAATATCAATGATCCTTTTCGCCTTCCCTTTACGCCAAGAATTCTTGAGATTGATGGATGAATGGTAGGGGAGCAATTATTTGTTGGTATGGACTTTGTACTAAAAAGTCAGAAGGACAGGTGCTTCCAGAATCATCTGCTACCAGTGATACTGCGGTGTGGTGACGAAATCAGCAGTTGCAGCCCGATTGACTGGTGGTTGAGAGCTGTCGCTTGCAGCAAGGCCGTCGGGGGTTGTTTCAGTTTGAACAAATAAATTGTTGTTTGTAAGGGGGGAATGAAGTTGGGGAACTCACTGTCGATAGGTTTGCTCTGGGGGAGTGTGCTGGTAGATATCGTCATCAAGCCCTGACGGAGGAAGCCTAAGATAGGTCACCGTGCCTATCTCTAAGGTGACGCAGTGCACAATTTTCCAGTCCAGATTGACTTCAGCAGGTTAGTTCGAAATAAAAATTTCACACGCACACGCAGAGTAAAGTCAGAAGCAAAACTACGGAGGCAAAAAGGTTTGCACACTGTTCTGAATTTTTCACCACCATCTATCTACACTCCAGGAGTGAGATCAATCTTGTAAAAAGACTTCTCAAGACGCCCTCCGTAGACCCATGTTGGCAACCTGTAACGCCTTGCCAAAGACCAAAGAAACGAGAATTATTCCATGCAATGATATAGGAATGCCAGTGAGGTATCGAGAGGCTATGCCCAGTGCAAAGAAAAATCAAGTGTCCGCCGATGCTGTATGTGAAGTACGCAGCTGGCGACCACCTGCTCAAAGGAAAACCGAGAAATGCATCTGACCACACAAAGGTGAATGGGAGCCTGCTTTGAAATCGTACTCAAAGGTGACTTATGCCCCCACAGCCCTAATCTTGTGCGATTTAACGATCCTCAGCCCACTCGTTCTCGCGGCGGATCTGCTCCTCCTCCTCAGGAGTGAAGTCGTTGGTGATATTGAAGGTCTTGCGGATCTCCTCAGGGGACTTGCCCTTGATCATGTTGGCGACGGTCTTGCAGCCAACATCAAGAAGAGGCTTGATGTCGAGATAGTTGGAGGCCTGTAAATTCAGTAAGCATTATTCAGGAGTATCTGGGTTGTGTGAATCACTTACGAGAATAATCTCGAAGAGCATCTCCTGGTCAACCTGCATAAACTTTTGGTCCCACTCCTCGATCTCGGTGGTCTTCTTGCGGGAGTCGGAGTCATCGTCCGCGGCAGTTGGGGGATCGTTCTTGTGGTGCTCGCACCACTCAATAACCTTCTTGAGGACTTGGTCATTGACCTGTGTCCAGTGCGTCAGTGAATGGTCCAAGGTGAACAAAGGCCATGAAAGGCGGGGTGAGGAGGGTGAGGAGCTTACATTGGGAATGGGGATTGGGGTCTCTAATGCGGCATCTCCGAGATCCTCGAGCATGTTCTTGATGAGCATGGAGCGCTCAGCGACAATGCGGTCTGTCAAAGAGGTCAGTTCAGTTGCGCTGCAGGAGCGAGGCGGGGCAACTCACCGACGGTGGTGTTCACATTGTCGTTGCTGGCGAGCACGATCGACTGCTTAGTCTCGGTGGCAGACATCTTGAGTATGCGTGTAGTAGAGTAGTATTAAGTGACGAGGATACGATGTTGGGTTGTGGAGGTTGTAAAGAAGTCGAGATGTGGGTGTTGGGTTGGAAGGTGGATTTAGATTTATGTACGGAGGTTCGTGAGCCTTAAGTAGCGCGCCACCGCTGCCTTGGGGTTCGCTTAATGCGGCGGCAGCCAGTCCCAGTCATCGGCGAGAACCTGTGCTGCGAACAATGGGACCGTGAATTGAAAGAGGTCACGACGAGTGCCGTTTGCAGTCAGAATGGCCTGGAATTGTCTGGTCCGTCCAAATTATAAGACAAAGAACATTGAATTATGACTGTAGAGCAGCATTAAAGGCAAGACGACGCGGCGAAAGTGCCCAAATTCGGTCGTTCCGTCAGTCAGTATCCCAATGCTCCAGAAACTGATATCACGTATCATTACTGCATTTCCAGGCAGAAGCTGTCTAGTTGCCGTAGCATTTCTATTTCTATTTCTTGCATCAGTTTGCAAGTGCTTCCTGTTGCTTCCCTAGCAGAGCTGAGTCACCGGAAAAGCACCTTTATACGTCAATATTTGCTGGGCAAGGCGGGCTGTTCTGCCTGGAAACCAAACCCAACAGAACCCCATATTTAGGTAGAAGCTCCACTCTGGCCTTGACTTTTGATTCAGCCTTGTCTCTATGCCTACGGTGCTTCATATTTGCTTGGCCAGAAACAATGAACGGCGGCGATCACGAGGCAAGCTGGTCAAAGCGGAAAGAGCTGCCCGTCCCGATTCCGATGCAGCCTTTCTGCACCGTCAAAGAGCTTGCATAAGGTATCGAGATACATCGAGATGCGGTACTATGCAGTACGAGTAGAAGCACAAAGACAAACTTGAAGCCACTTGAAGCCACTTGAAGCCACTTTGAAATGCTTGTCTTCTTCTAAATTCCCTAAACAGCCATTTATGCAATTTAATGCCATGCACAATCTTAGCAAATTATTAGCTGCCCAGCCCAACTTTATTCTTAACAAACGTGCCCCTTCCGGAGCGCTGCTAAAGTCCGAGACAGCGTGAGCGTGGATCTACCGCCATACTCATCCCTGCAAACACGACCGCGACTGACCCAAGAAGGCTGTCTCGAGCTCCCAACGTTTTATTACAACCCATTTCATCAAGGGCGACATCACAAATGCCCCTTACAATTCTTCTTCTCCCATCGCGCATTCAAATGCCTTTCTGCCAATGCTCCATCCGAATCCCATAGTCGAAAACCATGTGGCGGCGCGCATACTTGTTTCTCGTCCTTGTCCGTTTATACTTTGCTCTGTCACCGAGCTACCTCCATCCCGATGAAAATTTCCAGGGCCCAGAGGTGATTGCAGGTAGGTTCATCTGCTTCGATAGAGCTTCGAGAAGTTCCTTTTGCATCTGCAGTCTGTAGATGCGCCCTCGAATCGCGTTCGGCGCATTCGGGGAATCGAGCCACGTTTTACTACTACCCTGTTTATTTCAACGGAATCGTAGCTTATTTGCTAACTCAATATCTCTCCGCAGGCCAAATCTTCAGTTATCCCGTCCGATTAACTTGGGAATTTACCTCCAAAGATCCTGTTCGAAGCGTCTTCCCATTATGGCCTGTTTACGGTCTGCCAATGCTCCTCCTTCGATGGCTGTGGATAGGGAATGGAAATGACGGCGAAATACCACCGGTCGTCGTGTTCTGGACGTTGCGGGTCTTGATGTTCGCGTTGAGTTTTGTGCTGGAGGACTGGGCTCTCCATGAACTCGTTCAGTCTCCGCGACATCGACGGGTGGCAGTCCTCCTGGTCGCGTCGTCTTATGTCACTTGGACTTACCAGACGCATACATTTTCGAATTCTATAGAAACTCTGGCCGTGGCCTGGAGTCTTGTTTTGATTCAAAGGATTGTGGAAAATAAGGTATGGAGCTCTCCAAGAATTGAGACAAGTGCTAACAATTGTCACAGCAGAGGTCAAATTCCTTCGCGACAGCCATTCTTGCCTTCGTAGTTGTATTCGGAATCTTCAATCGCATTACTTTTCCGGCGTTTCTTCTAATACCTGGCCTTCGTTTGATACCCCATTTTATCAAAAAGTATGAGCATATACCCCTTACCCGGAACCGCTTGCTGACCCATCTCCACAGACCTTTAGCTCTTGTTTCTGCCATCTTTTCGGCCCTCCTTACTACCTTCGTCGCAATCTATTTAGACACAAACTTCTACACCGATCACTCGGTCACCTGGTCCTATTTGTTCTCCCATCCTACGATTACACCACTCAACAATCTCAAATACAATCTCTCCGCAAGCAATCTTGCTACACACGGCCTACATCCGTGGTATCAACACGTCCTCTTCAACCTCCCACTACTTCTGGGCCCAGCAGCTCTCCTCGTCTTCCTCCGACCCCATCTATCTCTGCGCCTGTACTCCGCGATATCAGGCGTGTTCGTTCTCTCAATCTTCCAGCACCAGGAAGCGCGGTTCCTTCTTCCAACCGTGCCACTAATACTCTCCTCTGTACAATTACCGAAAAACCAATCTCACCTACGAATCTGGGCTGGAATCTGGATTGCCTTCAATGTAGTTTTTGGCGTTCTGATGGGCGTGTACCACCAGGGGGGCATCGTCCCCACTCAAGTATTTTTGAGTAAGCAACCAGATGCGACGCAGGCAATATGGTGGAAGACTTATAGTCCACCGATATGGCTTTTGAATGGGAAGAACGAGGTCTTGACGACTCATGATATTATGGGTATGAAAGGCCCGCTTATGTTAGGAGAACTTGGCGCGCTTGCTACGTGCCATAAACCATCTTTAAATTCTACAGCCTATCTTGAAGAGAAGGAGGGAACGTATCTTATTGCGCCAACATCAGCGACGTTTTTGGACGATTATATTGCCGAGACTGATTCGAGTCTGCATTTCCAGGAAGTTTGGCGGTACAGGCAACATTTGAATCTCGATGATCTGGATTTCGGGGATGATGGATTCTGGCCTACTTTGAAAAGAATTATAGGGAGGAGGGGTCTGGCTGCTTGGCGGGTGACGAAGAAATGTGGGAGGTAGTAATTGGAATATATAATTGAACTACTTGCCATCAGCCGCGGTCGGCGTCTCGAATCAATTGCGTGCATATGAAGAACGTCTAGTATCGCTGTCGCTGAAAAGTTTCAGCCTTTCCAAGAAGTACTTTCTTAAGCTTTCCCAAGTTCCCGTTCCCCGACACTCGGTATTCCAAATCCAAGCCTCTGCCGCACTTAGTTCTCTCCACATTCCTCAACGGCGCGAACTACAAATCCTAGTCCAGCGTTTGTGACGTAGCAGAGCGCATTCCCCTCATATACAATTAACCCCTCCGGCCCAAACCCAATCTCCATATTATCTCTGAATGCAACGTCTCCATCAACTCACATCCCAATTTCCTCAAAAGTCCCGTTCCACAATGTCATCCAACACCCCCCTAACACTCTACTTCCTGCAAGCCTCGCGCTCAATCCGCATCGCCTGGCTCCTAGAAGAGTTATCCGTTCCCTACGTCTCAAAATTTTACCCGCGCGAGAATAATAAGGCGCCTGCGAGTTTTAAAGAGGAGAGCAGGAATGCGCTGGGGAAGGCGCCGAGTATTAGGGATGGGGGGTTGGTTATTAATGAGAGTGGCGCTATTACCGAGTTCGTTCCCCTACACAATCTGGCCTAAGGGGAATGAATAGTAGAACTAATATAAAAGCAGATATCTAATTGAGAAATACGACCCCGACCAACGCATGCTAGGCGGCCAAGACCCCGCAACCAGAAACAGAGTCCGCACCTGGATCCACGCCTCCGAAGGCACATTCATGATCCACGCCCTAGCCATAACCTACGCGCGCTGGTTCGCTCCAAAGCCCTTCCAAGATCAGCCCGATGAAATGAAGGAATTCGAAAAGGGATTAGCGATCAATGTGTGTAAGGACTTAGATTGGTTGGATAGTGAGTTGAAGGGAAGGAGGTTTTTGGCGGGCGAGAAGTTGACGGCGGCGGATACGATGGTGCTTATGAGTGTGCAGTTTATTTTTGCGCGGGATTTGTGTGCGGGGAGGAAGAGGGGGGAGTGGAGGGAGGTGGATAGGTGGATTGGGGCGTGTGAGGGGACGGAGAGTTGGAAGAGGGCGGTGGAGAAGACGGGACATGAGATGTGAGATGTGGTTTGTATTTTACAGTAGATGTTCGTCTGTCTATATAAGGAGTGTAAATTGGGTTATAACTTTGAGGACCCGGAAGGTCGCTGCTGGATTGTGTCTAGTTCCTTGGTCTTTGCTTTGAAGTTCTTGACTAGTTGTCTGATGGCGAGATCGAGCATCACGTCTTCGCTGCCACCGGGGACTTTGGCGCCTGGAATCTCGCGGAAGACTCCTGTTTGTTGTTAGTATGACCGTGTAGGAAAAGGGAAGGGGGGAAACGTACTTGTGGCGATTTCACCCTGTCCACTTCTGGTGTATCCGTTTCCACCAAACAGCAACACTGCAGTCATAGCACACGTCTCCAACACTCTACCCGCCTGAGCCTTTGCCAGCGCCGTCAAACCTCCAAGCTCCTTATTAGCTTCCGCCTCAGTCAACTTCGTCATCTGGTAAGTAAACTGCTCAATCCACGCCCAATGGGCCTCCAGATCAGCACCAGCTTTCGCAAGTCTGTGTCTGACTACAGGCTGTTCCATCAGGGTCTTGCCAAAGGCTTCTCTCTTCATGCAGTATTCAAACGCAGAAGAAAGTGCGACACGAGCTAGACGGTTGACGCTAATAGAGATGGTCAGACGCTCGTGGTTGAAGTTCTGCATGACATATTTCATGCCTTGGCCCTCTGTGCCAATCAAATTCTCAACCGGGACTTTTACGTCGTCGAGTTCGATGAATGTGGTTCCTGCTGTGGTCTGTCCGCCTACTTTGATGCGTCGCATGCTCACGCCTGGCGTGTCAAGTAGAGGGACAACGAGCATAGAGAGGCCGCCTGCGCCTTCGCCGCCTGTTCGGACGGCCATGGATGCCCAGTGGGACCAAAGTCCGTTAGTAATCCTATTTATCTGATCAGTACCCATTCTTCAACTTCCCAGGCAGGAGAGTAAAAAGGAACAAACCATTTTTTAGTCCCATTAACAATGAAATGCTTCCCATCAGCCGTCTTCACCGCCGTTGTAGCAATATTCCCCACATCACTTCCCGCACCGGGTTCGGTGATAGCAATGCAAATCCTCTTCTTGCCCGTAATAACATCCGGCACAAAGCGTTCCTGCAATTGCTGGTTCCCAAACTTCAATATCGGCGGCAATCCAAACGCCATACCTGTAGTAACAGCTCCCGATGGCCCAGAGGAACCCGTCCGCGCCATCTCATCGACGTAAATGAGTGTGTGTAGATAATCGTAGTCTTCAATCTTTAGATCCCCGGGAAGGGTATGGATGCCCAATTTCTTGAGCCATTTTATAGGAAGTGGTGAAGGGAGGTTCGGGACGAGGAAGTTCTTGGCAACGAATTTGGAGTATAGATCCTCTAGATTTCAAAATTAGCTACTGTAAGCTGCGGTGAGGGAATTGGCAATACCAGGCACGTCTCCGGCTTGCTCCCACTCGCCAGCTTCAGGCATGAGCAGCTCGTCGACGAGCGCTCGACAGGTCTTTTGCCATTTCCGGTGAGAGTCGTTGTAATATGCTGATGGAAGGCCCATGACCCACGGCGGGTCGGAAAACGGGACAGCTACTTTGGACATTTTGTTTTTAAACTTTGAGAGACGATTGAACAAGATTTATATCTTTCGAGTTAAGAATGAATTTATCCAAAGAGTTTACAATGAGGTTTAATTATGTATCTCGTTAATTCCTGAAGTTGTTTAAGAGCCGTGGTTATGCGGGGTTCTCAGCCTTGCTTGGCCGAAATTGAGTTCCCGAGGCTTGGTAAGATCCCTGTCGTTATCTTGTGGGGATACCTAGTTTGCACATGCTAGAACAGAAAAGTTTCCTTTCTTGGGGAATCGGCGTGCTATCTGGCAATACCATAAAGGCTTCTTCGGAAACGACTTGGATGTCTTGCTGGCTCTTCTCCCTTCAAGTGATTCAAAAAAATCATTTCGCTCACGTGATCGGCCTGGAAAAGGGGTTGGTTTATTTTCCCTCTGCTCATCATTTTATCTTGCTCATCATTTTATCTTGCTCATCATTTTATCTTGCTCATCATTTTATCTTTCTCATCATGTTGTTTCCTCTTCTCATATTTGAAGTAATATATAGTTTCTGTATACATGTCATTGAGTATTCCTTGTTGTTTTCTATAAAACAACAAGGAATCCTCAGTCTCAAATATCACATTTATCTCAAACTCAAGGGATAGTTTACAAGATTCGACCATGTTCTTCTTTTGTCCCTTGAATGACGCTGAATTTGGGATACAAGCGGGCTCCAGGAAATTTCCTCTCGTACGGGCTGTCAGGGATGAGACCTCTGCTGCCGCGCTGCGGGAAATGCAATATTTGAACTGCTAGCCCGCTCGAGCGATCAACAGGTCTATTGGACCGTAGAGTTTCCATTGGACTGCCAACTAACAGCGAAATTTTTCAAAGCTGACTTTGTTCTTCCTTGCATATTGATCGGTTGGGGAAGGATGGTTCCTGAGACGGAGATGCCGAATGGGACTTCGGAGATGTAGTTTGTGGATAAGTGTGCGAGCATTCAGGCGGGGTGGTTAAGGAGATAAAGTGGAATATGATGGACGTCTTTGGGGTTGGTTTTGGCGCCGTAACTGCGACTCTGGTCTTGCGGCCGAAATGGAGGAGGTAATATTCCGTGAGAAAGGGAAAGCTTGTACACAAGAATAAGCACAAGCCTAATCTGAATTCATCTAAGCTCTCATATCCGGTACCATCTCAGACGTGGATTTCGGAAGTCCAAACTCTGATCAAGGTCAACGCACCTCTGTGGATCCATTGAACTCTCACAATCCTTACAGTAAGTCTTTCCAAGTTATTTCACATTAACACTACCATGCACACATATAAATCCTAAACGTCATGCTGCTGGTCTTGACTTTCAAGCTTCTCATAGCTTGCTCTGTTTCTTATACCTCGGTGGCAGACCATCCGCTCTACCCACCAGAGTATACAGAAAAGGCTAAACAAACTGAACACAACTAAGATCAGATGATCTCCGATCCATTTGAAGAAATAATTGTCCCAGTTCACCCACGTCTCTCCACGCCCCGCAGTGAAGAAAACCCAGGGGTCCACACCAGGACGACTGTCCATCATAATTCGGTACAGTTGGTTATCTCTTGTCTCGTCTTCACTTTCATAAGATGGAAGGGTCTTATGGTACGCTTCCCAGATAGCCGTTTCGAACCATTGGCCGCTGGCGTAGCAGATGGTGATGTACGGAAATATATAATTGTAATTGTAAGTTATCAATGAGTTTGTGAGCCGTTTCCAAAAAGGATGGTTCGGGATGGATCCAAGGATGTTATTGCTGAGAGCGCCTTGCCCACCGTCTATTGTCCACGTGGGATAGTACAAAAGAGGAGTGAGGTCTTCAGCGCAGCCCTGAAGCGCCGTGGTAAGCTGATTAATCGAGATAAAAATCTGAATTCAGGAGAAATATTTGGGGTGTCATTAATAGTGAGATTGCTTCGAAATACGTACGTTGTCTAAGTCAATATAAATGCCGCCATAATGTAGCATTAAAAAATATCGCAGGGCATCGACCCGCTGCACTGGAAATGCGTAGCTATCGTACGTGCTGAGAAACCAAGGGTAACGAGTATTGATGAACTCTCGAGATGATTCTTGTGTCCATAACTAACACTCCAAGTCAGCGGGATTACAAACATCAATTTCACTTGTCCCCATGGCATGAGCTTTTTCAAAGACGATCATACATACCATGTACTCCCAGTCCCTGTTCAAATCAATGCATGTTTGCCGTAACTGTTCCCAGTCTGGGGGCATGGATTGATTCCGCCAGTCATGAAAGATCTGATGTATTGTCTTCGGAATAAGTTGCGGTCGTGCATCTGGCACGGTTGCGTTATGAGCAGCCGCGATCTCATCTTGAGTTATAGAAATGCCAGAGTGTTCTGAAAAGATTCGACTAAGTTTGATCGTAGGAAAAGCAAGAACTAGAAGAACCACGAGCGTAGGAATGAAGATGGAGATTAAACAGGTTCGTGGCCGCATGTTGCGCCTATTCAGAGATGCCACAGCTGGCAGGGAAAGGGGAGCTCCTTGGCTTCCCCCTCTTCACATGAAGCTTGTAGCTTCAACAGCTCTCGGGGAAATAAGGAGGGTCAGCAGAGGCAGCAGGGCCAGCTATGAGGGGCACAGGAAGGGGTCATGGGTCGATCTTGCTCTCCAACGAATGCCGAAATTGGAGATCTCAAACCTTAAAAGCCCCCGGTACGTCAATGAGAATCTTGAAATAATGACGAGAGAAACAAAACGTGCCATCCATGCGAGATAGTTTGTTGTTAGGCACCTCCGAGGGACCCTTTTTTCGGCTGCCTGTCGAAATGTCCTGTGGTTCATTCTTGCTCTGTGATTGGACAAGTCGCGAAGATGAGGCATGTCACTCTAATGTTATGCCAAATTAACCTCGGGAAACTGCGCATCTAAGATAAACAGTTTCACAGGTAATTGCTTTTTATTTAGCTGAGTCGGGAAGTTAAGATGACATGCAGATAATGAAAGAAGTTGAAGTGTAAGTTGACTTGAAGTTAGTCAATCTGTGCCAAGCCTTTCGCCTTTTTCTTGGTGGGGCTCAAAATGTAAAGAAAGTGGCGGGGAAAGACCTTCCACTTCCCTCCCAAGCTGGAACACGCACGGTCGTTCCTGTCAAATTTTCGTATTACTCTTCTCGTTGGTATCAAAGAGTTCAGCAAACCTTCTCAGCGTAAGTATGCCAATTCATGCATCCGCTAAGCCAATTGGGGTGCTACACCGCCGTTTTTACCAGTATTTCAAGGGTAAATCTGCAGCCTACAGCTCAACTTAACAGACATGTCAATACTCAACATCCCATGACTCTTCGTACCATCATTCCTATCTGCCACCAGCAGAGACATTGGCTTCGCGCGGTTATTTCTTGGTCCCTGAACCCACCGAACATCAAATAGCAATGCTCCTTTCAACATCGTGGCCCTTCCTAGGCTACTGGTGGACCTCTCAGTTCCTTACCTTGTCGCGATATTTTCTGTTGTGCTGTTCCAGTGTTCCTGAATCTTCATAGTCCCATGACAGTTAGTGGATGTCCAATAGGATCCCATTTCTGGCGTCGTGGTGTAGTTGGCAACAGCAAAAACCACACTCAAGATGCGATCAACGTTGGCATGTTGAAGTTAGGTCACCATGCCAGCACTATCCTGTCTGGAGGTAGATTGATAGATGAGTTGTCTAGGTTCTTCCCAAATAGTCTGTCTTTCCTCCTGTCACGGAGTTTCTTCTGGATTGTTGACGTCTTCATTTGATCTCTTCTCGCGTGCTGCTCAAAGTTATGTTTTACTCCAGAATACACTCATGGTGTACGCAGCGTGTCTCAAGTCTTGGTCTCGTTGCATTTCTGTGCCTATTATGTCTTGCTCTCTGGCCCCGCCATCTGGCTCCTTCCCTTGTTGACATCAGTTCGCTACCCTCGAAAATTTACAGCAAAACGACTCGTGATCAAGTCAAGAGCACCAACTCGCAACTTTTTCTTGCATTCTATACCATCGCAGCTCATGTTCTGGGTCTGACATTTCCACTGCGACTATGCTGGTCTTGCTGGACCCTGACGAAAAGGCTCAAGGCCGCTGCTTCCCAGTCTCCTCACGCCGCTCGAAGGTACCTTAAACAACACCGGAAACTGAGCGAGGGCGCTCTATACCACGAAGGCTACGATTCTTCATCCTCCTCCACGTCGTCCTCGCTGTCTTCAGAATGCAAAGATGAGTTTACGTCGGAAAAGGCAGAGGATGAGGACCTAGTGTTGCATGCTATAATCCTTCCCAACTACAAAGAAGACATGGAGACTTTGAAAGAGACGTTAGAAGTACTTGCCTCTCATCCTCAAGCAAAGTCCTCCTATGAGGTACGTCGTGCATTGGTCAAATCAGTGCCCCCAAACAATCACAAAGCTTACTGTCTCTAGATTTGCCTCGCAATGGAGCAGGGCGAGTCCGGGTCCCAGACCAAGGCGGCTCTCCTAATTCAGCAGTTCGCACAACATTTTTACATAATAGACTTCACCATCCATCCACATGGGATTGCCGGTGAGGCACAAGGGAAAAGCAGCAACCTCTGCTGGGCTGCAAGACATCTCAGCGGCAAATACGAGTTCCGCAACAGGAAAAGAAATGTGATCGTTACAGTTATTGACTGTAGGTTATTACTTACGGGTCCTTCTCTCGTTCTCTTGGAGGCTAATTTATTCCTGTTCATACAGCCGATAGCCATCTGTCCGAGAGATACTTCAGAGATATCACCGATATGCACTTTCAATATGCTACAACCTCTAGTACCACTATATACGTCCCGCCAATCATCTTCGATCGGAATGCGCATCTTGTGCCGAAACTAGTGCGCGTCGCGGATATCCTCTGGGCAGGTGCTGGGCTTTCTAGCCATTACAAAAGTTCGACCATTTGCCCTCCAACCTCCGTCTACTCTCTACCACTGTCCCTTGTTGACCTCGCTGGAGGCTGGGATGCTGGAGAAGAGGCAATTGGTGAAGATCTACACATGTATATCAAATGCTTCTTTACATTGAACGGTAACTTGACAACTCGGACGGTCCTCAGTCCAGCAAGTCAAAGCAACGTACATACCGATGGTCGTGGTATTAGGGGCTTCTTCAAAGACGTTAATGTGCGTTACAGACAAGCTTTGAGACACATGTGGGGTGCTCTGGATAGTGGCTTCGTTGTTAAGTCAGTCTCTGAAATGTGGTGGAAGAACTGTAGGATAACAACTGGAGATCGGTTCGTATTACAGCATTCTTCTTGTCCGATTGCTAACTATCTTAGGCCTCATTGGATGAATACCTCAGTGCTACTTCATCGCATGTATGAAGCGCATTTTCTCCCGACTCATATTACTCTCATCATCATGGCCAGCGGCCTATACACCTTACTGACGCCACCTGCTCTTGCAAACTCTCTCCTCCTGCAAGTATTCAACATATCAGGTTACCTCCGACTCGGTAGCGGACTAGGATTTGCTCTCTTCTTCTTCCTTTACGAGAACTACCACCAGACTTGCGTCAAGGGCCGCGAAGAAGAAATGCTCCGAGTTGGTCTCGCAGACCGCATGTACGGGTCTTTCTCTTACCGCAGTGTTCGCAAGAACTGCTTCGACTACTGCTTCTTCCCAATTGCTGGTGTGGCTTTTGGTTCCGTTCCGACTATAGTGGCGTTGTTGTCCCATTTCTGGACGCTCCGTCTCACTTACAAGGTGACGAAGAAACCGTCCTGGCCGGCGCTGGTGTCTCCGCTGTGAAAGAGGTTCATGTTTTGTTCTTGAGCATTTAGTGATGAGTATACAATTCTATAATGATAATAGCTAATACAATAATTTTAATGATTCTGCATGTCCGCAGTGACCAGTGGGCGCGAATTTGGAAAGTAAGTACAACAATTTTCCGAGCAATATAATCGGACTGACCCTTTCCTAGATTCTATACTATTTACCTTACTTCATAACTCCGAACTTCCGATGTCATTCTTGGAAATGCTCAAGAAAATTTCCAGCTTTGCGTAATCAAATAATCCCAGACCTGATAAACTCGTCGCCTTCATGAACATCATCCCATCAGTTGCACCATATCCCCCATGCGGTAATCCGTGATCGGGGTCAACCAGTCATCTTTGAGTATCGAATACGTTTCCGATTCATTGCCATGGGGCTTGCGTGGATTGATTGCCCAATATGCAAAATCACAGTCTTCCGCCTTCATAAACCTCAGAAGGTTGTCCCAGTAATTTCTGTCCCCTTTATTTGGCAAATGGGGAGCTCCGATTTCACCAACCCACACCGGAGCAATGTTATCTTCGAGAAGGTAGGCCCAGTTCTCCCTCATGGACTTTGCAAAAGATTCGTATGCTCTCTTTGCATATCGACCTTCGAGAGTTCCCCAGCCGCTCCAGGAATATACGTGTGAAGAATACACGACACGATCCTTCACGTCTAGCACAACAGGGCGGTCCAGTACTCCCGCTAAGTCATTCGAAGATGATGTTCCCTCCACAATAACCAGCCAGTTAGGCTGCATGTCAAGCAACGCATTTCCCGCTCTCTCGGCTGCCTTGGCCCATGCCTTCCACTTCATAGTCCCCCAGAATCCCCTCACCTCATTGCGCAAATCTGCCCCTATGACACGAGAGTTGTTCACATAGGGCTTCATGACAATTTTCCAATTCTCAATCCACTGATCCTCCGTCTGCCTCACGCGGCACAAGCCACCAAGATATTCATTGCTCCACGCAGCATCGCACGGATTGATCCCACAACACCAGGTAGCTTGCGTGATGTGATTATTAACAATCACAGCCAGCCTGGCCTCTGTCAAAATGTTAACAACAGCCTCGTAGATATCCAATGCTCGCAAGCCAACGAGATCCGGGTTTGCCGCCAACAGTTCAGAAGGTATCAGTGGATTCGACACTACCATCTCATCTGCATACGGCAACCTAACACTGTTGAATCCTATGCGCTTGATTGCATCGACTATCTTAGAACGATGCTGGATGTCCAGTCCTCCTGGAATGAATTGCTCGTCTGATGCACCATACCAGTTTACAGTTGCCAACTTGAATCTCTTCCCATTGGCATCCACAACATCTCTTCCTCTCGTCCTCAAAGGAGGATTGACTAATTCCACTTTGGTTATATTCCCAACTGGCGATGAAGGGTATTGAAACTGTTGCCTAAGCAGATCCTCGGGGCTATCGGCAGCAAAAAATAGCAATCGAGTGTAGACGACGAAAACAATGAGGCTGAGGGCAGTGCCAACGAAAAGCATGAATCTGATAAGATGGAACCTCATGTTGGAAGGCCTGTGGTTGTGTGTTGCATAATGTTTCTCACGATAGGCGATGTGGTGTTCGCGGCATGTCAGAGATTTGGAAAGTTCGGGCGTCAAATATGGATTTGGTAATTGGTCGCATGGTGCGTACGTTTCAGGGGGAGTAACGCGTGGCGGATTTTGGTAGTGCGATTAATCCTTCTAGATGTTCTTGGCAATCGACATTGGGCACACATCAACATGCTGTTTTGGAGTGATTCCTATGACCAATTCAACCCTGTCTCCGGCTCCACTACTTGATAATAATCCAACTGCTTTGAAAGATTACAGATGAGACAACCTTCCCTGAACGTTTCTAAACAAATTATGATCCGCCTGGATTAAATGTAGATGTTGATGAAGTTGCACTTTTAGGCTTGCTGACATTGGTCGCTTCTAAGTTTAGGGGGTTGCTCAGGAGGCATTAGCGTCTCGGTTACGAGCCCGGTGCCTAAAGTCCGTGTTTTTAGGGGGGGTTCAGGGCTTAGCGAGCCCTGCCAATCCTGCTTCAGGGGTTTCCAGTTTCGTTTTATATTAATATTATTAGACAACGACAAATAATAAATTATTGATATTCAGAAAAAACGAAAACAATACAAATGTTCTTTTGTCTAATCATTAAAAATTAAAAATTAATTTTTTCTCATTTTGGATTCATATGCAAAGTTCCCTGGGGACACGGACTTTAGGTACCGGGCTCGTTAGCGATGTGCTGCCCTATATTTCGGGCCCCAGGGCTTTGTAGGACCGAAAGCCTGAACAGCAAACCCCACCTTGATAGCATGACCGTGCGCAGCACGGTTCTGGCCATTAATACGTCATTCTTCTTTCTCTTAATATTCAACAATTCCAATTATTACATTGCTGAATCTGTGAATAAGAAAAAGTCTATAATTATGATATATATTATAAATTTTATATATTTCGTATATATTTCGTTTCCAAATATTTCAATTATATTATATATTATTTTCTATTATTTTATCGTTTTATAATATTTTTTTTTTAGTTTTTATTTTTTTATATAATTTTTATATTTATATATAATATAAATAAAACTTTTTTTTTTTAATTTTCAAATTTTATTTTATATAATACTAAAAATTTCTTTTTTTAAAATTATAAATATAATAATTTAATTATATTTATTTTATTATAAAAAATTTTATTTTTTTTGTTAAATTTAGGTACCAATTTCAAATAATTATAAAAATATAAATTATATCGAAAAAAGATAATAAAATAAAAAACTTTTTTATAAAATTTTATTTAATTTATTTATAATTTTTGTAATTTTATATTTTTTATATTTTAATATTTTTAATCTATAATTATTCAAATTTTTTTTTAATATTATTTTTTTTTATTATAAATTTTTTATTTATATTTCGATTATATTTTTATAATTCAAATATTTCAAATTAAATAATTTTTATTTTCGACAATTCAATTTTTTTATTATTATTATAAAAAATTATAAAATAAAATTTTTTAGATCTAATTTATTTTTTTTTATTTTCAAAATTTTAATTAATATTTTTTTTTTTATTACCAAATTTTATCAAAAATTTTTTAAATTTTATTATTATTGTTTTATATTCTAGGAATTTTA
>Ga0247778_1000296_pt1 | contig 78262 bp, 89 predicted proteins | sample UWRJL049202B5_FD_179939 | JGI IMG/M metagenome (GOLD analysis project Ga0247778, IMG submission 179939) | Plant litter microbial communities from Arlington Agricultural Research Station in Wisconsin, United States - UWRJ-L049-202B-5 | ecosystem: Environmental > Terrestrial > Plant litter >... | reverse complement strand
TTAAAAGCTGTAGTTTTAATGTTAGTCCACCGCCTTCCCCCCCCCCCCCCTTCTTTGTAAGAACATCTGAAGGACCCTAATGTGCTTCGTATTTTTGCACAGCCTGTCAAAGTTAAGATTCGTGAGATTTTTGAAATTGGCATAATCCTGTGCCTGGTTTTTGGCCCAATTAAAATTCTTCGGCTCAGTCCATTCCCTGTCAGATGGCCTAGCAAAGCAGGGTTGTAATTCTTCGCACATTCGCTTACTAATGTACAACCACCATAAGGCTATCAAAATAGGAGCTCTCGTTGCTGTGCAAATGGCTCTGCTCCTGGCGGCTCTCTGCTTAGGATTTGTTACCTAGGACGAATTAACTGACATGGCCTTTTCCATAATCTCCCCCGCTGTTTCAAATGTTAAGTCCTACGCCCTAGCCCGGGAGGGGGCGAGGGGGGTGCGAATCGTGCGATACCATGAGTATATGTGTGTGGCCTCTCGAAAGAGTTCGTGTTTCGCATGAATTCTCATTTTTGCAGTTTCAAAATGGTCTTCTTGTCTATGCGCAGTCTGCTTGTCGTAGCCTTGTTGCAGCCCAACGTTTACAGTGTTTTGGCGCAGTCATTGTCGGGGACATGGCAATATCCATTGCAAGCGTTGACGGTTAATAATATCGATACAGTGATTTTGCAATGGACATCTAATTATACGAAACTATCATGGATGAATGTATGGTGCAATAATGATGGCGCTCAGATATTAGGTGAGTAGGACACAACATATCTAGAAGATATCCAATGGGCTAAATATTAATTACTTTCTCTGTAGGCAGTGCATTTACGGTCCTGTCGTCGGGATCATATCCGTTTATTCTCGATCAAGAAGCTGCCGCGCAGACAAGTTTTCCTGTTGAATGTTTTGCACAGTTGGCAACGACTTCCAGAGCCTCAAGTGGTCTCCCAGATACGTTCACAATGACCTTCACGTCAAATGCGGAAGCGACGGCAACAACATTTTCTAATACCGCCATTATATCGAACACTACATCTGCACTTTCATCTACTCTCGCAAGTCAAACATCATCGACGACTCCATCAGTAACAGCCAGCACTGTTCCAGCTCTTTCACATCACAAAAGCGAGGGACTACTTGCGGGAGCAATAGCTGTTGGGGTTATTGCAAGCGTTGCGATTATCGTGTTGTTGTTTTTGATGCTGTATAGGAGAAGAGCAAAGCAACAAGCGGCCGCAGCTGCTCAGGATGCCAGTCGCGCGACCGACTGGGCGGAAGATAAAGAAGTTGCATCATCCATTTGGAGCTCGACATCCGGAACACACGAGTTGGGCGACGATCCGTATAAGAGACATGAGTTAGAGGAGGGCGCGGTTAACCTTGAATTGAACGCACTTACACCAGGTGACCGATCAGCAGGTGACGATGCTTTACACGAACTGCCTGCAGAAGTGTTACAAGTTGCGAGTAGTGTACTAGGGGAAGGAGATGCTGCGGGTAGTGTACTAGAGGAAGGGGAAGCTGCGAGTACTGTACCAGAGCATTCTAGAGAAGGAGGCTGAGCCCATGCTGTTAGTCTGGATACCAATTGACCTGTTGTTTGAATTGTTCTCGTAGTCTTATTATTCTTTGTCGGTTGGAAAATCAGGGTGCCTAACCAGGCGTAGCTCAGGAGGCTTCAGCGCCAGAACACCCCTTATTTATAGTGTTTAGAACCCTTAGAATTGCTCTTCAGACTTCAATATAACCTCTGTTTTCACCTGAGTATCGCCCAATATCAGCATTTGATATTCTTACTTACTACTACATTTCAAAATCAATATCTTTTCCTTCAGTATTTAAATCGAGAAAGAGAAGAATTCCTGGCTATCTGATGTACCACCTCACCCGCCGGTCGACGCCCCGGTGGTACCAGGTATGCTGTTAATTAAGAATCTCTAGTTACTTGCATATGAAAGTATTTCTTCAGAGAGGCACCCAATATCCAAGGAAAGTGCATCATGAGTTCCCAGCTATGTGTATATATCCATGACCGGATTTATTTCCTAGACAACTCTTCAAGCTCCTCACGCATCATCCGGCGGACGCTCGCCCTATAGTTTCTCTCGGTCAGTACTGCCAAATTCAGGGATGACTAGCGAGCGATTCAAAATCGGTATCAAGTCGGTCAAATATTCCAATAGGAGATGACCAGGAACGTTGTGGGAGTTTGCATACCGTCTTATCTTCACATAAGTATCAAACTTCGCCTTATCAGTGTCAAATCTGTCATATAGGGCACCTTCATCCTCAATAACAGGAGACCCAACTCCAAAATCTTTCTTCAACCTTTCATACGCAGGGAAAGGTTTCCCGTATTCCTTGTCCCCAAACACCTATCCGATCTTCATCAAAGCCTCATCTCCAGACTTGCGGACCGAGTCGTTGATGAAGGTCGCAGCTGCACGAAGCGGTTCAGTATCTGCGCCGGAACCGAACTTCAGTATGCGTATGCTTGGTACATCCCCCGCATCGCAAACCTCTCTAATACTATTCTGCACAAGCGACATCGGACCAGTATCTTCGTTTCTACTTCCTAAAGGTCCTATATCAACTTGCAGTATAGGAAATTGCTGTCCGAGATTCGATATCAGGTCGAAGCAGCGCTCATGAAACCCAAAGTAATCAAAATACAGCTCGGTCATTTTTTTCTTAAGCTCCTTTTGAAAGAGGTTGACAATCTGAAGCATAGAACCAGATCAGAAAGCTTTTCGTGGTGAGGCACCACGGTGTCTCTCTCTTTCTTCATTTAATGTGTTTCTCCTGCTAGAGCCATACGCGGCCATGTCCATGAAATCTGTGAGAATATCAGCCCCCTGTATGTGCCTGGCGGGTAAGCCCAATGGTAAATAACCTTGGGCAGATTGCTCGGATGGGTAATGAAATCAACTAACTTAGCTCTCGTAAAGATTTGAAAGCGAGGCCTGGAGCTGTAGGACAAAGAGACGATACCAAAGAATGAATTATTTTCCTCTCTGGCAATCGTTTGAAGCCCATGAACAAAGTGAATACAAATGTTACATTTCGGTCAAAACATCTCAGCCATCGACATTTTCAACTCAATTATCATAATAATCTCTCCAAAACACCTGTAATTCCCTACCAAAACAATGAATCCACCCTCATCTTCTCAAAAAGACTCTTACTCAGCAAAAACATGCTCCTAATTCCAACGAAAGTATCCATAAAGATTCAACTCTTCCAACCCCAACCCCAAACCTCCTTACTATCTGTTCGCTATCTTTCATTTAGGGACATCATCAATCTCAAAAACTGAAATTACAGTCATTATGTGGATGATGCTTGTCCTCCAAGTCCATGCGTCCTTCTATGATTTGTCACCTTGTCCTTCCGCGAGAAAGATTTCGTGCACCCAGGAAAATCGCAGAAGTGCCTCTCTTTGCTGCCATGAACAGTTTTGATGTGTCTTGGGATGTCCGCTTCTCTACTGAAAGTAGCTCTGCAACCAGGAAAATAGCATACAGCACGTTCTTTCCTAGGACGTCGAATGGCCGTATTAGAAATTCGTTTTAAGCCTTGACTAACGTGGCAGCTCATCGCCATGGACGGAGAGCAAACGGCTTGCGGGACCGTTTGCTCTGATAGGACCATCGAGTTTGTGCTTGCGAAAAGGTCGTATGAGGAAACGAAGTCCTTCGGATCATATGCCGCATTGCTATCATATTTGTCAGCTTGATTTTAAAGGATTTTGTTTGGCAAGCGATACCTATACAAATTATCTGCAGATTGGCCTTCGAACATAGGGAAGTTACTAGTCATATCGGTATCAAAGATTGCCGATTGGTCCATAGAGGGAATATCGCTACGACATGAATTAATTATGTGGTTAGATGCACCAAATTTGACTGAATAACTTACCATTGGACTGATTGCTCCCCGACTGTGGCATCACCATTGGCGTCTGGAATTTCAGAATATAGGCAGTCTACTTGGCCAGGATCCACGAATGCCAAAGAGCCAGCCGCCTTCTCGCAAGATTCGCAAATCCAAGAAGTTTTCAAGCCTGCGTCCTGATATATCTTCGATACTGCCCAAATCCCACAGCATTCACAGAAGAATCCTTGAGTATCTCTGCTCATCATTGAAGCGTCATATATACCTCCATCCGCACTCGACCTGCACATACTCAATGCGTCCTCAGAGGAACTCCAGTCACATCCTTGATTTCTGACACCCCAACCCAGATTAGCACCCCTCTAAAAGCAAGGAAAGATGCGAAAAATCGCGCCCCAGAAGCTTGTCTTTTGAGAAAGCTTCAAGGGTATGTGCACTGAACAATGTCAATCTTGACCGACGTGTGTCGTAGAGCATGGTGGAGACTTTGCAATTCATTGCGAAGAAGGCCACGAGCGCGCGGTGGTGATTTTCTCAGAGATCACACTACCATGCTCTATTGTTGCAGTGCACAGGAGACAGGCCATTGTATAATAGCACTGCTCACTTACCTATCCGTAGCGTATGTACGGTACACCACCTATTTGCGCTGGCCACGTTGTCCCTTGCGACTTTTGTTTGAATTGTTGATCTCTGAGTAGGACATTTCAACTAGGCTATTAAGCACCAAGTTGGCTCCCGAAACTTATCATCTGTTGTGATTTTTTATATAAACATAAGTTCGTCGCTTTCGTGCTTTGTGCTTTTCACAAAGGCTACCCAGATGACCGTTAGCTTGGGAATCGAAAAGGACGAACTTACGACAATACTTTGCGAAGGCTGCTATCGACATCTTGCGTAGCCGAATACTGGGACTCCAGGGACCCATGGATGGTGTTCATGGCTCCATCTCCGTCAGTGAAGAGGGAAATGCTATCATCGTAGTAATACTCGCTTGTGTTGGTCAAGAAATGCTGCTTATCCATGTTTAGCCGTACGGTGGTGGGAAATCTAGGGTGCTCAGGTATTTTTTCTGAAGAATCTTCACCGGAGGCAGATGCGAAAATAAAAGTCAAAGGTGGGTTCCTAGGTGATATATATAGAAAATCGATGCAATTACTGGCATTCACACTCGCTTGCTATTACTTACCGAGTACGCCCTGTTCAGGCAGGAAATGGGCAAGGGCGACCAATCAAATTGGAGGGTAAGAGGGCAACCAATTATAAGGAGCACCAGGAGGGCGACCAATGGTAGTGCGATAGATCGGAGCTAGTAATTGGCTAGAAATTTGTGGGCGTTCACCTAACAGAAGCTTCTGACCTTCCATATCATGGCTTCCAGGTTCATGCCTGGCGTTACACAAAAAGCCTCCTGCAAAGTGACCAATTGAACACTGCTGGTATGTCATGTGCTGAGAGCACAACCAGCAATCTTTTTGTTGCCGGATTTGTACTGGCGTGGTCATACCGAAGGTAATCGCGAAAACACTTGCGGTCGTGAGTGAGTGATGGAGATGTGAAGATGCGGAAAAAGGAAAAAGGTGGTGTAGGTTGAGGATTAAGATCTCGGAGACATTTTTTGAGATGAGAAAATAGGAAGGACAACGAGACGCTTGGATAGTTAACTAATTTATTAGAAAGAGGGGGTTTCGCAGTAAAAGGAGATGTGCACGTGACTGTTATGCAGCTTCTTTCTTGGGAACAAATGTTCCCAGGCTGAAGACTTACGATATCAGAAAGCACAGAATGATATAATTAATATTTACAGTACTAACATTTCAGAGACATATCACCCGCTTGGCTGAAGACAATTCAGTCACATGATCCTCACATGACTTTAGTATCAAAGTTGCGCATGGGTTCAAACGAAATGCGGGACACATTGGCAGATCGAAAGAAGCCATTCGTGAATATGTAGAAGGTATACGATCGAAGCCCATTTGAATATGAGAATTGAAGTCAAGCACGTGAGTGACGAGGGGCAATGGAATCTCCCCCCACTTGGCGATAGCTTATCAATCGCAATCGCAATCATTACAGTGGGGAACATCAAATGTGGGGTATCAAAAAGGACATTTCTATGAAACTGAATTTTCGTTAAAGGAAGAAGTTGAGAAGCGGTGTATCAAATTTTGGCTGACTGTAGCGTTCTTTTTGGCGGTCAACGGAAATAGAAAATGTGCAGGAATGGTTTGGGCTGATTGGGTGGATGAATGCGGGAGGAATGACGGTCGAGACTTGGTGATGCTTGTCTCGAATTTTCTGAGATCGCTGATCTTTTCAAGCAGAGACATTTCCTTATCGCAAAGCATGCCAATGAATGAAAATATCTCGACAATTTTCGAGTCAAGATGATGCAAGGAGGAACATAATTGCGACCCGGTAGCGACTCATACGGCGTCCCGGGTCGAAGTCGCTCTAGGCATTTTAGATACGGTACTTCCGAGGTGTATTTACGCCTTTGAAGTCGCTTTTGCGCTAGAATAAAGTGTTGGGGGACCTCGAGATGGAAATCCCGGGGAATAACCTTTTGGACTGAATATTTGAAGGGGCCTCGGTCTGGTACTCCGTATGGTGGCGAAGCTGTATCAGCTTTTGGCCATGCATGCTGTACAACACGGCTACAGCTGATAATAAATTTGGGGTCTGGGGCTTAGCTGAGCAGCGGAAAATCTGAAAGGGGTCGGAATCTTGTGAATACATCTTGAAAATGCTTCGTTTCTCAAATTCTTTCCCTATAATCCTTCATTTTCGTGAGTAGAAGAGATATGAAAATACTGTAAAACGGCCATTCCGTCATTTATTCAATATGCGGAAAGGAAGTGGCAAATAATTCCCAAGTGAAATACTAGAAAAGGGTAAACTAGTTCTAAAGGACTTGCCTCCGTCCTGGTACCGTTACTCGCCTTCGGATTTAGATTCTGGCTGGCCCGCTAATCCCTGCAAAAAAAGTTCTGCCACCAAAACGGTGAATGCGAAAAATATTTAAAACACAAAACTCTCCTCGCGCACCTCTCCTTCTTCCTTCTTACATCTAACACAAAATACCCATACCCATCTCCACTCCTTCGTCTGTCTTGTCTTCGCACTCGTTCTCATAGACCATAGAAAAGAAGAGCATCATAGACGCCGCTGCGGGCAACGACACAGCAACCGGACTCCAGCCAGTCCCCTTCAATCTCACCGATCCGTGGGACCCTAGCGCGGACCCACGAAGAAATTTCTTCTTATCGCCCACACACCGAAATCTCCCCCTCCTTCCTCCTTCCTACGAAATGCCAGCGGCAGAAACAAAGCCAGAAACATCCAAGATGGCCAACGAAAATAAGAACAGCGTCAAGGTTCTTGACGAGCTGATGGCCAAGCTGAACATCAGCAAGGCTCAGGAAGACATCAACGCTGCGACGCTGAACCTCGCAACTTTCATTAACGGCCCCATCGAAGAGCACGATGCGCCCACCAAGTAAGTACACGATCAAATTTGGTTTCTAGAGCATCACAGGTGGCATAATATCGAGGGTTTTGCAATTTGTGCCCCTCGATGTTGTGTGGCGAAAGCGCCGGTCGCAATTCACGCAGCGAAAAATTTACAAAAATCGAGATGCTGACAATCTGTTGTCTAGGACTGTCGCCGCGCTGAAGAAGCAACTCGGCAACAAGAAGGATGCTGTCGTGCGAGAGCGCGCTCTCAATGCTATCCAGGCCATCGCTGACCATGCCGATACCTCTGCCTCCGTCGAGCCATACCTCGTCGTTCTCCTTCCTTCGGTTCTCTCAGCCGTGGGTGACAAGATGGTCCCAGTGCGGACAGCAGCCCAAAACGCCGCTGTCAGCATCGTCAAGGCTGTCAACGCCAACGCCGTCAAGGCCGTCCTCCCCCCAATTATCGACTCGATCCGAAATGCCCAAAAATGGCAAGAAAAGATCACCGACCTCCAATGTATCGAGGAGCTCGTCAAGTCATCCCCCGCACAACTCGCCTACCGAGTCCCAGATCTTATCCCTATCGTTTCGGAAGCCATGTGGGACACAAAGCCCGAGGTGAAGAAGATGGCATACGGCACAATGGAGAAGGTCTGCGGCTTGATTGTCAACAAGGATATCGAGCGTTTCATTCCCGAGCTCATCAAGTGTATTGCCAAGCCAGAGAACGTCCCCGAGACTGTTCACTTGCTCGGTGCCACCACTTTCGTTACTGATGTCCACGAGCCAACCCTCGCCATTATGGTACCTCTTCTCGATCGTGGTCTCTCTGAGCGTGAGACCGCCATTAAGCGAAAGTCTGCCGTTATCGTCGACAACATGTGCAAGTTGGTCGAGGACCCCAACATTGTTGCCTCTTTCTTGCCAAAGTTGATGCCAGGTCTGATCAAGAACTACGACAACTTGGCTGATCCTGAGGCTCGTGAGAAGACCAAGCAAGGTCTTGACACTCTCCGCCGTGTCGGTGCTGTTGGCCCCAACGACAAGATCCCCGAGGTCTCCCACGCTGGTGATGTTGCAACCGTCAGCTCCATCCTCAAGCAAGTTCTCGGAGGTACCAAGTCAAAGGATGCCGCCACCAAATTCGAGCCAGTTGTCGATTACGCATCTGCCATCGCCGGTCAGCTCATTGACGAGAAGGATGCTGATTCCATCACCTGGACTCAAAATATCAAGCCATACATTGCCGCAATCATTGGCGAGCCAGAGTCCCAAAGCGTTGTTGACAACCTCCGAAAGAAGGCTTCCCCACTCGCTGAGGAGGAGGATGCCGAGGAGGCTGATGATGAGGAGGGTGAGGATCTTTGCAACTGCACATTCAACTTGGCCTACGGTGCTAAGATTCTTCTCAACCAAACACATCTTCGCCTCAAGCGTGGTCAACGATATGGTCTCTGCGGTCCCAACGGTTCTGGAAAGTCCACTCTCATGCGCGCTATCAACAACGAGCAAGTCGAGGGTTTCCCCAAGAAGAGCGAGGTCAAGACCGTGTTCGTTGAGCACGATCTCGATTCCGCTGATACTGAGCAGACCACCATTGCCTGGACCATGAAGAAGCTTGCTGAGGTTGGTGTCACCACCACCCAAGAGGAGGTCGAGAAGCAATTGGCCGAGTTCGGTTTCAGCCCTGATATGGTTAAGAACGAGATCACTGCCCTCTCTGGAGGATGGAAGATGAAGTTGGCTCTTGCCCGTGCCGTGTTCGAGGCCCCAGATATTCTTCTCCTTGATGAGCCTACCAACCATTTGGATGTCAAGAACGTCAAGTGGCTCGAGGACTACCTCATGGCTTCCCCCTGCACATCCATCATCGTCTCCCACGACAGTGGTTTCCTCGACCACGTCTGCCAACACATCATCCACTACGAGAGATTCAAGCTCAAGAGATACCGTGGTAACCTGCAAGAATTCGTCAAGAAGTGCCCATCTGCCAAGTCCTACTACGAGCTTGGTGCTTCCGAGATCGAGTTCAAGTTCCCTGAGCCAGGTTTCCTCGAGGGTGTCAAGACCAAGGCCAAGGCCATTGTCCGTGTCAGCAAGATGTCCTTCCAATACCCCGGTACTCCCAAGCCACAAATTTCCGACATCTCTTTCCAATGTTCTCTTGGTTCCCGTATTGCCGTCATTGGTCCCAACGGTGCCGGAAAGTCTACTCTTATCAACGTCTTGACCGGTGAGCTGATCCCAACCATCGGTGACGTCTACACCCACGAGAACATCCGTATCGCCTACATCAAACAACACGCTTTCGCACACATCGATCACCACTTGGAGAAGACTCCTTCCGAGTACATCCAATGGCGTTTCCAGACCGGTGAAGATCGTGAGACCATGGACCGCGCCAACAAGATTGTCACCGACGAGGACGAGAAGGCCATGGACAAGATCTACAAGGTCGAGGGCTCCCAACGTCGTGTCATCGGCATCCACTCCCGCCGCAAGTTCAAGAACTCCTACGAGTACGAGTGTTCGTTCGCTCTCGGAGAGAACGTCGGCATGAAGAACGAGCGCTGGACCCCCATGATGACCGCAGACAACGCCTGGATTCCCCGTACCGAGATCCTGGCTTCGCATCAAAAGATGGTTGCTGAGGTCGATCAAAAGGAGGCTCTTGCCAGCGGTCAATTCCGACCTCTGGTCCGAAAGGAAATCGAGTCCCACTGCGCCAACTTCGGTCTCGATGCCGAGCTGGTTTCTCACTCTCGTATGTTGGGTCTCTCCGGTGGTCAGCGTGTCAAGGTCGTTCTCGCCGCCTGCTCATGGCAACGTCCCCACTTGATCGTCCTCGACGAGCCAACCAACTACCTTGATCGTGACTCTCTGGGTGCGCTGTCCAAGGCGCTCAAGGCCTTCGAGGGTGGTGTCATCATCATTACTCACTCTGCTGAGTTCACCAAGGACTTGACTGAGGAAGTCTGGGCTGTGATGGACGGCAAGATGACTCCTTCGGGTCACAACTGGGTTCAGGGTCAGGGCGCTGGTCCTCGTCTAAAGGAGGACGAGGACGAGGAGGAGAAGTTCGACGCTATGGGCAATAAGATTGTCTCTACGAAGAAGGCGAAGAAGCTTACGTCTGCGGAGCTGAGGAAGAAGAAGAAGGACCGTATGGCGCGCCGAAAGCGTGGTGAGGAGGGTAAGTTTTCACCCAAGTCAATACTATTACATCATGGAGTATCTTGCTAACATATTTCAACAGTTTTCTCGGATGAAGACGATTAGATCCATACTTTGGTGGTAGCAGTAGAATCACAAAAAGGGAAAATTAAAAGGACATGCAAGTCGCCCCGGTCTGGGCCCCGGGATTTTCGGGTCTGGGCTTGAGTCGAGCAGAACGCATGTCGGCATGGAGTTATTTGCGAATTGCGCGCACACCTTTTGTCTATTGGTTGTTACTACTGGTTTTTTTTACTCTGCACAGAATAGAAGATAGATCAGTAATAGACCTCTTCGATATCCTATCCTCTGTTTGCTGTTCTCGTGAAGTTTTGAATAGATGCTTGGGTGTATCTATGGGAGTTTATCACTCGGCCCGCGGTATGATTATTAACTCCTAGTCTCGCAGCAACAGTACAGGGGATTTTCATGTGCTCCTGAATTATCAGCCCCGTATAAACGCACCTTTAGCTAAATAGGTGTCTACATACCTCGTAGTAATAGCACTCCCAAAGTTCAATAGGGGGCGGTGGGATAAACCGCCAGACAGTGCGGCGAATGCCGAAGCTGAAACCCCGTCTACTTCAGCTGGCCCTCCAACACCAACCCAGAACATCCCGCTTTTCGACCAAAAGAATTTGGCACGATGACAGACCAAGAGCCACGGCAAATATCCGCTGAAGACCATTACCATCGGCTCTACTCCAAACTCACGAATCCCCTCAACGGAGACTATGCATCGCCGCGTTGGGAAGGCGGCAACCGGTTCACAGTGAATTTCGACTTCACAGCCCCCCCTAGTGCTCCAGATCCAAGAACCTTGATTCAAGAACCATATTCGTATACTCCTTTACCTACTGAAACATCGTTACGTCTTCTTAAATTCGGAGCCGACGGTCTGTCGTGCGAGCTAATCACCACTACCCTCCAAGACGCGCCCCCTTACGTTGCTTTATCATACACCTGGGGCCCTCCTAGTTTCACGGAAACACTACCTCTTGGGCCACTAGAGGCCTGGCATGCCTTTCCCATTACCAAAAGTGCATATGAGGCTTTGAAGTGTCTGGGATTGACTATTGGACGTCAAAATCGAACGTTGTGGGTAGATGCAATTTGTATCAACCAGCAAGACAACGCTGAGCGAGCGTCCCAAGTTTCAATAATGCGTCAGATCTATGAGAAAGCGACAAGAGTTTACGTATGGCTTGGTCCTCCGTCAAAGGAGAGCAAGGGCGCGTTTCAGAAGATACACGAGTGGCTACAATCTCTAGACCACCAGATCGAGTGCTTCAAAAAATCCGGAAAGCTCCAACCCGGACAGAAAAAGATTCCATTGAGCATAGATGCCTTTGCAGATGTTGAATCCGAGGCGACATTGGCGACTATTGACAATCTTTGTGCGAGAGAATGGTGGTCAAGAGCTTGGATTGTGCAGGAAGCGACGAGCAACGGAGGCACGTATTTGTTTTGTGGGAAGGCAAATATTCAGATCGACAGCTTCTTTCGTGTTTACAACATCCTTCCGAGATTCGGTGCCAAAAAACCTGAAAGCGCCGATGAACAAGTACTTTGCCAGCTACCTCATCAACTCGGACGGGTCCGCAAGTTACGGGATCAAGAAGTTGATGTGTCGTTCTTAGAGGCTTTGCAGCATATGCGTCTATTCCGGAGTACCGACCCGCGGGATAAAGTATATACAGCATATGCACTCTGCCCACGTATCCAGGAGTATTTGAAACCAGACTACTCCACAAAATTGCAAGAAGTATACATTGACGTTGTTCGTGCCTATATATCGAGTAGCCGGAAAGAACAATTACTCGACTTTCTCGGTTATGTTGTCGAAAATAATGACCCAGACGTTGGGCCGAATAAAGTGTATCCAAGCCCCACTGATGAATTGATACCTTCTTGGGTTCCAGATTGGCGTTGTCGCCTCCTCTTTACGCCTCTAAGTCGACAAATTCTGGATAAGGACGGGGCACACCGGAACGCATACGCAGCTAGCGGCACTACCACCCATTCTTTCGATATCCACGGCAAAGAAATGCATGTCCGTGGATTTACCTTGGATGTGATAGATGAGGTCCGTCCGTTGCTGCGCGACCCAGAGCTAGCCGCAAAGCAAGCTCAGAATGATCGAAACCCTCCTGGATTTCTATATGTCACCGGCCAAAATTTCCGCGAGATGTCTTTGCATATGTCAGTTGCTGATCTACGATGTGACTTAGATGGGCACTGTACTAGAGACTTTGCGATTGATTGGACGCTTGTCGCTGCAGACTATGCGGAGTTGTCAGGTGAACAAAGAGAAGAAAGGAACGTTATGATTGAGAGTTTTGGAGATGCAGTGTCCGTTAGGCAACTCGGGTGCACTGAGAGAAACTTTTGGGGACTTGTGCCAGATACGGCTCGAGTAGGTGATAAAGTTTGTATGTTTTTCGGAGGTCAGGTCTTATACTTACTAAGAGAGGAAGATGGAGGACGATATCATTTTGTGGGAGAGTGTTATATCCATGGGCTTATGGATGGGGAGGCATTGGAGTTTCTTGAGCTGAAAGAGGAGGGCATCAAAGAACAAGTTTTTGTCGTCATCTGATATTTTCATTCTTTCTCTCTGTCCTAACTTCCTGTGGGGTTCTAGCATTTGATGATTTCAATGGTCTTAAAGTCATTCTTGGAAACCCGGTGTATCTAATTCGCTTTCCACGCAAGGGGAGTGCAAATGCGAGAGCATTTATAATGACATTTGAATATACTAAGGCAAATGATATGGGTGCCGTCGCTGCCTCAAGGCCCTCAACCATAATTTCTGTATGCTCGTACTATTAATCTGCTGAGATTCTCTTCCGGATTAGGAGTTTCTGGGTATGGATCATACCACGACTTGTCGTTGGTACGCTCCTAAAATTGCAATCTGCTGTCGGGAAGTTCTGTCACCCAACTTTGTTCGTTCATGATATTTGGCGAGGGGGTGCTTTTCTTTTGCGGGAATGATAGATAGCAATGATGGACCAGGAAAATTAGTCATTTGTGACTTTCAGGCTTGTTTTGGAGTTGGTATGCAGCGCCCTCATGGTGTATACCTGGATTCGATAAAGCCGCAAGACTCTGTTGGCATCGAGGCTGCTTCGGATGTGGAGGCTGGGCTGCTCACGTGGGAGCTGCGACGAGGTCGTGTGGAGGCTGAGTTATGTCTCATTTACCGCAGCGTCTGGTGGCTTTTGGGGCGGCTCGCTTACTTCGTCCAGCACATCCAGCAGGCAGCCTCCAAAGAACTTGCTTCGAGGCCACGGTGTTGGAATTTTTCTCTTCACTACAGCATAGGAATTATGGATGAGCAACCATTTGCACCCATCTTTAATGGGCTCGCTTTCTCTTCGGAAAACAAGTTGCGGCTATATCACAATAATATTATTAGGGAACTCCGCGGACGTGCAAATCATACAGTACTCTCTGTCGATGAGATCAGGCAGAGAGGACGACAATATGTAATTATGAAAAGACCCTTGGTACCACTACTTCATCGATGCTCTTGCTGACGGTTTCCAGAAACACTTATTCTGTAATTCTGCAAAGCGAAAGAGGACTGACCCATCTGTTTTTTTGCTGTAAAATACCATCTTTCCCTGTTGGTGGATCACTGAACTAAGTCTTAAATTTAAAAGTTTAGGAGGAGGCAATGGAAGGCAGCACCCTTTCAGTATAACTCGTGACCCCCCCGCAGAGCTTCTAGATAGATGTCGCCTGCCTAGGGAGTTCATTCAGAGTATAAGCTCCAATAATGGCTCTTTGGGCCACTTCGTTGAATACTCAGGCAAAAAGCCATCCAGCTTTTGTAAGCAGCCTACCTTTCTTTTCGCTTCCAGAAATCTAATGATAAAACAGCCATAGTGATAGAAACGCCCTATACCCCCTCTCAAGATTTCTCAATAGCGACGAGAGTGGATATTCAAAATGGAAACCTTATCGGCCTTGTATTCAGCAAACAGCATGACCATATTCCACGCGTAATCGAAAGACTTGAGCAGCATCATGCGGAGTCACTCAAGTCTCCACTGACAGTTCTCACCCTACTCTACGAAGAGTATGGGGTCAATGCAGAAACTTGGCGCAAGTGTCTTGATCGTGAAGTTGTCAGGATTGAACAGACCACAGGCATGACTTCTCTGGCTCTGAGAGACCTGGATGACCATACGTGGGAAGAAATGGAATACGAGAGGTTGATCCGCGATCTACATGGTTGCAACAACAATTTGATATTCCTAGGTAATCTCATCCATTTCGAAATCGAGTTTGGCGAGTTTTGTTACAAGCTCTTCGATACTTTCGATGATCTGCGGAAGATTGCAGGCAAATCTGCCTTCCATACCCCTGCGACGAAGGAACAAATCCATAGACGGTTAGAGTTCCTCTTGAAGCTGAGCCACTTCCGTGAACAGTAGACGCATTCTCTGAGGCAAAGAATTCAAAGTCAAATTAACCTCGTAAGTCCGACTCTCCTTAGCTATTTATTATGATAGCAAGCTTTACATGAGAGGCTAATAGCTAAATTTTCATTTTGTGACAGCTCTATAGTCTCGTATCCCAACGAGACAGCCGCGTAAACCTCATAATCGCCGGAGAGTCACGAGGCATTGCTCTAGCAGCCCAACACGACAGTCGCACTATGCGGACAATTGGATTCTTGACATTAGTCTTTCTCCCTAGTTCACTCGTAGCCGTAAGTTCTCACTCCTAGATACTCGCTCGAAGCTGATGTGCGAGCCCCTCATAGAGCGTTTTTAGCACTGGTATCTTCGATCTTAGTAGGCAGATGACGAACGACTCGGGCACTGTTGTGGCGCCCTTATGGTGGATATTCATTCTCACTTCGCTGCTTTTCACCTCGGTTGTGATTCTTGCTTGGTGGATCTGGCACCGAAGAGCTTTACGCCCTGTTATTGCGAAGTCGGAAAAGGGGCCTGCGAATGTATGAGACCACCTTGCTTTTGTACAGTCACGGGCCTTCCCTTCGATAGAGTCGGGTGAGAATTCATAGGCAGTAGTCGCAAATATTCAAGCTCCACGAATAGATTATAGGTAAATTGACAAAAAAACACCGTTGGTAGATGCCTAGCAGTTTAAAACTTATATGTTCTGTTGGGGCTGGAAGTGACGAAGCTGAAACGAAGTATTATCGAAGAGCAACGGTCTGTAAATCATACCTCCCCCTTTCCAGGTCATCTATAGCTTCTCCCTGCATCACACCATGTATGTATGCAGGCCCGATAAGTCGACGAGCCTGTCTGTCACCAACCATTTCATCCGTCTTTCTTAATACATATGGAGTCCTGGCACCCATGAAAATCCAGATCTCATCGCCTGTCTCAGTCTTCTTAGATGCAATTCCGAGGTTGCCATCCTCAGTCAGAATCGCAGTTCTCCCAAGTGTTCTATCTGCAGCTTCAAGAAGAAACCGGGTTTTGTTGCCGTCTGGCCACCATTCACCTGTTTCGGGATCTTTTTTTATGGGAGGATCTGGTTCACCATTGTACCAGAAGCCGGCTACCAAAGTTGTAGCTACTATGCTAAGACCCCTGTGTTCCGAATTTTCAGCGGCGTTAGAGATACCTTCTGATGAGACAGTCTCGACAAACTGCTTGGAACGGTCAAGCCTTTCCGCCATGAAAGACAAATCCCAATTGTTTCGAATCTCGTCATCTTCAACGTCAAAGAAATCTTTTTTCGAGTCTTGAAAACAATTATTGAAGACGGTGGAAATGAGAAATCCCTGGATGTGTATAGTGGACTCGTCCTCAGAGAAAGCGACAACAGCTTCATTTTGCCTCGACGCATCACAATTGAAAACAGGCCTGTCGAATTCGATTACGATGCGATCACAAGAGGGTTCGGTGCTCCAACTAGGACACCAGGACGGGTAGCCCGGTAGGTCTTCCTCTGTTTTAAACCCTAATATGTCCAAGCTTTTGGACCAATGAACATATGCGTTCAATGCAGCGATGCAGGTGGATCTTGCCGATTTCGAATAGTCTGGCGGCAAAAGTTTCGAAAATTTTGCGTCTACCATAGAGAGTACCGAATAGACTCTGTCTTTCGGATCTTGACACCCTCTTCTTGATTGGCCGCGAAGTAAAGTCATAAACAGGAGGCCGGTTCCTGACGGAGATGGTTCAGAGGTCCTCGATTTCTCCCTTATCATCTTAACCCAATTGACACTTCGAATATAAATAAGGCTCATTGCAGCATTGATGTGCATCGAACCGTAGGCGCGTTTAAGCGAAATTTTGAATTTTGCTCTTTCAGCCATTAATTCGTTAAGGACAATTGTAACAGCAGCCATTACAGTTGACTCAATAGAATAGTTGCCAATATGGAAAGTTGCATTGGGTGCGATTGCAAATTCCTGGACAATCCATGCTCGACTCCACCACTCACACCGAAGAATGTGATCATAAAACAATGCCCATGCTGGTTCTGGTTGTGAGAACTCATCAAGTAAGTGCCTCTCTATACGAATATTATAGAGCTGTGATATAGCTCGCCAATCGCGATACTGTGGAGCTGCATCTATCCTTTGTTCGATTTCATCAAAGATAGACCTGATAAAATTGACCACAGATTCGGATTCGTCGTCTTCGTGCCGTAGCCATACAAGAACGGTCTGGCAATTCCTATAAATTTCCCCCATAGAAGCGACTTGATGATTTCGTTCTTTGATGCTATTCTGATCAATACATATCGCATCGACCCACAGCACTCGAGGGCGGTCTTCAAACCGCAGGTTGTCGAGTGCCGAGTAGAGATTCTCTCGGACTTTGAACACTTTCCGATTGAGCACAATAGGCTTTACTGTAGGCGAATCACCCCAAACATAGGATAAGGCTTCGTAGGGACGATTTGGGTCTTGCCATGTGCTGACGGACAATGTGCAGCAAGGCTGTGAGCCTTTCGGCCCGGGCAGCAATGTGAGTAGTCGGAATGTGCTCTCGATAGATTGGTCCAGCGGAGAGAGGTCGTATATATTGTCGCCAGCAATCTCGTTTGATATTTCATTGAGAATACTTTGATTCGGGTCGTCCTGGATATGGGGCGCTTGAACGGTTTCGTCCTCATCATTTCGGGCCACTCGACGCTTGCCCCTCAGCCTGGCGCCGAACCTCTGAAGCAGCCGTAATTTAGCCATATGATGGACCAAAGCCTTGAGAGAGGGTGTACGAATGATCGCGAGTTGGAAAATTTATACCTCACCGTCTGAGTTGATGGAACACGACATCTTTAGGAAAATCTTCGCGCTCTCAGGGCCCGTGAAGGGGCTTATGAGAAAATAAAAAGGCCACTTTTCCTCCGCCTCCCACTGCGCCACTTTCGCTCGCCGGCCATATTGGCTGGAACATGACTTGCCAGAAACGACACACGCATGCATTTCACAACGAGTTCAAGGATCGAAAAATTGCATTGTGATCGATAGTTTTATGTCACATCGAGGCTCCTGTCTTAGTCCCGCATATTCGGCGGTCGTCGCGACTACCGGTTCGCTGCGGGCACCAGAAAAGCCCCTGCAGGTAGCGCAAAAGCTCGAAACGTTAGCGAGCGACTCACTGGCATTTCAGGGGTTCACCGAGCCTCGGCCCTGTACCGGTAGTCCAGATGGCCGCTTTCAAAGTAACACTATCCCATAATAAGCTTTACCGATGTATATGCCATGACTGCTTCTCGATCATCCATGGCAGTCGCAAGCAGCTGGGTTGGCCCAATTCCTCCAGATGGCAAGTCCAGAATCGAGATTTCAAGCCTACTTTCCAACAGAAGCCTCCTCTGGCACGTTATTAGACATCGCCAGCGTATTAATAATTCAAGCCGGACCAAGAAATGGGTGGTCAGTATCTTGTATTGCTAATCTTATCTGTAATAGCTTGCGGATCCTCGTAGCTTAGCATCTTAAATCTGCCTAAGCCTTGTCTTTACTATGCTTGGCCTCCCATTCTTCTAGCACCTTAATGACGGCAACATTATCTTACTGTTTCGCCCAGACCAATGTCTTATAGAAACGGGGATCTTTTTCTGAACTTGCCCCATTCTCCAACAAGAACTTGACCGCCTCCGCACAATTAAACCCACTCGCTGCGTAAACTATCGGCGAACCCCAGAAATTTCCCGCGATCTCCTCGCTGTCCGCGGCATTCACATCCAATCCCACGTCGTTCACTAACTACTTCAACATCGCTAGTCTTCTCTGGTAGACCTCCGGGCCTCCGTTGGAACGCTCTCCGATCATTTCAGCTGCGCGATGCAAAATGCGTCCACCCAGCTTTACGCCATTTGACAACAGATAATTGAATGTCGAGACAGTACCGAAGGCTGCGACCGATTCCATCAAAGGTGGGCTATAATAGGGTTCCTCAAGCATGCCTTGAACCATCGCTCCATGCTCAACGCACCAACGTACGAAGATCTCGTCATGGCACACCTGCTGCAAAAGATAGGGCCCTCTACCGAGGGAGCGGTTGTGACTTGGCTTATTGATGTCGAAACCGTGGTCTATGAGCAATTTGAACAGCTCAATCGATAGAGCCCTAGCGGCTGTGAATGGTGCTATGTCATCGACAGTGACTTATTGTTGCTCAATGAGATAGTACACGACGTCGAGACTACCACGACTGATAGCAGTGTCGCGAGCCGATAAGAGCAGAGAAAGGCTCACATCGCCAGCTCCAGTGAAGCCTCGGGCGACATTTGAGACATTGTTTCCTTTGCAACCGCTCACGATGATAGTAGCGGGACCGTCATTCTCCGACAGTTTGTCTGTGGTTGATAGACCCATGACGAGTAAGGTTAGAATGCCCTGTTGCTTACTGGAATGGTGTATTGTTCAAAATGAGGACGAATTGGGCTAGGAATGTTAGTTATCTGACTCAAGTCAATTCATACGAGCAACTTCTTGCTGTTGGTCGATACCGTTATACGCCGTAATTAAATGGAAAATCCTTCAAATCCAGTAACAGTGCTAAAATAGCATAAAGTCTCACCATTTTTAACAATTTGCCTTCCCAATCGTTCCTCAAGCTCCTAGCCGCCCAGTACTACTCCACAGCTTCAAATCAAATTATCCATATGCTTTGATACTCGTATGTACTCTGCTAGAAGACAAATCTACAGCAACCGAGAAGTGGAAAGATTCACCATCTGAACCCAGATTCTATATTCTTCTAGGACTTGTGCACCACGGGTCCTTTTTCTGTTGAGCCATGAGAAAAGAACTTCCACCCTTGGAGAGTGAAGGAATAATTCAGATCTTATATTACCAGCAATTGGACGACCATAAAGATGTCAAGAGAAAGCTTGCTCAAGCCGAGAAACTTTTACAACAGGTATTGCATTCGCTGGTTTGAGACAATTTCATGTTAGAAATTCTGGCGGGACTACCTTTCGGTTTCAAACTAGATGAGTCTAGTAAAGTTAGCTAGAAACCTACCGGAGGATCAAGTCGGGAGGAGAAGCAGTGGTAATAGCAAAGGGAATTCTGGGTTAGAAACCCATGACTAGGAGTAGATGGAGAATTTGAAGGGAAAATATCCTATAAGGGTTCATTCATGGAGTCACTCGCATGGCCAGTGTGCTTCACTGCGGGATCTAGAGAATTTGTGGGGTATTGTGGGGCTTTAGAGGTAGTTCGCTAATAAAAAGGGCGGGGAAGCAACCCCTGAAACTGAAATTCACTTCAAAAGTTGTAGGCCGCGAAATCCCTTGAAGGAAGACTCTTTCTCCGATATTTAAACTGAAAAGCTTATAGAACCAAGAGAATGATCGCTACGAGCTGGCTTTGAGCCATTGCTTAAATGTTTTGTGCGCTACTTGGGGACGAAGTACCCGTTCAGAACAGCTGGGTGAGGTTCTAAGGATGCGGGGCTATTTAATCACAGTTCGGCTTCAACCAATGGTAGCGGCTTGCCAGCTTACTCTTAATATCAGCATGAAAGATCCTAGCCAATCATGTGGACGAATCCCTGATTGCGTCCACTCTTCTCAAGCTGCAGATATGACACGCCTCGAACCGTGTGGGGTAATACAACCAACAACCGGCAGTCAAATGATCTACCCCACTTCGGAAGCTGCCTGAACCCCAACTACTTCCGAGGTGGGACATTGGGTTCAAGTAAGCCTCGAAGCCTATGTTCGTTGAAAGGTTTTTGACTTTCACAAGCAGTAATCGCAAAGATGGGTCTCGGCGTGCTAGAAGATCATCACCTGGAGCATGTTCCTGGGACAGCTCTACTGACTGATGTAATTGGAGCTGATTTTCATCATCACCATGGAAATCTTGATACTTCAGCACTTCGTCACGATACCGGGAGGAATTCAGATGTTCTACTCGTTCCTCAGCCTTCGAAGAGCCCAAACGATCCCCTCAATTGGCCTCTTTGGAAGAAAGACTTGATGTTGTTTATCATATGCATTGATACTGCAGTCGTAGGAGCATGGGTATGTACACCCCATCTATGAAAGATTCATGCTGACGGGGCAGGGGCCTATGATTTCTCCTGGCTTTGCTCTTATGGCTAAACAATTCGACATGTCGTACAATGACCTCAATGGCGGACTTGGATATGGTATTCTGGTAATTGGGCTGTCTTGCTTCTTTACAAACTCTATGGCGGTGGTCTGGGGTAGACGACCAGTATTTCTCGGCGGCAACCTACTTCTGTTTATTAGTAGTGTTTGGGGATATTTTGCCCATTCATACCACTCCCTCCTTGCTTCGCGTCTCATTGGTTGTATTGGCATGTCTCCTTTTGAAGTGTAAGTGTCGTTCTACCAGTCTTCAAGTTCCGATGACTGACACGGCAAAGACTGGTATCCACAACTATTGCCGACCTATATTTCGTGCATCAACGAGGAGTGCGACTAGCTGCATGGGGCTTGTGCCTTTCTGTTGGAGTAGGAGGTGGAAGCATTATATCTGGATACATCATCCAAGACCTAGGCTGGAATTGGACCTACGGTGTCTGCGCCGTGATTTTCGGTGTCTGGATTCCCGTGCTTTTCTTTCTATGTCCCGAGACAGCTTATCGACGAGACGCACTTCTCAACACCGATCTCGGCACAGAAGATAAAGCTACCGAGCTAGCCGAAGAAACGAAAGAAATATCGACCGAGGCCACCGTTGAGAGAATCGAAAGTGTGCAGCCGGAAACGAGGCACAGCTTTGCTTACCAGCTTCGGATTTTCAATGGCAGGGTATGCAATGATCCGTTTTGGAAAGTTCTTATTCGCCCATTGATGATGTTGATATTTCCTCAAGTACTGTTTTCTTTCTTCGCGTACGGGTTGACTACATCCTGGTTGATTGTTGTCGGTAGCGTCCTTGCGCAAATCTTCACAGCTCCTCCGTACAACTTCTCGATTTCTGGCGTGGGTCTGGTGTCTATTTCGGCACTGATTGGAGCCATAATTGGCGCCTTCATATCTGGTCCTGTCGCCGACTATATAACGAAAGCCATGAGTCGTAGGAACAACGGTGTTTACGAGCCAGAATTTCGTCTAGTTCTCGTCATTATAACGCTGATAATTGGCGGCATGTCATTTTTCGGATTCGGCTGGTCTCTCGAAGTGCAAGATCCATGGATTGGCCCAGTTATATTCTACGGACTACAGTACTTCGGGGTCGGTTTCATGTCGATTGCGGTGTATGGGTACCTGACAGATTGTCACCGAGACAAAGCGCCGGAAGCCTTCGCTGCAATCAACCTGAGAAACGTATATTCGTTTGGAATGAACTATTTCATTTCGGCATGGATTTCGAGTCAGGGGCCAAAGGAAGTTTTTGAAATAATTGGCGGAATTCATGTTTTCATTTGCCTGACCGCGATTCCCATGTACATATTTGGGAAGAGATGTCGGAGTTGGACAAGCCGGGTGGAGATATTCCAGAAGGTCATGAGAGCGTGAATCATATGGCGATGGAGGTTAGCGAGCTGAGTGGTCGCAGGGTGGCTAGCCGCAGAGATTTCGTATTGTAGGGCTATCTGGTCCTCTTAATATCAGTATGTAGAGATCTCCGCGGTAGGAGTACAAAAATACTAAGATTACACACGCCGAGAGCCTACCAATAAATAATCTCCCCACAATGTCTTGCAATGAGGGGTCTCCCTCTAAAAACAGTCACCAGGTCCCTAATCACTCACAGCTTAAAGCATTATAGACTTAAGACTAGATTCTGGGAACATTGTATTGACCAGATTTCGCGAAGTGCTTCGTATGCCTAATAGGGACCAGCGTCCTCGGAAGCTAGTATCGAAATTCATCTTCTTCCACGATATACCTCTTTACTACAGGGTCTTGATTAGTAGATACTGAATCCTTTCATTTCTGTGAATACTCACACTAGATGTTACTCTGGATTCTGGGGTTGCAACAATGTAAAAGCCGAGGCAGAGTTAGTAAAGACGTGAAAGCTGAAATCCGCCAATGACCTTGATAGTGACTCATCAAATGAAAGGTATCCTCAAACTTAAAATTTCTGCTCTGCCTAAAATCCATAAGTCATCGTTGCACACCTGAACCCCTGCCAGTGTGTTCCAGCTAATCGAATTGTTCAAATGTTTGCTATTCAATGAGCAGATAGCACATGACCGCCATTTTTTTAGGATTGGCATATCATGTATTGTTGCTGACTAGCTGATAGGTGTAATGCAAGCTCAAAAAACCAATTAGTCAGCTGCCTATTGTATATTCAGCCAATCTGCTAGCCACTTTGCCAGGTCGATGGCTTGCTGATTAGCCTACTGGCCCCTCTGCAAGTCTCGATCACCTCACATTACACACGCCGCGCTACGATACGAATAACCTCATCTATGGCTTTATGGAGCGATTTAGTCACAATTATATTGAAGGGTCTCAGCGTAAATCGAGTTTATTTAAATTTACCACCTTAACCAAGACAATTAGCTCAATTCAGAACCTCAATCGTTCAACAAAACTTTTCTAGCTTGTTTGCCAGAACTCTCTCTTTCAGTTTCAACATGGCTCGAGAACTATTCTTGGTGGTCTACCACGAGAATACACGAGTTCCTGCTCATTGGTCAATATTCATTCCCCACACAAATGGAGGCATGATAGGCAAGGTAATCCACGCTGTGGGTAGCCCTTTCCAGGGCTACAAAGTTGAGATCAAGGAATCCTATGATATTTCCAAGACCAAGAAAACTTACGAGAAAATATCAATCGGCTCCATTAACGAAATTTGGTTGGCACATCTCGATTCTAAAGCAGCTGGTGTCCAGGCCCCAGGAGTCAGTAAAACTCCATTGGATCCATTTGGAGTAAGTCAAGCAATGTTTCAGACTAGAGCTTGAACTAATCACTCTCTGCAGGGAGAGAACTGCTAGAACTGGCTCAAGAGCTATGTGGATGTGCTAGTGAAAGATGGCGTAGTACCAAGGTCAACTTGTGATACTGTAGCCAATGCTCCCAAGATCTAGCAACTGCGAGCTATATTGGTAAATCCGAGATGAAAATCGAGGAAGATAGCATTCGGGGGAGTTTGGAAATCGGACCGGTCGAGTTACAACCTAACTTAAGACATCCGTTTGGACCAAAGATGGTTTAATGGGAGAGAACGGCAAATGAATGTGGCGGAAATCCATATGTATTCTAGCTGGATCAAACGTTTGCCTTGTCGCAACGCATCTCGGATAGACCTCAACATAAGGTTTTAGCCACAGCAAGTTTTTTGTTTCTACCTCCCACTCCCAGGACGAACTTGCGCAGTTTCTGCCTCATGATCATCTCTTAGCCTCGTGAAATAGTTTTGCCTCTTCAATACCCAAGGGTTCGTGGATAATAGTTCCACGCATCATAGCAACCGGCAACAGCTATGAATCGTGGTTTGTATTTCGTCTCCCATTCCCCGCTAGGCTCCGCCGTGAATGCAGCCTTGCAGTACTCCCAGTAATCTGGATACCAACCAGATTGATGCCAATCGATAATGGCAACAATGCGAGTGGGGCTGTTAGTAGAAACTATGATGTTGCTTGGATGGAGATCCGCATGAGTAAAGACAATTGACGACTCGTCCGGTAGTAAATTCCGATATGGGTCAGGAGTCTGTGATGGGTCTGGCCAGTGCCTCTCAAAACCTTGTTTGATCAACCATGACAACCAATCATGAAATTCTTTTACTGATAAAAATGGACCCGCGGGAGGCTTGTTGTCGTCTGTGAAAATGATGTCTAGTAGAGGCCTGCGATTGATGTGGCCTAAAATGCTATTAGTCCGGGTCTGAGAACGTGAATCCTACAGCGACTTACCCAGAAATTGATCCTTTGGATCCTGTTTTAGATTTCGTAAAGATAGAAGCATCGCTCGAAGTTGGTCACAAACACTTTCCCTATCCTCTTTAGAAATTGAGGCCCATTTCTCTTCCAATGTGACGCCTTTGACAAACTCCATATAAATAAACACTTCACCGCCGTCGTCGTCCCAGCCATAGATTTCGGGAACCGGAACTTGGGAAGACAAGACGCGGCGGAGAGCCCAAAGACATTGCCCCTCCGAAACAGTAATCTCCTTTCCATATTTTACCAAGAGATTGAGCGATTCGAATTGAACGGGTCCATGTTGGCCTGGGCGTTGATGGGCGCGCACCTCAGCAGGCGAAGGGAGCGATGTTTCTTGTCCATTTCGCAGGAAAAATGTCGATTCATTGAACACGACCGACGAACCGGATGGAAGCATTCCGACGGAGATTTCATGTCTGTTGTGTTCTTGATTCATTGTGGAAGCCATCAGATGGAGGGGTGATGCTGGGGAGGAAAGCACGTGGGCAGGAAGCTCTTTAAATAACTAGTCGCGGTACTTTGAAGATTTGGGTGTGGGATTAGCGGGTCATCCTCAAGCTCGATCCAGATTTACACACAAGAATAGCAGCCATATTCAATCAGAGATGTCGATTATGTAAATATGCGGTGCAATAAACTCTAGCACCGACGATTTACTTAACATTCCCTTCGGGCGCTCTGATTCGGAATCTACGGAGGAGTTGGCTGCGGCCAAGCAGGACACAGCTAGCGAAGGCAATGAGCCGTCCTCCAAAGTAAGTAATTTAGTTACTCAAGTCTATTTGTCTAAGCGGTAGATCTAATTTATGTTTTGGAATCGGGGGGGGGACATGAGAAACATGCGCAAAACTGCTGCTTATGTTTCTAGTCTCCATTCTCGCGCTGGAGTATTTCTATGCTGTTTCGGATAAGATTTCGATCACGAAAAGGAGATCGGCGAGGTGATAAGTAATTATTCTTATAGTAAAATTAGCAGCACGATAGTCTTTATTAAATAAGGAGACGTACTCCCAGCAGACCTTAGTAGCTGTGCCATAGTAATCGAGGTGTAGCACGTGATCCACTTTAGCGTGGCAAACCCTGCTTTAGACGCACAACACCACGTAGATACTTCCTTGATATACTACAGCACTTGAGGTATCCTAGTATCTACTTCGTGACACTTTTCTGCCATGATTGGGTGAATAGACTGCGCTCCTTTCTCTACGTCTTCCGACGTCAATCATTGCCTAGATCATAGTGTCGTTCATTTCATGTAAAATTCGTTCATTCACGTCATGCCATAATTATTATTGTATATTATATTATGTTACTCCCATTTAATTGAACTATGTATTCGAGTACAAACCAACAAACATCCCTTACGTTCCTCTTGAATATCTTGAACGCGACAAGACGCCCCCGAAACTCGACCAGCAGGTCAATGAAACCTCATGATGCCATCAACAAACCACTTCGGATCTTCCATTCAGCTGAACTTCTCCGACTTGATGAAGCCCTACAAAACCACTATCGAAACCACAATGTCAGTCTGCAATGACGCAGATTCCATCCAAATCATTCCGCAAAGCCGTCTCAACTATGACGCCTACGAAAACATGTGCAGAGCTTTCTTATCTGGAGCCAACAAGTAAGTAATTTTGCTAGCCGCGGGACAACTTCTCCTCGGATTAATGCGTGGTGTATTGGGTATGATCTGGGAGTCTATCAATGAACGTTGGTGATTGGTGATTTCGCTTGTCAATAAAGCGGAAGGAGTGTGGATTGATAGTGGAAGAGAGCTACTGTACGCCAGTTAAGATCAATCTTGTGTTTGACTAAGTGGATAGGAATACGGCTACACAAAAGTTTGGATAGATGTCAAGTTGATAAGGGGAGACTATCTTAGGAATTTGACTTTCTAAGGGGTAAATAGCATAATCCCATCGTCTCTTTGAATTGCGGGCGCCTCTTGTGAGCAGAAAAGCTATCTCGAATGATGTCTTATTCGACAGTTAATTGGCCAAAGGTTCCTTCGTGTTGTTTGTTTACCATAAGAAAGTGAATGAGCCTCTCGACCTCGCACGATGGTCCGATAGCTCCAAGAATCGTAAGATCTTACGATGAGTTATTTTGAGTTTCGAGCAAATGAACATTCTATATAATGCATAATCTAAAATCTTAAACGCACAGCACAATAGATTCCAAATATCCTCTTAAAATGGCCCAAAGATCAACAGCAACACCCCCAGCTTCCCCAGACTCCAAACCACAAATCTGTCCATCATCCTACTTCTACGAGACAGCAGATGCCCTCGCCCAAGCAGCACATCAACAAGCCATCGGCGACAACGTGTCTTGTCAACTGACCTGCTACGGTATTCTCGAAGCCCAAAATCTGTCGCCTTATTGGCTCGCCAAGACCCATGTCCTACTCGCTGCAACTGAAGGATTGGAAAATGTGGTTGCACAACTACAGGTTGCTGTGAAGATACTGGAGGATTATGAGAGGGCCGGTCAGCCGTTGGGTGAATTTGATCTGAAGGCAGGGTTCTTGAGAGGTGTTTTGGAAGATTTTGAGAAGAATTTGAGGGCGGAGCAGAGGCCTAAGGCGGCGGGGAAGGCGAAGGGGAATAATAAACAGAAGAAGACGAAGCAGGTTATTGCTAAGAAATGAGGTTGAGTCTGAAGGGACATTGTCTGTAATTTAAAGTCCTTCGAGCCAAATCGCAAGGATCCTGGATCAATGATAGGAATAGATCCAAATCCAACCTACATAACCAGTGGCAATAAATGCAAGGATTTTCAGCTCCACTTGAGTGATTGAGAAGAGGATTGTAGGGCTTCCGGTCTCGTTATGACTCGATATAGCTGGGTTAGAGGATAGAGCTGCTGGTGGAAGCCTACCGTTTGAACCATCCATTGAATGCTAGATATTGTACCCCCAGTCCTCCACCAACACTTGCAACACTAACTTGGCGTAATGCGCGGTGACGAAAAACAATACGGAATAGTAGAACGAGCTTAAGCGATGAATTTTTGCTCATTTTCCCGGCATAAACGTTCCGAAGCAAACCAGTGAATGAACTTCTACCACACACTACAACTTCTACCTGATTCTCGATCGACACCTCTTCACAACATGCCACTCTACCTCCTTCCATCTGCGACGCCAGATACAACCAAAATGGCGAAGTCTCAATCTACAGATTCCGCTCCCTCCACACCTGTTCTCCAACCACCAGCGTCACCCAAAACCCGTCTGCGCATCGCCGAAGATGCGCTCAAAGCCAAAGATTTTGAGCGCTGTCGAATTATTTGCTCGAATTTGGCGCTCTTGTCCACCTTACACCCAGTCTTGAAAGCCAGAGCGTATGTGATATTGAGTTCGATTAGCGCCCCCACGGAGGCAGTGGAACACTTGAGAGATGCTGTAAAGACTGCAGAGGATTTTAGGGAGGGTCTCGGGTTCAAAGAATTTGAGGTTATTCGTGAGGGCATTAAGGAAGTGTTGAGGCAGGCTGAGTTCTTGGTTTCGACCGCTACGGAAGGAGGCTTCGGGATATCTGCTGGATAGAGAAAGGAAAGGAAAGAGCTACACATAAGGACTATTCCTTCTGTTTTCGAAATGCCTCTGCTGGCCTTGCAATGTACCAAGATTGTCTCTTTTTCAAAAATCCACAATCATCCACTTCCAGCGGGACATTCCGTTATCACATCCATTGCGCAGAGCATCGATACCATGGCACAACCACCTGACTTCGACCGGCCTTTCGAAGAGTTTCATGCTGCGATAGATCTCAAGACGGACGGCTACCACGACGCCGCTATTTTTCAGCTTTCCGACATACTCTTGTACAACAACAATTTGCTGCCGCTCCTGCAAGCATCCGTGTTGCTCTTACTAGTGAGCTATCTCATGGAGACTAATTCGGAGCAAGACAAAATTGTGGTACATAGCTTCGCGACCATTTGCCTCGAAATCACGGAGGAAAGACTATTAGACGGCCTGAGTCTGGAGGATATGCGGAACGACGAAATCCTGTTCCTTCTCCCAGTGATGTGTGATGGACTTGGTTATATTAGGGATGGGTGGAAGGACTACATCGCTGAGCATTCGAGCGCGACGGTGGATCTGGATCAGGCAGTAGGAGCGAATGCACAGTCTTTTGCGACAACCCCAGCGATGGGAGAATCTCTCACATCGACGCCGACATTCAGGCAACCGACATTATCCGCGAGTAGTCGCCCAAGATCGCCAGAGATTGTGTGGGTTGAGGGCAAGCCAAAGTTTCCATGCACGTTCGTGGGAGATAATGGCCGTTGTCAAAGACTTTGCGCAAATCACTCGGGTTTGCAGGCTCACCTCGATTCCCATGCGAGAGGAAAACGTAAGTTTGGACTTTGTAATATCAACACGCTCTAACAAGCCATAGCCGCACTGGTAGCCGCCACCACAGCATACCATTGTCCGGTCACTGGATTATATTCTTGTACGGTTAACGAATGTGGGCAAATGTTTGTTAAAGAAGGAAATCTTCTACGGCACCAAAGGTTGGAGCATTAGCTAGCCTTGGTAGATGGTAGGAAAACTTGAGTTGAACTGAGACATTATGGGCAGAACATTAGCTAGTGTTTGTCGAACTCCTAGAAATTGTCTCACATCAAGTCAATAATTCACCTGATTCAACTTTTGCGAGCCTTCGTCCCTTTTGATCTACTCTAGATAGCCTTTACCCCAGCTGCAATTTTGTTGCCCTTTCCACCTCCACCATAGCCATGGCTCCCCAACGCCTACCTACCCGCCCGCCTACCCCAGTTTCGCCGTCAAAGCCCAAGCAAAGTCCCAATCTGCCAAACCAAACAGTCCTCCTAGAATTCGCCACGACTGCATCCCAAAACGGCGACCCCGCTCTCGCAGAGTACATCTGCCAGCTGCTACTCACTGATACCGATCTCGGCTCCTTCCAAACGGCGGACTGCTATATGATTATAGCTTCAACATCGCAGGACCTCTCTGAGCGGATTATATATCTGGAGAAGGGAATACGCGCATTCGAAGAATTCAAGGTCTCGCAGGAAGGTGGTGATGCTCGGGCTCTAGGAAATTCAATCAGGGGGTTGAAGGAGACGCTGAAGGCCTGCAAGGAGTTGGAGGAATTGAAAGCGAGTGTTGGTGAATCTGATGATGAGATGAGTCACTTGAAGTATATATGGTAGGGTAAGTATTGTTAATTGCATCTTAGGATAAGGAAAACAAAGTTCCGGAGAAGGAGAAAGCACGTGGTGGGAAAAGGGAGACGAAGCGTCGAAAGAGGTAAATCTGGAGGCTGGGGATTGGAATCTAAATGTACCTCAAGTCAAATGCTCCACCAGGTGCTTCCCGCGCATCATCTCCTTTCCATCACCAATAAGTATCCATCAAGGAAGCCTCTTTTCAACCCTCTAAGTTGTCGCGATGATGCCCAATTGTGGGTTTTCCTTCCTTTCTGTCTACAATTCGACTCCTTCTACCTCACATCAAAACTCCACTAATTACAACCCTCACTTCGCGATGCCAGTACCTCATAAGATACCCAGCTCCAATGAGTTCAATCACCTCTCTCTAGTCGCCTTCGCACGCGCATTCCTCCGCACCAACCCCTCGATAACCTCATACAAATGTCACCTACTCCTTCTCGACCCCGGCCTCGGTGCTGTACAACAAGCGGAAGCTTATTTTATGTTATTCAGCACCACCTCGGATGTATCGTGGTTGAGGGCTACTATTGATTTGTGCGAGGGTACGCCGGGTATCAGGAGGGGTTTGGAGGGGAGTGAGGGGTTCCGGAAATGGAAGAAGACCTTGGCGCAGTTAGAGGAGAAGGAAGGAGGTGTCAGAGTGAAGAATGAACCTATGGTAGATATGGAGGATATGGGAAAGTCAAAATTGGAGTTTAAACGATTGGCGAAGAAGGAAGAACAGGTGGAGATAGAGTCGGGGTACGAACAAGTGGTGAAGGTGGAGGACATCAAAGCGCTAAAAATGGAAGACGAAGGTGACGAACAGAAGATTGCTATACAAGCGAATGTTGTACCAAATAACTAAAGAGAGGAACAAATGAATTGCTGTATGATTGGATAATGGACTTTGGTCCCAAAGCTCAGCCTCGACTCTCGCGAGCCTGTCTTCCTCTGCAAAACATTGCCATATCGCCCACCTCCACACCGAGAGCAAAGGACAACAACAGCAAAGCAACCAGCACTAGCCGATTCCAACAGCTTACTCTCCCTCTTATACAGTGGCACTTTTTTCCGGTAATATATAGGCGACGACGTCGAGTCACCCAGCTTCCTCGTCGCCGCCATATTCAAAAAGGTGTGGCTTTTGGTCTTCGATTTAGACCAATTGAGTGTATTTGGACACAGAGTACATGACTTCAGAGAATTTCAGAGAATTAAGACGTATGGGAACCAGAGGCAAACCAGAAAAGAATTGAGTTCCTGGACATGCCACGCTCGGAAAGTGACGGATTTGCACCGCCAATAGCAAGACAGGGGACTGCTACGACAAAATGGGATTGAATGACTTATGACAACCAACTTGCCGCTTTGTGAATCGAGCTTGCAGTAGGTAGCATATATAATATCGAGATCTGCTTCCACGCACCAATAAACCCATTAGACAACCCGCACAAGAGCCGCGAACGTTAACTCGGTGCACGCCCTGCCCACGATGGGACAACCACAGTCTACAATCAGCGAACCTACCCCTATACCTGAAATTCAAGCCGCCAGCTTGGCTCTCAATTCTGGAAAGTATAACGAGGCGACAAAAATTCTTGACTGTATCTTGGCGACAGTGTCATCGGTCGACCTTGTGAAAACTGCCGCAGCACACAGAATACTTTGCCTGCAGAGTAAGAACAGAATACTGCACCTCAGCCAGACACTTGCGATGTACGAGTTCTTGGCAAATACACGACCGGACAATGAGATGGTAGAGACGCTGGTGAGTATTTGCAGGGAGGATTTGAGGGAAGCGAAGGAGGCAGAGGAGAAAAGGGAAGGGAATCTGAAGTATCATTTAGGGGGCTGAGAGAACAACGGAAACTTGACCTCCAGAATGGACAGGCAATAAATTGCTCCGAAATATGGCGACAATGAAAACTCGTCGAAAGATATTCCGCTTCGGCTCCACTGGTCCTTTCTGAAATTTGGGGCAATGCTGGCTGACAATTCGAGAAACCCAGAAATTCCAAGAACAATATGCTAAGGAATACTTTGGTAATTCAAGCTTCTAGATTTCACAGATAAGTCGAATATTTGAGAGGTGCAGAATATTTCCTTTCCGTTGAGATCGAACCGGCATTCTGCCGAGGCTGTGGCGTAACCAACAAGCTTCGTGACAGGACAACAAGAATTGTCAAGCATCATCCAAGCCCGAGCTAGACAGCCACCGCAGGGTCCATGCCCCACATGCCGTAGTGCCGGAAGTACCGGTACGAGGACGTTTCTAATGCGGTCGGCATCGAGTTGATATATCGCGAACATCATGTCACCTCACTTCGCCAAAGCTATCCATATCTGAAGGAAATGCAGCACCGCGCAAGAAAATAGAAAGTACTCGGAGGTCTCCCAACTTGTTTCTGTCGCCCACGCCGACTCTTGGAGGCGTCCTAGATGTGGCCTAATTTCTCCGTCTGACCGCATAACAACACCAGAAACATCCATTCTAGAAGGCGTCCAGAAGCTCTCAAGTTACTTTCCTCGTACAGGCAAAAGGCACAGCTAGGGCGTGATAAGGGCCCTCGATTATGGCCAGAGGGTAGCATGATGTAGCGGCACGTACTGCACGAGGCTTGGAATTCGAAAGAAAATGCCTGACGTAGATGAGTCCCTCGAGCTTCAAAAATACGAAGGAACAATGCCAGCCTATGAGTCTGGCATGTGCTGCATATATATAGGTTTCTGTGGCCTGCCTCTTTCCGGAGAAAACAGCAACGCTAGTGAATCAGATGGTGTGGCTGCCGTTTTCAGGGTATCAGTTACAGGGGCCCCGGGCAAAGCATGCGTGGACAAGCTCCCACGCTTATTCCCTGCAGGCTACAATTGGAGCGCAAGCTCGGTCAGAGAGTTGGAAAATGGACAATTATTTGTCCAATGGCTTGCTTATTGTTGGAGCTGGAAAGATATGGCAGCCCCGAGCGGTACGATCGCGCCGCCTCGGTCTTATGTGTGGATTAATGCAAGGCTGTGGCGCACACGTGGGCACCTTCCCTCCTCTATATATTGGCAACTTATTTAACCCTGCTCGGTCTCTAAAAGAATAGAAGTTAAGTTCGCGTCCTTCCCTAGCGGCCGTTGAAGCTTCCTTCAAAAAAAAGAAGCCAGAATATCATACTTGCCCATCATGAATGCTACAGAGGCGTCCAAGGGCGGTAATAGTGCCTACCACAACGCCTATACGGATGTTGCTCATATCACAGATCCAAACGAACGTCGCCGGGTCGCTCTGGCAGAAATTGACAACGCACCTTTTGGTTGGTACCATGTTCGAGCTGTCGTCGTAGCCGGTGTAGGTTTCTTCACTGATTCCTACGACATCTTCGCCGTATCTCTACTCACTGTGATGGTGGGTATCGTCTATGCTCATGGCAACAAAGGTGTTCTTCCGGTATCTTCGGATACTGCCATCAAAGTTTCTACGTCCGCTGGTACCGTTGTGGGTCAGTTTGGCTTTGGTGCTTTGGCAGATATTGTTGGCCGTAAGAGAATGTACGGTCTGGAACTGATAGTTATTATCGTTGCAACTTTGGCTCAAGCTCTTACTGGACCAGGCCCGGGAACTGATATTGTTGGTCTGCTTATATTTTGGCGCGTTATTATGGGAGTTGGTAAGTTGTTACTTTAAAAGATTATGGATATCATTCTAACTTGGCGACCAAGGAATCGGTGGCGATTATCCATTGTCTTCTATCATCACGTCTGAGTCAGTCTCTGCTAATATGTTTCGACGATTCACATTCTGATAACTTTGCAGGTTCGCTACCACCAAATGGCGAGGCGCTATGATGGGCGCTGTGTTCTCGATGCAGGGTTTCGGCCAAATGACTGGCGCTCTAGTCATGCTCTTCTTAACACTCGGATTCAAGGAGTCGCTTCTTACGGCAACCAAATACTCTACCTGCACTGGAGTCTGCGCCTTAGCAGTCGACAAGATGTGGCGTGCACTAGTTGGTAAGAGTCTTGCTATGAGCGTGCAAAGTACTCGACTAATAATATGTATTTCCAGGCTTTGGTGCTGTACCCGCATGCATTGCTCTCTATTACCGACTTACCATTCCCGAAACCCCAAGATATACTTTCGATGTCGCACGCGATACTGAGAAGGCCAAAGACGATGTGGAAGCATATATCAGTGGAAAATCAGAGGGTCACCCCGACGAGGTTTCTCGCGCGCAGGCTCTAAAAGAGTCGCAAGCAATCACTATTCCAAAAGCCAGCTTCCACGACTTTTTTAGCTTTTACGGCAAGTGGAAGAACGGAAAGATTCTCCTCGGAACAGCAGGCTCTTGGTTCCTGCTTGACGTTGCATTCTATGGCCTTTCTCTCAATACCGCGACAGTGCTTACTGCTATTGGTTATGGGACTGGCCCAAATGTCTATGAGATTCTCTACAATGTCGCGGCTGGTAACTGCATTCTGATTTGTGCTGGCGCCATTCCCGGATACTGGTTAACAGTTGCTACTGTCGATATTATTGGTCGGAAGCCTATTCAGCTTGGAGGGTTTATTGCCCTGACTGTCTTGTTCATCGCATGGGGTTTTGACTACAATCACTTGACACCTCATGCACACCTTGCACTCTACGTGCTAGTGCAATTCTTTTTCCAATTCGGTGAGTCTCACTATTGTTCCACGCAATTTAATTCAGGGAATTTCATAGTACCCCTTCATAATTGAGCCAAGCTGACCTCATCCAGGCCCAAATACAACCACTTTTATTGTTCCCGGCGAATGCTTCCCCACACGCTATCGTTCCACTTCTCACGGCATCTCAGCCGCCTCCGGCAAGATCGGCTCCATCATCGGACAAGCAGGCATCGCGTCCCTACGCACACGCGGTGCAACTTCCAAGGTCGCAAACCCGTGGCAAAACCATGTTATGCAGATATTCTCCCTATTCATGTTCTTGGGAATCTTCAGTTCGCTTCTCATTCCTGAGACGAAGCGCTTGACACTCGAGCAGTTGTCCGGTGACGAGTCAATGGAAAATATGGTGCATGAGCCTGTTGTGGTGAATGAGAAAGGCAGCCCGAATGGAACAGAAGGTGGAGAGGACCCTAAAGGCGTCCCGGTTGAGCCAACTACTCATACTATCTGAGACATCGTGCTGAGATGGGCCTCAGGTTGATGAATTTTCTTGTTTGGTAATGTTTCGGTTATGGTGCTTGTAATGAGGTGTGCACGATTGAGATCAGTATTAATAATGACCGGAAGAAGCGTTCAGGTCTCATACCATGCCCCATTTTAAGAGCAACCCTCATTTAAAAGGACCTCCTAAGGCGCACGTGACTGGATTATACCCCCTTTTTCTTCTCGCTTATATAGTTAGGGAAGTAGATCGACTCTTGAGAGTTGACTGTCAAGATTCTACCTTTGCAAGTGCATATTATGAAGAGCTCATGAGTCTATGTTATCGTGATATCATGTCTCAATCAAAGACTTCTACGCAGAGTACTTGTAGTGCAATGGCGTCGTTCATCGTAGCCCCATAAGTAAATCGCGATAAGTCGATATTGGTTCCACCGTCGCCAAGTTCTTTGGCCTTTCATATGAGATATGTCAGCGACGGAGGAATGAGTTGAGAACCGAAATTGATTCTACTGTAGAGCTACGAGTGGGAATGAGAAGACAAAAGAGTTCAAAGAGCCTCTGTCAATCACCCTTAAAAGGAATGTATCAGTGAGCACTCCCTCGAACTGTGAGGACTGGCGAAGCAACACAAGGGCGGCATACAAGACGTGCTTACCCCTAGTTAAACATTGCAGTTTCAAATGCGTCGGTTATAGAGATCAAAAGACTTCTCCAGTCATGACAATCTCTCAATCAAAAGTTCCAAGAAAAGAATTGGAAATTTCAGGAGCACCAATCCTGTCTGCCAATTAACTGCGATTATTCTGACTGAAACTCATAGAATATTCAAGACATTAGTACATCTTGTAGCTCACAATGCCATCCGAATCCTGTCCACCTGGCCTGTCATCAGTCCAAGAGCGTTCATTGTTCTCGCTATTTTTATGGAGGAAAAATCGGTGGGTGAAAGTTTTATCGGTGGATGGATGCTCGAATAAGGAAACATGCTCTTTCGATATGTTAGGGTCATTGTCGAAAGAGTAGAACGTCATTGTACAGTCTTTTGCGACACTCTCTCCATCATCAAAATAGTGGGTGTGAGTGTGGGTGATTTTCGGCATTGAATTAACATGGTAGGCTCCAGTACGAATACTCTTGATGAAGCCGGCCGCTCCTGATCAGATTTCATTGGTGGAGTATTGAGTCATCATGTGGTGATGCGACCAACGGTACACCCATCGCTCTATGTACTCAACCTTCCTTTATCGGCTGTAAATCCGACCCGAGCTAGGATACGGCTCGGCAACCCGCATGACCAATCTCTGGGGCGCTCCTACTATATCCTGTCGTGTCCCGGGCCTTACATCGAGTCGGAGAACAATCTTGATACGCTAAAATTGAAATAAAAGCAATACAGACTACATCCAGCCTCCTGCATTTGAAATCTTGTCACACCTACCAAATATGACTGTATTCTATGCGCTTGGGATGCATCAAGATATCGAATGCCTTCACGGATAAACAACACAGCGATCGTTGTATTTCTAGGAATCATCGCGGAAAACAAAAAGGGGTAAATGTTTCCTGAAAATATATCTAATTCCCAATTCAAAATCTTGTTCCATATCGCGAGGTAACCTCTCCTCAACTTTCTCGATTTCGTAACATCAACACGCACCACATTTACCCAGTCGCTAGCTTCACAAGATTGGCCATCGCTCCATTAAAGCGGTCCGCATCACCACCATAGGTATATGAATCCGCATATTGCCAAATAGTTTCAAAAGCCCAACCTCCCGGAATCGTCCCAATTGTGCTACTATAGTGAGCTAGTACCAACGGATTCGTACTCGCAAAAGCGTTCGAATTTCCAGTGCACGTCTGCCACCAAGAGGGATTAAAATAGAGCATCGGATATCGTGTTGTACTGGCGTGGTAAGTGTCGCTGAAATCTTTAATCCAGCTCACCATCGCACTGGTGGAAAGACCCCAGCATTCGCCGGAGCTGCCTTCTGATTCGAGGTCAAGCATACCCGGGAGAGTGATGCCGTCTCCAGACCAGCCTCCTCCGTGCGCGAGGAAGTATTTCGCTTGGGTGGCGCCGCTGGTCTGGCCGGGATGCGCGAAGTGATATGCACCGCGGATTAGGCCGGCGTTGGTGGCTCCGGTGTATTGGGATGAGAAGGTGCTGGAGATAAAGCTTGTCCCTTCAGTGGCCTGTTGAGTTGTTAGCCAAGGGATAATGTAAGGGAAAGAAAAGCAATATCGGGTCGTACTTTAATGATAACAAAACCAGCTCCGCTGGACTTTGCGGCGGCGAAATTGACATTGGGTTGGTAAGCCGAGATATCAAAGCCTTGGACTGTAGCATGGGCAACAGCTGCCAGACTAAGAGTGACGAAGGTCGAGGTCCACATATTTTATATTTTGAACAAAGTGGGACTCAAAAGACTGTTTTCGATTGCTTGTGGGATGTAGTGATACCAAAACTTTCGGGCAAGTGGCTGATGGTAGTCGACCGTTACGAAAGTCGTTGGAGGGTTGTCTTTATTTATACATTTTCGATTCTAATTATTTGGCGTGGGCAGATTATTTCCCGTCTTACCCCGCGTCATGAAGATCTCCTCACGCCGAAGAATGTAGCGGGATGCGAGGGCTGACTAGAGGTTGAACAGGAAGGAGCTTGTAATTTAACGCGAAATCCTTCTTCAGCTGCTGACAGTCATCGTGCTCTAAAAATATCAAATATGGTTTACTGAATTTAGCATAGCAAATGAAAACCAAGAAGCTAATTCAAGATACTAGAATTTAAAACACTTTTATACTAGCTTCTGCAATGTAAAATCTATTGTTGCTAGATTGTAAAAGGTGGAGAGGCTGATATTCTCGCCAAGATCTTCCGCTTTCAGTAAAGCTCCCGCGGCCCGCACCGTCGATCAATGCAACACATATGTCATGCTCAAGTCCCTTGATATGTTCCTCCGATGCCGTGTGGGATGGCTTGGCGCGCCACGACCTGCGGGAACAGCGACCTTCCTTTCCGACGAAAGCTAAATACTTTTGCAATCTTCGGTGATACGTGCCAACGGTAGCTTACTCTTTAAGGCCATATAACGTTCGGAAGAGCACCGGGTTTGAAATCAAACTCGGCTAAGATGTTAAAGTAGCATTTTAGAAAAGCAAGATCGACGATGGAAAGAAGGAAAGTCTGGAACTATTGGTGGACTGCTTCTCCAGCAGACATAATCGCAGCACTCTCCCCCCACCACCAAAGAAATCTTGTGCTCCCAGCATCCTCGGCATGGAAACTGCAGCCCCTGATACGGCCACATGAATTTGTCTTTGTGTTGGAAATGAAGCTCAGAAGGAGGTAGTGACGACGTTTCGGCAGCCCGAAGATCACCAACGATTCGCCACGCGGGCGACCTTATACTGAGGGTTTTGGGCGAGGGGTCGGCAACCGCCCCTACAATTTCTGTCATAAAACCAAAATGTAGTCACGTGGTAGTAAGCTAAGCCCCCCTTTTTAGGGAGGTTTAGCAAATCTAAATAAAAAGATTTGTAGTATATCCGAAAGGGTAAAGTTTATTAATAATATTGACTTCTCACCTTATATGATCTCAATGACCATACGTTTTACAGGTTCAGACTGCCATACCTTATTCGAGTACGGATTCGTCATCAACACTGATCCCTGCCGAGAAAATATAGCATCGTCCAGACGCAAAAGAAAAAGGCAAAGTGAACCCCGCTCTGCGGGGATAATCTGATCCAGCAGTAGGTAATAGAATTCTCCTCGGGGTGCAAGCTCGTCGAATCGGTCGCTTGATCGCGAGGATTGGAAATCTTTCACGAGGTGGATATCGTACTCGCGCAGATGATCAGATGGCATCTGGCTAGCAGAAATAATTGAAGCCAGAAGTTGTATTTGCCCAGAAGTAATATGTCCAAAAGGGGAGGCTGGATCCAAAAGCTCTAAATTCCATGATACAAGCTTTGCATCTTCGACGAGACCATTCCACGTCCAGAACTCAACCGGTCTCGAGAAGGTTAACCAAGACCAAGTCGGAGACTTTGGGGAGACTTGATGCTCGTCGGTTGTTGAATCGTATTCTGTGCCAACGTACTTCCAGACCAGCTGGGTAATAAATGAACTACTCCACATACCCGCTAGATATATGTCACCAGACGCTTTTTGAAGTTCTTCTGCGACCCCACCCAGGGCCCTGAATCGATCTTCGTAGATTCTCACACAACGTTTGCTGTAGTTGTATATTACTGAAAGCCAACTTAAGTTGTTCCAGGCGCTATCTTGTGAACCCAATCCATATACACTAGGAGGAAGGGCAGCTAGTCGAAGTTGTGCGTGAGTGTCGCAGTATAAGTTATGAGTTGGCATCACGGACTCAAACCTTTTCATCTGGCATTTCCAGATCAAATCTTTTGAGCCGTAATATAGTACCCTTGGTGAGAGAAAAGTCTCTTGAAACGTCCAGCATCGTTGATCCAAAGGCTCATCTGCCGGCGGCTTCGAATCAACTGGGCTCAAATGCGCAACGCCAAAATTGCCGTCGGAATGAAGAGTCGGAAGCTGGCAAATAGTTGAAACTGGTCTGGGACTGAGGAAACCGTCGTTGACGTCTGAGCTACTCGCCGCAGCGATTGTAATCGCGGCATTTTTGTAGATAGTGCCCATACTTCGGATTTCTCTGGCTTTGTCTTCCTCGTCGTCCTGGGCTATACACAAAGCATCTACCTACAAATATCGAAAACCCAAGCTATGCGTGACGCAAATCGCATCTCTGATAGTTGATGGAAGCAAGGCCCAGTCAAATTTGCTAGAACACTCAAGTGTTGCTCGAGTCATGATAGCTGGATACGGAGGATCGCCCCAACAGTAGCTTAGTGCAACGTATTGCCCCCGCTCTCCGCTCTCGCTTATATGAAGAGCAGGATTATTACGACCACGAGTTACCTGAACATCAATAACGCGAGTTGGTAGTGTCGAGAATACATTGGGAAGACATCGGGCGCTATGCTGTTGGCGACACTGCTCTATTCGCCTCAGGATTTCATGTTTGATGTCAATTCCCAGCACAGGAATAGCAATCGGCTTTTCTTCAATAATTACCCCCGGATGATCCCCTGACTTATGATTAGATTAGACGACCTTTCTTCTCGGGGAGACACCAACCGATCGTCTGAAGAGGAAGGCAGCATGGCGAGGAGAAGGGGCAACCGGGTGTTCCGAATAAACGCAGGTCCGATATACGCTGCTCGTTTCGGGTTTGATAATAGTAACCTCTGGCAGTATCGGTTCTTCCAATAGACAGGCTACTCAGCCTTGCTTTCGACTGCACATCATCAATATCGCTAATAGCTTCATCGTGACGCCATCCAGATATCAACATCGAAGGCTCCGTTGACCTTGGGCAAATCCCAAGTCCGGGGCTATTTGGGAAGGCTCGTTTGTAAAGAAACAAGCACAGCGGACAACCTTGCTGTGACGATTCGATAAGTCGACCCAGCTTGTGATGGGTATATCCATATCGGGAAAGGACCTGTCGGATCCCGTCTACTGTTGAAAGCATCGCGAGGCATTGATGGCAGAGGGTCTTGGAAGGACCTCTGATCGGCGTATACGTCCTTGTACTGGCGGATGGTTTAGGCAACCATGACCTAGTAGCCTTGCAGGACCCCAACTCAGTACTCATTGAACTAGAGGCTGCAAATCGAAGCCTGAGAGATAAAATTGGCAAGTCTACTGTAATCCTTTCAGCTATACGTTAGGCAGGAAAAAAAGTTAGAAGTGGTTGTGGAGTTGGAAAATGTTAAATGATGAAGATATGTTTTTACAGCCACATTCTGGCAAGGATTCAAACATATTACCCGGAATATGCAGCCTCGTCGTCGCCCTTCTATAATTCTGAAATCCGCAGAAGTAGATTGTATTTGAAATGACCCGGCATGTAACGAAAAAGACAAGAAATCGTAATACAATATCCAAGCCAAGAATTACCCATGATCTTCAATTGATTTTGATTATTGTAAAATTTACTTACTACAAATAGACTCATTTACAGATCTTCTGTATGCGCAAGTGAGCAAATACTTTTAAGTAATTATAGATCTTTCGAGCCTATCCGACTTTCGCTCCAAGAGCATAAGCGCTGATTAGCAAGTCTTAGTGCCTTAGTGCCTAGGGCACCTCATTTGGGTCCTCAATCCCGTCTTGCCAGAAGCAGGGCGGGTTTGGAGGGAAAATGGTAGGATTGGGGAGTCTGGAGGCTACCCTGTTCCGTATACAAGTGGACTCTGAGGGTTGAAATCGGAATTCGCGAATAGGTCTTGGCCAGGAAAGGGAAGGAAGGCTGAAAATTCTTCAGCATTTTTTGCCCAGAATTCCGTTTGTAGTATTATTGCAGATAAAAAGGCTGCAAAGCACACCTATTGAAGAGGCCAAATAATAAGAAGAGTATACCGCCTCCCTTCTAATAGCAGTGTAAGCTCAATAGCGAAGGGAAGAAGTCTTGTATTCGTTACTTTTCTACCTAAGGAGGGATCCTGCACTTATAGGCAAGATCTCGAATGCAGATCACCTGATTCACCATTACACTGCACGATTACTATGACAGAAACTGCGACAAATGGCGGCGCAAGTGAAACAATATGGGTTGGGATGTCTGACACTTGCATGTAGAATATCAGGAATTTGAAATTATATCTCTAGAATAAATATTCCGGCGTGATAGCCAACTTCACTACAGACCTGGAAAACGGAAAGATACAGAAGCATCAAATAAAAAAATATAAAAAAACAATTTGGCCAGACCCATTGCCGGTCTGGCAGTGGCGGTGGCCCTTGGACTACGAGTCTCACCTCGAACGCAGCGCAATATCAGCTTTCTCAAGCGCATTCTTAACTCCATCCAACCGCTCCCTCAATTCCTTCCTCACAGCCCTCGTCTCCTCATTCTCACCAACCAGCTCTTCCAGTTCCTCATCCTCTAACCCAATAATCCAATCCCGATGAAACAATCTCAGCGGTCCATTCGGGCCAAGCAAATGCCTCTCCACAACTTGTATAATAACATTATCTACGAATCTCGGATATGCGACTTTCCAGTACGCACACAGCCAGTCATGAACTTCATAGACCCGCTTATTAGACACGTAGAATTGCTCATGCGCTGAGACTTGGTCCTCAGATGCCTTAGCATCGCTCGTTACCGCCTTCTTACCCCGCTCCAGCTGCAATTTCACCTGCCGTTCAATGCGAGGCCGTTGATGCTCCGTGATGAAGAACTCGAGTTGCGGATTCCAGCTATCGATATATTCGCGATCCTTGAGAATTTTCTGCAATTCGATCCTTGCGTCTTGGAATGCTTTTGCTTCTCGGTCCCTGAGTTTATCTCGGACTTTGAGACGGAGAGCGTCGTCTTTGCAGGCGAATGTGAAGAGGTCGTCGTTGCAGGTCTTGATGGCTTCTTCGACTTGGTTGATGTAAGCAATTGTTTTTGCTTCCCAGGATTCGGTTTGTTGTTTGACGAGTTCTTTTTTGAGACTTTTGGGCGTGTCGTGTCGAGGTTCTGAGCCGCGGTGGTTTTCCCATGTGGTATTGATCCATTGAAGGATTCCAGCACCTTCGCTGTTGTCATCTATGTCGTTCAGCTGCCAGCTATACTTGACTGCGTTGTTTTGAAGCTCGTATTCGAATTTATCGTTGAAAGTCTTTACATGATAACGAAGACGAGATGGGTGATTCGGCTTGTCAACGAATCGATAGTCGCCATTCAAAGACCGTTCGACCTCCGTCTCATACAATGATTGGATTCCGGATAGAAAGACTCGTTGATCTCGTGGTTTGTCTCGTGGCTCGCCCATGCTTTGAATTCGTTGACTATACTCAGTCTCGAGATCTCTCATTTTGTTTCTTAGACGGGGGAAGTTTTTTATGACACGCTTGTAGAGGTAGACTTGGAGAGTACGTTTGAGGTGACGAATTCCCAAAATTTTTGGATCAATTGAATCCCGAGACGGGAATCCGAGGGTAGCGTCTTTCCATTTACCGCCGGCGAAGAACTCGTCTTCTTTCTTGTCGCGTTCTTCGAATGATTCTCCGTCCAGGATTTCCTTGGAGTTACGATTTCTCACAGCAAACCATCCCATTTTCAGGCTGTGCTCTGAATCAGCACGGTTTTTGAGCAAGCTGAATATCTACAACAGATCACATAATATCAGTATTCGATTCGTCAGGATAGCATAGGCGATACGAACCATTTCGTGGTCGGCCTCCTCAATCCTGTCAGGTTTTGTGATGACACCAATAGTTCGATCAAGTGCGTGCTCCTCTGTCGCCAAGTTGAGCCACTTCTGGTTCACGATTACATTGCTTGCAGGCGTTATTGCACTATTTAGAAAGGAGTCAGCCGATACTCTTGCTCCATATCAAGTAAACATTTCAAACATCTGAAAAGGGCACCTACAGCACGATAGCTTCTTCATTCCTGATATACTGACGGGCCAACTCTACCGAGAGTGAGATATCTGCTGCCGCTCCACCTGTCTTCGAGTAAGCTGACTGCAAGAATGTAGCACACTATTGCTGCATGAAAACAATTGAAGTTGGAGAAGCTTACTGCTAACCAGCCCAGGAACATCAACAATACTGAAATGGGCTTGATTTGATTTGCGTACAGTGATCAGTAGTCTGTGCCGGAGGAGCTGGGGCATCGGAGATTGTCTGGAGGTCTTCGAGCTACTCCCAAGATTTGCCTTTGCCCCATTGCTGGAAGGTGGGGGCAATTGCGTAGGGCTCATCTTATCAAAAGCATCATCAATATCCTCCCTTAAGTTCTGGTAGACTTCAACCCATTCTTCTGATTCGAAACTCTTGGGAGGGAAGGGGGCGGGCTGAGAGCCATCCATGCGCACTTCGATCTTGTATCCGGGTCTTTCGGAAGGACCGCATCGACGTATGGTGGTCTCTGTGACGAAGCGGGTGCATAGATCACCGGCCACGGGGAAGGGTAGTCGGGTGAGGGCTTGGAGGACGGAGGATTTTCCAGTACTGGTATCGCCAATTACCACAATCTAGACTTTTGGTCAGTCGTGGTAAGGATATCATAAGAAAACGGACATACTTGAGGAATATGAAGTTCTTCGTTTCGCAGAGAGTCGATTTTGCGAATGTCATCGACCAGATCAAGCAGCCTCTCGCCATCATCGCCCATCATTTTCCCAAGCTCAGCCTCGTCTTTGACATTGCTGAAAGCGGGTGACAGCAATTTGTTTCTTGTGACCCAGCTGTTAGTTTTCTGGATACCAGGGGCAATGAACTCTGGGCCGGAATCCTCTTTGAAGGTTTTGAGGCCGTTCGGCTTGCCATTCGTGACTTCAGAATGGCCGTTCATGTTGTCGGTCAGATCGCACGGATATTTAGGTTTCAGTTCAAGGTTTTTAAAAAGGTTTTGGGTGTAATGAGACACAAGACTTAGCTCCAAAGGAAAGAAAATAATATCATGAAGGAGGGGTTGGTGGCACAATATATGGGAGCTTAAGCCCAGACAAAAACTGCCGGAGAACACTTGGTACGCATGAAGGAATGACAACCCTGTCATACCTTGTCTGAATTGAGAAGGTCGGTGCTCGATATGAAACAGAAACAGCGAAGAGTCGAGTACAAAGACTGCCAAAATGACCACAACGAGTGGTACCCGCGTCTGACAAGACTCTTTCGGGACGACAACCGCGTTGAAAAGAAAAGAATTGACGATTCAATTCTAATGATCAAAGGCGAGCTGATACAATTACTTCGTTTCGAGATAACTCAGCCTCCGACCGCGGCGGAGTGCAGCATTAAAACAACCCTAAGTCGTCCCGACAGTTTGGTTCAGCCAATAGCTGGTTCCTGCATGTTGGTGGCACAATCAGCTTTGAACATCTCCACACAAACTCGTAAAAAGGCGCGTACGAATGTGTTTTTATTGGTTAGGCAAGCATAATGAACTTAACCGCTGCGGTGTGATTGCGTTAGAGGTGTAGGAAACGCGCGGTCGGGGAAAATATTCACCTTGGCAGGAAGGAGGACGGCGACCGTAAACCAGCACACCGGGGACGTTCAGGACGAGGATCTAGGGTCATCATGGCTTGGCCTTACCAAACGCCCAATTGAACCAGCAAGAGCCATGCCAGCCACCGACAACGAGCAAGAGTTCGACAAGGTCGCTCTTATTCAAATCCACGGCTGCAGCCCCAACATCCCCAGTGACGGCGCCGAAAGCATTTTCGAATTCAGCAACGAACATATTTCCATATCCTTGTTCCCCAGCTCCTCAGGCCAAGCATCGGAAGACCACTTGATCGCTCTCCTGGAGCAAGTGCTGAATGGGAACGACGATGAGAGACATGAAGAGGTCATAGATGAGATTTTAGATGTCATGCTTGACGTTGGACGGAGTCAGTTTTTGGAAGTTGCGCCCCGTCAGGTTGAACTGAGTGGTAAGGTGGAATTGCATTCTCTTCTCTATCCCGAGAGGTTCAATTTCCGGCTCCAGAGTAGAGAGGGCAAGGCTAGGATTATTCTAATAGCGCCTGATGAGACTTATACCATTCCAGAGTCCCAAGTTGTTCATGACATCAAAATGGGATTTCAAATTGATAGTTAGGTACCTTAGTACTCAACGAGAGAAATCCTTGTCCTAGAAAGTTTTATGAGTAGAGGGACTGTTACCAGAGTTGCGGCTGATGGCGAGGAAATGCTGTGTAAAGCGAGAAGGAGTGGACTTAATCACTTGGGTTTAGTGCACCAGCTGGCTTCTTTGCAAAGGATGGATGATGTGTGTGGTGAAGAGGGTTGTGGTCGGAAGCTTCTGGGGTATGTTAAGCATGTTGAGAATGGGTGTATTGTTGGGTTTTTGCAGCAAATATATGTTTGTGGGAGCAGCGATACGAAATTGTAAAATTGACAGTACCCATTTCAAAAATCAGCAAGTTCCGAACAAGTGCAGAGGTCTGAGAGATATTGAACTGCAGAGAGAAGGCGGAAGTGGGCAGCTCAGACCTGTGGGACGGTAGTGAGATTCTATGGTATTGGGGTGGTGCAGGGCGCTGGGAAGATCGATCATCTTAATCTTGATGAGGACGACGATGCTTGATCGGTTGATCTCTGAGGTTGATGGGCTGAGGGATGAGTCGATGAGAGTTTAGAGGTTACTTTTGAAGGAGATGAGCAGGCGGAGAAATATCATCAATTTCTCAGATGCTGAAGAAGAGTCACCGGCGAGAGCTGCGAGCATATTAGCAGGTGAATGCTGCTAGGACGAAGTCAAGTAGTCTTCAAGAATATTGAATGAGCAACCTAACTCTTGTAATCACAAATTTCGTCACGACTTCAAGTTCATTCTTAACCAAAAATAGTCGACATCATCTACGTCCACATCTCAACCAAAGCAAAGAATAGCACCCAGTGTCAACACTACCCAAGCTATGCACGAAAGAGACAGCGGCGTCCCAACCCCATCACCACCCAACGAAATGTCGTCCACCCCATCAGCCAGCATTCTCAACTCCACTATCCCTACCCCGGCGGCCATCCCCTCGCGCGCCAATATGACGGCCTACCTCGAGAAATTCCACAATGCCAGACAAGCCATGGAGCAGTCAAACTACGAGACCGCCTACGCAACCGCACACGATCTGCTCTTGAACCCCGACCTTCCACCCGCATTGCTGGTGGCGTGCCATGTGATCGTTGGAACCAGTCTACTCGGCCAGACAGCTATTGATCACTTCGTTGAGGCCATGAGGAAGGCGGCAACATATATGAACTCGAAGGATTTCCAGGCTTTTACGTTGTTGTGTAAGGGATTGGTTGATGGGGCTTGGGATGACGGGAAGAAGGAGACGGAGGAGGACGTTACGGTGAAGGCAGAGGCTGAGCAGAGTACGGAGAAGAAGAAGACATATGCTGAGAAGTTGAAGGAGGTTGGCGCTGCCCCTGAGACTGGCAAGGCAAAGGTGAGGATACCCCGCGCTGGTGTATCATGAGCACGAATGTTGACAAAAAGCGTTCCAGGCAGAAGAAAACAGGGGCACAAAGAAAGGGGAAACTAAAGCAGAATAGGAGAGCATATATTGATGGACAAGTAACTTCTGGGGAATATATTGATGTGGGACTCTGGAGATGGGATCCGAATTTTGCAAGACACACGTGGAGGATATTTGATGTTGATGTAGCACAAGGAGTGCAGCTAGCTTTCTCTTTCTCTTGGCCATGAATGAAACTGATAACACGATACCAATTTTCCCACTCTTGCGGTCCCTTGCAAACTCACTTTGAGCCTCAAGACCCCCAACAAGTTCAGACGAAAAGACTTTCACCTCACGCGATCTGCGGCATTTATAGCCGCACCCCACCCCTGCCATAACGTGACGTCTAACCGCATTCGGCCTTAGCGATAAATTTGCGGAAGCTCCTCCCTCGGCCAACTCGCATTCGAAGCTAAAAATTCAGCTCTTCGTCCGAGAACAATTAAGCTTTCACTCAATCCATCCGTCCGTGTACAACTGCATCCTCTTCTTCCACCTCCCAATTCCATATCTACGAATTGTAAAATCAGACATCATGTTTGCCGCACGATCAGCAGTGAGGGGCGCCCTCCAGACCAGAGCCTTCTCGGCCAGCGCAAGAGATGTAAGATGCCCCATCTGAGCTTGTTGATGCCGTCACTGCAGGACAGAAGCTTCAATTGGAAGCGGAGATATGGATGGAGCATGAAAATGGCATTGAGGTGCAAAAGAGGGACAATTGCTGACTGTCTGCGATCTTAGTTATCGAAAGTCACCGTTCTCGGAGCCGCTGGTGGAATTGGACAGCCTCTCTCCCTCCTCCTCAAGCTCAACCCCCGGGTTTCTGACTTGGCTCGTACGCAAACCCTTCTACGCCTCTGATGCAAGCATACTAATCTTCAATTCCAGTCTATGATATCCGCGGAGGTCCAGGTTCGTCCCATATAATTCTCCGGTGCGAAAAGGCTACATACTGACATCTTGTGCAACAGGTGTCGCAGCAGACATCTCCCACATCAACACCAAATCAAAAGTCACCGGCTACGACCCTACACCTTCCGGTCTTGCCTCTGCCCTCAAGGGCGCCGAAATCGTCCTCATCCCCGCCGGTGTTCCCCGTAAGCCAGGCATGACCCGCGACGACCTCTTCAACACCAACGCCAGCATCGTCCGCGACCTAGCAAAAGCAGCCGCCGAATCCGCCCCCGACGCCAACATCCTCGTCATCTCGAACCCCGTTAACAGCACCGTTCCCATTGTTGCCGAGATCTTCAAGAAGGCCGGTGTCTACAACCCCAAGCGTCTTTTCGGTGTCACCACCCTCGATGTTGTGCGCGCGAGCAGATTCGTGAGCGAGATCAAGGGCACGGATCCTGTGGATGAGAACATCGTTGTTGTGGGTGGACACAGCGGTGTCACTATCGTACCTCTGTTCTCGCAGAGCAAGCACACTGACTTGGTCGGCAACGCGGAGCTTCTGCAGCGCGTGCAATTCGGTGGTGATGAGGTCGTCAAGGCGAAGGATGGTGCTGGATCCGCTACGCTTTCTATGGCTATGGCTGGTGCTAGATTCGCTGAGAGCTTGTTGAAGGCTGCTCAAGGACAAAAGGGCGTTGTGGAGCCAACCTTTGTCGACAGCCCGTTGTACAAGGATCAGGGTATTGATTTCTTCGCCAGCAAGGTCGAGCTTGGCCCCAATGGTGTGGAGAAGATTCACGATGTTGGAAAGGTTGTTGGTGAGGAGCAGAAGTTATTGGATGCTTGCTTGGCGGACTTGAAGAAGGTATGTTATTTTCCCGGATTACCACCCTACCATTGACCTATCCACTTTTCCACACAATTTACACCCACTAATGCGTAACATAGAACATCAGCAAAGGCGTAACCTTCGTCGCCGAAAACCCAGGCAAATAGATGCACTTCCCCACGACATCAACCCTCCGAGAAACGGAACATTAGAGTGAAGGACGGTCTCAGCACATAGTCATATCATCGTATGAGCGCTGCCTGCTGCATTCTAGACTTTTCTTCGGGCAAAATTTTCTTGTATTTTAGGTGGTCAATGAATGAGAAAGCGTAAAATAAGATCTTCTCCCCTCCTACTGTGTTTGTGTATGCGGGGTACTGTAGTCGTAATGCCAAGGATCGTGTCGTGATTATTGTTTCGTTGTTACGGTCGAGGTCGAATGCATCACGACTAGCAATACATTAAGTGGAGGATTAGAGAGGAAAGAGGCATTTTATTAACAACCATCGCACCACAGCACACCACGCTATCCAGCCCAGTCAACCCAAGCCAGCAAACAACTTCAAAACAACCAGGAATTCGCGCCATCCAGTCCAGTCCATTACTATCATATCATAACCCATCATCTCATCATCTCGTATCGTACCGCTCATTTCATGTGCATGTGCTCATGCTTGCTCGCTCTCGCTAGTAGTACCAAACCTTGAAAAGGAAACCCGATCGCTGATTAAATACAACCAGGAAAAGACAGGAATGCATTTTTATGCCCATGCATGCTCGCACCCAGAACCCTTATGTATCAATGAATCGTATTTCGCAAGCCAACGCAACCAAACCATGCACCAGTAAACACAAAACACAAATCCAAATGCGAATATCAAGACGAAGAAGTAAAATAACCCCCCCTAGCGGGAAGGGTAGGGACAGAGGAGAGGTGAGGAGGAGAGGCGAGGAGGAGAGGAATTAAAAGTAGCCACGCATAGCATCCTCATAGCCCGTTCCACCCTTGAGGTCGCGATCAAAGGCGTTCGAGACGTCCAGGACGCGCTTGATGTGCGACATGCTGAGGGGTTCTTTGTTGTTTACTGCTAGGGCTTGGGCGGTGCGGATTGTGTTTTTGATCTATTTCCTTCTTAGCATGGGGTTCATCTCGTATTTTCGGAGGAGGAATAGAGGGGTAGGGGGGATGGATATGATGAAAGGGAAAGGAAAGGAAAAGCATACCTGTCTCCCATTCAAATTATGCCTACTCAACGCACTCAAATCCTCCTCCGTAAACGGCATCGTCTCCACACCCTCAAGCACCCTCACACGTTCAATAAACATCTTAAACACGCTCTTCTTGGCCTTAGTACTCAATTCGCCATATCGGAGAGCGATGTGGATGCGTGATTGGAAGGCGTCGTCGAAGGTTTCAACGCGGTTGGTGGTTAGGAAGAGGATGCCTTGGAAGTATTCGAGGAGCCGGAGGAAGATGGAGACAAGGGCGTTGCGGTGGATGTCTTGGATTGTGCGTTTTTCGAGGAAGACGTCTGCTTCGTCGAGGAGGAGGACTGCGCCCCAGGCGTGGGCTATGTCTAGGATCTGAAGGGGGGATGTTAGTTTGTGAAAGGTAGGGATTGGGTGTGGGAAGGCTCACCTTTTGGAGTTCGGCCTCGAGGGTGCGAGGATCTGTGCCGAGCTCTCCTGCTGAGACCATGTACAATGGACATTTCAGGAGCTCGGAAATACCCTCTGCCGTAAGAGTCTTTCCTGTCCCTGGAGGACCGTGCAAGACTGCAACGAGACCCTTGCCCTTGCCTTGGATGACATCGTCGATGCTCTCGGCTGGGTGATACTTGTGCGACTCGACCAGTGCCTTGACGATAGCCTTGGTGTTATCCTCCAAGACCAAGGAATCGTAAGCGCCCTCATTCCATACAATGTCCTTTACGCCGGAAACGGTAAACTCAAGCCAGAGCTTTTCCGCAAACGCAAAGCCAAGAACGACTGGAGAAGCAATCAGATACTCCTCATCGGTGAAGGTGGGAAGAGCCTTCTTGTCCTCCTCGGCAGCAGCGACCTCAGCAGCAGCAGCGTCACCATCCTTAGTCTTGACCATCTTGCTAGGAACCTCTTCGAGCTTCTCAACAACAAGCTCTTGGCCATTCTCATCGACGGGGACTTCGACGATATGAGGCTCGTTCTTGTCATCAAGAACAACCTTCATCTTCATCTTAGGCTCATTGTCGTCCTCTTTCTTCTCACGGCTCTCCATACCATGAGCGCGTTGCTCCTCATCCGAATCACCACAACCACAGCCCTCATCAGAATCATCGTCCGAGTCCGAATCCAGCAGATCTGGGTCTTCGGGCTTAACGGTGCTGACTTGGTAGTTGGGATTGATGCGACGATGAATTGCGGGGTCGACCATGATTCGGCCGTTGATGTTGACCTTGATGACTTGGCGCTTCTTCTTGAAGTATGCGAGACCTTCGTGGGATCTGTAGTTGACACCTTGAAGAGCAACGAATTTCTTGCCTCGCTCGATGAGTTCGGCTCGGAGTTTTGTCTCGGTCTTGTGGTACTTCAGGGGATAGCAGCTCAGACTGGTGATCTTCCGTGCTCCCTTGAAAGCGGCAACATCAACGTCCATAGTGCCTAAAATTGTTAGCGATCGTAGATCCGAAAAAATGTAGGGAAAGCGTACCCATTCCCCAGGTCTTGCCATCGTATTCAAGGTATCGGCCCTCGATGCTGTACCACTCTCCCTTCATAAAGCTGAACTCCTTTTCGGCAAGCTCAATCTTGAAGGCACGAGGCTCATCCACAGAACCGTATGTAGTTGTATAAGCGAGCGTGTTAGGCTTGTACAAGGCCCAGAGAAGGTCGAACGTAATCAAGCCAGACTCCAACATAGGGTACAGAGTCTTCTTGGTGGAGGCATAATCCTTGTCAAGGTACTTGATGAGAACCTTGAGGTGCTTTCGCTTCGTCTCATTACGCTTCTTTTGCTTCTTCTTGCCTTTCTTGACAGTGATCTGTTTGTTCTTCAACGCTTTGTATTCCTTTCGGAGGTCTTCAAGATAGAGGAAGAGCATGTTCGGGTCAACGGTTGGGCTTTCCTCGACTAAGCTGACACCCTTGACGCCATCCATAACATCGCTCAAGGCCTCCTTGATGAGTTTACTCTTAATATCCACAACGGTTGCCTAATCTGTCAGTAAAATATTTCCTGGCGAATGGAGGTCCATATACCTTGTACTTGCCCTCCCAGTCGAAGGTTCTCCGAACGTTGAATAGATATTGATCATACTCAGAGCTCTCCTCGTCTTCGGCCGTATCCGTCAGCTTGTAGTTGTGAATGGTGCTATCCCATAACTGATCGACTCTCTTAAACTCAAGCTTGCTACCCCGCTTCTTTTTCACCTTTTTCTCCTTCTTTCCCTTCTTCAGACTACCTTCGCCATAACGGGCGAGCAAAGCAGCGTTTCTGGCGGCTTGTTGAAGGCGAGCATTAGATCCTCCTGTAGGATGGGCACGTCGTCCACCACCTGCTCCTCCAAGACCACCGACATTGAGACTGTCCCAGCTATTTGTAGACAGACCAGCGCCGCCAAGGCCTTGCTGTTGTTGCATGAGTTGCATCTGAAGCAGTTGTCGCTGGATGTCTGCGTTGGGATCCGCGACCTCATCGTCGACTTCAGAAAGCTCTTCGGCGTCTGACTCCTCATCAGAGTCGGAATCGGAATCTGAGTCTGAACTAGCCTAGAAAATTTGTTAGCAAATTCAATAAAAAAATGCCAGCAGCCAACTTGCCTCCTTTTTCGCCTTCCTCTTGCCCTTGGCCTTGCGCTTGTCCTTTGCCTTTTGCTTGGCCTTCTTTTTCGCCTTGCGCTTCTTCTTCTCTTTCTCAGTCTCAGTCTCTGAGTCTTCTTCCGAGTCACTCAGCGATTCATCATCATCAGAGTCGGAATCGCTGGAACTATCCGAATCGTCGCTCTCACTGCTAACAACCTCCTTGGCCTTCTTCGACTTGGACTTTCCTGTCTTCTTTGACTCCTTCATCTTCTTGGTCTTGGTCTTTTGTGCGGGGTCTGGGTTTTGCCGTGTCTTATTATCGACCTGGGCATTTGTACTACTCTCGCCGTTGGCAGGAACAGCTTCCTCTCGCTCCGTGACCTGCTCACTCTGGTTGGTACTAGGTGTATCCATTGTTGCGGTTCAGCAGGTTGTGTGTGTAACGGGGATGGATTCGAAGGTTCGACGACCCGAGAAATAGGAAACGGGTTGTGGCCAAGGTGAATTCTACACCGCTTCAAAGGAAAGTGGGTTCGTAGTGGATTGAATCGGTTCCAGAGGGGAGGATGATGGGTGTCTATCATGCAGAATCGCGCATCAGTAGGCAGCTCGCAGGTAGATCTATGGGTCTGAGGATCTGCGCTCGCACTCGGGAGCGGGTGCCAGTTGTTCGGTGAAAGGTATGCAAAGAAGCTGTGCCACTATTTGAGACGTCGAAATGGCCGTACATCGGCTTGCCTGACGGGAGGACAAAAAAGGAAAAAGACGGTCAGCAGACAACTCACCTTGCGTTTGCGTCTGTACTGTACTCTGGGTGCCGGGTATGTATGCTCAAGCACGAAAGGCTGATGGTGGAGTTGGAGGGGACAATGAGGGACTTTATTTCGCAGCCCAAAATCTAGAATTTGGGGTGACAGCGACTTCGCACGGGATTTGTGGGAGAAAAAGCGTTGGAGGCGTTGTAGATGTGGTTGCCGTTGCTGTGTTGTACATATGCCAGTGCCAGTGCCAGTGCCAGCCTGCAGCTTATCGCGATTCGTAGAAGAAAATGGACCGGCGGTGAGTCGCTCAGATCCCTGGACAAGCAACGAGGCTGAGGGATTCAAAGGTGGGACGCGGCCCAAATCGTTGGGCTGAAGAAGATGATGCACGTCGGCGTCTGCGTTTCTCGGTGTGCGGGTGGCGGCAGCATCGAGAACAGGCTGTGCAGCATTTGCAGCATTTGCAGATGCACTCTCTTTATACTTCAGCTGGTCAAGGAACAGACCATATTTGACTCACGGCCGACGAGGCTCTGCTTTTTTTCCTCACTCGCCTCTCTATCTCCACTTTCCTTCAAGGCAGCAACAGCAACAGCGCCAAGGAGAGGCTGAAATGTGGAGAAATCGCCTAAAATGTGGCCATAGCTTCATAGTCCGTTTGTTAATCTTACATTCTGTGGGGGTTTTATTTCACTTCATCCCATCCTTCTCTCCTGTCATCCAAAGTCAGCATCCTGATTCGATCCGACAACTCATCTACCACCACTAATCCAGTTACAATATCCCCTCGGCTGTCCCGATCTGGCCATCGGTAAGGCTGTTGGGTCTTCATGCCTTGTCAGCAATGATGCCTACGCTGCCTAAAGCATTCCAAATTTTCTATGCTATGAAACGTTGCCAATGTTTTCTCCATCTGCAAGAAAGTTTGCGAGAAGATGTGCCGGCCTAAAATAGTGCACTCTGATCGAATATCTAGGTAGCTAGTGTTATTGAGCGAGCTCTGCGATGGGTACTTCCCGACTTGTGCTATACTTATCCGCATGATTGGAAGCTGCGAACTTCATCCGACTTGCTTCAAGCTCCCAGTCGCGATCTTGTTCTTTAGTTTTTTTGTCTCGCACGCTCCTTTAATATATTATAAGCTCCGAATTCGGCCATGATCGTACAAGGAAAACTTTTCCTGCACAGTAGCCAGGACTGAATAGTTGTTCCGCCACGTGCATGAGGCTTCCAGTAGGGCTTTCATATCATCGAATGTTGACAAAGCCGATCTCCGATAGGTAGCCCTGCGCCTTCTTTTCTATTTTTCTATCATGAGCACGCTCGTTCTCCATCCTTCTCTTCAACCTTCACCATGGAAACGCTCGCGATCATTCTCACCGTCTCCCTAGGGGTGGCTTTGGCATTGCGCATCTTCTGCTTTATTCTTGAATTACAAGTCCATTACCCGCACGTCTTCAATTCTACCACGCGACTACAGCGCTTCCTCAGCCTCGAACACTCATTTTATGTTCCCGTTGTGCTCTGGGCCGTCTGTACCGTGGTGAACATTACGAACACGATTATCAGCTCTCGTGACGCGTGCCCCATAGATGCAAACGCAGGCTCATTGGTGATCAATCCAGATATCGCTGGGACAGGCATTCGTCTCAGCATCTACATCCCGCAAATCATCACTCTACTATGTCTAGGACTCGGACACCTGCATTCTGAACCTGGTGGTATTAAGGAGCTGGGAATGTTCCAGGCAGCCTGTAAGTCACTCCGCTAAAATCTGTACTTGATGTGCACCTGACCATTCTAGCCTTATCATATATGACTTTGAATCTTTACAAGGGTCGAGCGGGGCTCGAGTTCCAAGACTTGGTGACCGCAACGATGTTTTTCGATGCCACTAGTGCCGCTGTCGGCATGACGCTCTCCAGCAAGCAGACCCTTAGCGCCCGCATCTTTGTTGGCACTGTTTCCCTTTTGCAGTTACTCGCGCTCGTCGCCATTGTCTTCGTAATGTCCTGGATCCCGCACTTCAACAACCCAGCAACCAATTGTGCCCCGCGAATATTCTGGTGGGGTGTCATCGAGTCCGGCAAGGCACCTCCTGCCTCATTCTGGATATACTTGTGCATGCGTTTCGTCTCTACTCTTCACAACGCATGGTTGTCCTTATTCTTCTCAGATTTCTTCGACAAGGTCGAAAAGGCACACGACGGCCAACGAGTCAAAGTCCCAGCATCCAAGCCGGCTTCTAGCGACCCGCTCAATTCCATGGAGCTGAGGAACCAGGAAGACGGACACAACAATAGTTCGGATCGAATAGTCGCGAAGGGTAGCTACAATGAGATATCCGCCGCCGCCTTTAGCTCCTATTGGGAATTCATCCCAATAATAGGAGCATGTGCTCTTGGGATCGAGAGTTTCATGAACAGAACCGGCCCACAAACTACTGGAAATATAGCAGAGTGGGGCCAAAGCGCCGCCGTGGCTATTTGTGCGGTGTCAATCGTCCATGTGGTGTATACCTACACTTCCGTGTTCACCGCCACTGGAGCTAGGTCACGAAAGTACGTGCGTGAACACCAGGGCGAAAGAACGAATGTTTCGACCGCGTCCCAGGATCGGCCTTTAAAAGTTACGTCCTTCCATCGAGTATTGCAATATTTGCACCATCGATATTCACTCCACCATATTCAAGCCAGACCACTCGACTGCATCAGACGCGCACCTACAGCAAATTGGTATCTCGTCCCTCCAGAGAAAGTCCAAGAAGAGGTACAGAGACAAAACGGGGTCCTAATACAGGCACTCAAGACTCACGATCCTAAACTGCTTGAAACGTCTCTTGAGGCTGGAGCTTCTCCCAATGCGAAGCAGGCAGATGGCTCCCTGGTATTATTTCTTGCGGTGGATTGGGGCGACACGTTTGCGATCGGCGAACTTCTTGATGCAGGGGCTGACATTGAAGCAAGAAATGAGGAAAAGGAGACTACGCTCATGAAAGCATCCAGAGAAGGCTACCGCTCCATTGTCGAACACTTACTGAGCAAAAGAGCCAATGTCAATGCAGAAGGAGGTCCATATGGCTCGGCACTCCATGCGGCGTCTTATGAGGGGCATATCGACATCGCCGAACTACTACTTTATGATAACGCCGATGTCAACACTGCTGTTACCGCACAAGGAAGGGCCATTTTCGAGGACATGTCCCCCAAGTCAGGACCAGATCATGTCACCGCGCTCGGGGTAGCATCAACCCGAGGCCATTTGGACATTGTGGTGTTGTTGTTGAATAATGGGGCTACAATTGGCAATCTAGCGGACAACACACTTCCTGCCGCATCAGAGCAAGGCAGTTTGATATTGGTCAAGCTTCTCCTTGATAGAGGCGTTAACATCAATACAGTAGACGGTTCCAGTCGTACTGCGCTTATTAATGCATCATTGATGGGTCACTTCGAAATTGTGAAACTATTATTGGACGAAAATATTGATATCAATACAAAAGATTGGAAAGGGCGAACTGCACTTCATTTTGCCGCAAAACTAGGCCGTTTGGAAGTTGTGGAGCTATTATTGGACGCAGGTGCGGATATCAATCTAAAAAACAAAATAGGGAAAACTGCACTTCATGTCGCCTCAAACCGTGGCTATTTAGAAGTTGTGAAGCTGTTGTTGGACACAGGTGCGGATATCAATACAATGAATCTTAACGGGAATACTGCGCTTCATCTAGCATCGCGGGTGGGGGATTTCGAAACTGTGAGGTTATTATTGGACAACGGTGCCGATATCAATATAACAGATCATCAAGGGACAACTGTGCTCCATTTGGCGTCGGGCTGGCGTCATTCCAAAATTGTGGAATTGCTGTTGGTTAGAAGTGCCGATATTAATACGAAAGATCATGAAGGGAAAACTGCGCTTCATGAAGCGTCATTCTGGGGGCATTTCGAAACCGTGGAGTTATTATTGGTTAAAGGTGCCGATATCAACATAACGGATCATGATGGGAAAACTGCACTGCACTTGGCGTCGCACGTTGGTCGTGTCAAATTTGTGGAGTTGCTATTGATTAGAGGTGCCAATATCAATATAAAAGATCATAAAGGGAAAACTGCGCTCCATTTGGCCTCAGATCAAGGCGAGTCAGAGGCCATGAAGCTATTATTAGAAGAAAATACTAATATCAATATAGGAAATCGTAAAAGTTTAGTTGGTTGGCAGCCCAGGGACTATTCAGAAACTGTGAAATTATTGTTGGACAAAGGCGCGGATATCAATATAGCAGATCATGAAGGGAAGACTGCGCTGCAGTTGGCGTCGGACAGCGGTCATTCCGAAGTTGTGGAGTTACTATCCCAGGTTGCCACCGCAGTTGCGCCCGTATCTGGCCAGATTGATCCTCTATCCGACAATCCGTCTGCTTCGTCTGCTTCTGTGTGAGTTGAGAAGCAGAGCGCAATTGTCGATTAGGCCGAGTCTGATTGGCGACTCTCAGGATTCTGGATCCAATTGGAATGCAAAATTACGTCCCTGGAATGTATCACTGAGATGCGTCGGAACAAGCACCGGAACAACACCAAAGCGTCACGTCCGCGATACTGCCTATTTCTTGGGTGATTACGTCGCGTTATCTTCCTTTTTCCATCTCGAGCCAATGGCAAGCGCTAGTCCTTTGCAGCTTCCGACTCCTGCGGCTCCAAATGAGACCCCCGAACTTACCCAATACGCCAAACGGTACGGAGTATCTGAAGACGACTTCTACAAAGGCACTGGGCAAAGTGGCATAACCCCTATATCGCCCCCTCCAAATCTTACGGATCTCTCTGAAAAAGATAGAAAGACATGGAACAAATATGCAGAGTACCAAAGGAAAGAGATGAGCAACTATACCAGTTGGGAACTCAAAGATGTAGGCGCTTTAGTCGAAGGAAATTTCGAAACGGACGGGCTCGCGTTTTGCCGCGTCCATGAATTCTTCAGGAAGGAGCGGTGGGGGAAAGCCAAGAACGACACCAAAATCGGGGAAGGTTTCAAGGGGAAATGGAACGCAGCGAACCCCGTGGTATGGGAGGCCATGTTACCTTCGATAAAGCTGGCATCTCTAATTTGGGTAAATGCCGACCATTTTTTATGGTGAGATGTTATTCACGGTTGATAGTATGTAAAATAAGCTGACAAGACTAGGATGGATGCTGTATGGAATGGAAAACGAGTCAAAGTTCCAAATGAAGACGTACAAGCAGATGGAGGGCCTCCCGACGTAGTATTCGCGTTCTTCCCGCGTGATGTCTCCATGCGAGCAACGGCGGGGACGCCTCGACATCTCGAATCATGGATCAACAACATCCCGATCAAATTCGGCTTGATTGACGGGTTTCGAGGGGGCATGTCTATGAATGGGTTAACTAAAGCGGGATGGGATCAGAAAAAGGGCTATCCCGAAGGCTTCCGCGTGGGTATAGCCTGGCAGAATGTGATTCCTCTGCTACGGAAAGATACTACGCCTTCAGAAAGGTTAGCACAGCAGTTTCTTGTTGCAAAAACTGTATGTCACTTATCCACCCGCTTTATTCTCCCGACTAAACATGCCAGTTGGTTCACGAAAGCTGCGTATGGACCAATCCCACAGCCCACCTTCCAGTTCTTCAAATCTAATTCGAACGCCTAGCATGTCATGGCCGCCTTGTCGGTCACCCCTCTACCCAATTCTACAGGCCCGCCCCCCGAACCTGTACGTCTCTCTCTGAAATACAAACCCAGAAACCCAACCCTTCGTCAACTAACCCTCATAGTTCTACCAAGAAGAGCCCATGTCCGAAGCCGGCTGGTCCAACGAGCAAGCCGTCTGGGGCGGCATAATAACACCCATAATCTCAAGGCGCAAAACACCCCGCCACACACAAATCCGTCCCGCCATGGCGCTCGAGCGCTCCAACTTCCCTAGCTTCGAACAATTCAAAAAGGGCAAGTGTCGGATTTTCAAACCAAGCAAGAATGGAAACCCTAGATACGACTATAAACGCTACCGCTACCACGACATCATGCTATCCGATAAAAGCCAACGTACCAGCTGGGCGATCCCTGTTTACTGGCTGCAGAATGTGCAGACGGAAGAGTATTGGACGCATACTGTAGCTAAGTATGGAGGAGCCGCGCTGAGACCACCGGCTATTGCGGGTAGGACTTCTTATAAAGGGAAGAAAGGGCAAGGGGCTATTACCATTGGAGCAGATTTCGGAAAGTGGATTGAGATGAAGGGAGGTAAGATGAAAGTTTTGGATTTACCGGATACGGGGGATGTGGATGAGGAGGGGTTTTGGTGGGAGGCGAGGAGGAGCGTTAGGAGGTTTGCGATGAGGGTTGCGGAGAGGCAGAGGGTGGAGTGGAGGATGGAGTGGTGTGGGAGAGGGGGGGAGTTGGAGAGGGAGAGTGGTTTGGGGGTGTTCGGGGGAGGGGATGGGTTGGTGGATGGGGATGAGGATGGGGATGAGCGGCCTGGAAAGAAGACTAGATTTAGCTGAAGTGTCCATGACCGTCTTTTCGATAAATCCTAATCTGTCTTATTGAGATGGGTGTTTTCAATTGAATTTTACATTTTGACTTATCAGAAAAGGTTCTCTTGTTTCAAGTCTCTTATAAAGAGAAGGTATTTGCTTTTAGAACTCGTGTTCGGATAACCTCGCAATAGCTTCTTGGATTTGGCTAAAGACTGTGGACTCTGAAGAGAATATAGGATTTAGGAGGTTGTTTGATGATCTGTATTGATAATAATCTTTCGAGGCTCTTTTTCCATCATATCAAAGATTTACGGTTAGGTTTGGTTGAGAATAGTCGTTCTTGATAGGGGTTCCTGCGAGGAGAGAGAAAGTTGAACCATGGTTTGATTTTATGGTGGTAAGGAGAGTAGGAGGAGGAAGTGAAGGATATACAGAGTTCCAATTTGAGGTCGGTGTCAATGGCATCCCTGCAGTTTACCTCCCGCACCGTATCGTGGGGTTAAGCACTATGCCGTAGCGTTGCGAAATCTAATTTACAGCATTTGAATCACTAAAGTTTAGGGGGTGCTCGCTAAAATTCCAGGCGTTTAGACGCTGGAATACTTTGGGTTTCAGGGGGTTTTCGTGCACGTTGCAAGCGGTTGAAGATTTTGTTGCGAGACGGTGTGGGAGATAAAGTTGCTGAAGGACTGGTAGCTAGGTCTAAAACTGTATAGTTCCCATGAGTGACTTGTAAGGCAAACAAACATTTTGGATTCACAGTCCTAGCTAGTCGTTCCTGCTATCTCGGCTAGGCTAGATTTAGAATTGTTTGTAATGCCTCTCTCAATTATCATCGTATTTCTTATTCTCTATACAATTTTATCCTCGATTGGAAACTTGTATTCAGTACGGAGACTCTAGTCAAAAGGCTTCGACCTTCAGGGGCTGAAGCGCTAGATAGTGCTTGACTCACTAAATGCTAGGATATTATCGACAGAAAATTGAGGATTTTCTCGCTAGAGGCCCTATAACTTGATTTTATCATAACAACCTGAATCGTCCGAAAAGAACTACAAGGACTATTCCCGGACCTTTACGAAGGCCGCGGTCAAAAGCCCTCGTCAACAGCGCACCTCTACGCAATAGGTTTGTTGAATGTTTTGCAGTTGTGTTAAGAGTCCTGTACCTAGGTTTTGGGTTTCCCGATGAATTCTGAGAGGAATAATATTTGTTCTGAGGTTGTTGATATAATAAGATATCAAATAGCGAGCAAATCAATTTTAGTATATATTCATAACATCTTGCGTGGATTTGTTGTTGTAAAAATCGTAAGGTTTTCGGGGGCTGACGATATTCGTTAGTTTTATTGACGAAGATCTTTGACCACAGCCTTCGTATTAGTTTAAAATCAACTAAGGCCCGTATTATAGTAATTAATAGGGTTGTAATACCTATAAATTTGTCTCACACTCTGAAGGTGGGAGTCTTTTGACCGCAGTCTCGATACGGAGTACCCATGCATTGATCAGTCCAACGAGGTACTGTAACGTCAGCGAAGTTCTTTGCCGAACTGGGCATTGTGCATGAACTGAGCCGCACCTGCACCTTGGATAATATTGCCCGTCAACCCAGTAAACTCTGCTTTGTTCTACATTTATATATTTTGAGCATCGACCACTATTATCTTACTCGATATGAGCGACAAAGCAGAATCTCCCGCCTCCGCCAAGTTACATCGAGGGCTGTCGGCAGATATTCCTGTGGAAGATGCCAAGGGCATTCGAGACGAGGCTGACGGCGGGGTTGAGGACAATAATACGGATGGCTCTGCACCTGGAGCCACAGGAATCTCAGGGGTGATTGGAGAAACAGGTGTCGAAGGCTCGCCAGAAGGAGAAGATCGCAATCACTCTCTGTCAAAAGGGAAGACCCGTGGTACTGATCAAAGCGAGGCTGTCGAGGCCGTGAACGAAGTCAGGGACGAGCGTACTCCGATCGATGGAAAGAAGCTGGAGAAGCTACTAGAGACATTTCAGTCCCAAATAGATTTGCAGCAGAGGCAGCTGGATCTGCTGCGCGAATTGCGGACAGAACTGTCAATACCTGAGAAATCTACCGAGCTTTTACCAACGGGTCCAAACGAAGCAGAAATCGAGTTTGCTATTAAGCGGATGAATGCCAGAGGTCCTGATAGAGGAGGCTGGGACACACTTGGGCGCGATGTCGTTGGCGACTGTTTATCTTGGAATTCGTTGTGGTTTTCACGCGGAAGCGTTCTCGCCGACAACGCCGACTTTATATCTGCTTACGGCCAAAATGTGATCAAAGGGTCAGCTGCCTCCAACTCTGGTCCGACCGGGCAAAGTACCCTCATGGAGCGCCTTAAACATCGCTGGCCTGCTAACCTCAGTTCCCAAAATGAAAATGAGCTCGTCTGGAGTAGGGGCCTCGCCATATGGAGATGGTACATGTACAGTGGATATGAAAGGATCCCGTGGCAACACGTATGTAAATTCCAGCGTTCCTTGTAAGATGTACGCTCAGCACCCCATCCTTCAGGATGGATACTATGGGTGGCCAGTTCTTCGCAACAGCAAGGAAAACAGCAATGATACCAATTACGTCTCTGGGCAATTGATGTGAGTTGAAAAATACGTACAATCCCGCACCAAGTTTACTAGGGTTGACAGATATAGTATGATAACCACCAGTTTGAACGGCGCTTATTTGTCTTTAGACACTATAGCTTTCATTGTACTGCAGCTGTCTGCAAGGGGAACCTTAATGGCGACAGCCTCCGAAGAAGAGCCACGAACAACAAAACGAGATGTTCCACTGTGGCTTTTGCGGTGCTTCCTCTCTGATTGGCCAAGACCGTTCAGAATCGATATGCGCATTTTAAATCCTGAGATTACGATAATTCACATGTTTCGCTATTTCAGCCCGGCCCCTGGCCCTATAGTGCCTTTGCGATTTAATTTTGGCGATATCCCCATCGTTCGAGAGGGAGGAAAATTTACCGAGAGACTGACATCTTACTTTGTGGAACGCCGCGTAGGATTGGCGTTTGTTGTCGAAAGAGTCCCCAGAGCCAAAGGCAATGGCTTCTCCTGTTACACATGCATCCTCCTCGGGGATCTTCCTATAAGTCTACAAGCCCTTGGCGATACCAAGTCGGAGATCCGTTTCACTTCCATGCCCTTGTTCATCCTTATGAAATCCATTGATGCTGTTGTTGAACATTTGTGTGCACGGTGGGAGGCGATGTTATCATCACTAGACCATCAACTCAGTGTCAATGTCAGTCATTGAAACCCAGACCTTTCCAAAGAGTGAAGCGTACTCTCGCTACATAAGTTAACGTACTTTAGGTTACTGATTTATTTGATGACGAAGCCACGCGCAATCTCATGTTTGACGACAAGTCATTTTTAAGATCCAAGGCTTACTTCAGAATGCAACAGCTTTGCCGTATCTTTGGCAACACGGTAGACGAAACGATCAGAGACCTCCGAAGTACCCAGGCGCATATTTTTGATATGTATGGGGAGACGCTTAAAACATCCTGGATATCTGAGAGTGGCTTCGAAGTTCTATGTAAAGAATGGGATGAAATGACAACAAATCAGATTGCGAAGCTAAGCATGATTCTCGATCGAGTTCGGAAGAAGGGTGACGAAGTTATCAGTTTACGTGATGGTGTAAGCTGTTCAATTATACAGGCTCTATCGTCTGTCTAACACGTGTCCGTAGCTCTTCAACGCCTCCTCCGTCAAAGAAGCCTCAAAAAGCACTGAGATGGCCGGTATCAGCATTCGGCAAAACCAGTATGTATTTGTGTTCACCGTTACCACTGTCATTTATCTCCCGCTTAGCTTTGTTACGGTATGTATACCACATCATTAATCCACCTGCATGTTTACTAATCTAGAACCATTAGTCTATCTTCGGTATGCATCTTTTCGACACCACAGATCCTGGGCCAGTAGCTGCCCAGAGGAAATTTTACATCACTATCGCCGTGCTTTCTCTGGGTACATATATCGTGGCTTTCTTGGCGTACTGGCTTGTGAGGAACCGTAAGGGCTATATGGTTGGGAATGGTACACCTGAGCAAAATAGGGCGAATGAAAGTAAGGATCAAGAGGGAGAAACGGCTAGCGGAGAAAGCCGGGAGAAGATTGAGAAGGCGAAGTGGCCGCCAAGAGGCTCGAGGGCAAATGTCTTCAGGCGGAAAAAGCCTGCAGAGGGAAAAAACAAGGGGGCGAATGATGCTGTGGTTTAGGGATTTAGTGCGGTGTTCACTGTTTTTCAAAGTGCAAACAACCCCCATTCGCTTAATTCAGGGGTAAGTAGCGCACGAGCTAAGGGACGAAGGGATTCGCAAAGACCTAGCGAATAGCCCTTTTGATTATTTTGTCAAAGTCAAAGTTTCCGACATGGGGCTCAGATTAAAAGTTAGTATCTTGGGGCCTTCGTCCAATAACTCAAGTCCTTAGATCAAATCGCCATTGAAGTCTACCTATAGAAACACCTCACGCTCCTTGAACAAAATTGGTAGTGCCGGATTGGGCATAATGAATAAATTGCTTGGCAGGAACCTAGGCATATCCTCCGTCTCATCAGAATGTTTGAACTCGTAATGCGTCAGCAGATGGATAAGCAAAAGCTTCAACGTCTCCTGAGCAAAGAAGCGACCCGGACAGGCATGGCGTCCCGCTCCCCAATTCAGCATGTCCTCTGACACCGATGCGAAATGGAATTTATGCGTGTCGGAATCTTGACGCTTGCGCAGGTGTCGGGAGGCGTCGAATGTTTCTGGGTCCGGATGTATGGCTGGGTCGAAGTTGTGGTGATAACTGGGAAACGCCATGGTGATACCCGCGGGTATTTCTAGGCCGTCTTTAAATTTCCAGGGCGCGGTGGGTACTCGTTGAGAGGATGTATCTAGGGCGCCCAAATTAGCGCTTGTGGAATAACAGATGCTCAGATCACTTACATTGAGTTAGAGCATGCATCCGTGAACTTTCCCGCATAAAACTATCGAGTAGTCTCAATTCTCCCAAAGCTTTGCGGGTCCATATACCTCGTTCCAGTTTCCTTTGAACTTCTACGATTTCATGGGTAATGTCTGATAATGTGTCTTGATGCTCCAGCATATCGAATAGAACACCTAGGCATGCTCCGGTCGTGCTGTGGATAGATGCAGTCATGATCACGAAAAGATCCTGAGCCAGCTGATCAGGTATCAGAATCTTCCCGTGGGCAGTATGGGCGTCTAAGAGCCATTGCACACCGTCTTCGTATTTGCGAGGTCCTTTATACTTCTCCACTCCTTTCGACTTCAACTCCTCGGTAGCATCAACCCGGCTCTGAAGAACTGGAGCAAGAAGTTCACGGGCCCGAATGCGGTGCTTCCACATAGTCTTCACGCCGTCATTGGTGTGTTGAGACAGCCAATACAGCCAACGAGGATACTTTTTCCTCACTTTAGATGGTGCGCTCAGAGCAGCTGAGACGTAGTTCATCGAGAGGCTTTGCCATTCTGAGTCAAGACCTCCTAGCTATTATCTGGATGTTAGTCCTTGGATCGATTAAATTTGCCTTCAAGGCGCCCAAGAGACCGGGACGGCAGATTTGGAGCAACTCACTTCAGGTCCAACAATAGCACAAGCTGACATGCTGGCAAAGATTTTTACCAATAATGGGTAAGGTTGCAGTGATGTCCACTCTAGACTACGATTAGGCTCAATCTCGAAATCTCTTGTCTAGAAACCGTACCAGGACACGGGGGCATCTCTTTCGCATAAGACGCAACGCAAGCCTTTTGCAGCGGTTCAATCAAGTGAACTGTTTCCAATGGTTATCAATCCCTACTTTCAGTACTGTTATTTCATTGCACAAACCTAGAGCTCGATTCAGTCCTTGCCTCGCTGCGAGGGCAACTTCTTCCGTGATGCCGGGTCCGCCAATCTGAGTTAGGATAGATTGCTGATGCACAAACGATTAGTACATTCCGTCCTATTTTTGTGTACATATGGAACAATTATTTGGGATACCTTATCTATGTGTTTCCAGAAGCTCAATCGATTCTCAGGAATCCATTTGACTTCATCAATGTACTTGACTGGCAACATGACCAATGGACGTTCTGGGTCGTTGGGGTCCCGCATGCAGAATGGTGACCCTTTCTTCAGGTACTAGTCGGACGCTTTAGCATGGGGCGATAATTAAAGTGGAACATCTAGGTGATGCCGACTAAGGTCTGGATGCATAAAGTAGAACGCACTCTCAATTGCGCAGAAACTCACCTGCGTATAGCCTTTGCTTCAAAGGGTCTCGCTCTCAGACCTATATCTGGCCGCAGAATTATCCGTCTCAAACTTTAAGTAGGGGAGCTTGACCCTTTCCGGGGATGGTGCCCGTTTGTGGTAGAAAAGCCATGCTCCAACAATGATTACCACGATGAATAGGACTGCAGACATGATCCCGTGGGCATCCCTCAAATCCACATTCGTGAACTAGCTCGCGCCGTCAATAGTATGGATCAGTATGGAGGCTCAAAGCGTTGAGATTAGAGTATGTGAGGGGAAACCTGGGGAAACTCCTGGCTGTCAAGAACGATTGACGTTGCATGTTGGTGGTTTGTCGGTGTAGTCAGCCACGACCCTAGTCCCAACATAAAGTGCATCAAGCTCCTGCAGTATCCTCAAGGGACTTTAAAGTATTTGAATCACTCACATAATTATCGATTCTGCATCTGTGAGTCTGCAGCGGCCTCGACGAAATTCTGTGGCTTTCAAATAGTGCGGCATGTTTCTTCTCGGATGATGAAAGACTTGCTTGTCAGAGGTAATCCCTTCGTCCTTCAGACATACCACAGGTTCTTCCATGGTAAAGAAAATTGTTAGTCAATGCCGAATCATCCAGTCTTGACTTCAGGAAAGACTGAATGATATGAGCGTGAAAAGCCATTGCAACAGTTCTCCCCTATCATCATTGCGCCCAAAGTCTTGGCAACTATTGGATGCTAATTTTCTGAAGCTGAAGTACATTTGATCCATTCGACTCAAGCTGTATGAGGGCCTCCAATCTAAATACCATGTGCCTCCTTTAATGATGTCGGGGTAACGAAACGCCAACTTCCAAGGAAAAGTGAGCACACTAAGTTCATATAACACGCACCATCCGACAACTATGCTCCATAACTCTGTACCGGATAATAATAGTTTTAAACACGTGTTTAGTCTACCAGTAATGGTCCCTGACATCCCTTATTCCGGCAATGACTCTCTCACTTGTGCATCCGCCTTGTCAAGCGAGCTTTTGGGAGGGAGATACTCATTGTTAGAGGGGACCATCAATGGCTGGCCATCTTCCTCAAGATGATGCTTGGGGCTCAATTGGGAGCCATAAATGTTTTTGACTGCATCCTCGGCTTGCATCAGTGGTCTGGAGATACTGATCTCGGGCTGCTGAGCGGATGCCTCGGGCGAAACATTCGACACTCGACCCTGCAAAACTTCCCGGAATTTGGGATAGAGCGATCCATGTGATGATTTCTGTCCTGGCTGTTGTATGCCCATATCATTGTACGGACCTGACAATGACTGCAGGCACCTCTCTGCAAGTGTTGATCCAGTCTCAGCCTTTGGATGTACCATATTACTGAAGAAACTGAATCCGGACTCAGTTGGCAATGGGCTCATGTTTGAGTTTAGTACAGTTCCGGCATCAGAAGCAGGCCTTGGCGTAATAAAACTGCTCGACAAGTCGAGTCTAGACTTTTGTCCAAGAGGGACATTATTGCTGCTCGTGCCACAAGGTTTTGGGGCCTGCCTCAAGTTCTCCTGGGGTGTGTGATTATTGCCGCTCTGGGCGGCGAGGTTTAACAATCGTTGCGGATGAATTCCTTTGTGTGCGCTGAAGGTGCCACCTAGATCGGCGAGCATGGCCGAAGCGTTAGAAGTGTAATCGTAGGGCGAGGCTTGGTTGGAGGGGGCATCCGAGGATTGCTGTTCGGGACCTGTTTGTCGTTAGCTCAGCCTCCAGTAAAGAGTCCGGAATTCTTACACTCTTCGATCTCCCCTTCCTCAAGCTTCACCTGTGGCTTTTCAATGCCACTTTCCGGCAGATCCGAGGGATTCATGATTTTGTTTTCATCTTCGAAGTAATCGTTATCCCAGCTATTATCCCAGCTCAGAATGCCTTTGTTGTGCGGTGCGCCTTCACTCGTAATCTGCTTCCTCTTCCCCTTGCCTTTCTTTGGGCCATGTTGCTGCTTCGCATGGTGCTGAGAACCATTTCGTCCCAGGTTATGGAGTCCAAAGTTGATAGTTGATCGCTCACGAGCAAGGACCCGATCGCGAACCTCGAGGCCTTCACATCGAAGTCGAAGTAGAGTTGAGCGGCGGGTGACTTCCGGGTTGGACGGATCCTGTGAAGCCAGAAAAGCGATTGCCTCACGTTCGAGGTCCAAGTCCTTGCGCTCCGCCTGAAGCGCTTTGTACTTTTTGTTTAGATCTTTGTTTTGTCTTCTCAGGTCTTCTCGCTGTACGTTTATTAGCATTCGTACACCGAAGATACGCATTTGGCTTACAAGTTCCCTGTCCGACCTATGATTCATTCCCGCTCGAGCAAGAGGAGAATTGTTGGCGGTCATCGACGTCTTTTGCCGGTCGTCAGCTTTAGAAACCGACAGAATGACCTCAATTCAATTACGACTTACACTTTCAGGAGCCCGAGTTGATGCTACTGCCACAATATCGCCTCCTTGAACGATATGCTGGACGTTACCAGAGTGCATTCCTGGCCCCTGCTTATTCCTATTCTTCGTTCGCGTCATTTTGAGGGAGACGAGCTGAAATCAAGATCTCAGAGTCGTGGCTCAACGGTTTCAATGTACTCTCTGGGAGAAGGATACGATACGGTTTTGTGAAGGAGGTTGGAAGGAAGAGTGAATGCTCGCGAATTTCTGCCCCGCAACCCCCCTTTCTGGAAGCGAGGAGCAACAAACCTGGCAACTACCACCTTCTCGCCGCAATCGAGGAAAAAACCCTCCCAGGAGAGCGTAGGCAGTGAAAGGTTTTCGTATCCCAATTTCACACCGAAACGTTGGAAATTGTCTAGTACTCAAGTTCACATGCTGCACTGTGCACTCAGATCAGTTAGATGGTTACCAACATAAATCAATAACTACTACGGGATTCTGCTGAGAGTCAGGTTCCTCAGTTGCCACATCAATACTCGCTACATCAATACTCTATCACTAATACTGCATCGGCTCCCCTCCATCAGACGGCCCATTCGGATTTCTGACCAACTCCCCACCTTCCTTAGACTGCCCCTCCTTTCCTTCTCCTCTCGGCTTCCACTCCTTCTTCCGCCCCTTATCCCCCTTTTTAGCAACTCTCCCCGCCTCAAACTTCCCAAACTTATCCGTCTTACCACCCGTCTTTCCCTTTCTCCCTTTCCCCTGCAACACCTCATACTTTCCCAACTTCGGGCCCGTGCGCTCTCCAGCGGGGCGTTCCGGCCTTGCCTTTGGATTCTTGATATCCTCTTCGAGTGCCGCTTTCTTCGTGATCCAACGTCGAGATCGAAGACCCAGCTGGAATGCAAACATCTCAGCGAGAATGGTGCGGCGACGAAAGCCGGCAGCGTCAGCATCGGGGTTTTCGATGCTATTGATGTGATCGCATTCGTAGATGAGCTCTGCGGCCGATTTGGCAAGCTGCTCTTTTTCTTTGTTGATTGCAGCGCTTCTTTTCTTCTGATACTCGTTCTGTCCTTTGTTAATACTTGATACTCGTGCACGTGGAAAATACTCGACTGACCATTTTCTCAAGCTTGGAAGGAAGCTCGCCAAAGCAGTGATCGATCACCACCGTGACTTCCTATAATTCCAATGATTAACACCAAAGCTCAGGTTCAGCAAGAAGTAATACGAACCTTGCCTTCCCAATCATAACTAACAATCGTCGTCTCATTCCCAGCCTCATTGATACTTGCAATGCATTTCGTGTGCTCCTTATTCAAAAACTCGGCGTACAACTCCTCTTCCTCCTCAACCGTCAATTCTGTGGCGACCAAGCCGAGTTTCGAGCGATTGGGACCTTTACGGGTCTCTTTGTGCTTCTGAGGCTCTGTCTGCGGCTTCTCGGCGTTATCTTCTGCGTGGTCGACCGTCTCAATGCCAGTTTCTGGCACTTCGTGCCCTAACTCGGCGGCAAGTTGAGAGTGATCCATATCGTAAGAGTCCATTTTATTCGGGATATGGTGTCTATATTCTAGGATGATGATTTGTTTATGAGATTAGAGGTCTTTGTAAAGCATGGCAACTGGTGTTTAGGACAGTCCTTTGTTTCAATTTCGGGGGCTGGTCGACGCTTTCGTCTGAAACACCCATAGATTTTGTTGCATTTAGCTTGAAAGGGAATTTCATATTTGTAGCGTAACTTTTCATTCGTCAAGGTTGCAAATTGCGAGAAAGGATAAGGATGTTATGGGGAAATCACATGAGGGCTATTACGCGCTACATAGAAGGGAAGTGAATACATTTCTTGGTTATGTAGATACGCTGATTCATTCAAGTTGCCTTGGTGCTGCGGAATCCTCTAGTTCTGACCCATTTCACGCCTTGCATTTCCCAAAAACAAGGTTCGTTTTTCTTTGTCCAATCGTCGTTAGTACACTCGATCGCGGTTCTCCTTCTAACCATGACTTGATGGTGTCTTCTGTCATATTCTATCTTATCAAAGAGATGCTGGCCACACGTGCAGACCTCTGCTTGTATTTCTGTGAGCAAGGTATGTTTTTGTGGTCCACAAAGTAAGTCACAGACCTCCTCCATATCTGCCTGTGTGATATTCCTGGTGCGAAGCTGAATCCCCAGGACCTGACGCCTCGGAAACCAATCTTCAAGCTGAAAGAGATTGCATATCCTTCCCAAGCATATCCTACGGCAGATCGCGACCTCGCGATTATAGCATTGGTCGGCCAACTCCCGGTTGTCGAAAGTCCAGCTGTGGCTCCGAGATCTGTCATACTTTAGTCTTCAAGGTCATTTCGGACAATGCTCCGAACGGGAATCTCCGAGACTTACCGCCGTCCTCTTTGGATATTGATACTGATAAATAGCTGGCGAATGTATGCTCGACACATGGGCATCAATTCCAGGACATTAGTCCACTTCCTTGCACAATTCCAGCCACATTGTTTGCGCAGACGAGCGCCAACCTCTGCCCAAATGAGGATTCGCGAGCGTTGATAAATTTCTCTCAGTGTAACTGCCATGAACCATTTGTTGACCAAGAGTAAAGATGGATCCGTCCCATTAGCATTGCTTAGGCGGCACTTACGTCGGCAACAAAGATCGAAATCAAAAAGTGGTCGGGGGCAATAACTTTCAGGCGGCAGGCTGGGGGTGATCGGTGTTCTGATGGCCTGGAGGTAGTGTTCGATGATCACCAGTAGTACGTCAGGAGGAAGTGTATCGAGGCTGAGCTGAAAGCCACTTGTCGGTACTGATCTGTTAGCATATTGACGTTGTTAAAACAGGGTGTATCTTACCACGGGGTTGTGGGTTCTGCTCTCTGACGATCTTCTCGAGCTTCCGGAAACGAATCTTGCTATAAGGCATCTTTCTTGATCGGATTGCTGATGATAATGGCGATACTGATTGAACGTAAACAGATAGTGGCTTGCTTCAATTAGAGTCTTCATGTCGAGCAATGGGGGAAGTACCGACAGCATTGGCTTTGTTGAGGATGGAAAGAGCGACGATCCCAGTGAACTCCCCATCACCAATTCTGAATTCTGGGAGACTGGGAAAGAACGATAAGCCTTGATTCAGTGAATGACAAGCTTCCAGCGTAGGATGTGTCTTGAAAATGCAGGTGCAGAATTCACACTTGCATGCCTGAAAAATGTGTATTAAACCCCGAATTCATCTTTACTCCTTTGAAGGAAATTATACAATAACAAGTCACCAAGTCCTTTCACCTCAATACCCCATCTACTTCAACTCTTTCCCCTTCAACTCCAAATAATGCTCCACCACACTCCTAACCTGCTCCTCAAAGCTCTTAAACTTAAACCCCATAACCCTCTCCTCCCTCCTCGCATCAACCTTCAACTTCCTCGTCCCCTGCACCCCATCCACCTTCAAAACTCCCTCCTCCACCGCATTCGCGAACTCCCTCTCAACAACGCCCACCGCATCCTGCCACACCGTCCCCTTCTCCCCCTCCGAATTAGAAATATAACTCCCGGCCTCCACACCCTCATCCAGCGCCTTAACATGCATGAACGCCACATCATCAACATGCACACTAGCCCCCACAACCGGGAACTCACTCTTATTCCCCAACACCAGGCCAAGCACAACCCCATTCGTGCCCAACAGCGCCTCTTCCGCATTCTGCACCAACTCATGCTTCCCAATAATGAACGAAGGATGAATATTAACAACATCAAACCCCAACTTATTCTCTCTCACAAACTCCTCCGTAGCGCGCAAAGCAGCAATTTTACTCGCATTATACGCATGGAAATCACTCGGATACGGACCCCCATAGTGCGTTGTCCGAGATTCATAGTTCAGCACTTCACCCTCCGGCTGGTCCTCCTCGAAAAAGTACTTCGGATCAATCTGCGCCACGATTGAACTCGTGATAACGACCCTCTTCACACTCTCCGTTCCCTTAGCTGCGTTCAAAATACTAAGCGTGCCCTGGATAGCAGGGTCGATGAGTGCGGACTGGTAGTCTTCGGGCTTGATCTCGCCTTTGAGGACGATGGGGGAGGCGATGTGGATTATGTATTTTGGGTTTGCGGAGGCGAGGGCCGAGTCGTAGGCGTTGGGAGCCGTGAGGTCGGGGATTATGGTGAAGGAGAGCTTGGAGCCTGGATTCAGGGAACGGGTGGAGGGCGCGGAGAGGATGAGGTCGGCTTTGGATTGCGAGCGGACTGCTGCGAGGACGGAGTAGCCTGCTTGGAGGGCTGTGACGATGGTGCGGAAGCCTAGGTGGCCGGAGCCGCCTGTGATGAAGATGAGGTTGTTTGACATTGTGATGGATTGATTGCTTGATTGTAGATATAATTAGATGATCAAGATGTGTTGTGTTGAAGTGATGATATTGTAACCTCGATGAGGACGAGCGCTCAACTTTATACTAACTGCTTCATTGTTCCATCTTCTATACCATGATCAAATCTTGGATTTAAATCTTGCCCGATTAGAAAGCCACAAAGTACAGAAAAGCAAAATTTGTATCTTAACGCCGGAGTAACATGTGTCTTTGTCATTAAAAAATGAAGTACAACTGCCGCATGTGGAATGTGTTCTCGGTTTTGGCTCATCTCTTTACTAAGACCCGTCGCTGAACCCCTTTACTAATGTATCCAGTTACCGTGGAGCCTTTTCCTCTTCAAGGAATTCTTGCATTTCGTACGAATTCGTACGAATTAATGATCTCTCATCGTCTCGGCTAATTGTCAGAGTGACTCCACTTCGGAAAGGGGGACGGTTCCTGAATAGTAATCATGCAGCTTATCGAGGCTGGCCGGTTATAAATCAGATAAACATTTCAAAGAGACATGTGAAGCGACCAATAGATGTACTCGGGTATTTCACGAGATCAGTGCGTCAAGGTATTCATGGGGCACTCAATGGTTTTGCTTCTGATTTTCTGTATCTATGTCTAAATGCGTTATCCAAAAACGGTATTGAAAGAAGTGTGACAAGGAACGGGATGACTGCATTCATCCCTTGTCGCCTTCCAGCATCTTCCAACAACACCACTTCGTTTCTTTGCAATCATTAGCAAGCCAAGGCAGCTATTGTATCGTATCGCTTGGTAAAGTCGTGACAGGATTGTATCGGAACATGGCAGAGGTCGATCGTAGAAGTCGCCATCGAATCTGCAGTGACCTTCTAAGCAACCACACTGTGCGAGGTACCACGGAAAGTCTTACCCAAGACTCCTACAATGGCCGAGATTCCGCAGTCATCGGCGCTTCTCCCAGACCGTGGTCCTCTTGTACATGATCTGACCATAGGTTACAGCCTCGGCGAAAGGTTCCCATGGTATGGAGTAAGTTGGTCGATCCCGCAAAAGCCAATCGTGACCCGCCTGGACCGCTGCTTCGGCCGAAATTTCCCCGTATAATGTTTTAACGGATTGGACCGTGGGCCACTTGTCCTCACCTCCTCCTTGGATAGTGCAAAACTCTTCCAGTGTGATTTTCTTGTCCGGAGCATGGAAGAACCCAAATATCGTAACCAGGTCCATATGCGACATGTAGTCGACCTTGAGCTTGAGATGGAGATGTTGGCGGTTGGGGAAGGTCTTTGTGGTCTCGGAAACCAAAGTGGCGAGCTCGTTTTGGCGTCGCAGGGCGTTGTAGTAGTTGCGACCTCCTCTGTTGTCTTCGCGGAATCGACTCTCGAAGGATTGCTTGAGTGCTTGTGGGCGGGACATCTGGCCTTGGAGGCAGGAGATGTCAAGGAAGAGCTCACGAATGTGCTCCCTAAGGATTGGTTCCTGATACGAGCCAAACATTAGCATTCTTTCTCGAGGTAGCTCGAGGGCGGCTCTCGTGGCCAAAGCTAGTACTAGCTTTTAACTGTGACGTACCCTATCTAGCTCAAGGAGCACCGTTGGTATGTAGCCAAGAGGAAGAAAGGTGCAATTGTAATAACTCTCCCTAGCGAATTGAACATGAACCAAGAGCGACGAGTTCAGGAATATAGCCTTGTCTGCCAAAGAGGAGAGTTTCGGACCCTCGAAACTTCGACGGAAATCGTTGAAGGACGGTACTGAAGGGCAAAAGAGTCCCATGCGGCCAAGCTCAAAGTCGCAAGGATTGACTTTGGGGTTGACCGCTTTTCGCTCAATCGATGCCCATGCGAACCCGATAATCTTGATCTGCAGCTCCGCAGCAAGGTCTACAAACCCGTGAAAGGCATTTGCAGCGTCTATAATTATTTGGTAAGTGGGTGCTTTGAAAAGTTAGGGGTACGTATTCGTACCTTTGGCGGAAGATTTCCTCGTGAGGGACAGGGCGGAAGGTGGTGTTGTGAGGGGTGTCTCCATAGAAGTAGCGATTGTCGTGGAGGAAACGGTCATCGAAGACAAGCGCGCAGCCAACGCCGGCCACTCTGCGCGAGAAGCTCTCGATGAGGATGCAGATGCCGCAGAATGAGCGGCCTCTGCATCTTTCTTGGCCCAGCTGTGCCAATAATGTGGCATGCTTTGATGACCCTCCCGGTGGTGCCTGAGAAAGTAGTAGAAAGGTGTATCTGGATGTTTTATGAACTGCAAGAAGTTTCTGGTGATGACATCAAAAAGAATTCTTTGGTATGTTCCCTAGTGCGGAATTTTCTGCAAGTCTTCCAGCGAGCATTCACCCATACATAGTATTTATAATTTTTGTCAGAGTCCAGAACAACGCACGCTGGGATTGCGATGGGCAAAGTCACATTGAATCCCTCTTGATGTCTGACTCAAGATGTGACTGCCAAAGATGCTTGGGGTTTAAATTGCAATTCGTGGGAGACATGATGACACTTGCCAATTCCATTATGACATAGATGAAAAATGCGAAGAGGCGAGCTTCGGATCATAGCTTCGCCAGCATTCAATTGAGATGAGGTATGGAAGCTCATGTAACATTTAAACAAATACATACGGAAGTAAGATGCTGGAAGTGAGAGAAATGAGGTAAGACTAGGAAAGCTCAATTCGGCAGAAGTTCAAAAGTAGAGACAGGAAAACTTACAGCATAATATATCATGATAATGTCTCAAATACAAGATTTGATTTAAACACTTCCCAAATATGTAATCCGCCGCCACCCTGGAAGCTCTATGCACTGTTCGAAATATGTTAGACTACCAATGAAATCCGGCCTAGACTTTAATCAGTTGTACCCGACAGAATGGCCATTGTTCGATCTCATTCGCTTACATATGATAATAATATCCCATCTCGAATGAGTGATTCAAAAGCAGGCTTTAGGTCGCGGTCTCGCTGTGGACAGAAAAATCGGTACTAGTTCTACATTTACTCAGTAGAATGAGATATTCTGAATATATAGTGAATCTTGAGTGAGATTACATCCTTTCTAATTGTCTCCTATTGGATGGGACATTCGCAAGGAGATAGTGAATCTTGAAAAAAGATTTTCAAGATTCACTAGGGCTATCTCTTGTTGTCTCGCGCTATGTGGAACATTCAAAATCCGTGATGTGTGTCTCGGCGAGGCGGTCTGTTAGATTTTTCTGGAGGTTTAAGTGCCTTTAAATGTTTGAAGCTGAGTCTAGATCGCTCGGCAAACCCCACTATCGGATGATTAAGAGAGGCGGGGACACACAAGAGCCAATCGATACAGCCCCAAATTTTGATACCTGCATATAATGAAATAAGCAATTTTTCTGAAAAGTTTGATGAAACTTCTGCCAAAGTTCCAGCGAAACTGGAATTGAGATGGGTGCTTGGCGCAATGGTAGCGCGCGGTCCTCCTACTGCTTAATCGCTGTATGAGCCACAGACTGAGGTTGAGGGTTCGAGTCCCTTGGTGCTCGCGCAAATGATGCTTTTTTGATGTCTTTTTGCATTACTTTCCGATGGGAGGTCTTCAGCTAACTTTTTACAACTATTCCCCCTTTAAAATTCAATTTTTTGCCTAGCGAGGCGCTAAAAGCTGTAAGCGATAGTGGGGTTGGCGGGGTAGTCTGGCTTGGGCTTGGGTAACCTTATTCTCAAGGCGGCAGCTTCAAACACTCTTATCCTCTTTCTTTGCGTAGAATAGCGATAGTTTTGCAGTACTTTTACATCACGAATATGGCATTTTCAATGCATTCTCACTCCGGGCAATTCTGTCCTGGCCATGCGAAAGATTCCCTCGAAGAAATAATCCAGACAGCTATTGCGCGAGGAATGAAAACATTCGCCCTGACAGAGCACATGCCCCGCAACTCCGAAGCCGATCTGTACCCTGAAGAGGTATGCTCTTTTCTTTCTTTGCCATTTCGTATCCCTAAATCAAGAACATCTACTATTTCACTTGTCCAAACAAGAACAAGCACTAAAATCTCCCAGATCGCCGCAAACGTCACAATCGACCACACCAACTCCAACCACCACGCCTACATCAGCGAAGCCCTCCGCCTCCGCGAAAAATACTCCTCGCAAATCCAAATCCTCATCGGCTTCGAAGGCGAATGGATCCGGCCCTCCTACGGCCCTTTCATCACGACCTTAGCTTCTGACCTAAACGTCGATTTCTTCATCGGTTCCGTACACCACGTGCACGGGATCCCCATCGACTACAACGCCGAATTCTACGCCAAAGCCGTGGCTGCCTCAACTGGTGACGGAGTAGGAGCTGGGACGGAATTGGGACTGTTCAGGGATTACTATGATGCGCAGTATGAGATGTTGCAGGCATTGAAGCCGAAGGTGGTGGGGCATTTCGATTTGATACGTCTTTATGCTTCTGAGCGGAATGCTAAGATCTTTTGCGGGGCATCTGAGAAGGCGGAGAGAAATCTGAAGTTGATTGTGGAGCAAGGGGGGTTGTTGGAGATTAATAGTGCGGGATTGAGGAAGGGGCTGGATGAACCGTATCCGGGACGGATCCTTGCGTTGTTGTTTAAGAGTCTTGGGGGAAGGTTTACGCTGAGTGATGATAGTCATGGGATTGAGCAGGTGGGCACGAATTATGGAAGAGTTGTGAAGTATTTGGAGTATTTGGACGTTAAGGAGGTCTGGACCTTTGAGAAAAAGGATGGGGAGTTGGTACCTGTGAGTGTACCAGTGGAGGATATCAAGGCGACTTTCAGGGAGATACCAGCTGAGGATATCAAGCCGCAAAATGAGGATCCTACCCCGCCACCGCTCACTTCCCCTGATCAGCTCGAGCGAACGCCATCTGCGAAATCCCTCGGCAAACGACCTGCTCCTCCAGATGAATCTCCAGAGCCTGAACCACGATAGATTCGATCAGAGTGGCTTTCAAGGAGGGATAGATGAGCGGCATAGGTTATGGCTTGGATATCACGGACAAAAACATAGATTACGCTTTCAGCACACAATAGAAATAAACAATATACCCCAACCCCTCTAACTCACCGGCACCTCAACAGTCCTCGCCCCCTCCAGCCCCCCCCTCTTCAAATCTCCAATATAAATCTTCACCAAATTT
>Ga0247778_1000295_pt1 | contig 78277 bp, 94 predicted proteins | sample UWRJL049202B5_FD_179939 | JGI IMG/M metagenome (GOLD analysis project Ga0247778, IMG submission 179939) | Plant litter microbial communities from Arlington Agricultural Research Station in Wisconsin, United States - UWRJ-L049-202B-5 | ecosystem: Environmental > Terrestrial > Plant litter >... | reverse complement strand
GTGGGGGGGGGTTATAAGCTTGTACGCTATAGTCTTGTGACTTTTTGCTGGAACCTTCGTACTTCCCCGCTAAAAGCCTTACGCTCAGCCTTACTAGTACCGACTATTACCATCCTTCCAAATCTCTCTCTTAAAAAATCGCCAATCATTTTCGAGAAGTGGATTTCGACCCCCCCGATTCACTAGCGGCGGCCGCCAACCCTCGGTTTATTATTGGCTAAAGAGGCAGATTAACTGGTTCCTTCGGCCGAAAACACAGAAACGAGACATCATATATTCGTACGCCGCTAGATAAGCGGGATGATATTTGAAATGTTCTCCAAGTCGCAACCTCCTCGCATGAAACAAGTCATCAGAGCACGTGATAATTAAGCCTTCCTTTGCAATCCCACTCCTTCCCACAGCCTCAATCTCACCCCCCTCCCCCCGCGATAAATGTAATTTTTCTTCCCGATTACTCGCAGTTATTTGCCCCAACAACCGCGACAATGCTATTGCTTCCGATACTAACGCTATGGGAACTGTGCGCCGCTTCCCAGCTCGATGCGAATCATGATCAAAGACCCTTGGGAAATGAAGATACGCCGGCCAGTGATACCTCACCCGGCATTGGCTTTGATTTGAGCTTCACATATGCGTACGCCCCTCTTCCTACAGCCCCAATTCCAAGTACTTAACTAAACTCCACTTTAGCACAGTAGCTCTAAAATATCCTAACAAAACCGTGGTTGACGTCGCAAAAGTACTTTTCACTTCACTCCACCTCTGCATCATTCTCTAACAACCACTTGCAGCTCGATGGCGACGAACAGTACATCCAGTTAATGCAACGGTTGTCTGATCAAGCATACCCCCAAATCCCCACTTCGTAAATGCTTCCCTCCCCTCCTTATACATCTACAACTAAAACGACCAGACCACCGTGGCTAGCAGTTGGTGTTCCCGATCTCTGGCTCGCGCAAGAAATCCAACAATCCGTGCGTCGACAACTAAGTGGTCTACCCTCTCTCTCCGATCTCACCCTTCTCTCAAATTTCTTCCAACAACTTTACGATCTCGCTGTCGCCAGCTCTCCTGAAACTCTTCCCAAAAGTGTGCTCGTCAGCAGACCGCTATTACTTAATTTAGAGCCCCAGGATATCGATACTGCTTTAAAAAGTATAGGGTTGGAGAGTATTAAGCATAGTCCGTATCCACGGATTAAATACGAGCCAGAAAATGGGATCAGTGTTACACAATCTGCTGCTGTTTGGGCGGGATTGGGACTGGATAATTGCAGCAAGTGCGAGGACGAAAACAGGCCTATGCGTGTTGAGCAGATACTATTTCTAACATACACTAAAACAACATTTTGTGTTGATATTCTGTGGACGGAAACTGTTGGAAACGTGGGCAAATTCTCTTTCTACACTCCTTTTGCAGAGTGCATGAATATTGCGCATAGGAATGGGACAGTAATGGAGAATATTAAGAGAAGGATTATTAAGAGTGTGTATGGGTTTGTGGAATTTAACGATGATCCTATGGGGAATAAAATAGGGGCAAAAGGGATTGGGGGGGTGCTGATGAACGGTGAGAGTGGGATGGAGCCTGTGTTTTTGAGTACTGTTTATGCGGCGGTGAAGGAGATTGGGAGGACGGATTTGTATGGGGAGGCAGGGGTGGATTATTTCGAGATGGAGAGTAATGGGGAAGGGGGTTTTGAGGAGATGGGGAAAATGAGGGAAGATGTGACGTTTATGGCAGCGAGGGGGGCCGCGGAGTTAGCGTTGAGGTGGGAATTTTGAGAAGGAGAAAGAGGTTGAATTTGGGGAGACAGAAGAAAGTCGGGATGTGAAGACTGCGGATACAGAAGATGATATGAATATGGAATTAAGACGCGAGAACGCGGAGAAGCTGTGAGCGAGGAGTAATAGACTCGCTTCAATGATTACTTTCTTTCTGTTCTCAATTTCTATCCTCTATTGCGCGCTTAGAAGCCGATGGTATTGCAATGAAGCCATTGTCACCAAACGGTCCAAATATTGCTGGAAAATAGCCAACAAACTTCCATTTTTCTATCAATTCACCGAACCCAGCGAATCCAGAACCCCCACCACTACCGTCCTATCTCATTTTACATCTCACTATTGCATCTGTGCTCACCAAATAGATGCATATGGAATTCATAGCCGGCATCACCTAATCAAATATAATAGACATACCTCCGTTATAGATTAGAACGTTGCCATACTCGCCATGTTCATATTCTTGGGAAGTAGCAACTTAGTTTTGGAAAAACTTGAAAAATTACCTCAAGTTTTTAGGTAGATGATGAAAAGAAGACAATACGAAACATACGTGAAGATCTTCGAGGCTCTCAAAGTTATGAAAAATATTTCATTCCCAAGACACGATAAAAGATATGCACGTCGAGATAGGGGAAAAGGGGGGTTGTTCACGTGATGTGACTTAGATAAAGGAGCCGTCAAAGAAGGCAGTCACCATCAAAGATTCTGGACGCTGATGAAGAATTTTAACGTATCGGAACTGGGTTCTGCATGCAGGAAAACTGTGGCACATTAATCTGCGGCGGCCACTAGTCGCAATGGATCTGACAGAACAAAACACATGAGTTCATCTAGATCCATATTTCCACATTTGACCCTCCAAGTTTGTTGACGTCGCTTGAAAACAAAGCTTGTTATAAAACTGTCTGCTTCAATCTATCTTTCTGCCAACTGGATTACCATGAATGAGCCCGTCATGTCTATCGTCACAATACCCGAAGTGCTCCTTGAGCAGTACATCTTCAATGCTGTTCCTGTAGCAAGCCTTGTTCTCCGTAGCGAACTCTCTCAATGCATCCCAGCTTTTGTATTTGTGCAGCTGTCCGTGGCCTGCCGTGTTGTCGCCAAAAGTATATAGTGGGGTTGCATCAGCATTACACATAGTCGTCTGCAAACGATATGTTAGAAATATTCAACTTCATGCATAAAATTCCTTCGCTTCTTCTGGCGTATACTCGCACGAGGACGTAACCTACCTGCAACAAATAATCGAAGCAGTGCTCAATGTGCTCCCCCGGTGCATAAGTGAATTCCTCGCCCATCAAGCTCTCACCCATTGTCGTACGGAGAATTTTCAAGCAATGCAACTGGTGGTAGCCTTCAAGCAAATATACGCCCTTAGACTTGTCATCGGGAAGATACATGCTCTTGGGCCAGTTCCGAGCTTTGGCCCATTCGCGATCCATGGCCACGAAACCGTGAGACGGCAATATTGAGCTCTATAACGAGTCCTGCAGTGTGTAGTTTGTGCCCGAGTACTCGGTATTCCACCAGAAGTGGCGGTATTCTGTTGGGACGTCATGGAGAATTGCTACAGCTGTTGATTAGAGTTGTGGCTTCTGAGAGTGGTGGAGGCAGAAGCATACCATGTTCTAAAGGTGAATGAGCGGCTTTGATGGTGTCTCGGGTACGGTACAGGAGGCCCATTTGGATACCGTTTATAAGAACTAGTATCAAAATCGTGGCCAGCATCCACTTCCACGCTGAGGAATTGTTGGGTTTCCGGTAGTGTCTGCTCTCTTCGAGCTCGCTCGAAGTTCGATCTACATATTCCTCGCTCAGAGGGACATAACCTTCCTTACCCATAGCCAAGTAGAGCGATGGTCCAATACACAGGAAGTGTAATGAATATGGTTGCTATCGTGTATAATCCAGGTGATTTGGTTTTCGTCTAGTCTCGCTCTGTATTTCAAAGAATGGACTTGACCTGTACACGAGATTAATCACTGGAGACCGGTATGGTACACGCATGTCATTACCCAGTCATAACCCAGTCATAACCCAGTCATGAGGTACGGGGTGAAACATCACAATTCAGAAGTTGTAGTGAACTTCCTACATCAGTTCAGGATGCAGGGAGCCGCGGCAGTTCGACACGGTAATCCCGAAGAGGACCAATATTCGCAGATACCTCGATCTTGCCGACACTAATGCAGAAGCTGCATCATATAAGTGGCAAAGTATGCTGGTGGTGAGGCTATCATAAATAGACATCTTCTGCAGTGCGTTTTCAACTCCAGGCTTTCAACTTGGCGTATGAAATTAGGCCTAGACTAGGCCAATCAGGGGAGTACCCCCTCCCAATGCAGTAATACTTAAGCTATTTTTCGCTTGCAATTATTATAAGTATTTATCTATCTAAAGGACATTTAAAATGTGTTAGGCGGGGACGAAATCTTATAGCTAAATCCAATCTAGCAGAGAATTGAAAAGCCGAAGCTGAACACACGTGGTAGAAGATGTGTAATTAATGATGTTGGTAATAATCTCTAGTGGGCTTGGTACCTATGGCAAGCACCCCTTGTACTGAACTGAGCATTCACATCACATGTAATGAGCAGTCCGTTGCTCTGCATCGCATGTACCTAGACCCAGTTCGATAGGTAGTGAGAAGATCCATATGGTTCTTCAGAAGCGGGTTGTTAGCAGGCTATGGCCAGGCTACAATGCAGTATGTCATATTAGTGCAGACCGCTCCTCTGCACAGGGTAAGTTAGTTCAAGGGATAATTAAGCAGGGTGGTTGAACAAGGTTGAATTGATCACCTAGTTGGACTTGTGTGCTCAATGCCGCCCCTTCCACGTCCAAAGGCCTCAAACTAACCACCAGATATAAAGTTGGCCCGCGATCAATGACAGTTGAAAGCTTAACTACCAAAGCCCTTTACCGAGCCTCACTTACACAATATTCATCTACGAGAACTCCCCGTTCCAACTATGAAGTTTTCGATCTTTGCAGTCCTCGCTACCAGCGCCGTCCTGAGTGTTGGGTATGCAGCTCCAGGTACGTCTTCATTCCCTTACTTGCCGTTTTTGAGCTGAATTTTCAATGCAAAGTTTCCACCAAGGCGGATACTGTTGACCTTGAAAGCATTGGCCGCGCTTACGCCCGTAATGAAGCCAATGCTGTAGATATGGATAGTATTGGAAGAGCCTATAAGAGAAGCTCTGCAGACGCTGTGGATTTGGAAAGCGTGGGCAGGGCTTACAAGCGTGGATCAGCTGAGGATGTTGATATGGAGAGTATTGGAAGAGTGTACAGACGTGGTTCTGCTGAGGATGTCGAACTTGACGCTGTGGGTCGCGCGTACTAGTTGAGGACAGGAATGTTCGCTTTAGGGTGGAGACGACAGGATCACCTCCCATCTTCCAAGGACTATTGATTTTTGGAATATTTACTACTGTAACAGGAATAGACACTGCGAATGCCCTCAATTTTGCCTCATTTGCCAACCGATTTTAAAGAAGATTTTTATTTTTCAGCGTATTAGGACCTCAAAAACCACCGTAGTTTAGCACTCAAGAATGATTGACTTTACCACCTCAATCGTGTGACAGGCTATAACCCATCTCGGTACGACGGATATAACACGACTAGAAAGTTGGAAAGTTGCAAGGAATGAAAAAAGAAAGACTGAAAATCCTACTGTCACATACAGCTCACTGCGGGGAATAGTATGTCAGGTTTGAGTAAGCGACCTTCATCGTATTCAGATACTCGAAGTAGAAGGACCCCTCGGGGCAAGTCTGTGCCGCGCGTTTGCTTCTTTCAGCGGGATCTGTCTGTATCGTGCATATGCGGTTGTTCCTTGCATTGCAGGTCATCTCCAAGCCACTCAACCTCAAGAACGCCCAATAATGCACCGATTTGTTGTGTATATTTGATACACCCGAAGCGGGGATCAGCGTCCTTCAAAATCCTCTGCCAGTCCTCTAGCTCTCGTTCATAAGCATTGAAGGCGGCTAGCATGATCATATCTAATTCTCTGATAGAAGTCAGGGGGCGTATCTCGTATCATTGGAATCAACCAATCAACCACACAACATGGGAATTATAAAGAGATCATCCTACCTAACGAACTGTTCTGGGATCAGCGGCATCAAACCCGTCTGCCCTGAGGCAACATTATCATTGATCACCACGTTAGCGCCCCTTTTCAATACCGGAATCAAAGCTCGCAATATCTCGATGGCAAGCTTATCCGGCCAATCATGCAGAACCCGCCTCAGAAGATACACGTCCGCTCCCTTGACCTTTTGCTCCTGGAAGAAATCTTGTGCCTTGAATTCTATCTTTCCCTGTCGTGCAAGCGGTACATTCCCTGCTTCAGTTACGTGGGGCAGGTTCTCAACTGTGATCTGCAGTTCGGGGAACGATTGCCCTAGCAAGATACTCACATACCCATCCGCGTCACCAACATCGACTACCCTTGCAGCTCTAAGATCTTTCCACGGAAACGCTTCGAGCAAGTGGCTTGGCGAGTTGCCTGGAACCGTGCTAGAGAAGAACTTCATCGCGCTGCTGAAACGAGCTGCGCGAGAGGGGTTGTCGGCCAGGTACGAAAAGGTCGACTGGTGGGTGCTATTGTGGGCTAGGGCCCATCCCTGGATATATAAAAATCAACGTTAAATGGAGAATACTAGAATTCGGTCCATAGAGATATCCGTTGTTGTCGATTCTGAAGCAGAAATAGACAAACGCATCATCACCACTTACCGTCTGATTTGGCTCTTGGCCCTGGAATGTTTGCATGGCATCAACAGTCTGCAGTATGGAACAACGCAGTCAGCAGACATAGATAAGACATGAATGCTTGACTGGCCTAATCTTGCAAACGACGGGTAGAAATCACCGAACATGAGCCCGATCCCGTCGCGCACGTCAGGATCCTCCACCAGTTGACGTGACGCAGCTGAGTGAGCAACGTAGCCTTTGCGGGGTTCGAGGAACGCGCGATGGTAGACAATGGCGAACCGTACTATGCGTCGTAGATCAGGCTCGTATAGCCCACATCTGGAGGCCAAGTCTGTGAACGAGACATCACCGACCAGGGGTACTTTCTGCGCGATCTCGAACTTGTAAATGGCATGCATGGGCGCGGCGTTGTACTGCGGGGGAGAGGCACGTCAGAAGGTACTAGTAGCCTGCAGCTACTAGGGTCAGATATCACTTACGCAAGGCCGAAGGCACATTCGGGGGTCTTGGAGGAGGGAGAAAAGCTCCAGACAGCTTGCCATAGCGCTCTGTCTTGCTTGCTCCGTATGGGCATCTTTCAAAGTAGCTTCCACAGGGCCATCGACATCGAAAGATGGGAATGGTAGGCTCTGAAAACGTAGGTACTCGCCAACACGGCCAGTGCTTGTGGAAATCGCCTGAGCAAGTTCTTCGATTCGAGAAGCCATGATGTGTTGGAGACGGAGGCCTATCTTCGGTTCCTCATGCGCTTGCCATGGTTTTATATCCTGAGACCCAGTAATTAGTAGACATTCGCTGGCTACCAAGGTACGTAGCCATTATTCTTAATTTCAGGGGTTCTTATCGATGTGCCGCCTATTTGATATTTAAACGCATTTTAATGGTGAAAATAAGAGTTTCCCTTCGGGGCTTAGTCGCAGGTGTCGCGACGGGATTTTTGTGATTAGTGTCCTATCCAGAGATTGCAATCAAAAGACTGCAGCCTTCAGGGTATTAGAACCAATTTACAGGGGCCACAAAGCTAAATAGCGCTTGGGCTCACTGGATGACATAGCGTCAACCACTGAAAATCCAGAATCTCCTCGCTAAACCCCCTACTGTTTATTTACCTTGAGATTAATTATCAAGATTCTTTCATATCGATATTTGACTCGATTAATACAAGCTATTCTACAAAGTTTTTCACTCCCCTTTTCGACGGATCCTAACGGTCAAGCTCTCTCGTTGACTTGAGATGGCTAACGACGATGAATTAAAAGAATCACTGCTTGACAATAACGGCTTCGAGGAGACATTACCTACCAAATCAAATTCTTGGAGTTCACGAAACCACATCATTACAGTAATTGCCCTTTTTATAGCTTTTTTTTGCAAGCAGTTGCTTTACGGGATGGCAAGCCAGCAATTGGGGACAAAGTGCTTCTCTGTTCGAAGAAGCAGTCCCGCGAGGTGAGGCGAATAGCGCCGCACTGCGAGTATTAGATTTGATGCTGATAAATATCTTGATATAGTGCATATACGCAACATAATGGAGAGCTTTCAACAGTTGATTATCATGCGCTAATCCTGACATGAAAAAAATCTGTTTCTTTTCGAAAAGGTGAGCAGAACTGTTTTACCGGTAATTTTTGGTGAGTTAAGGTGAGCAAGGATAACTCGAAGGTGAGAGTGACAGTGAATAGGCCAGCGTCGACGGCGACCTGTTTCGGCTCCTCGGCTACAACTACCGCTAGTTAAAATTGGAAAAAAATACTCAAGGATTCTTTCGGGGGCTCAAATAAGCTCCATATTCGCACTTACTATCGCTCTCGTCCCACACTCTCTCACAGCATCGACTCCACCGAAGTTATTCTAATCCTAATTCATCTGACTTTTTATACGCCTAGCAGGCCTACTTGTAAGTACCCCCTTGGAAAGTCGTTCCGATGATTCTATAATATTCTATCACATAATCTCCTAAGTTTCTAGCTAGATAGGTTAGTTGCAAACCTAGCTATTAATTGGCTTAAAGCACACCAAAGATTAATACCAGAACCCGAACTACCTCGGCGTTCAATACAACAATATAACGTATTTCTGTAACGTATGCTTCAATATTAATTTCTAGGATCGAACTAATTACCCATATAATCACAGACGATAATGTTAGCCACTAGAATCCGCTTCCGTCTTTGAACCTGAGCGGTCGCCGCTCTAACCTGAGCCGAGCCCTGAGTCCTGAGCACGCTAATGAGTTAGCTGAATTTTGCTCAGGGGTCCTCTTTCAGTCCCTTACATATCGGCCATAGTTTTTATATTTTTGGGAGGGGGCCTTCTTGGACCCCCAGGTCTACTTTGGTATTCGGAGTACTACAATTATGAGTGCATTAGTTTGGAAGACTATATTTTGAAGTGCTTGCCTTTAAAGGATAATACCTGCATATATTACAAAACGGTATATGTGCCTTACTTTTACTTTAAGCCGAAGTAGTCCGGGTTGTAGCAATATAATTCGGACTATTCTGGAAATCTCGAGACGACACTTTTGCCATTTCGTTCCCGACTCGGTTAGTTAATTAGCGTTGCCCGCCCGCCTTCGAGATGCCGGCCCGGAAGGGACAGAACAGAGGTATCGATTAGTAGTTTCTATATTGAAGAGTACCTCTAGAAGAGAATAAAGAAGGGTATTACTACTCGACACTGGTTCATCGCCTACCCGCATTGAACCTGGTGTCTACCCACCCGTGTATCACCATGCTAAGTTGAGCCCCGACAATTCTTTCCATGCCTTATTGGCAGACTTAGGCCTGGATAATCCGGAGCCAATCCGATGCCTCTCCTAGATAGATTATAATCCGTACTAGATTAGCTGGATGGATATCCAGATTCCTATGGGTATCCGGGTAAAATCTGGATTCTCCGGATAAGAGTATCATGTGACTATTGGCCAATAAAAAGCCTGGGATTTCCCCAAAATTCTATTTATTATCCAGATAATATTATCTGGATGGAGGCTATCCAGCCTCATTCCCATCCGGAGGGTATCCAGCCCTATTTCATCTGGACAAGTCTGCTTATTGGTCGCCGAGCCTTAGGCCCCGCGATTACATAGCAACACAGGCGCCGAGTCACGCGGGGTATAACTTAGGGATCTATAACCAGTAAGATTTGTCCTACCTAGGTAATTTACTGTAGGATATCACTTATATCAACGGCGCTTTCTAGACGAAAAGCTGCATTGATTCTAGTGATCTATTACTTTGTGTTATTGACTCTGCAGAAGGAAAAAAGAAGTTCCGTCAGGAAAGAGCTCAGCGAAGGTAGTGAGGAAGCTAACGCTAAGCTAGTATTGTTGCCTGAGGTGCTAAGGCCACAACATCTACGCTGCAACTCTATCCCTTTTAACCGGTAAGGCTTTTAGTCGTCACCCTAGCGTCTGATATCTCCAGGCGTGAAAATACGACGTGCTCTGAGACGATGCCACTCTGTGAGCATTGCGCTTCTGCGATACAAGCATTATATCCACGGAGCACTACTTCCCCGAATCGTCAGTTTGTAATAGTCCAGCTCCCAATTCTAGGACAGTGTGATGTAAACAACTGTTGGGTCTGCTTCAAGCTCTCAACATGCTTGGAATCTGAGGATCTCGACGCCTTTTCCAGATGGAAGACGGATCCATTGAGCGTAAGATTCATCCCAAATGCCGAGGCAAGATCCCCAAAAGGCAGCATTGGTTCGTCGCGTATAATTGTGGGGGTTGAGTTGGACGGCAGGAGAGACAGCGGTCAATTTGGCGAGCTTGATTTGTGCTTCATTCCGCGCACAGGTATTATAATTGCTGGGACAGAGGAACACTCTTGCTTCATACTAACAACGACCCAGACTTACAAGAGCTGATAGGCTCCAAGCCTGCAAATCCAGCAAACGACTCATTCGATATTTCGTTGGTGAAGGGGTGGATCGATACATGCTGTAAAACGCACAGGCTATGCAATAGGAAGAGAGAATGTTGGTATCCTACTCGGCTGCTTCACATCATCTCTAGTGATCAAGCCAGGCTGATCCTCTCTGAGGATCATGCTCCAAAGGGTTATTATATAACATTAAGTCACCGCTGGGGAAATTTTCAATATACAAAGCTCCTAACAGAAACCCTGGCACAACTTCAGAGCGTCATTGCTGTTTCTCACCTTCCTCCTGCGTTTCGGGATGCCATCAAGGTCGCTACTCTCTTGGATATCGAGTACATCTGGATCGACGGTCTATGCATAAAGCAAGATCCAGATGACCGCTCAGACTGGAAAGTCGAATCTCTAAAGATGGGAAAAGTATATGAGAATGCGTTCCTCAATATATCAGCGACTCTGGCCGTTGACGGCAACGAGCCTCTCTTGCCCAACCAACAGCTGAGCTCCTTCGGCCTTTCCGAGATGACGTTCAGCATCGACGACACACAAGATGTATTCTACTTGCTAGATGGAGATATTTGGATAGACGAGATCACCAGCGCTCCGCTCAATAAACGGGGTTGGGTCTTCCAAGAGCGTTTCTTGGCGAAAAGAGTTCTGCACTTTAGCACCAGGCAGTTGGGATGGGAATGCGAAGAAATGACAGCATTGGAAATGCTCCCAAAAGGATTACCAGCCATCTTAGGGAGGCCACTGGCAAAAAAACTGATCCAGAGCGTGCTCAGCAAGAGGGCGCCTGATGCACCCCATAGCTCGATCGAAGAATGGCTTGGCACCTGGCATGATATCGTCAACGAATATTCCAAGGGTTCCTTTACATTTCCCGCAGATAAATTGATTGCATTTGCAGGTATTGGCCCCATGATTTCAGAGCACATAGGAACCGAGTATATTTCTGGAATGCTATTAGGGTCGCTAACCTACGACCTTGCATGGTGGCGCTGGATGGAGGACAGGACTCGATTTCCGCTTATAGACGCCTGCACCCGTGCCCCAAGCTGGTCCTGGGCATCGGTGGATGGCGAGATCAACTTTCCCGTGGACGGTGCCAACCTGCGAAACTCTCGAACCTTTATCAAGAACATCGGAATCATCCGTGAGCGCAACGACCTGTTGAACAATCATAGTCGTCTCAGGGTCCAGGGAGTCTGTATGCCGCTAAGGGTAACGTGGTCCGAAGGTGACATATTCGAATTCTCAATCTCTGAGCTGGCTGCGTGCAGATTCACGACAGAAGGTGAATCAGGTGCCTCGAGCATTGATTGTGACATCCCTCTCGAAGAGATGCGAGATTTGGAAAGGCGAGGTTGTATTCTGGTCCTGCCTCTCTATTCGACAACGTTGTTCTTTTACAGTCTGTTAATCCATAGAAAGCGGGGCAGGGGTTCGCATAGACGCATTGGATTAGTTACTATACCAGTCCGGGTGCAGACCGCCACCGAAGATATGATTGACACAGGTCTAACAAAGGCCCATTTAATGCAGTGGCGGAGAGACAAGAAACCAAAAGCGGAAGATGAGCCTTTCAACCACTGGAACCGCAAAGCCCTTGGTCTCATGGATCATGTTGAGTCTTCAATGTGCAGAACTATCGAGATATCATAGCTGCGATCTTCACGCAATTAGTTACATATAATAAAATATTGCTAGACTTACGGTATGAAGTTTATGTAGAGCAGAATATATAGGATTTTATTGCCCTAAGAAGGAAGATTTCCTTCACACAGATTATGAAAGCGGTATAAAAGAACGCCCATATCCTAGATCACTACTCCCAAGCATATCTAGTCTCGCAATTCCGGTGAGAGTGTCGCCCTTTGTCTGGCATTCCTCTATTAAACTTGCTTGGTTCTGATTTATCTGGGAGAGCAGGTAAAAATAGCAGCACTTGATAAAAGGAGAGTGATACCATACAGGGGACAAAGCAAAGTTGAACAACCTGTAGTGGCAATATATCGAGTGTCGCGGCAGGGAGAAGAACGGGGGAAAATGAAAAAGCGGTTTTGCGAATGGGATGCAGACGTCGTGAGTATCGCTCTGTAGTTTTTTTTGGTTAGACGTGTTGAGTACGGTGCTTAATGGAGCCGGTATTGTGGATTCTCCAAACAGCAAGAAATAAATATCAGGAAGAGCTGCGTAAATAAGGTAAGTTAATCGGCATTTTCAACGCTAATTCCAGCAGGCCGTCGTATTCAATTTGTTGAAAGTTAAGGGACCAGCTTAAGGCACTGATAGGCAACCGCATGGACTTAGGAACGCACTTACGTTGCCTGCGACAGAAGTCCCTGACAAAGCACCTCTTATTGCCCATATATATAGCTAGAATATCCTGCTATTCATTTTTCATAGTAGACAATTGCAATTCGATTTTTACCTTAGCCGTGTGAATTGCTCTGTTCTTCCGATTTTTGGTACCTCTTTCCCAAATAGGTTAAGCGGTGTGGATTCTGCCATCTTGTAATCATACTAATACCTATTTATATTGGCCAAATTAACATAGACGCTACTAGTAGAAAAAGCTATATATTCCACTTGAACTATATTGACCCTCAAGATATTAATATTTCCAGTACTGCGCTATTTACTGTCACTTATTAAAGTTTATCTTTGGGGAAACTTGCACCAACAGAGTTAACACTTCTATTTTCATAGCTTTGAGTAATTTATATTAAAAGCCTGCAGAATTGCAAAAAGGGTGTTGCGATTCGCTGCTGAAGGACGAGATTCTTGTACCTAGTTTAGAGCGCCTTGACATCGAAAGCTCGATTTATCACCATAACAAGAACCGTGAGAAGGAACTGGTTTCATTTGCCATACAAGCAGCCTACGAAGAAGAGTGCGGTATTGTAGAGAATGATAATTTCTTCACATATGACGACGAGAACGATACTTAGCCAAAACTAGCGTTATATTTGCAAGGATATGGATATGACAGTGCACACAAATTCCGTCTTTTATTTTTATATCGAACCAATATTCGTTATAGCAAGAACAAGGCTCAATATTTGTTTCGGGCTATAGCATTGTGGAAGATCTGGATGTTCTGCCATTGTTCGGCCGGGAGGAGGCCTAGAGCAGCAGGTAGGGGGCCTCTCTAGGTGTTGATAAGGGACAGTAACCGGGACGGGACTGGGCGGCTTAATACGAGCTGGAATAGCCCCCCCTGAAAATAGTCGTGTAGAGTGGATAACTTTCTCACGACAGAACCGAAAATTAAGTAAATTATAATTGGTCGCGAGAGGGCAGAGTAGGAACGTGACTGAGCAACTTAAGCAGAGGGTAAGGCGAGAGTGAGTAGCGCCTAAGTAGAGCGGTGATGGTGACTAACTGCGTGGGAAAGAAGAGAGGTTAAGATTCGATGGGATTACCAATATAACCTCGACCGACAACTTTGTCCACCAGTGTCCGCTTCCGTTCGCAAACATGAGCAGTTGTCACAATAACCTGAGCTAATGACTCCGCTGGATTTTGCTTAAGGGGTTCCTCTGCCGGTCCCTCGTGAATTAGCTACAGTTTCCATATCATTCATACAGGGAATTTTGGAAACCTGTTGCCTGTAATAAGCCCACGTCTCTGGGCCTATGCACGTCTTTCTGATCCGTGCATAGTGTATCCAGCGCTGGGTTTAGACACTACGTGTTTAGTTTCAGAGGAAGTACACAATTGCAACACGTCTCCGCGATCTCATCCTGGGGTTCTCTGCAAAGCATTCTTTTGGCCGCCTTTGCTAGAGAATCACACTTCCTACAGTCCCTTATTGTCGACAATGGTCGGTTGGGTAGTAATTACCTGCGGCGTGACATTGGGCGCCATCGCCTACCGCCAGCTTCGTATCATACAGTATAATCGACTGGCGCGAAAGAATGGGTGCGTTTCACCAAAGCAGTACCCTCACAAAGACCCAATTTTTGGCTTTGATCTTTTCCTCCAGGCGGGGAAGATGTTCTCCGAGCACACTTTCCTGCCAGTATTCTTCCAGCGCTATAAAGAGAATGGCTCTACTTTTGAGACGAAAACGCTAGGGGCTCCTACAATTTGTTCTTGCGAGCCGGACAACATTCAAAGTGTCTTCGCCTCGAATGCACGAAACTGGGGTGTATCCTACCGACTATCAGCCCTGGATGCGTACTGCGGTAAGGGCTTCTTGACAACGGACGGGCCAGAGTGGGAGCGCTCGAGACAGTTGTTCAGCAGCAGTTTCTCACGGGCAAATATCAAGGACCACACGACATATGAGCACTATGTACAACTGATGGTGAAACAGATCCCTAGGGACAGATCCACTATAGATTTGCAGCAATTGATCTTCAGTCTCTATTTGGATACCGCGACGCTCTTTTTGTTCGGCGAATCGTTCGAATCGCTGGCACGAGGGCTGAACGGCGATGCACAAGAGTTCGTCGAGTCCTTTGCCTACTCTCTTGGAGGTGGAGGGCTACGTATGGCTTTAGGCCCCCTAAAATTCTTGCACCGCGACAAGAAGTGGCACGAGTCAAACGCGCGTAACCACGCCTTTATCGACAAGTATGTAGATAGTGCTTTGGAACGCAAGGCAAATGGGCGGCTAGGAAAAAGCAATGATTCGAAGCGGCCTGTGTTACTCGACCTCATGGCAGAGCAGATGGGTGATCGAGTCCAGTTACGCAATGAGGCCACACAGGCCTTTGTTGCAGCCCATGAGACTACTGCGTGCTTGATCAGTAATGTTGTTTTTCTGTTGGCACGGCATCCGGATGTCCAAGCCAGAGCACGGGACGAGGTTTTGTCAGTTAAGACCACTCAGTTAGACTTTGATGCTGTTATGAAGATGAAATATCTGCAGAATGTGATCAACGAAAGTGAGTTTGCTCCTATACCAAGAGCCTATTATATTGCAAGCGACAGACACCTCAATACTGACTGACCAAAACCACAGCGCTCCGTCTTTACCCAGTGTTCCCCTATCATCTCCGTCAGGCACTCTCCGACTGCATACTTCCAACAGGCGGCGACACAGACGGCAAGTCCCCAATATACATTCAAAAGGGAACGCTTTTCGACGCGAATTTCGCGGTATTGCATAGGAGCACAGAGATCTGGGGCTCAGACGCCGATCAATTTAAGCCCGATCGTTGGGACACCTTCAAGCCTAAGGCATGGGAGTATGCTCCATTTGGAGGAGGTCCAAGGTCCTGTGTAGGAAAGCAAAAGGCGCTTATGGAAACCTCTTACCTGATAGCAAGGCTGTTGATAGACTTCAAAAGCATAGAGTCCCGGGATGAGAGGGAATGGGTAGGGCAAGTTCAGATCACAGCGAAGAATCTCAATGGCTGCAAGGTTGCAGTAACGCCGGCAGACAAATAATAAAATACTTTCTTCCCTGGATAGAGGGGTGGGAGTTCGGGCGTCGAAGAATAGACAAAACACGTGTACTCCAAAATTGCTTACTTAGGTATACTTACACTTGACTTGAAAGCTCGCCTCCTTAGATAGGTCATGCTTTACCATTCCTAGTTCTAAAGACTTTCACAGACGGGATGCGATCCGAGTATAGAGAGTTCGCGAAGAAGGAACTACCTAGGTATAATTCCTAGTCTTACTCGGGACATGGCCTCTCTCACGTCAAGAGCCATGCGTTAGATCGTACCATTCGTGAGACGGGTCCTCTCACTAACTTGGCACTATGGAGCGAAACCAATTCTCGATGCTAAATCTATTATGGTACAATTCCAGACACCAGCCCGCAGAACTCGCCTGGAGGGGTGGCGATCCTACCCCAGTGGAGTTGCAGTCTAAGACTCGGTGCCTCTGTACAGGGACGGGACCCAATCCCCCACACTCTAGATCGTCGCATGTGCCATCCTGCAGTCTCTTGGAAATGTCAAGGTTCGATAAGGAGCGATTGGATGAGCACGCAAGCCCCTGTTGACGTGCATTCTGACCGGCATTCCCGTAGATCGAGAACCTCGCACCCACATCTTGACTTGCAAGTGTGCTCTCCATTCCACATTTCAGCAAGCCTACTATTTTCCCTCGAGTCGCACATGTACAGTACCACCATTATTGTTCCAACTTTGCCTAAAATATGTTGATTCAAAAGTTCGGACGGGCAGATAGCAGCGGCGGGCCGCCTGTCTTTCCAGTCTTCGGACCACCAACTGATGATAGACGTGAGCCGGCGAAAATTGCCATGAGCATCTGCTTTGTGGCAGCTGTCATCGCCGTCACATTAAGAGCAATCACCAAGACCGTATTGACCAAGGCGAAATTATGGTGGGATGACTGGCTCATTCTATTTGCGCTGGTAAGAGATCGAACATGAGAGTCCCATTGGCTTCAAATCGAGACCCGGGAACTGATAATTCTGCTATAGTTGTGGAGTCTGGGATTCTTTGTTTGCACTATCCTCCGTAGGTTCTACTGCTCTCGCATCAGAAGAGTTTTTATGGTTGGATTGGCTGACAGGACCTTTCGATACCTAGTAATGGATTACGGCATGGGCCGTCATGTAGACCTCGCAAATACCGCGGCACTTACACATTTCCTCAAGACCTACATACCTGCTGGATGTTTCTATGCCACGTCAGTCTCCTTCAGCAAACTCTCCATTCTCGTATTCTACTGGCGAATCTTCAAGACGATCAAGCAGATTCACCTGCCGATCTTCATACTGGGGGGCATCGTAGTAGCGTGGAACATTGCCGTTGTAAGATTATACTCCGATTGATCTATATAAATTAGCTCTGGGCACACTACTAATGCCCACCAGGTACTCGTCGTAATATTTCAATGCTCACCGGTAAACTTCTGGTGGGACCGCGCGATCATTGGCGGACATTGTGTCGATAACACGAAGTTCCTTCTCGGGAACTCAGTCCCAAACATTGTAACAGACTTCGCCATCCTCCTCTTGCCCATCCCCTTCATCTGGAACCTGCAGCAGTCCGGTGGCCGAAAACTTGCGCTGATCGGGATCTTCTTGCTAGGTGGCTTCGTGTGCGTAGTGAGCATCATCCGACTTGCCATACAACTGCAAACGGATTTCACGTCTCCCGATCTATCTTGGACTATTACCGGTTTCGTCATGTGGACAAATGTAGAGACGAACTTGGCGGTTGTGTCAGGTACGTTGACCTGCCCGAAGGGGCTTCCTTCATATGCATTCTTGGATAGACGCAAAGCGTGCCATGCTTGAAACTCAAGTGCCTCAATTAACTCACATTCTTCTAGCCTGTCTGCCATCCCTTCGGCCGGTGTTCAATATGTGCACGAGCCGCACCAAGAGCGCCTTCTCTCGGCAATCTAATTACGGGAACAGTGCGTACGACAAAAGCGCCCAAGGACTCGGTTCACGCAAGTTCGGAAACCCCGAGGGCTACACGAAGCATCCCGGTTCTGGCTTTGACAGGGAAATTGAGAGTACGGAGGTGGACGAATATCCCCTAGTGCATATGAAGAGCGACGAGTTTAGTTCTAAGATGGGACGGGGACGCGGGATAGGCCAGGATTTGGAGGGGATACATGTTGAAAGGGAGTTCAAGGTTGTTGAAATGAGGCGGTGAGGATCCGACTTGTAGATTTAAGAATTGTAACGAAGACAACGGTGTAGATTGAAGTAGCCTAGATTCTCACTTGAAAATGTATAATACTGCTATATCCACCGATGTTATACGTGTAAAGTGTTGTGCATGTAACAGCTAGAATATAACGCAGGTTTAGAGCTTGAAACCGCCAATTTCAGTAAAGAAACACCTCAAAGTATTGATAAAATGCACGAATGACAACAATGTAAAAGAAACCAACAGCTGATTTTCATCTAGACTGACAGTATGATGCGTTCACGTGACACCCTTGACTTTCTGTGATTCTCTAGGTAATGACGAGAGAGGCGTTTGCGGCTCAAGAGCAGGAACCTATATTGTTGGTATAAAATCACTTTTTAAATTTTGAGCCCGGAGTTTTAGAAACCGCACAATACTAAGCCGAATTCAGGATAAAACTGATCATTACACCCCCAGATATACATGGCCTTTTTGAGGAGTCGTTTCTCGCCCCTCCGATGGAAATCGGAAGGTCATGCTGAACGCTTGTTTGCGCCGAATAATGGTTTGGAAGCTCGAAGACTTCTCGATGTTTAATACGGGGCGGAGCCTGTGATAATAAGATGTAGAAAATGTATGAAAAAACAAAGGACAAAAAGCAAGACATCAAGTGAAATACAGAAGTTTCGACCCATGGCAGTCTCGAAAACGGCAGCGTCGCTGCTCTTCTTGGACAAGGAGGAATTAACAACCGGCGTGTCTGCACTAGTAGGCACGGGTCTAATGGAATAAAAATATGAGAGAGTATGCGCAGTCGAATTGCTGTATTTTAGTGTCTTCTTGTTCTCAAAGGTTGCCCACCAGTGCTCTTATACGAGTACAGAGGTTGTGGAACAGCCAGTGACGATCTGAACCCAGGACCAAGTGCGCTACAAGACGCTCAAATTTCCGCCAACGCCTTGAACCCCACAATGCCAACCCAATTGAAACCCATCAGTCTTCGTCTTCATCTTCATCTTCCGCGATCGGCTCAACGATGAGATTTCCACTTTTGCCAACTTTCTCCCCAATCGTCGCTTCCAACGAGGCCTCATATATGACTCTCGGCAAAGTAGAAACGAGCTGGAATTGGTAATCATGCTTGTAGTTTTCTGGCTTCTCTGGCACTTTTTCGGAACTAGAGCTTTCCTTCAGATACTCATAGCACTCCACAAAATCGTACAGATCCACCATAGAATCAGAATCTCGGAATCGGCGCATAATTCGTGCTGCTTCTGGCATCTTCAGCGCTATCCGAACTACGTCTTTTTCTGTAGCAGCTGGCTCGGGCTTAATTTCCGAGGCTCTCCATTTCCGCCATTGCTGCTTCTTCGCCGCTAACTCGGCCGCAGCCTGCTCTTCTTGCAGTTTGGCCTTCTCAGCTGCAGCTGCCGCAGCTTCGGCCTCCTTTCTTAATCTGGCTCTTTCTCTATCTTGTGCCAGACTTCTCTCGTACGCCGAGTCCTGCTCTTGTCGCAGATTTCTCTCGGCATTTTGGAAGGCTTGCGCTTGACGTGAGACTTCTAAGGCCTCAGTGCGTGATGTGTGCTTAGGTCGCAGTTCCGCCAAATATGTTCTTGCATCCATTGGACCTGTAACACGCGCAACGACAGACATTGCTGTGCTGCTAACTTCGGGCGTATGGCAAATAAGAGCCGTAAATGGGAACTTGCTGCATCTTAATGCTGTGGAGACTTGGTAAGCCTCCGAATCACGGACATCCCCAACCCATAATGTAATCCTGTTGGACGGATCTCGGAGGAACTGCGTTACTTCTGCGTTCATGAGAACTTCGTTGCAAAAAGTGGAGGTTTCGTCGTGTTCTGGGGAGAGGAGTACAACGAGGAGGAACCCATAGTCTCTCTTTGCCTGGTCTAGGCATGACGCATAGCCCTTTACAGTCCACGGAAGCTCATTCTCCCCATATTCTTCGGCGAACTCCCGTTGAACACGCTGTGCTGCATCGTCTGGCGTGAGCGACTTCCGTCCATTGGTGTCCACCCTCCTTCGTAATGTTCCAGAAGCTGTGTTGCGGGCAAATAAACGCGGGAGGGATGGGAATAGGTAGGCTAGGAAGCCAAGAGGCAGGGAGAAGATTTTGTACAGAAATTGGAAAGGCGTGAAGAGGATTGCGAGGATGAGGGACGGTCGAGGGACGGCTTGGTCGGCGGGTTGAGGAACAATTCGCGGCGCGGCATCGGGTCTAGCTGGGGAGCTTCGTCCAGATGGGCCTCGAAGGAGACTCTGTTGTAAATTCTCTTGTCTTCTGGGTTGTGGAGGAGGGGGAGCATTCTGGGCTGCTTGAGCTTCGGCAAGGAGATCTGGCCCCTCGCCGTCGAAGAATTTGGCAATTGCTATCTGAACAGCTGTCAGTATGTCCGAGCTGCCATTCTGACCCCGCATGTGCACCTACCTCAACATTCCATTGTGACCGCTGTAGCAGAGGTATAGCTGCCTGTACGTCTTGGTCTGTCACCGAGGTGTATGTCTGCAAAGCCAGCTGTTGCGACTCGGAGAGCTGGCTAATGTCGGTCTCTGGTGTGGCCATGGTATAAGTTGTAGGTGTCCTTAGACAAATTACAGTCTTATGCACTCATCGGGAACGACAGGATGTAGTGAGAGGAATTTTCGTCGGTCAACAGGTCGAGGGGATGAACTAGGCAGGAAGATGGAGGGGAAGAGGAAAGGTCGAGGTCGAGATATTCCTTATCCAGGCCAGGCAGCCCTAGTAGAAAGGGTGCGCCGCATGAAATATCTCAAGCCTCGGCCGCCAGCCAATCGGCGTCAATCTGCGCTTTCCTCCAATGTTTCCCTAAACCGTATCAGTGCAAAGGCTGAGGCGGCGGCGCGGTACCAAACAGCTGGGCATGGGCAGCTGGTCCCCGCGTATTTCCCACTTCACATCATCGGCCTGTACGAGTAGAAAGGGCCTTCAAGCTGTATTATTCTCTCCGTGTATATTATCAACCCGACAACACAACAATGGCCCTGTGAGTCGGCGATATTCTTGGCGATAGTTGGGATTCTTACCCTGCTGTCCTTCGATGAGTGATCTCTCCCCTGCATGCAACCTCCGCGAGAGAAATGTTGGCCAGGATCAAGTCAGTAGCCTTCTCCACGACGATGGTGCCTTCCTCGCCCAACACCCTCATCGTTCCTTCCCTACACTCAATCATCTTGTCATACAATCCAGGTCTCATGGAACATCTATGTTGGACTCTGCTAATTTATCTGCAGACTCCGTAACGTGTCATGAGGGTGCGGTAGATAGCTGAAGCAACGAACACGATACGCAATGACAGCCGCACGATTCAACTCCCCAGAGCTGCGGAAGCCCGCAAGCTCTCCAAGACCCAAAGGACGTGGTGTGTAGCACTGGCGATGAAGCTTTATACAAAGGGGGAAGGCCTGCGCTGACGCGACTTCCTAGAAAATGCAAAGGATACTCTGTGCCGGAATGTGTTGATATATGGCCATTGCCGCTACGAGGATCAAGGCTGCGCCTTCAATCATGATCCCAATAAAACTCTCTCCGGACAGGCCGACTCGTAAGTTTTACTTTTCATTGTACTTGCCGGATGTTGGAAAGGAAGGAACAAGGCTACGCGACAAGGCTGGACTCGAACTATATTGGAACCTCTCCTCGACTGCACCTTTGATCCACAACAACATCCCCCAACCACAAAACCATGAAGCGTGGACCGCCGAAGAAGGACTCTCCGAAGAAAGATACTCCGTCGCCAACCCGAGACCCTTACCTTCTTCGGCGTAGAAACGGCGTTCAAGCGTCCACTCAACAAGCTCACGCAATTGCTTTAAGGCTTGCACTTTTACCAGTCGAGGCCGAACAGAACAGCCAGCGAGCCAGTGAATTGGCGGTGGACAGCGATAGCCCCGCTGTTAGTAGCACCGGGCCATCAACTTTAGGAAATCCCTCGCCCACTGACTCCGCCTTCCCTCAACCTCCAGCTCCTCAGGTGGCCCAAGGTTCTGGTCAGCAATCGAATAATCTCACAAGACTGGCCCGACAAGTTAGAGCTCCCCGACTTCGTTCCCGCCCTGATGGCGATGGCACGCAACGACTGAGCAACACCGAGAACAATGAAGAGAGCTCGTCCGTCAGAGGTCCCTCCACCGTGGCATCTACTGCCGGGGGACAGTCTACCGGAGGCCCTTCTACCAGTGACCAACCTCGCAATAACGAAAACGAGTTTCTTCAGACCCGGGGAAGGCGATACACTCGGAGCCCGGAAAAGACGAATCATCAACTGCGCCCAGACTTCAAGGGAAAACGTCAATAACACACAAGGTGACATGGAGAACAGTGGTAGTCCACACGCTACCCGTCAACGTCGTCCACGCCCGAGCTTTTTTATCAGCCAGGATGAAACTGATGAGGAACCTGAAAAACCACAAGCTAACTCCGACAGGCTCAAGAAGAGTCTTAATGTAGAATCTCCCTCTTTTACGCCTTCGACGCTCTCTGTCCCCAACAAGACGTCCGCTATTTCCTCCCAAGCTGCCAATGCAGCTCCATTTACTCCTCGTAGCATGACTAGTGGCACTGCTACCCCAAACACACAACCCGATACACAACCAACATTCAACCCCGCTCAAATCCGCGAGTTCACGCCACAGCAGTATGATTTGTCCGATTCAGTGAGTTGTCTCCCTCATCCTCTCACTTTTTCTTTCGCATGCTCATTAACCGCGATTTGTACCGATCATTCAACTGACTACTTCTTAGGCTCTAGCTACCGATGGCGCAGCAGACGGACAAGCATCATACGACCCATTCTCTATGAATGCGGTGAACCAAACACTAGCCTCAACTACCCCCTTTAATCCTTACATGGATGAATCCAACAACATCGCTAGCAATGGAGCTGCTTACTTCCCGACTCCTGCCGCGTTCATCACCCCTAATCAACCGGTAAGATCCCAAAGCCATCAAAAGACCCGTACTAAGTTCGCCAGCTCCAATATCATCTATATGCACCAATTGGTCCCCACAAAGAAGACATCCTGGCGTACCAACGACATGCACACGATTTCTTCATGCCAGAAGCACTTCGGGAGGAGTTGCAGAAGAAGGCCGAGGCTACTTACCAAGTCATGCCGAGTATGCTTTTCACTACTGCCTCTGAAGGGAATTGTGACTAAAATCAGCAGATTCTCAACTTCCAACACTCGAAACATATCATAGTCTAGTTGCCTTAGACACAAGCCATCGCAAGAGTGCTACTGTTTTTGGGTATCCCAGCTGGATCTACAAAGCCACATCCATCAAGAATGGCAACATGTACTGTCTCCGCAGACTTGAGGGTAAGTAACATATTGTACAATCTTGACAAAAATGCTAATACCTTACAGGTTTTCGCTTGACAAATGAGCGAGCTATTCGATCTGTTAAGGATTGGCGTCGCGTCAATTCTGGTGGTGTTGTCTCTATTATTGACGCTTTCACGACTCGTGCCTTTGGTGACAGTTCCATCATCTTTGTCACCAATTATCATCCTCTATCTAAAACTTTGGTTGAACATCACTTTACCAACACCAACCGCTTCGGCAATAGAGTTTCCCAGGCGGTCCCAGAATCAGTTTTGTGGAGCTATATCGTGCAAATTGCATCGGCGATCAAGGCAGTTCATGTTGCCAATTTGGCAGTTCGTTGCATGGATCCTAGCAAGGTTATTCTTACCGATAAAGGGCGCATTCGATTGAATGCATGCTCCGTCCTCGATGTTGTCCACTTTGAAACTCAACGTACCCTACCCGAATTGCAGCAAGAGGACTTTATACATTTCGGGAAGCTCATACTGGCCATCGCTACCAACAATCTTACCGTTATGCAATCGCATAACTTGATGCCGTTTGTCGACCAGTTATCTAGGAGCTACACGCCTGAGCTGCGAGACACCATTATTTGGCTGCTTACTCCCGCTCAAGCACCGGCAATCAGAGCTATTGGGGAACTCTTGAGTGGTATTTCCAACCATATTGTCGATGCATTCGACAGCAGTCTCCATGCCAATGACAGCCTCTACTCCGAACTTGCCCGCGAAGTCGAAAATGGCCGTGTGGCCAGGCTTCTTATGAAACTTGGTTCCATTAATGATCGTCCAGAGCACGACAACGAAGGCTGGAGCGAGACCAGCGAGCGCTTCATGCTGAAGATGTTTCGAGACTATGTCTTTCATCAAGTCGATGCCAACGGCAGACCCGTTATCGATATGGGACATATTCTTGCCTGCTTGAATAAACTAGATGCCGGCAGCCAGGAGAAGATTACGTTGACGAGCAGAGATGAGCAGACGGTCTTTATCGTTACGTATCATGAGTTGAAGAAGCAGGTCGCTTCTGCTTGGGCGGATTTACAGAAACCGAGCCGTCGTTAGGAATAGTTGGATTGTTAGAATGCGTATTGGTTATTGTGTAGGATGGTGAAGCCTTATTAGAAGGGCAATGCGTGCCGGGGTAGGTAATAGGATGCCGTACATGTGTACGAAGAATCAATAAAAACACTTATAAATAATGTCTTGTTCCTGTGCGAACGTGAACATATCTCAGTCATGTCACAGCTTCGTGTTTTCCAGACAGAGCGATGGGCTTGCATAATGTATCATTGCCAAAGAGCCTTGCTCACTACCCTCGCGATTTCTATTTCGTTTCATAGTAGACTTTTCCCATTCCCTCAGCGCCCCACCTCTGCCTGCCTGTCTGTATATTTCTTTCTTCGCACCATCCCATCATAGCTCATCCTCCCCATTCCCACATCATTTCCCTCCCCTTCACATCACATCACTCCCCCCAGATCAAACCAAAGTCAAAACTCATTCCTCAGCCTGCACAAACGGATTCGCAATCTCCTCACTCCCATCCACCGGACTAACAAGCACAAGTAACGTCCCCCGTGCAACAACCAACCCCAGCGATCTACTAGATGTATTTCCTTCGTCGTCGCGCAGGATTTCGCTCACGTCGTCGAGGACTAAGTTCATGAGCGCGTCGTAGCCTTTTAGTGTTCCTGTTACTGTTGCAGTCGTCAGTTTCTGGAGGAAGAAAGAGGGAGAGGGAGGAGGGGAGAAAGGGGGAGGGGGGCGAGGAAAAGGAGGGGGGAATACCTTCTCGTCCACCGGTAAACTTCACGGTAATGGCTTTATCCATATACTTTCCCAAATCGAGAATATTCTCTTTCTTGGGTCGCTCGCTGCTTGATGTGTGGGCGCCGCGGCCGCCGCCTTCGTGGCCTCCTATTTCCCGGTACCATTAGCATTTCCTCTTTGAGGAAGGAAGAGGGAGAGATTTGGGATGGGGGAAAGGGGGAAGGATCAGAAGAAACACGTTTGTGTATAGCATTTTCCTCAAGGACGTGAGTACAAATTCTGTCCGTTGGGACTGGTGCCAGCTTGTTCTTTCATCATATCATATGGCGGGGAAGGTCAAGCTTGACCTGAATCAAGGAAAAGAGGGAAAAACAAACCTCTACCACCTCCCCGTCCTCCTCTATGTTCCCCCCTACCTCCTCCCCCACCCCCTCGACCTCCGCGATGATGGCCTCGTTCGGACATCGGTGCGCATTTGCTTTCGTTTGCCTGACTGTGTTTGGTGGGATATGCGTGATGCGGCTCATAAAAGTTGAGGTCCGGAATGTGGAGGAAGGGCCGCTAGGCCTGAATAGGAGGGTGGGAGCGGAAAATTCATGACCGAGGATGCGCTTTGGCGCCGCCGCGGAGGAGAACGTGTCCGCCAACCTCTCTTCACTGTTGTCGGAACATACTTCACCTCGGAGACCTTTCGTTGGTGCAGGACTGGTATTGAGGACGCGCATCCTATCTTGAAGAAGATTTTGAGATTCAGGGAATCTTTAAGAGCGGAAATTGCGAAGACAGGAAGGAGAGAGAGGGAAAGAGAGCGGGGGTCGCTATTTCCGCCCGGAACTCCTCACGCCCTCAATCTCTACCTTCCTCGTCGACCATCACGTACTTTGACTCTTCTTCTCTTATTTATATTTGCGCGCGAAACGAAATGGACTCCCCGAATCACAACCCGGAAAACTTAAAACGCAAACGCAGTCCTGATGATATCGGACCGGCGCGCGTCGGTGGACATCCGGTCACGCAGATTAATTATTTGGTTAAGGCGCGGCCTGAGAGGTTGAGGTTGATTGAGGGGGATGCGGAGAGTTTTGGGGAGGTGTTGGGGATGATTGATGATTATGAAGGTTTGTTCATATTTTTTCGTTTTGGTTTCATGTTTAATTTCTGAGTCGTTGGAAGTAAAGAATCAGCTCGGATGAGAAGAGGGATCGGGCATTCTAAATGGTTTCTTTTTCTTTCGGCAAATATTCTATCTCACCATATCAATGGGTTTATAATAGAATGGATCATTGGCTAAATTGCATAGGTGTTTTACAACGTCACGAGAGTCTAGCTGCCAATCTTGGTGCAAAACTCGTTGGACCACTTCTCCTCAAATCGTTTGAGAAGCTGTTCGACGGTCCGATCAAAGTAGTACAACCAGCATTCAGTTCAGAGCAATCACCCGCTACGTGGCTCGACATTGTCACCTTCGCTCGTACGAACGCTGCAGAGTTCAACCTGACTGATCCTGGTTCTGGTATCAAATGCTGCCGATTCTGGATCAAAGGAGGCCAAGTTGAGATCTCAGAAGACGACTTTCGATTAATCATGTCAGGAGCTCCAGAACGAATGATTCCTACGCAACCAATCCCCGAGGACGAATCCGCTGAGTTGGGAACTTTGAACATATTAGAGGCTCGCCTCACCATGCTCATCAAGAAAGCCGATGCCGTCGCAAGTAAAGCACGCCAGCTCAATTATCACCTCAAAGGCCGTAAGACGGCCGTTTTGAATAGGAAAGCGACTGAGCAGTCAATTCCAATGGCACCTGAAACTACGCCCGAGACTCGTACCTTCTCGCCCCAACCATTTGCCGCCATCAACTCCAATCGTTCGCCAAACATAGCAAATGCAGAAACCACCAAGCTTCAACAACAATTGCTAGAGCAATTCCTCGCCGAAGATCGACGCCAACCGCTACCACAACAACCCCGCGCCAAAGCAAGTCGTGGCTCAGACGCTGGCAGCCACACATTCAACGGAAATCCAGACGCAGACTCGAGGCGAATGTCGCATCCTCACACTTCTTCGGAAGACGGCACAGAAGGCCAATACCGAGTTCTGATGGCCGCTAAGATTGAAAAGCTAGCTAGAGGAGATACCATCTACCCACCTTGTGATCGATGCCGGCGGTTGAAGTTTGATTGTACGAAACATTTGACTGCTTGCTCGGCTTGTACGAAGAAACATGCGAAATGTTCTTGGAAGGATATTAAAGAGGGGGAATTGGATTTTGGGGGGCATGTACCGGCTTCGAGTGAAATTCGATCTGGGGGAGAGAATGGATATGGAAATTCTTCGTAAGTGACACATGAATTCCCCCTCATTTCCAAATTGGCTCTGCGCCTCAAATCCTCTCCTCGATATTTCCTGCCGCCATGTTACAGTATTTGTATCCCTCCATGTTTACTCGGCATTGTCAAAGAAGCAAGGCTAATATGTCGATCACTCCAGAATTGATGGACATGTGGATCCGACTCAGAGATCGATCCAGGGAATACCAACCGGGTCTCCCTTTCAACAACCAGTTCCTGATAACCGGATGAGCCCACAACAAATGGAGCAACTAAACTCCGAAAGGCGACCTGACAATTTCTCCAACGATCATGCAACCCTAGCCCAAATCGCATCAGCCGCCGCTGCGGCAGGAGTCCGATGAATGATTGGGCCAGATGCAATTGTCTCATTCTTGTATCATGTTTTACGATAAGCCGATGATGGTGTAAACGCTGTTGCCTTGTTTCTGCATTTTCCCATCAAATCGGCGGACTTGACGGTGTAGATGAAGTTATGGCTATTTTTACGAAATGCTTGTCTGGCCGAGAGATCGGGTTAATTATTTTTGCAGATACGGATCGGAAGCACCCAGGAACCACGCAGGGGTTGGGAGGGCATTCGTTGGTTCGTCGATCTGCGATTTTCATCTTAGCGTACTGTTTTCGGCGTGTGGCATTATATATCCAAAGTTGTAATATATTAGCCTGTATTACTCCAATTTCTGCCAATGACATCGGATGGTCGCCAAGCTTTGATGTCCGCGCAATCTTCAATTTCCATTGTCAGTCGATCCTACACATGTGAATTTGTTTTGGGAAAGAAGATTTTGCCTCATTAGCGTCATGATTGCCAACTTCGAGTTGTGAATTGCTGCACTACAAAATAAACTTTACGTTCCGGCATTCCCCCTCAAACACATCAATATTTTTGCAATTTTTGGATATATCCAGCAGCAGCATCAGCAAAGCACTCAGTCCTTACCGCAATCATGACCATCATGGCCAAATTCCTTTCTTTGCTCCTGCTGCTGGTCGCAACTGCTACTCTTACTGTACAATCGCCTCTCGCACGCGCCGCTGCGGACCTCGTCAACACTGCTCCTATGTAAGTACCCGTGTAAACCTCGACCTTGACCCCAATAATTGCTCCCACTTCAAATACCAGATCAAGTAGAAAAATTCACGCTGACGGAACTCTAGTGTTGAAGACAAGGCTCTCCACCGCCATGCCATCATCCCCCTCGAAGTGCAAGCACACCGCGTCCACACCACTACGTCCAAGCCAACTACCACTGCAACCGCCGTCCCGACCTCTACCCCAACCGGCATCCCCTGCAAATCCAACCTAACGACATGTAACTTCCAGTACGTCAAACTTGCCCTTCAATGCCCCAAAGTCCCATTCAATCACATACTAATTCACTCACCCACAGAGGTCTCCCTGGCGAAATCCTAAACTTCACCATCTCCTCCACCCACACCGAGAGCGTCCTAGCCTGCCAATCAACCTGCACCAGCAACACAAAATGCAAATCCTACGCCTGGCGCGACGTTTCCCCCCAAAACGACTTCCCGAACTGCGAGCTCTTCAGCGTAAAATGGGACTTGAAGCCTAACGGCGAGGATCTGGTCATCAAGAGCTTGGTTAGTGGCATTTGGTACTCTGATCGCTGGCCCGGTGATGGAAGTGAGGTTTGTTATTTGGAGACTGCTGCTGGGGTGCGGCTGCGGGGGTATGGCTCTGGTGCGCATAAGTAGGAAACTGAGGGTGGTGGTGAGAGACGGGGGAAATTCTTTTGGTATTATTTGGAGGGAGTTTGGAGTTGAGTTTCTGAGAGACTTTTGGTGGCTTTTTTGCGGGAGCTGAGTGAGCATCATTCTGAACGAGAGCCGAGATTCGTGGAAGATAATGCAGCGCATTATATGAGTGTTCTGTGACTTTCAATATTCCTTGCCTTTTGGCTTCTTTAGTCGTGTTTTCGTTGTAGTTGAGCTATGGTAGCAAGTGCTTCACTCAATGCTACAAATCTTCAATCGGACGAGTTCATTGCAAGTTCGTGCCAGGTTCGTTTTGAAACCGCTTTGAAAAATCACTTCGCGCCTCTCTTTAGATTTCCAATCCTTTGCACATCTCCAGGGCGTGTTTGCAGCCTTTTGGATTGCCAAAATGCCTTCTCCAGAGAGACTCGGTTACACTATCCGCAACATCAGGTGACACATGAAATGTTCATCATACCACGGCTTCCAATGTCTCGCCAGTGCAAGTTTTCGACCTTAAAAGCTGCTTTTATGGGCCTGATAACTCCAGAAATAATCTCATCAAACCTGGCGATACCAGAATTACTCACAAAATGTTTACCACTATACCCCGGTAAGTCACTCCTCCCTCCACCTCACTAACTTGCTAACAGCCCCAGCATACCCCTGCAACTGATCCTCTACCTCATTCCCCTCCCCCTAACTCTCCTCTCCCTGCTCTCCCCACCCTTCCCCCACCGCGGCGGCCTCTTCTCCCTCCTCATAATCCTCCCTCTCATCCTCTCCCAATTCCTCCCCCCATTCTCCACCAACTCCAGCAGCATCTTCTCCATCTCGCTCCTCTGGTACCTCTACCTAGGCACCATCCCCAAAATCCTCTTCTGCGTCCCCGAATCCACATACTGGCGCCAAGGCCACCCCCTTGAAGCTCGCCAATACCCCGCTTTCAGCAAACAAAAATTAAAATGGGCTTTTGCGCTGTTGTGTAATAATCGGGGAATAGGATGGAATTTTTCGGTTAAGGGCGTTCCGCCTGCGAAGGTGGGGGAGTCGAGGGGTGCGTTTGTAAGGAGGCAGGTGGGGATGATGGTTTTGGCGTTTTTGGTGATGGATGGTACGGGGTTGTATTTGAGGAGGTTGCATGGGGATTTGGGGATTGGGTGGTTTCAGCGCGTGTTGGTGTTGATTGCGATTGGAAGTCAGGCTTGTTTGGCGACGAGTTTTCATTATGCTTATATGTCTATTTTCGCTGTTGGGACGGGGTTGAGTTCTCCGCAGGTATGTTTGCGAATGTTTTTTTTTTTTTTTGGATGACCCCAGAGAGGGGAATTTGCTGATATGAGATTCATAGGATTGGCCGCCCTTGTTTGGGGAGGCGGGGAAGACGACTACGATGAGGTATTTTTGGGGTGCTTTTTGGCATCAGGGGATTAGGAATGTGAGTCTTCTTCTCGTAGTAAAATAGTTCGGGCTGAACAATATAGATTTTGGCCGGATACACGCATTTCCTTCTCGGTGCTTTCCATGTTCCCCGCCACACGGCGCTCTCTTCTATTCTTAACGTTGTGATTACGTTCGCCATTTCGGGACTGTATCACGGCTTTGCATCATACGTACTTCCGTATCCGACTCCTGGATCTATGAATGCTACAATGTATGATCGGTTTGGAAGGTACTTGGTGTACTTTTTACTGCAGCCTGTTGGGATTATTGGGGAGGATATTGTTATTCGGCTGTACAAGCGGTATACTTCAAGCAAAAGCAACAAGGATGAGAGTATCGAGGAAAAGAAGAATGGAGTCAGATGGCAGCAACTCGTGGGTTATGCTTGGGTTATCGTCTGGGTTTTGGGATCTGGGCAGGTCCTTGTGGATTCGTATCTGAAGACTGAGATGGGTTTGGTGGGCTTGGAAAAGTCCTTCACTGAGAGGATTTTTGCTTGGTCTAAGCCCCTTTGATTTTACGAGATGTCTCTTTTTTCTTAGGCGCTGCTTGGTCTTTATTCTAGCATCATTAGGTGTTCTATGATTTTTACACCCTTGTTGAAGTGCAGTTTTACCAACTGAAATGACGAGTGATTGCTCCCGGAATTTATTGACACAGACTTCCAGTGACGAGCTCAACTTTGTTCCCTGTACTCACGACACGCCCAAGTTTATGTTGTCATCAGTTCGTGGGAGCCGAGGCATAGCATGCGAGTGGCGTCGCAGGAGGAGGAACGACAATACCGATAGCTTTCGCAGCGGCTTGCTGAACATCGCCTTCTTCGGAAATGGCGCCAAGACCTCTGGGAGGGGCACATCTACACGCAAGATCATTAGCAAATTATCTCTAATATCCACCTGAATACGAAAGCCATACCTCTGCCCATTGATCGCAGCGACATTCTTCTTCACATTCTCAGGATGATAAATAGTATCATTAATCGCAGGCCCAATAATCTTAAATTTCGGCAACAAAGCTTTCGAAGCCGCTTCCCCCTTGGCATCGAGTACGACCTCCGAGGAAAGGATGGAATTTGAAGTTCCCTCGCCCATGGCTGCTGGATATGCGGCGGCGGCGAGAAAACTGACTACTTTTAGGTCGGTGATATATGGAGCGGTGTCGACGAATTTGTTGACTTCGTCGATGTCGGCTTGCCATTGTGCAATTGTAATTGTGACGTTCTGCTTGACTTCTGGGGAATACTCCTGGCCTTGGGGGAGTGCTACGGCGTTGGTTGAAGCTGCTATGCAGAGGGCTGCGGGGAGGAGAGTGGAGAAATGCATGGTTGTTGTTGGCGAAAGCGAGTCTATATTGTATTTTGTAAGAACTTTTGTAGGTGCGTTGAGCTATGTAATCCTGAAATATGTGCAATTCGGGAAAAACAAACTGTTTCATGAGAACTTCCCCCTCCCCGCGGGATATATATCCGATATGAAGATACCTGGCCGATACCTTTTAGTTCAGTACGCGTCATGGCGTTTGTAAATCAATACACCACCCCAGACTATTCCGTTCCAATGTGCTTACTAGTGGGATAGCGTTCATTACAGCTTGTTCCAGTGTATAAGGTTAAAGCTTAAGACCAAACAAGCATTCGCCAATCGACCACGAGCCGAGGTCTCAGGTACCACAGCCGTTAGCTGCCGTGAGATCTGCGGTTCGGGAGATTTTAGTCTCCAACTTTGGACGAATGGCTGCCCTTAAAATCGAAGTCATACACTCGTTTGTGGCAACATTCTTCAGCAGGAGAACCCTTTGATAATTTGTGCATAGGAGCGAATAATGCCATCACCACTATTCAATCTGTGAGGGTATTTTTCATTCATGAATGTGCGCTATAATTGATATCTAAACGGAGACCACGGGTTCCCTGAACGACATAAAAGAATCGTCTAAATCGAAAAATTCTCCAGGCTCCGCTGTTGGATGCGAGGGCTGCAATTTGTCCCATAACTGAGAAGTAACTCGAGCGCGAGAGCATCTTCGTACTGGATAATCTTTTATCCTCAGCCCCGTACAAGAAGTCCCACCCTCCCACGCAAATGGATTCCCGTAGCATTCCACACTGTGGTTCTCATATATCGTGATATAATTCCCTGCATGTGTATTCCCATTCCAGTAGTCCATTACGCTCTTCATTGAAAGAAATGATCGGTAATAATTATAGGGGCCATCCGTACGGACAGGAGGAGGAGGAAACATGCCCCACATGATAAAGAAACCGTCACCACCACGGTACCCTGACGCATCCATCATAGCAACGAGAACATCAAACACCAGCCCCATCTTGGCACCAGCCTCTTGTTCGTGTTGATATTTATTTGCAATGACCCTACTCTCTGTACTCCTAGCGCAACCACAACACCATTCGATCATAAGCTCATCGATTTTAGCCGGGGGCTGGACGGGAAACATCTTCCGCCACGAAGCATCCTCTCTCAGCACACTTTTCCGACGGACGATATCTTTATACCAAGGCAATTGATAGATTTCCTTCACAGAATGACCCTTCGCATAGTATCCAAGGGTCGCGTCATTCTTTTCTCGAACAAATGCCGATATATCGAACAGAGGAGGGAAAAGCAATCGTAGCAGAGGGTTGAGTTTTGGTCCGTCTTGGCTGCCCGCCTTGACTCGGAAAAATAATAGCTCTTGGAAGGATGATGAAGTTGTGATAATGTGTTTCCAATGACGACAAACGCGCTGGAATATAAGTATCTTCTGTAGAGGAAGGTGCCAAAGGATATTTTCGAGGAGCTCTGAGATTGAAAAGACTGCAATGGACGTAGTTGATGCAAGAACAGGTTCTTTGATATGCGCCATGACAACCAATACGTTATCGCGCAGCGAAAAGGAGAGTCTCATAGAGATGCTCAAGGCATATGTGCTAATCTAGCAGAGTTGTTTGATCGAAGATATGGTATACAAGTCCAGTCTTTGCGGTGTGTTTCCTTTTGACGGAGAAATTCGAGTCGAAACAAAGAATGGACTACGATCGAGAGATATACGTATGTGACTGGAAATAAATATGACTCATTTCAATGATAAAATCTGCCTCAATTTTCTATTGGGATCAAATTTTAAATACGAAGGATTTCCACGAGTCGCCCAGGTGGCACAGCACGCGTTGTGAGAAGAGTCACGCCGAATGATTAGGGATCATTGATTCAGCGCTTGGGCGATAAATGCGGCCAAGGCAACATTCCTCTGCTTCTGAATCCTTGCACTAACCCCCCCTTATCTCTCACAATGATGAAGCCAACATGCCTTGGTGGCCATGATAAATGACAGTCGGGTTCTAATTGAATGGGTAAAAGCTCTGGCATCTGCCTCTGAAATGCGTGCACACAAAATAACAGACTACATGTTTCATAGCAAGAGCACGGTATTATAGGTCTCAATTGTTGAGCTGAAATTTAAGCGAGAAAGAAAAAAGGGGAAGCCTTCACGTGATAATGTATGTCATCGAAACAGTTCAATTAGGCTTTAGCTAAAACGAGTCAGGAACTCGTAAGGCTAGAAGGGAACTGTAATACTGAACGTTTCAATGGTGTGTGTATTATAGAAACAGCAGGAGGCCATAATGAATCTGCCGAACAATTTGGTTGAAGCGTGAACCTCCAGACCTCACCACCAGCACTAATCATTGTGCGTCTAGTCCTTCCGCTTTTACTTCCAGTTACACACTCCCAAGTTATTAAGGGAGTTTCTTGCCTTTGGAACGAAGAATTTGCAACCAAGGGCGCACTTCCCGGACCAGTTTAGTCTTGTGCCTAATTAAGCTCTTCGAGACATGACTTGAGCATCTTGAACTTGGTCCAAGATAAAGAGCGGCTGAAGAATATCAGATACGAAGGATCGATACTCTCCATTGCTCAAAGAATGTTACTTTACATATATCAATGCAAGAAGGTTGTCGCCACCCAGACGAACCAGTGGCAAGTTGTGCGACGAGCGAAACACTCGAAGAAAAGTACAAAATTGTGGCTGAAGAGTCTGTTGCAATCTTTCTATCAAGTTTTTACAAAGGAGACATTACCTGGACCCTTGAAGCAAATGAAATGACATAAAGTGGACGAATCGTTTTTCTATTGCTCCATAAAGCGTTAGGCTCTCTTGAACAGTATGCCCTCCATATCCTCGGCTCAGCCTAGCCTCATGGGCATACAAATATCCTGAAGAGATGTACAAAAATATGCAAATGGCGAATCTAACAACCAGAGTACCCAAAGAGACAAAACAATATTTTCGCCATCTAACGATAACCCCGCATTATCCACAACGAAAGTATCCCGGCTCCAATCCAAGCCACAAACATGAGCCAAACCTCCATCATCCGAAGTATCAAGAACACAATCCTAACCCTCCAAAATTGAAACAAGTCCAGAGTTTGAAACAACTCTTCTCAACCAAAATTACTCTGCCTTCCGTTCCACCCCCGCCAGTCGCATACCCGCCCGGAGACGGAATATGGTGACTTTGCGCGAGAGGCTTCTGAACGTCGTCTCAAGCCAATTTCCGGATACTAGTCGGGACGCTCGGCATCAACCAGTCAGTACCATAAATATTCCCGTTCACATCTTGCACGGACTAAGCCTTAATAAAGGCCGCCTATTCGAACACAAGAGCTAGCCTTACCACGAATTACTTTATTCCCAAAGGGGAAAACAAGGGTCCATTATTCCCAGAGGGGAAAACACAGACGAACAATTCAATGTTGAGGGCGGGAAACTCCCCACACGTGCGTCATCGCATTCGACCTTCCGATTGACGAGAAGGTTATCTTCAGACAAGCAACAGTGTTTGCTAAGTTAGACATCGCCCCTTCCCACCATCGTACAGTGTGGTGAGAGCCGGGAAATACTGCCAAAGGATCATGAGGACTTCACCAATGGCAGCAACAATGACTCTGTAGCTGGGGAGGGCGAGAGCAGGCCACGAGGTGAGCCAGTACTCAGACGATGCAGAGACTAGCCCGATCCCTGCACATTGCTGAGAGAGTCGTTAAAGATCTCAAACGAAATGAGATAGGATTTTTGCGTTCATGTTAATCGGAAGCTATGGGTCGAGGTTCAACGTCCTTGAATTACAGCGTAGCTGCCGCCATCTAGCCATGAACTGGGCCTAGATCTGCTGGAGGTTCGAGAAACCTCGAGTTTGGACGATCCGAGATTCGAAGATGCCGAAACAGCTTTGAACGCCGCTGAGGATATGGCAAAGCTAGCGACCAAAGGCACACCAACGCGAGCGCTCAGTCGTTTCAAGCCGTCCGAGATACAGCGATGATAGAGAACAAGAGGGTTTGTATTGACGCCACGGCGGCGAGGTGGAGTCTTGACGATAGGAGCGCTCTTGATGGGACCGCGCTTGGTAGGAGTGATCTGAGCGGGAGTACTCTGGACAGGAATGCTTTGGATTTGATTGCTCTGAGTAGGAGTATTCTGGACGGGAGTTGTCGAGACAGGATTAATCTGGGCAGGAGTAGCCTGAACAGTATTGCTCTGGATAAGAGCGTTCGGGACAGGAGCGCTTTGCACCATTGTAGCTGATGTGGCTGCCGAGCTATCATCGATTGAAAAGTTGAAAATCAATCCGCAAAGGTTGTTCACATCTTGGGTAAGGACTTTGCTCTCTCCGCGAACAATCGTTGCCAGTCTTAGGACCTCTCTAGGTTCAATGCGAGCAACTATCTTCTTGAGTGCGAGAATATGAGTAGTTTTCGCACATTCCAAGGAATAGCGGCCATTTGAACCGTTTCGAACTTTCTCCACGCGGCGTAATTTGGCTCGCTCCTTGCTATTGTACCGTTCGCGATTGGCTTCAGCCTTCTCGGCCATATCGACCCCTTGGTCTATTCGAAGACGTGGATAATATTCTGGAGGATCCTCGTCTTCCGAAATGATTGGTGGCTGTTCCCGCGGAGGCAAATTCAGTAGGTTTACTCGGGCTTGATTGAATTAGCTGGGGGTGAATTTTGAAAGGAAGGAGGCTGGTATACCAAGAATTCGGCTTTGCGAGATTATGTGAGCTCGAGAGACGGCTGCATTCAATATCTGACTGTAAACTATGATCATATTAGCAGCGCTTTCTTTGAGGCGTATGGTGTATGGAGAGTTGGTTCTTACATGTTGGTGGTGGGGCGGGCGCGCGGAATTGGTTCATTGCTACTAATCTCGCAGCCATCTGGGAGACACCTGCAAGAATTATGTTAGCAGAGATGGAAAATACGGCAACTCTATTGTTAGCACATACTCAGAGGGTTGTTGGACATCTCGAAACACTAGATGACTGGGAGGAGCTCTGTATGTGAGGTATGCGTTCTGCTGAACTGCAATCAGTTGCTCGGATAGGATGTTTCTACAATAGACTGTAGAGCTTGCGTGGGCGAGGGATGAAAGAATGTACAGAAGGTTTCAGGGTTGCTGGGTTGCTCTTTCGGATAGGCAAATGGAGGATGTGGAAAAGACGAAGAGGGAAGGATATGAAGGATCTTCTTAAATGTCCTTTAGCGGGACGTAGGCATTGAATGTATTGAAAGTGGCTGGCGTGACCCTCTTTCGGTCAGGCCATTCTTTTCAAATCAACGAAGTCCAGGTGAATTTTGATATGTTGACCGTTCTGCTACCAGACAATTTAAATTTGGAGCTGAGTCTCACACATAATTCACACCCGGTACGCACTCCTACAGTGAAAGGCTTTTAGGTGCTGGCCTACTCAAATTTTGGAAATTCCTGATAGTGTACGGGAAACGCGCTCCTCCTAGGCATTCGGACTTGACTGAGGAATTATTGGAAAAAACCCAACGCGTGGAATCCATATCCTTTGAAAATGACCCGAGCGAATTAATTTTGTGGGCAGCCTCTCTCTCGACTTGATCGAATGAATACAGTGAACCTACCACAGGCTATATAAATGCCGCGCTATAGGCTGACAGTCCGACTGATTATATTGTTGATTGAAGAGGGCAATCATGATACAAGGTCCCGGGAAGAGAGGAGTGAATATCAATATGTCGACCCTTCTCTCTTTCCAAAAGTAAAGAGGCACACGATCAGGCCAGTAGACACCTCACCTATCCTTCTGCGGTCCGCTAAAGTAAGTAAAATGTCAAAGCTTCCTTCCCAACATTCGTTGGAATATGCCGCTAAGGAGGCAAGGCCAGTGTAGGAAGGATTGCCACAGTATACCACGATAGTATGTTTCTCTCCGAGCATTACAGAGACATGAAAGATATTCCAGACAAGAGGCTTATTCCAAGACTACTTCACAAAATTCAGGCGAAGTCAAGGACTTCGAGCCACGACCATTGATGTCGGGTACCTTCTCAGCGTTGGATTCGTGGCTGAACATGTCGAATACGTCGAGCACGTCAAAAGTATGGGTGAGTTAGCCTTAGCCGTGTCCCGTCTAACATTGATCAGCGACTGATTTCCTGACTAGGCTTAAAGAGATGAATAACTCAGACCTCCATGGCCTCATGGCGATAGCCATGAAAGGAACAGAAGCCCATCCTTCTCAAGTGATGGTTGGGCTGCCAGTCAACAAGTACAGCGACTCCTGGTATTGGATCCAGGATGGTAAATTCGCGTCCCTTCTTAACCGTGCTCAAGGCAATCAATCAGCTATCAGATCCTCGGTTTCACTCTCGGATGAATTGCAGAAAGCCACCGACTTCGTGACAGCCGTTGATATCATCTGCGAAGCTGTTTTCGACAAGCTGGCTAAACTGATGATGGTGCCGGCCTCAGACATTGACCCTGGAAAGCCGTTGAGTACATATGGCGTCGACAGTCTGGTAGGTGTGGAAGTGAGGAATTGGATGGCCAAAGAGATGCTGGTAGAGGTTAGTGTTTTCAAGATCATGGCGAATGTTCCGATGCGACAGCTAGCGGTGGATTTGGCGGGGAAGAGTAAAGTTTTGGAGCAGCTGAGGGCAGAGGGGAGCCAGGAAATAAATGGAAGCTGAGTAATATTGGCAGACTTATCATTCAGAGTTGTAGGAGAGAGGCAGTGAATCTTTCCCTCAAAAAAGTGGGATCTAAACTGTATTGTCGATCGCACTTGATAAAGATTTCCCAAACATGCTGGTGCTAAGGACTTAACCTTTAGCACAGTTCCTTCTCATTCGGCGTGTTACGCCTCCTTATTACGTCTGCAAGCTTGTCCCTCAAAGAAGTATTTTGATTCTCTCCTGGAGTGGACCTCCCCGCGTCTTCATCGCCGTTTTCACTTTCGACGTCCTTCCATTCGGAGTCATCTCTAGCCCTCGTGACCAGTATTTGCGTCTGCCGGCCACGCCAAACTGCCCAACAGAGCACAAAAGTCATAGTTGCTAGTGTCAAGGGGATTGTAACGGCCCAATACAGCCAGAAATGAGGGGTTGAAACTTGGCGAATGGAGGGAGCTTCCCAGTTGAATAACGGCATGGCGAAAAGTGTCTATATCATCAGCGATTGAATAGAACAAGGTATGAGTTAAACATAAGTTGAGAGGATAGCTTACAGCGATGAAAGTCCCAGGAAGGAAGATCGTGGTAAGAAACGCAATGATCTTCATTGCGGAACTATCTACCTTGCTGGCTGCTGCCAGTTCTTTGGAATCTTTGGATAGACCGATGTTGATTTTATTGTCTGACTGCGCAATGAGGTTGAATAACTGCCGTAGAGGTTAGACGATTCCCTACAGAAAAGCGTTGGTGAAGAATACGTACCACTGTCTGGAGGGACTTATACCGATAGTCGACATTGCCATGTACAACAGTGTGCTCCAAACCGCTCAGTATATACTCCAACCGATCATTCAACTGTATTGACGGCCGCCTCAGTACCACTTTACTTTCCTCTGGTAAGATTGTTTCCAGGCGTTGGAGACTCTTCAAGTGAGACTGAAGCGCCATTTTGATTGATGCGAGTGCTATCGAGTTTGCCAAAAAATATGACTGCTCCTCTCCCACTCGCGTCACTAGATTCTGATAATCGCTGGTCTTCATGGGAACAGCAGCTCTGTCCGATGTTGATGCTCGTTTACTTGAGAAGCCTGTCTCGGCTTCCAGATCATTCAACGTATCGTTTCTGTTCACGATTTGGTTTACCTCCATTTCGAGCGCTATCTCGTCAATCAACACTGGAAGCAACAGAGGGTGGGGACAGGTAAGAAATTGGTAGTGCATATGATTTAGAAATCCGAGATCCTCATCGTCGTCGAAATCTGTGAATATATATCCTACAGTGATGTTTGTAGTAGGATTGTAGCGGAGGACCGTGGTCATATAGCAGCGAAGCCATGGCGGTCTATGGACGAATACTAAATAGTTTGTTAGTATGGCAATATCAAATGGCGCGAGGACATGATTTATACCAAAGCTATCGTCATCGTTATGAAACATCCCACAAGCCCCCTGTTTCTGGGTCGAAATATGGAGGCCAACTGGAGGAAGGCCAAATGCTTCATTCATGGCTATATAGTCTTCCTCTTTCATAGGGACATCTTCGGATGTGTTTGCATCAAACTGGAGGATCTTGTATCCACCACAAGGCTGCTCCTCATTTATCAGAGGGGTTTTCGAGTCTAACCAATTTCTCAAGCTCCACTCATTGAGCTCGACTTGTGAAACCACAGGATCCGCCGTCGGTGAAGCATATTGATAGCATTCGAAGCCCCGAATTTTGCGTTCGTTGGGTGTAAATACCGAAACGTCTTCAAGATTGGCTGTCCAGGTCCACAGGGATCCATGCGCTCGAAGGGCCGAATTTTGAACTTTGGGTGAGAGTTGATTCTTATGGCTGGTTCCTTTTGCCATTGCGGAATATTTGGATGCGTTCGGTAGAGATGAGTATTGATGAGGAATTGGCAGCCTCACTTGAAGTTCTCTGCGGTTGCAAAGCCATTTAAAAGGAGAGCAAATTGAGTCTGGTGTGATCTCTTGGGGGCGGAGACTGCAGGGGTGTCAGTCAGCCTGCAGCATCCCCTGTTGTGATCTCGTATCCCCTCACAATTTCAGAGGGACCACCTGCACGAGCCACGATATTTAGCGGAACTGCTCTGCAATAATGACAAGCTCTAGGGCTAACGAGCCTACATCTCTAGCGAATGTCCGCTAAAATCACAATGAATTGAGCACTGTAAGCGCATTTCAAAGTCAGTACATAGCCACAATGCTAGATTCCTGCCAGGGGAGCCCCCAAAGTATCGAGGGGATAGTGATGCCCATTCAAAGATTTCAGCTGGCCATCCCTCGCTGCCCCATTGGAAGAGGGAAAAACTCCATATTTTTAAATGAGAATGATTGACAGGGGAACCAAATACTTTTAAAATTCCCGATCTCGCCCTCTGCGACTAGGGGCTTTCTCCAGCTTCTAGGAACTTCAAAATGATATCCAACTCCGCGATTTGAGACTTATGAAGCTAAGCCCTACGCACGGGAGGTAGCGGACTGATTGTCTCAATTTCATTAAGTTCCATAGATATCACAGTGCTTCCAGCCCCACTTCTCCTACTGCCGCTCTCGCTCTCGCTTTCGCTCCCCGCTCTAAATTTAGCGTCAATTCCCCTCCTCGCCCCATCTCCTCCTTTCCTAGACAGCATACAACCTCAGAATTTCAAACTCCAGCATCCTCATCATCAGCACTCAATTACTTCCCCTCATTTCCTTCTTTCACTTTCTCAGCAAACAACATCCCGCCTCATTCACAACATCCCTCCACAACACTATTGTACTTGTTCCCTAATCATCTCCCAAACCAATATCTGAAAACCAGGGCATGTAACTAGCCTCTTAGCAGCGTTCCCAGAACTTCACTAGCTACCGCTGTCAACACGACCCTCATCTCCATCCCCAACCCCAAACCTATTTACAACCCACCCACAGACAAACAGACGACCCAACAGCATCTAAACTCAACTCTTCAGAGCCCCGCACCTACATCACTATTTCTATTCCACACATCACCAACTCCCTCCACCACCCCTCCCCACCACGGCACCGTCAACCCATCCCTCTACCCCATCACTCATTCTCCAACTCTCACTCCCCACTCTCGTCCCCAAAAAGAAGCGGGAGTACACACGCAGATCCACCTATCCTTCCACCCAACAACCCCATATCAAGAATCCCCCTCCCCGTCAACATCAACTCAGGACGAGTGACAAGCTCGAACGCCTACAAAAGGAAAGAAAGAAAAGAAGAGAAGATCGCATAGAAGGATAGGAAGTATGAAAGGAAGTATGAGCAGGATGATTTAGAAATTTGGAGGTAGATGATGGGTTGAGTTATAAGTGGGAAGGGAGTGTAACGAAATAGGAGGTTTGATATATCTAGACTTCGAGCTAACGCCTTGACCCCATGACGACTTGCCCGCGACGTAATCATACTCACACGCCTGGGTTTCAACATCCGATTTACAAAGGACAGGATGGACTTGCACTTGCAAGCCGTAATCAGAAACAGAAAGGACAAGGGGTGAGGATGTGAAAAAGATCAACTATATCACGCCTTCATTTTTCTAACTAGTGTCGAACCAACCAACCACGGAATACGAACCACCCAACCAATCAATTACCCAAACCCCCAGCTTTCATCACAATCAAATCCAAATCCATCCCTCACCATCAATCAAAGCTATGTAATCCCCTTCCTTTCCTCCCCAAACCCCCTATCTGAAAGTTTCTCTCTCATATATCCCTTTCTTTCTCTCGTCCTTTCCATGCACAAATGGTATCCATTCCACCGCCATTCAAAAGATGTGAAAAAGTATAAATCATAAGAAAATTCGTCTCTTCCTTTTTAAGTTCGCGCGCTCATTTAAATCGACTCGTGCACCGTCCCATAACCTCGCCTTGACACACCAGCTCGGCGTTGAATTCGGAACCGTCAAGCGTGAGGTAGATGTCGAAGTAGACGCGGTAGAAGGTTCCTTGGGGTGTGTCCATGCGCTCAAAGTCTTTTTCGAGGTTTTTGCGTGACAGGTCGGAGGTTAAGGTTACGACTTCTTTGACTCCTGTGGTTGCTATCAGTAAAGGTATGATTTATAGGGTAAAGAAGACTTACGGGGATCTTTTGTGTATTCTGGGCACACATCATCGTCGCATGCGTACAGGATATCCTCGTACATGAGCGTAGCACCGGGAGCAACTTGTCTGAAGAACGAAACCTTGACTGGCTCCCCGATCTTGACTCTTTGTCCCTTTTGCACGAAAATTTGTCTCGTGAACTTGCAGCGGTCCTTGCCATCCAATGAGGGAACACGGTAGGCTTCTGGGTGGTGGCCTTCTTTGAATGGTTGGAGGGTTGCCATGAGGTAATGTCTACGAGCTACACGGGATGTGACAACTCGCTCTGTAATACCGGCTGTGACGGCGCCCTTGACGATGGCGGCAACGGAGTCCATAGGTCTGACAACCTTGGCTTGGAATTGAGGGGGCACGTGCAACTTGATTTGTTGGAAGAGATATTCTGAAGCACCAAACCCACCAACAACCAACACGTTTTGTAATGTCCGGTTTTGTGCTTGAATGGCAATGATCTGGTTTCGGACCAATTCCAAGATACGGTTGACCACGGGCTCGAAACATTGGAGAATTTCCTCGTTTGTGAATGTCATGTATCCTTCTTCGATACCAGCTTCTGGGAACTCCGCCTCAATACCAACATCTACAGCCCACTTTTGGTTGTTGTTTCTGAAATCGGCCTTGATTCTGTTTTCGAAATCCATGATACACTTGGCATATACCCTTCCTGCGGTCTTGGATCCATCTGGGAGCTTCATCTTTCTGATCTTCGTTCTTAAGATGTTGGAGAAATTTCGGTTCAGGGCTGTTGATCCGCAAGAATCACCAGATCCAGCTGTACATTCGGACACAGTGAAGGGAGACTCTTCTTCGACTTCGTATGCAATCAAATCCACAGTTCCACCACCACAATCCACAATCAGCACAGCGTCGTGGACCTTCAGGTTCAATAGACCAGCCTTTGAACAGAACAGCGCTGCTGCTTCTGGTTCTGTAATCAAAGTCAATCTGTTGTCGTTCTCATCACGTAAAAATCCCGCTTGGATGGCAGCGGCACGAGTCGCGGCCTTTCCAGCATCATTCCAAATGGCGGGCACTGTAAGATAGTACCGAATGTTGCGTTCTTCTCTGTTGAACACCTCTCCCAATGTCTTCTGCAATTGATTTCGCATCGCTTGTCGGAGTTTGAAGAGGTAATCGGCCGCCACATCGATTTCTGACTTTCCGGGAGGAAGGGGAGGGAGGTTGATAGGATCGATGTATGTGTTACCAGAAAGCATGAGCTGCAACTTGAACCATTCGACCTTTTGCACACCGGGTTTTGGGTATCCAGTTGGTGCTAAAGCATCGGCGATATCAGGTCCCCAGCCCACCACCTTCTGGTATTGATCGTAGTATAACACTGTGGGAATCTATTGCTGTCAGCGTAAACTGGTGGGTTGATTGGAGGCAATTTGGCATACTTTTTGCTTCGTGTAAGATCCTGCACCCGGCCATTCTGTGATAATATCTTCCTTCGCCTCTGTGTTCGTGGCAAACGCAAAAGCGACACCAGAGAATGTGGTACCCTGTGAATTGTTAGCAGAGCCCTTATCGTGAAGGAATTCTTGACTTACGAAATCGATGCCAACAATCAGTTGCGCTTTACTTCGTCCAGCTCCCTCAACCTCGACGGCATTTCTGTTTGCGTATTGTGCGGCGGCCATGCTTCCTCCCGCGGGAGCACCTGGCGCTCCGTATTGAGGAGGTCCGTACTGCGGAGGACCGCCTTGTGGTGGTGGTGCACCCATTCCGCCTTGAGGATGTCCAGGAGGGTATCCAGAAGCAGCTGTGTTGATCGGAGGAGGTCCGCCGACCATTTGCGTGGGAGGGGTGCGAGGAAGGCCTGTTGTTAATGGGCTTTGAGTGCGACCGACAGCAGCTGGTGCAGGAGAGTACTGGTTTGTATAGCTCGGTGGTCGCCCACCAGCGCCTGGGTGATTCATAGGGAGACTTGTAGTTGACGAGGCTGCTGAGGGAGGTCCGCCAGGAGTGGGAGAAGCAGCACCGGGACCAGGAGCGGCGATGGGTACAGGTCTGCCAGGGAGCAGCTGGGGTGCTGAGGTGGGGTTTTGTGCGATAGTCGGTACGTTGGCGGACGATTTGCGTTTGGAACCGAATCCAAGTCCTTTGAAGCGGGAGTTCATAGAACTCATAAGGTGCAGGAGGATAAATAAGGAGTCGGTCGGCAGGCGGCAGATGGAATTAAATCAAAGCGTAAGACGACGAGGGAAAGGCAAGGGATGGACCGAAAGGCTGCTGGGCTGCTGCTGGGCTGGCGGGAATCCGACGACAAAAATGGATAACGGGGCCACCAGGACTCGTGGAGTCCCAAGCTGGTGCCGATGCTGGTGCTGGCACTGGCACTGGTTTGGCGGCGTAAAATAGGCGTAAGTAACGAGGGTAAGGATAAGGCCAGGTCAATATCGCCTGCTGTCAGCCAACGTCGGAGCTAGAAACGCTAGCACGACGACCGGGCTGAGTTCACGTTGATTCAGGACCAGGAGGAGGCTATTCTGGTGCCGGTGATATTGTGATTGTGATTGTGACTGTGAATTGTGATCCAGGAGCAATTATTCGAGGCCCAAGACTCCAAGGCTGGCACTCAACCTGCCCGCGACCGTGGGGAAGAGTCCTTGGGAAAGGAGCAGGATGGCAGCGCCGGTGACATGAAATCTGCAGGAACGGAGCGAACTGTGCTGCGCTGGGAAGGTGGAGAGTGGAGAGGAAGCCGAGAGAGAGGACTGTACGTTGGAAACTCGGATCAGCTGCGACTGCTAGGGCTTAGATGCTTAGATGCTTAGATGCGAATGAATGCTTAGATGCAGTTGCCAGGGTTCCAAGGGCCTTTGCGGTATGCGTCCTGTTGCGTCTGATATCTGGTCCAATATGTGCGTATGCGCCGAGCAAAGTCCTGCTTCTGGCCGCCACTCTCACTCTACCTATCTAGTCTTTTTGCGCGTCTCGTCTCGGCCGGCACAAAGAACTCAAGCAAAGCGAGATTGTATGTGGCCGCTCACTGGGCGAGAAGGCGAAGCTGAAAGCCCGACTCGGGATCCTCCTCTTCGCTTTGTTCCAGAGCTGCTCTGGAACTGGGAGACTCTGACGGAAACGACGCCACCCGAACACAACAATAAATCACTTCACGATGACGATGTTGGAATCTGAATATGATGTATGTAGGGCTACGTCAATTACGAGAGGAGTATCAGGAGCGTAGTATTTAACGAGAGGAACCCCTCGTTGGCAATTGGGATGGATGTCTGGATCCAAGGACTTCTTGCTTCCTCCTCGATATCGAGCTTGATGTGTTGTGTGGCTATGGATCAATCAAAACAGCGGCTCAGCCTCACTCGCAGATCTCCCTCTCCCCCTCCATGACTAAGGATCCCAGCCTGACCCCGCTGCTGCGAAGGAATCTCAGATGCCTTGCGCTCAGGAGCGCGAATGTGGATCCAGACATATCTCCGGTCAAGAACTGAAGTGTTTTGAAGTCGTTGATGTTGATGGAATTTTCAAAATCAGGACTCTGCTGCAGAGTCCTGAAAAGTCCTGACACACAATCGACGAGGTGTGTGTTGGGCTTCAGCCCCCAAATGGTGCTTTTGCCTTGCGATATGCAGCTGTTGATTGGCTCCGGATACCATTCTGCATCTGGGCCGCACTGGGCCGCATCTCCGCTCGTATCAAGGCTGGAAGTGCTTATATCACGTTACTGAGCTGCGGTGAGGATTCTACAGTTCTGGGTTCAGTGCATGCATTCCACATGGCTTAAGGTTCTTCTGTAGCCTTCTATAAGGAGATTTAATATAAGTCTGCATTTTACCCTGCTCATCGAAAAGCTCTTTTTGTCGATCTGAAAATGAAAAGGAGAGTTATCACGTGCTTTAAGTCTCTTCCAGATCTCATGTCATAGTGTAGCTAGTGGGGTCGCTGTGAAACTGAGATTGAGACAAGCAATCTTTACGTACAGAGGTTTCTAGGAATTTTTGAGTTGCTACCGAGGCGTTAAGTTTGAAGGTCTTGAATGAGGCTCAGATTGAATATGAAGCATGTAAGATCCTTCCAACCACTCATCATGCTGCTACCGTATGCACATGATATGTAACTTACAGGAAATCTTCTTTAATGCCTCACAGCTTTCCACATGTACAGCCTACGGCTTGGCAGGTTGTATAGAATTCTGAAGGAATGAGTGAGAAGATACGAGTAGGATGCTTCGGAATAGGAAGGGAACGTTACCGGTGTTAGCGGTGAGAAGAGGTTATAGATCCCAATGTGACTTTGGAAGAAATGGATCCATTGTTGAAGGAATTGCGCCGTTGGGATTTCTTCCTTTGTTTGAGAGATCTTGTTAGACCAACCTTCGGAAGAACCCTTTGAAAGTGGCTGGTGCTACCCATCTTGTCTTCTATTGTAAAATAGCAATGAAGCTTCATCCAAAAGTCGTAAAACCGAAAACTGAGATATTACCTTAGATACTGTAAGGAGAGTAACTTGTGCTTTACCAGAAACACAGAAGGAGAAGGACCAGAATTCGGAAGCGAAGGAGTCCTATATGGAAAAAGTCCAAACACAAGAATTCTCCTTCGATCAATAGAATTACTAGGACAATACCATCTCACAGCTCGTCTTGTGCTTCTCCCGATGTTAAGATTTTGTCCACGCCAAGAGGTACTCATTCAATTGCAGGTCCTTCTCGATGCTAGATGGTTTTTGCTTGGACGGACAAACTACCGATCGTGTATCCCATCATCGTTTAGTCTTCGGGGCCTCAAATTAATCGGAAGTATTGTGGTTGTGCACCGAAAATGCCAGATCTCAGATTCATCGTCGGGGGAAACTTTTCCCCACAGAGGCTGGAACACAGATCGGACACTAGCCAGCCTCTCGAGCAGCGTCAACCTTAAAAGCAGTAACATCCCGCCGGCCCCAAGCTCTAAGTCTTCAAAGCATACCGTCGTTATCCTACCCCTCCATTGTCGATCATCTAGAAGTACAGTATCTTGCATCTTGTTGAGGGCTGTGGCTGCAATATACCTCCGGTGAAATTCAACATTGACGTCGACATCGCTTGCCTCGAATTGGCCGACCCCATCCTGTTTCTGCAGAAGCGACCCCATTGCGGATCTTTACGGACGAGCGAAGAGTCATTTGGCCGAGGATTCTGCAGACAGCGCCGAGTTTGCTCAGCTTTTGCATGCACAATCGCAGAAATCGCAGAAATCGCAGAAATCGAGTCTAAGACGTGCCTGAACCAGCGGCGCCAACCCAGAACCTGCCAACTTGGTCCGGCCAGAATCGCGCTTCGAATCTGCCCTAATATCAACGGTTCCGGGATCCTGCCCTCGCATATACAATCGGCCCAGCAAAGGTCAACGGCCCATTGATTGAATGATCCATGACCTGATGCTCTAGTTTTCTGCTGGTCGAATGATATATCACTAGACGACGAAACGGCCCTTCCTGACGAATGAATCCAGGGGATTTCGGGACCCCTCCCAATCTTTCCCGCCTCAGTCTGCTGCCCCGCCTTGCCCGCCAACTGTGGCTTCTGTCCTCCACATCACCAAGACGTCGTCGTTCACTAGAAGAAGGGCCCATCCGCCCAAAAACTCTTCTTCCCACTCTCCCTCCCGGTCCGCTTCAACACCGACGTCAATCGACGAAGCCAACCTTTACAAAGCCCACACGGTGTCGACCCAGAACCCCGTCAGCCTTGTCCACCTCTTCTCCTTCGCATTCCTTGCGATAGTCCTCGTGAGTGTCTTTTTCTTGAAGTGGGGGATAGAGAAAATCTAATCACAATTTTAGGTTGTTCAATTCTTCTTCGCAGATACCCCTTCTGTTCATAGGACCCAGAAACCGTATTCCCCTACGTCATTTTCCCCGCCGGCGCACATTGTCGACGGTGGAACTTGCGAATCTCCTCCTCCCTTTCCCACCGAACCTCCAATATCGAGACCACACAAGATGGCGTTAGCAACGGAAGCCAAGCGCATCGCCGCAGATTTTGAGCTGCCAGACAGCGATGTGAAGAAGATTGGGGCGGAATTTATTGAGCAGATGAGTGCGCACGACCAACATAATTTGCTACAAACATGATCTTGACTGTGGTATAGAGGAGGGATTGGCAAAGAATGCAACGGATATAAGCCAGATTCCTACATTCGTCACTGCGGTCCCAAATGGAACGGAAAAGGTATGGAAATTCAAAAAAACACATCGGGCAAGGCTGACAGATTAGGGCCTTTACCTCGCAGTGGATCTTGGAGGAACAAATTTTCGAGTATGCTCGATCAATCTACACGGAGATACCACCTTCGATATCGTACAGTCGAAAGTACCCATCCCAAAGGAGCTTATGGTGGCCAAAACATCCAAGGAACTATTTTCCTTCCTTGCAAAGCAAATCGAGGCGTTTTTGAGGGAACACCACGAGGAACACTTCGAAGCACACATTAGACGGCGCCAAACAGTCAGTACACCCGAGGGGTACAGAGACGAACATATCTTCCGATTGGGCTTTACCTTCAGTTTCCCGGTCCACCAGATTGGAATCAACCGAGGGACTCTTATGAGATGGACAAAGGGCTTTGATATCGCAGATGCAGTTGGACAAGATGTGTGTAAATTACTACAGGACGAAATCGATATCCTTCGACTACCAGTCAGGGTGGCAGCTCTTGTCAACGACACCGTTGGAACGCTCATGGCAAGATCATATACATCCCCCGGAAAGACAAGCACACTTCTTGGAGCCATTTTCGGCACCGGCACCAACGGAGCCTACGTCGAGAAGCTTGACAAGATCACGAAGCCGATTACGGGCGACTACGATAAGAGTACTGGCGATATGATTGTGAACACGGAGTGGGGTTCCTTTGACAACAGCATGAAAGTACTGCCAAGTACGATTTACGACCAAATTCTAGATAGAGAGAGCCCGAACCCCGGCTTCCAAATGTTCGAGAAGCGAGTCTCGGGCATGTTCCTTGGAGAAATCCTTCGTATCGTCCTGGTCGAAACTTTAAAGAACTCGGCCATTCCTCTCTTTAAAGACTTTACCGTCGCTTCAGACGCGGCATTGCACGTTCAGTGGGGCGTTGACAGCAGTATCCTTTCTGAGGCAGAAGCAGACAACAGCGCCGACTTGACCAAGCTTCGAGAACACATGAAGACATCTCTTGGTGTTTCTGCTCCTAGCGTTGAAGACGCCCAAGCAGTTAAGGAAATTGCGCATGCAATTGCCTTACGAGCCGCTCGCATGTCCGGCATTGCGATTGGCGCTATCGTGCTCGAGACTGGCCGTTTGAATGCCGGTGCTTCTTCACCACCAGGTCCTAAATCAGCTGCTGCTATCATTGAAGATGTCAAGTCTCTCAATCTGGCAGAGGCCGCCTCTGCTACGGTCAACAAATTGGCTGATACGGCAGGCATGGCTGTTAATGAGGACGAGATTGTTGATATTGGTGTTGATGGCAGCTTGGTTGAATTCTATCCCAAATTTGAGGATTATATGCGCGAGGCATTGCGCGCTCTCGACGGCATCGGAGCCGCAGGTGAGAGAAGAATTCGCATCGGTATCGCGAAGGATGGAAGTGGTGTTGGTGCGGCACTGATCGCTCTCGTGGCGGCGAAGATGGAGAAACCTTTGGACTATTTAAATACGCTCAAAGGCAAGCTGGATGACGTGAAGGCCACTGAGTAGTGGAGTGAATTTTTGGATATGATGGTATGTCTCCCCCATTTAGACGGGACGATCCGGTCAGGCTTTGGTTTATATATTTTTTGGTCTATGCATGGCGAGGTAGCAATTCTTGGAATACATTGATTGATCATCTACCATATTTATCTACCATTTTCCCTGACTTCCATTTTCACCCAACGCTAGACCAAGTCCAGTGAACCATACTTAGGCCAGCATTTACAATATCTAAGTTCAAATAACCCTCGAAGAAATACACCTCACAACCCATAAGAACCCTCATTTCGTCCACTTCACGAACAAAAAAATTGTTGCACATCGCATCGCGTCTACCTTCCACCCACACACCCTCACGTTGATCTTTCACGATATTACGTTGTAATGCACTAACTGAAGTTTCATGGAAATTTTTGGCGGGTGTGAGCTGGGGTGCGGTCGGGTGGAATGGGGAGGTATGTGGAAGCGAGGGGGGGTCGGGTCGAGATGCTGTTGTTGGTGTAGCGAGGGGGTGAGGGGAGGTGAGGGGTATATGGGGTTTGTTGATACTTTGGAAACATATTGGTATGTTTGATTTGGTATGGGGATTTTTCTTGATAGAGTCAGCTGCGCTCGGGAAGAATTGCTACTTTTGCATACTTCTCTCAATGGGTTATAATAAGGGCGTCGTGCTTTTGGGGGTTGGGTGGTGGATGCTGGTTGTGGGGTGTTGCTGTTGAGGTACCGGAGCGCTGTATTGCTGCGTCGATTATAAATAGAAGTTCTAGGCATACATATTGCTATCCGGATAAGGTCACCGAGTTTGAAGTTGTGTAGTTGCAATTTTGGGGTTAGTTGTACATTCTTTTGATCTGCGAGTTGAGGCTTGAGGGGAAGGGAAAGGGGGAAGTTCTTGATGTGTACGATTGCGAATGATTTTTCAAACAAAAGTCATTCGTGCCTAGAGATTTTTGCATTTCTTTCTTAGGAAGCACCTGGGCTTGGATTATTTTTAGGGGGATCGGCTTCTGGGGCTGGCGAACCCCGGGATGAGTACTGACAGACGCCCTGTTGTGGATGGTTGGAACATGATGCGATCAATTCCAAACCAAAGAAAACAAAAACTGAGGATCTTCAATCGTAAGAGAATATATATCAGTTCCACTTTACAGATGTGGCGATGGCAAACGCAGTCTCGATATGAAGCGGGGTAAGCGGGGTAATTATCTTAGAAAGTTAATAACTGAGAATCGTTCTATTGTTATTAAGGTAAATTATAGATTAAACAAATCATTGTTAACAAAATATCAAAAACGTACGTATAATATATATACCACCAAAGCGAAATCGCATTCGCAGCCACTATCATAACCCCCTCCTCCCTCCTCTTCCCATAGCTCGCTTAACCCCTATTTGTCAAGTCGCCTGCTTAAAATTCAACAGGATATGCTCCCTCCATGGCTCTCCTCCCGTTCCCCATTCCGATATCTAATATAATCATTATGCCAACTTACCATATATTTCATTTTGGACAGCTCTCACTAGTACGGGAAAAGTTATCGTCCCCATCTTCCATCGTTATGCAGATTCCTTGCAACTAAGGACTACGATGCTAGTTTGTGATGATAAACCAAGTCTTCGTGATGAGTTACCTTCTAAAGACCTGGTTCTGGAAGTAAGGTTGTGATCCAAAGCTCAAATTTGGAGGAGGTGACACAAGAGGTTGAATTAGGTTATGAACTTAGCTGCACTTTAGGAGCACCTTTGTTGGCTTTTCTTTTCCTTAAGTCTGTTCAACAGAAGCGAAAATGTACCTGGCCATCTAGAAAATTTTAATTGCGCCCGGCATATTGAACCAATAATTAGTTGTCGGCGAGAAAGTGAGGCTGACTAGGGCATACTCTGCAGCTGCGCCACGTTTGAAGGCTTTGCGCATGCAGCGAGGCTGGGTAAATACCGTCAGCAAAAAGAGTCGAAAACATTCTTCACTATCTAAGTCCTTTCTACTTGAGTCCAACTAAGCATCGATTCTCCCCCAAGCCGCTGGATAGGGCCCATTGATTCTCCCAGTATGAATGACCATGACCTAAAATTTTCGATCGAGAACGACTACGATTATACTTACTTTCTAGGATGTCCCCAACTACAACCCATTAAACCGAAACTTTACTCTGTCGAGCCATCCGATAAAGATAAAGGGGTCCAGAATGATCAATACGAGATCGTTAATGACAATCCTGAGGAAGATCTTTGGGGCCTTGGAGAAATCCCCGGGGAGCTCGAAGAAGATGAATATGAATATGATCATAGGCCGGATGCTCGGGATTTAAACTCGGATACTTCGACTAAGCCAGCTATGACTGCTTCATCGAGTTCCAATGAATGGCATTTCATGGCGAAACATGTCTCTTCGGTTGGAGCCAGAGCTACGAATTTATCAACAGAAGCTTTATCCCCTCAATCCAATGACTTTACACCAACTTCAAGTGCTGTCAAGCGCGAACCGCTAGAAACGAATGGAAGTATCTCATTCGCAGCTCCTCTAGCAGGAGAACTTCCACCCGTCCGCCGGGGCTCTCCGCATTCAGCTCTCTCGAATGGAGATGCAGGCCCAATTGTTTTACCATCAATACAGGAGCAGCTTGGGGACATCAGTCACATCCCAGAGCCTGTCCCTGGGAACTCTCCTTTCGGGCAATCCCCGCCACGCAGACCCCCACCACAATTTGCTGCTGTGCCCGGCCACGGTTCACCACTAAAATCGCCAAACAAGTTTCGGAAAGAACTACCATCACCTGGTCGTGGCGCTTTTTATAACTTCGGTAGTCCTGGCCCAGGGGACTATAGCAGTAGCAACACTGAGACTCCAAGTACAGACCAATCAGGTGCGACACCACCATCTATCGATAGAATGAGCATTGATGGTATTGGTGGTTTCCAATGCACTCATCCCGGTTGCACCGCACAGCCATTCCAAACACAATATCTTTTGAACGCGCATGCGAACGTTCATTCTTCAAACCGACCGCACTATTGTAGCGTCAAAGGATGTCCACGGAGTGAAGGGGGAAAAGGTTTCAAAAGGAAAAATCAGACGATTAGGCATGGTCTTGTGCATGACGATCCAGAATATCTGTGTCCTTTCTGTCCTGATAGAGAACACAAACATCGGGGCAATACTCTGGCGTGGTTGGAAAGGTGACTTCTTCGCAAGCCTTAAATTTGAGCTATCTAACATATCCATCTAGACACGTCAGAGTTCACCACGTTGATAAAAGTAAAGATGACCCTTTAGTTGCCAAAGTGTTATCGTGGAAACCCGACCGTCGGTCGAGAGTACATAGACATACTGGTAGAGTTTCAAAGCAAGAGAAGGAGCACGATTTGGACACGTCAGTTGTTTCTGCCGCAAAATCTCCTCAAATGTTAGGGAATGGAGACATAAAAATCTCGAGCTCGGACTTTCTGCCTGTCCCTGTTTCGACTGAAGCCACTGGCATGTACAAGTACAACATAAGCGACACAGAAGGATATGGGGACGAACCCCTTGGCGTCGAACCTGAATTAAGTAAAGCATTCCTAACCTCGAAATTGGATCGAGTCTATCTACCGCTATCCCAAATAGTAGATAGCGATCATCACGAAACCGAAGATAACACCTTCCATGGATCTCTCGAGAAATGCAATACAGAGATGCCTTGTCCCTCAACAATTGCCACAGACTCTGGATATGCGTCCATGGGCGGGATACCAGACCCAAACAAGAATGACGATCAGGACGACAATCGGACTGTGTGTACGGACAACCAAGAACTCGATGTACCCGAAAACGTCAAGGAGAAGCTTGCTACGGCTTTTTCGTGTGAGCTAATCCGAAATCTCCAAACAACGATACTGGAAGAAAGAGCCAATAAAACGAATATGAGGAAGTCAATTGGCGAAATTCTGAGGGAATTTTCTATAAGATGCAGACGAGGTGCATGTGCTGGACAGCAAAGAGATGCCACCACATTTGTTCGCCATTATAGACGGTCAGTATTCCTGCTTCGGCCCTTTCGTCTCTAGTTTTTTTTTTAGAAATTATGGGTTTCCAAAGGCCATGTACTTTGCTGACTAGATCTTATAAGTCGGATTGCGAATTTGATTGAGAATTCCATGAAATCGAGCTCAGAGCAGCGGGAGCAAAGCTGCGAGGAAAAAGAAGAGGAGTCAGAGGAACAAGGGGAGAATTACGAGAGAAGGGGGGGAAATATGACACCCCAAGAAGGCCTAAGTTTGGCGGAGAAGATGCACCTTCTTTGGGTTGCTCCTAGACTGGAAGTAAACAGCTTACACATCGAAAACTCCGCTCCTGACTTCAATGCGGAAAAATTGGAGGACGAAAATGAGGATGAATCTGAAGAGGGCAACGATGACTACGCGATATCTCATTATCCAGATGCCTGGAAGTTTCTTACCAACGGCGAGGACTACCAGTGGCTGTTGGGGCGAGTCAAATCCGAGATGCTGCTCACTGAGCGTGAAGGGACCGCGGCAGAGTACATTCGATGTGAAATACTCAAAAAACTAGCTTCATCTAAAGTTGGTCCTGGATACAGCCATGGGATTTCCAAAGCGAGGTTTGAAATTCGCTGGAATTTATTGACCTTCCTCAAAGAGCACTATCCGGACGAAGAACACCTTGAGCTTGCTTCTATAATTACGATAGTAGGAGATGGAATTGATGCACAGGCATTGACATGTGGCCAGTATATGCAGCTAGTTTGGCCTACATCAGGTGTCGAGACATTAAGTGTTTTACAAAAAGCCGTTGAAGGAGGATCCGGCACTTGCCTAAAGCGTATATTGACCCGTTCCTCTTGAATCAAGGTCCATGCTGATCAATTGGATATAGATGTCACTAAAGACAAGACTCGAATCAATCTTGAGCTGTACGAATCGTCGATTGGAGCAGTGGTGTTCGGAACTGAACCAGCTATTGCGGAAATTGGCCAACAGCTCGCATGGCTTGGTGCCGCTTTACGTCCAGCTCCCTCCGGCGATAAAATGGCCTATTCCACGCCGAAGGTAACTTCCACCTCTGGATCAGTAGTAACGTTCAAATTATCCTTCCGTACCAACGATATTGAGTCAATTCCCAGAGGAGCAGAGCCAAATGGGTCATGTTGGCGTCCCCTGTTTCACAATCCAGTCATTGTTCAAGGATATCCTATTCGGGCAAGACTTGGAGAAGAGAGGGGCCTGGAAATTCCCTTGAATATGATGGCGGGACTAGGTCAGGCATCTCGAGTTGTGGAATTCGACGGTGGTCTTGTGATGAAGGGCCATTCGACCTTGTTTTGCCCCACTCGGAGGGTTCAGAACTCGCTTTTATGGCACTACGTCTTCAACGAACCTGGTGAACGTATATCTTATTTGTCTGCTGACACATTTGCCGGTGGTCGCCTTTCGATGGATGAATGTGGTACAGCTTGTCTAGAACGCTCGAGGCATTTTCTCGGTTGGTCTTCTTCGGTAGAAGTTCTTGCGGGTGCGTATAACAACGGTGTAATCCTTATCATCTGCTTAATCGTTAATCTTAAATCAGGAACGAAAGATGTCAAGTACGAAGAGATTGGATGGGCGGGGTCCAGATTAGCTCCACCAGGAATAGGCCTCGAAAAATTCTCCATCGTAGCTGGGCAATTTGTCACTGGAGGGGCTTCATTCGTAAGGGGCACCCAAGATACTTCAATCTACATCAGCAGAACAATAGGGCCATATCAACAGACCCTCCACTTCGCTGGTAACATGCATGTCGTCTTGTACGATGTGGGTGATCGTCGGGGGTGGTTGGTAGACGGTGCAACCGCTCTTCTTCACATAACACGTACTCAACTGTCGTCAAGCCCTTATTCAGAAAGCGACATCTTCAATATAGAAGATTTTCATTATGCTGATCCTGTTGCCGGATTACACGCCGCTAGAAGAGCGTTATTGGATCCCAGGAACAGAAAGATGAAGATATTCGATGACTGGACCTACCAAGAATTGGTGGAGCAGAACTACCACATCTTGGAAAGAATTCATGACACGCAGACGAAAATTTTGTCTTCGCCGGTATTTGGGCTGCGTTTTACGGACCGAGAGAAGCTCGTTGGGTACGGATTTATGGACATTGTTACGGGTCAAAATGACCTTCGTCCTCGAGTAGCTACCTTGAAAGCAAGCGGGCGAGGCTGGGTTGACTTTACGAGAAAGATCACGGCCATCACGCTACTGGCTAAGGGACTCGGTGACCTCATAAGACCATCGAGGACCTCGAATAGACTTTGCAAGCAATGGAGCCAAGTTCCGAAGGGGAAGGATTATCTGGTGGCAGGAACGGCAATGTTGAAAAAGGTCGCTTTAAAACACGGCGACTGCGATTCTGATCCGCTTGATCTTGCTGACGGCATCTATTGGCATAAACCGGACAAGCTCTATGAGCCGTGCCATTGTAAACACAATGGCGGTAGACAGACTTGTGACCGAATCCAAGTCCTCTTCCCTCCTTCTTTAGGGAGAAAGACACATCCTGACCCTTTCAATTGTATCGATGGAGCCGTCATATTCGGTAGAAGTAAGAAATTCTCGCTGAGATGGCCGAGCCGAGGAAGTCCTGATGAAGTCGAACCTTCTGAGAGCGATTCAGATAGCGATAGTCATTTCCAGGACAGTGGTATTGGAGAAAGCCATCCCTCAACCTCAGATCTTGAAAGCTCCGGGAATATGGAGTCTTCCCCTTCGAATGGTTCTCAATCAAATTCAGTATCGCACGAGGAGAGCACGATGTCAGGAGGCCTGGGAGAGGATGATCAAGCATGGCCTTTGTCCCAAATGCCGGATCAAGACTACGTGATTCCCGCTCGCCCTCGCGAAACTGACCAGATATCAAATGAAGTCCTTCCTGGGATTGATTCCTCGAACGCTGAAATTCGTCAAAAAGATCTGGCTGAAGCCAGAAGAGGAAAACGGGCCTGGGACAAGATGAAGGAGATAGCACCGCAAATCTTCCCAAGAAAAAGACAGAAGGCAAACTATTCCGGCTTTGAACTTGAAGTAACTGACAATCCAGCCCCAAATGAAGGCAGCACAACCTGAGAACTTGTTGCCAGGCAAAAAGAAAAAAAAGAAAAAAAAGGCAAATATTACTAAGACTACAGAGCCCAGGAGTGGTAGGTTGTGTTGTATAGAAATGCAGGAGGTGGGTGGGAGCCCTTGAGCTAGCCTATTTAGGCGGTAGCCTGTATCTGATACTTGGATTCCAATTTTTCGACACAATAAAAAGTGATCTCCGCACATATATAATTCGCGATGCTTGATCGTGACTGCCAAAAAAGAATATCTAAGATATTGGCTAGGATCAACCCATACTGAGCTTATGCAACGTAAATGAAAAAATATATATCTATGAGGCTCTGCAATAACTAGAAATTAAGCATACACCACATGATTTTGAGTAGTAGGAGCGATCCACAATAAATGCCAACATTTTAGATCTTCAGTAGTGGAGAATCTAGTGGAGAGATAAGATTCAAAACCGGGTTGAAATTGCGGTCCCTGCAAGTATCCAGGCGCATCATTGGCCCAGCCACGCGAATCCAAGATTTGCCAGATTCATCTGCAAAATGACATCGACGCGGCACGAAATTGTTGCTTCTTGAAAACAAGATTTGAATCCTTGCACCGCGTGCACCCCCCGGACGTACAAGTGTACACAGATAGCTCTAGTCTTGAGCATGTTCTAAGTGACATCTTTCCCAATTTTTATTTGAGCAGAAAGTTTTGCAGTTTCAAAAACCGTTGCGGTGAGCAAGCTTCATTGTTGTTCCCTCGAATCAACTTGGTGCTCTTCAAGGGTCTCCCCTTGTTATTTTTGACAGCTTTTTACTTTATGGAGATTAGGGAAACCTGTTCTACAAGATGAGCCATCCGGGTTCATCACGACCCCCATCGCAGCCTCCACCCAGGACTTCGATATCAGCTGCGGAGAACCCAGTCGAAGCTGTTGTAGCAGCTGGGCGAAAGGTCAAGTCGATCTTCGTCTCAAGAAATCAACCCAGCGTTCGAATTCTGCGCGGAAATTCATCTACCGGGCAGCCTCGTCGCAGAGCTGTATCTCAAAACATCGAGGAAAAGCCTCTGCCTCCCCTGCCACCACTAGAAAATGAGCAAGGACCCGAAAGCCATGTTCAATCGAATCCAAATGAGGGCTCAAATCGCAGTACTAGTCGCCTGAATGGTGTATTTCAATCAATCTTCGGTCGCAGGGAAAAGCAGCATACCGATGAATATGCATTTGAGAAAGATTGCTATGATTCAGATACCGTGGACTTACTAGACGTCGTAGGCACGTATTTTCCCCATTCTTTCAGCACCTTATCTAATATTTCGCAGACCCAGAAGTAGCTACACTCTCCACTCTAACCAACGTACAAAACTCCCTCTTCGTCCCCTCAGTAGGGCGACTTTTCAATCGCCGGGCAACATACAGGATATCAGAAAGCGATGGGGAGGCAGGCACGATCGATAAGCTGAAAGCTTCGTTGAAACGGATTGCAAGTCAAGGGGAAGAGGAAGCGGGCGAGCCAAGGATACAAAGGGTCAAAAGGAAACCCGTACCGCCGTTGAGTAATGCGAAATATGCCATCTTGCCAGAGGGTGAAATGCTCGAGGGGTGGAACCGTGCGGAGAAGGAGGAGCTGGATGATCTTGTCCGACATATGCTTCATTCTCGACGAGCGAAATTCAAGCGTGCGATGAAGGGGTTTGGGCAATATGTCCGCAGGCGTATGTACCCTTCTTAGCCCGATGAACTTTCACAGCTAACCAATTTCAACAGCTCTTGGACTGTTCATAACAGTCTACGCAACACTGATAACTCTATTTGGCGCAGCCTGGGTCCTCTTCCTCATTGGTTGGATCTCACTCGGCTCAAAACAATCCTACATAATAAACATAGTCGACAACGTCCTCGTCGCCCTCTTCGCCATCATCGGCGACGGCCTCGCCCCTTTCCGCGCAGTAGACACCTACCACATGGCCTACATAGCACACTACCACCGCAAAACTTGGAAACGCCGCGAAAAACTCGGCTTGCCCGAACTAGTAGACCACAATGACCTCCCGGACCAGCGAAAAGAAGAGGTCGAACCCGCACAAGTCGATCTAGAAAGTCTCGTAGCTCGCCGTATGCCCCGCGGTCTCGCTCGCGTCGTGACTCCCAGAATCCCAAAACGACTTGCGCAGCGAATCATCACGAGAAACGGAACAAATGATGAGCCGATTTACGAATACACAGTCCTAAATGACGAAGAGCTAGCGAAACTCGAATACCACGAACGCAAATTCTCCAAGTCACACACCTTCTACAAACCCCACGAAACAGAAACACATTTCGCATTCCCGCTCAAACTCCTCGTCGCAGTCGTCGTACTCCTAGACTGCCATTCCGCGCTGCAAATCAGTCTCGGGGCCTGCACCTGGGGTATCGACTACAAAACGCGTCCCTTCGCCCTCACAACCGTAATTCTCTGCTGCAGCATCACCTGCAACATCATGGGCGGGGTCCTCATTTCCATCGGCGACAAGCGAACGCGCAAAAAGGACGTAATTGAGCGCATGATGCGGCAAGAACTCACAGGCGACGCTATAGAGTCGATGCGCAAACGATGGTTGAAGGAGGCGGAGGACAGGGGAGAGATCGATCCGAGTGTGAGGAAGAGGGCGGAGCAGGAGAGGGAGGATAGGGAGAATGAGGAGATTAAGAGGAGTTGGAAGGTCGTGCCGGCGCTGCCGAAACATTTGTTGGGGAAGGGGGAGGATCATAGACAGCCGTCGTTGCCGCAGAAGGCGAGGCAGTCGAATTCTAGTATCCCTTCTACGGCTTCTGGCTCGGGGGCGAATAAATCTAAGGCTGGGAGGAGCGGGGACTTGCAGTCTCTGCAGGAAGGTCCCACGCATCCGGAGCCGGCGTTGAGAAGGGGCGATGAGGGACCGAAAGAGGGGGCGGGACAGAAGTTCATGAGGCTTGTTAGGAGAGCAGACCTCGATAGAAGCTGAGTTCTAGGGGTATTCTAAAATAATACATTACAATCCGACATGACGCCCGAGAGAAGCGTACCCTAAACATATCTCCCCCTCTGCTTCAACTCCCCAATATTCTCCGCAAAACCGAACCCCAAGTGCGTCTCCCCAGCTCCCCATTCCCCAGCACCCTCATGCAACTCCCCAAACCTCAGTTTGGTTTTCAGAACTCTCTGGTCTAATGGCAAAGCACATAACGAGTGGCCTCTCGACAACTCATCTAGTCTAGAATTGCGAGTCGTAGTAATTAGCGCGGAGAAGGAGGTGCTATACGCCACGCCGTTGGTATGAAGGGCGAAGGCCGGCTTCGGCTCTCCGCCCGATTCGCACGCGGCATTTGGCTGGTGCGAGTGTGTGTATAAATGTATAAGTAAACAGTATTGGGAATAGCTTCAAACTGGCCTAATACGGGTGTGGCTGTAAATGTGGCTGAAACTCCAAGTTTAAGGGAGGGTGTTTACGCCAAGAACAGAACCAAGTTTTTAGCATATTTAACGTCTTAATCCCTACTTCAGGTGGTTCGCTTTCTCTTGTCTTCTCCTCAAAAAGACCATTATCCAACAAAGTTGTATTAATGGCATCCAAGAATTTACGACATAGTCCGAAGCACGAATTTTAACGAGTTATTTATTACCCCGAATAATTGCTTGTGGCCGGCAGTCAATACCGTGTGGCGTTAGAGGCGTCCATTCAATCTCCACTATTTCTCTTCCCTGGGGTTTTCCAAGTCAGCACTCGAGGACTGGTTAGGTTTGGTGGAAGGAACAATATAGTACGGGAGCGTAGATTCCGAGCAGTCTTTTGTGGCAATTACATACTGCGAGTTAGTCTCTGTGTCACGATGCCCTGGCCACTAACGTTCGATACTATCTCCAACCCTTTCCATATCGGCGTGCTTCGCCCAAAGCATTTGCATATGCGAATCACGATCTCGCTGCCTGCCAGACGGTAAATAATGCCTATTCGAACCAGCCAGTAAGTGTGAGCTAGCGGGGTAGAGACATTCTACGAACAATCGTCGCGTGCAGCTCGCCAATATTACCGAATCGAGCGTTTGGGCTCGATGAACCGATAAGGCGGGATGCCGGGGAAGCTAGTGCTTCTTTCCCTAGAAACTGGTATCAGGTGTAAGGGCTCGGCTGGCGATCGTTATTGTATAAGCACTAATAGGCGCTAGATAGCAGCTAAATGACTATTGGATCCCCCCCCAAAAAAGAAGCACTAATAGAGTATGTGGCTTATACAGAGGTCGCACAGGGAAAGCCACATCCTCCTTCAGAAGGAGCTGTAGGGATTATCTATAACTGTCTCTAGTCTGGCCGTGTTATTACCTGTCACGGACTACCTTATCACCACCAAATTCGAAGTGTATGGCTACTAGTAAGAGCGTCAATAATCCCGCGTCCTATTGGTAGCCTCTCCTTCGTTAGAGTGGAACAAAATAATATAGTTGTCAAGCATTATATACAGCTTTCGCCTTACTTAACTCGACCTTCCGGACGGGATATTGATTATTCCACGTCTCGTGTACTCCCTTGCACACGGCACATTTCCTAATGGCGGACTTGTCGACCTTGGTGGGGCAATCTATCGAGCTGTGTGGTGCAGGCGTTGTTTAAAGGATGCTTGACAAATGCGGGCTGAGAGGAATTAACGAACATAGTGACAGAAGTCCGTGCGTTCAGGGCATTTCATTCGCTAAAAAAAATATTTCCAAAACCAAGACTCTTTTAGTATTATTTCAAAAAATCAAAAGACTCACTTGAAATAGTTTTCTATAATTCTATATATAAATTCATGAATACCGAAAATATAATACTTATTTGAAAAATTTATTGTTTTAATAAAATTTGAGGAATTGAGCGAGATGCCCTGAACGCACGGACTTCTGTCACCATGTTCGTAAGTTTTGTAATCGGACACTTCCCCTGAAGGCTCATAGTCAGAGGTATTGCCACTAAGGCGCCTTCTAATCGTATTCCACAAACGCGATGTGCTCCAGTACTCCAGCACTGGATCGCTATTCCCCCGCAAACTGTAAATACTCAAGCCTACGATTTTTCACAGAAATTCTCTTGTTTGTTCTCATCCTCCCGCCATATGCGCCTTCAATTAAAACATCAGAAATAAGAAACTTTTCTGATTGGTCACATCTGAAAGTAGAAAGCCTTATTAGCGATCCTACTATCCCCCCCCTGAATAAAGCTGGAACAGGGATTCAGGCCCACAAAACCCTAGAACTCATCAATCGACTGGTCAAAACCCCCCGTTGGTGGTCTGTGTATCCCCAGCAGTGTGGGTATACTTCGTCGCCGGCGTAATAATTGGTGCCAAGTGTTCTAGCATCTTCTATGTTAGCAGGGAACTTCAGCCAATCGAACGCCTGTATTTTGCTAATGGATGCCTACTTGGGTAAAGCAGATTCTTAGAGAATTTACTTTTATTACCCCGGTGACGAAGTAGAAGGTTCAGGAGGTGTGAAATACACAATTCTATTTGAATAACACCCTGGATCACTATCCACACGACACGAGTAAAAACCCCTGTTCCAGCTTTATTCAGGGGGCGGGGGATAGTAGAGTTTGGCTTTCGGGTTTCGGATCCTGCTTGCCGTCACGCTATCCCAAGCCCATGGCACAGGGCAGGTGGCGCATCATGAAGCAGCACTCTTCGGGGGATAGCCGTTCCCCAGGCCGAGATGGCGGCACATGCGAGTGTGGACTTCAACACTTTCCACTACAGCGCGGCTCATGCTGTAGAATATCATCACCCGTCTTTCAAAGCAGCTATAAGACCTGCACCCCACATATCTACCATTAATCCATTCCGCCGCGCTTGCACTTCTATTGTCCAAGCATTCATATTCTTGGCGTATTTAACGACTCCGTGATATCATGATTCTAATTGGAGAGGTATGCCCAGAATGCTACCCTCAACTAACCCTGATGTCGCTGACTGTGGAATACCATGTAGATTCTCGTGGGGATATGCTGCCTCATCGCTATTATTATCTGCTCTATTCGTTTCTATTTACGCGTTATCGTAGCGAAACAGCGTCTATGGATTGAATTTCTGCTCGTGGTAGCAGCTGTAGGCTGCATGCCTCCCTCAGTCTGAGCAGAATGCTAACATTCCGAAGTGTTTTCTAGTTGCCACTTTGGGGGTCCAAATTAAAGTGTTTGAAATGCTCAAGGCCATGGACAATGTACAAGCCATTATATTCGTCAACAAGGTTAGTTCACATAGACTGCTCTACTCAATTCGACTCGCATCCTAATGTTTTTTCGCGCGTAGCTCGCTGTCGCATTAGCATACTTCTACCTTGTTACATTATGGGCAGTCAAACTTTCTGTTAATTTACTTCACGTTCGCATTACAGAAAGTTGTCCCGCGACCCACGTCTGGGCCGTCCGTTCGGTTTATGTCATGGTTGTCCTCTTCTTCGTTTCTATAGCCAGCTATATCGGGGGATGCTATCCGCCTTCCCGAAGATGGTACGGCCCAGCAGGAAATGCTAAGCCTTGCCCAGCTATGCTAAAGGAATGGGATTGGGTGAGTACAGCGACGTGTGTGGACCTATAATAGCAGCTAAGATAGACTACAGTGGACAATTACTATTACCCATATCTTAAGTGATATTTGGCGTAAGTAGGCTGGTTTTCACAGTCCCAGCACCTCAGGTTTATAATGTATTCCGATCGTACGGTTGCCCATGTCAACTGCGCATCATGGCTCCCGACTGAATATATCCATATAACCGATCTACCTCTCGTACTCGAATCCAAAGCTCTGCTAATTAATGCCACTCAGTTTGCGCCCTCCCTTTTGCGGCTCTTGCTAAAATTAGAGAACGACGACTCCGCCTCGCGATCTACGGTGTTTACAGCCTCGCCTCCGCCGCTATCATCGTCTCTATTGTCCGCATCGTACTTCTCGATACAGATCCCGAGAGTAACCTAAAGATTGTCATGATCCTTTCTATGGCCGAAATGTCCACTACCGTTGTTGTTGGCGCACTTCCCTGCATTTCATCAGTCTTCGTGAGAAAGTACGTGGGAAACAACCGTGAAACAACGTCCTTTTCCTCGAGGGGTTCTATTGCGCAGCGTTATCAAAATCGGAACCCCTTCCTACAAGTCCATGGGGATGGAAGTAGCCGGAGGGCAAGAGAGAATTGGTTTAAGCCATCCAAAACTACGAGTGGGACGATGTCCGAACATGCTGAATGTGCGAGCACGGCCGGCCTGACGGGAGATGATATAAGACCAAGGGATATTGAAACCACTACTACGCTACCTTGAGCGTTTCATAGTTCGTTATCTATGTGACTAGAAAAAATTCGAACCCTTCCTAATTAGCTATCTTGCTTTGCTTGAAGACTGTATTCAAGGATGAGTCGTTACGCACGCGGGCCAGTAAGTTAGGTTGAAATAAGACATTATGACCGCTAATGAGGCTCCATCCCCCTACGCAGTATGCCCTCCGACGGATCGAACTGATGCAGTGCCAGAACGGCGAAATCTCAAAATCATCGTATTCTGGAGGGCGTCGGTCACGTCACCTGTATGGGGGTGGTCAGCTCTCGGCTAGGGACGTAGGTGTGGAACACGAAGTACTCACCGCTCTGGTTGAATTCATTCGCAGCGTTGTAACGGAGACAGTACGGGCGTGTGGGCTGCAGGAGCCCAAGGATGAGGCCAATAGCCTTCATCAGCGACAAGAGGGTTGCGTATGTTAGAGGCTCGTGTGGCGAGATCTCGTAGCCATACCCTGACCTGACCGACTTCCTAAAGATGGGGACTCACCAACAACACAACACCCCTATGCAACCTATCTTCTGAAGCCCGACGTATACCAACGAAAGTCTTTCGAAATGCACGCAAGTCTTTTTATCACCGGATTCTGCCAACTGGGCCTATGAATAGGTTTGAACAGATCTTGGTTCTACAATGCAAACAGAGACGCCCAAACACCATGAAATCTCGCATCACTTCAGCTCAAATTACGCGCGATTGACCAGAGCACTTACATCTACTTTAATTCAAACTTTCAGCACATGCATTGTCTCAACTTTTATGCTCTACATAGGTATTAAAAAAATTGAAAAGAACTGCACCACAAATTCGTATAGAACATTTGTTAGCCAGGCTTACCTCGAGACTAAAATTAGAAGTCTGAGCTGCTTTAGCACTGAATTGCTCCTCTCCCTAGACATGCATAGTCATACTGAGCTGGCAACTCCCATAGTTTGATGAGACTGGGAATTCAGCAGCTTTAGGAGAGCCTTTTGGGCTTTCAAACTCTCTTCTTGTGCAAGAATCGATGCCTCAAGTGCCCCCCGAATCAGATGCTCGGTCTCGTCGGGAGCAGTGCTTGGCGCAATACCGAGCGTAGCAGCAGCATTGTGTCCACTACTGCCCAAGTGCCTGAGCCTGATATCATTGTCATCCTCGTTGTGTAGCAGGGATCTTGTGATCTGATCTATGTCTTTGCTCACTAGTGGCAGTTGTACCTCCATAACTGCCACGGTGGAGAATATAATGAAGAAGAGTAGAACGGCTAGATTGCCGTTGCTGCCACTCAACGTGCCTAGTCCCGCGGCATAGACGGAGCCGAGATAAATTCCCAACGCAACGAACAAGCAGATGATGGAAAGACTGAGTAATCTGCTGGGAGCTGTCAAGATGGCGGCAGCTGTGAGCGAGGGGACTCTATCGTCACTACTCGTCGCATCACTGGCGGTTCGTTGCGAGATATACTGCCCGATCTTTGATTTTTGAAAGCGATTGGAAAATTTAGTCCGTGGCGATGTCAGCCAGTCCCGAACGTCATCCGGGCTGTGCAGATCGGATAAGGTCTGCTGAACGTAGAATGAATAGAATGTTGATAGTAGCCCATTGACGAGGCTCGTGTAAGCAAAAGCTGTAGCTGTCCAGTGTATATCACCAAAGTTGGAGAGGCTGGGCATGGTGATAGCTATTTGAGCAATGATCGCGGCCTTCCAACAAAAGTTTGTGATGAGAATTTGATTGGAACATGCGTTACGAATAAAGTATCCTTGGGTCAAATCAAAGCACTCACCGAGACGGCTTCCAGCGCGAAGGTGTCTTTGTAGGATTCTTTCAATTTCGACGCTTCACTTGCGTCTTTGCCCAAGACGTGGGTTCGTATGCGATGTGTAAGGTATTGCACTTGTGGATTGAAAATGAGACTCCATGATAGCGGGTTGGTGATATTCTCGATCCAGAGCAGAGGTGTTTCCGTACCGGGAGTCACTGCTTTCTGTATTGACGTAAAGGCGGAAATCACAACTGCGATACCTTCCATTTCGAACTATCCGCGGAATCCTAGAGGTTTCTGATAGATGGAATTAGATGGCTTATTTTAACGCTTTGTGATCCCCGCGAAAATGGATAAAAGCTTCAAGGAGCAGACGCGAGAGAGAATGTGAGGTTAGAGCTCGACGCTATTTTCTCTCTCGGCTCTAGTGGCGGCGGGCCGATTCGCGAGCGCTGCAGGGCAAGCACGCTGCCCCTCGCAGTGCGTCATAATGCCTGAAATGTTCCTGCTTTCTTCTCACACCAGCCAAACAATGCGACCCAAACATCTTCACTCGAAACATCCCTCACTCCCATTGCCCTCCTCCATCCTTTCTGCGCTCACTACTCCACCACCTACATTGTGCGTCCTGCGCGGCGCATACCACGTTCTTTACTTGTACTTTTCTTTCCTTGGCTCTCCCGCAATCCTGCTTCTGCCTCTCCTCTCTCTTATCTCTCGGGACAGGGATAATTTATCGCTGCCTTGCTTGACAGACAACATCCCCCACCCCAGTTCAATATCCCTCCACTACTCGACGTCATTGGAGATGCAGGTCGTCTCCCAATTGTGCTGATCGCGCACTGTGACTGCACGGGCAAGGACAGGGCGCATATGAGGAGGCTGTGGAAGCTGGCCCCTCTTCCTTGCTAACTGCGAGCTACCATTCTTGGATATCCTCGCCTTGGATTGACCTTCTTGGCTGGCCCCGTTGGCCGTTGGCCTACCTCTTTTCCTCGTACCTATATTCGACCTCTTGTCTATACTTCTTTCTCCTCATTCAACTCTATACAACTTTACGATACCAACATGTTTGAACCAAATCCATTGCGCTCAATGCGCAGCCTTACGCCTCTGTTACGAATACTCTTTGCTGCGATCATCCTCTCATCTTTTGTCCAGACAGCGGCAGCATATCAAACCAATCGATACTTCGAAAGAAATGCGAATCCTCGTCCACGACCTGCGAGATGGGGCCCTCCTACAAAACGAGACTCGGTGCCCCTCATCATCAGCAATAATTGCGACGACACTATCTGGCCTGGCATTGGCACACAGGCAGGCACTGGCCCTGGAAATGGGGGCTTTGAATTGGCATCTGGAGAGAGCAAAAACTTGACTATCAGTGCGGATTGGCAAGGCAGGATCTGGGGGAGGACCAATTGTAGTTTCAACATTGCAGGGAATGGCGCGAGTAATCTCAATGGAAACGATGGCTCTGGTGCCGCGTGTGGTACTGGAGACTGTGGTGGAGTTCTGAGCTGCCTTCTTACTGTGAGTAATTGTCTGGATTCAATGGAACCGGATGCTGATATCTATTAGGGGGCGACACCCGTCACCCTGGCTGAATTTGATCTCGCAGGCGGTTCTAATGGTGATCAAGTCTTCTACGATATTTCACTTGTCGATGGCTACAATCTTCCCCTTCAGATCATCTATATCCCAGGAGACAACCCTAAATTGCAAGATATCCCTCCAAACCTTACCAATGCTGCCTGCATTGCAACCGCCGGATTACTTGCGGATCCCGCAGACTCGGGCACTTCAGGCAACGCAACAACTACCACCAATCCGCTCCCATACGAACCAAAGCAAAATTCCAAAAGCGTTGCAAACTGGTGTCCATGGGATCTTCAAATGAAACAACCCACCAAACCGGGCGACGGAGTCTACCCATACCCAGACGACAACATTCAAAGACCCGTCTTCGACCCATGCCTCTCTGCCTGCGCCAAAACCAACTCTCCATCAGACTGCTGCACAGGCTCCTACAACGACCCCAAAGTCTGCAAAACCAATCTATATTCTAGATCCGCCAAAGCAGTCTGTCCCGACGCCTACAGCTTCGCCTTTGATGACCAGACTTCCACTTTCATCATCCCAAGCGGCGGCGGCTGGGAAGTCAAATTCTGCCCTGAGGGACGAAGCACGAATATCCTGGCTACATTCCACGAGCAATTGCAAGCTCTCGGCCAAGGCGGCAAAGTCACAAAGGCGATTAAGGATGATTGTATGAATATTACAATCATTGAACAAGGGGCTAAGAAGAGTGGTGCGGAGAGGGTTAGAGGCGAAGCTGGCGCGATGGGGAGTAGGAGTTTGGGAGCGCTCGTTCTGGTTGTTGCTTGGGCTGTTTTGTGGTAGTTTTGATACGAGATGATTGGATGAAGAGTGCATGATTGGATGTTTGACGTGGAGGTTTTTTTTATGCTTTGCCTAGATACCCTGATTCGATACCCCCTATTGCACGCATTGCATTGTTAATTGGACTCTTAGAGAAAGAGAGAATGATTGAATGAACTTACTTGAACATTGTATTGGTCATCGTTTTCTAAGTGATCAAAGTCTTTCTTGTCCCGCAGAAAACTGCAATCAATAGTCGCGGTGAGCTCATACATCCGAGTTAAGCAGAACAGCCATGTTATTTGGACTTATTTTTCCAGCTTGAGCTATTCAAGGACTGGATTCCGAGATTCATTGAAGTTCGCGTCGTTTCAATAAAGTCCCAAGTATATAGATTTTGAAATCTGTTCATTGATTCCCATTCCCAGAGTCTTCTACTCCCACAAAAATATACACCCTCTATATCCATCCCCCATTCCCCTCCCCCTTAAAAAAGTCAAAACGCTATGCCCATCCCACGCCAAAATGCAACCCCAAACTCCATCTCCCATGCCCTCCCCCCCTTTTCCCTTCAATTCCCCTCCCCCATCATCCTCATTTCCTCCCCTGCTCCTCCCTATCAAAATCACTCCCCGAATTACTCGCCGCATCCCCACCATCATCCTCCTCCACCACATCCTCAACGAAATCCCCCCTCCCCATCTCCACCACCAAACTCTCCTCCAACTGCCGCTTCACATCCCCCATCTTCGGATCACACAACATCCCCGCCGTCAAGCCCCCCTTATTCTTCACCCTTGCATCAGATCCAGCTTCGAGCATCATGGTTAGGAAACCGCTGGCGAATTCCGCGTTATGCGGGGAGAGCGGGAGGGGGAGAGTGTTGAGGTAGCGGATGAAACTGTGTAGGGGGGTGTCGCCTTCGATGCGGGTTAGGGGGTCGCATTCGAAGTTTTCTTGGTCGAGGAGGAGGTCTATTACTTCGTCTGTTTTGGCAGATGGATTAGTTTTTGGGGTTTGGGAAATGGGGGGAGGAGACGTACAGTTCCCACGTAATGCGGCTTCATGATATGCATGGTTTCCGAGGACGGTGGTGGTGTTGTTTAGTAGATCGGCGGCTGCGGAGGGGGAAGGGCAGGCGTCGATTAGGGATTGTAGGAGGGAGGTGTTGTTGCGGCGGCAGGCTTCGATTAGTTGTTCGCCGGGGGATGCGCCCTGTGGTTTTGGGTTAGAGGGAGAGGTGTGGGGAACATGGGGAGGGAGAAAGTACTTGGATTGAGTCTTGTTGGTCTGCCATTTTTGGGTTTGGTATGTGGGTGAGAAGAGGGGTGTGTTGTCTGGAGGGAATCAGCTCAAATCCTTCGATTTTTGAGTTTGGTTTCAGTCTTCACTTACAGAACGAAACAAGCGTGTGATGTTCGGCTTCAGGGGGCTTCGTACAAGGAAACTTGATGACTCGAAAGGAGATGCTTATTTAGGCAGGGAAAAACGAGGAAATTGCTTGAGTGTTTAAGTAAAATCCGGAGGCGCTTCCTGATGTTTGGACATGAATTCGCGTCGGAGGAGGCTGAATGAGGCCTGGTGTCGGAGATATGTTTCGCCGGTCCGAAGGACGAGGCTATCAGTCATTTTTTGGATGGTGGGGGACATTTTGAGTCAGGACTTGATGAAACTATTTTGTTTTACAGGAACAAGAGCAATTACTGTCATTTACTATTCTTCAACAACCAGTCAAGATGCTACTCTGTACGCCCTTTCTCCCTCCTACCATCCACCCCAATCCTACCCCCCTCCAATAAATACTAACCCCTCCACCAGTCTGTCCCTCCTGCTCCAACGTCCTCAACATCTCCCTCGTCCCCGGCACCAACCCCACCCACGCCGGCGACCACCGTCTGGAATGCATGACATGTCCCTACCAATACGTGCTCACGAAGCGCTACTACGAGCGCAAAGTCTTCACGCGCAAGGAGAGGGAGGATGTGTTTGGTGGACCGGGACAGTGGGATAATGCACAGAAGGCGAAAATGCAGTGTCCGAAGGAGGGGTGTGATGGTGATGAGGCGGCGTTTTATCAGGTGCAGATTCGGAGTGCTGATGAGCCGATGACGGGGTTCTATAGGGTGAGTACCGCTGGATTTTTTTGTTGGAGGGGGGAGGGGAAAGGGAATGCGGGCTAATAGGATATAGTGTATGACTTGTGGAAATCAGTGGAGGGAGAATTGAGGTATTGGGGGAGGGATGGAGGTTAGAGATAGGTTCGAAGGGGGTTGGAGGTGGTGGGGGAGTTATCGTGGTCCTTTTGTTGCAATTCAGCGAGGCGTAAAGGGAATATATCTTGCTCTCTGTATTGCAGATTGTAGCTTGATAAAATTTTGAATTTGATGCCAGGTATTAAATGGCATATGTGGAATGCAACATCTCTATTCCTCATACAATGCAGTCCTCAAACGCCTGGTATCATCCCAAACACCCTTTCCCCCAATGTCCAAACTTGGCTCGAGCTTTCGTATATTCCCTTATTCTCCCTCATAGTAGCATCTTCAGCTACTTGCCTGATGCCATTCCGTAGCATTCTTCACATCCTCTTCCATCAACCTAGCCACAACATCAGGGCTCAGAATTTCCGCCCTAAACCTCTCTTGCTGCAACAACTCCAGATGCTTGAGTGTAGGTCCCGGATACTGCAGGAATTTGCTGTAGGGCGGTTGCGACCAGTACTGAAGGTAAGAAAGATAGGCGACGAAAGCTGGGTTCTCGAGGTATTTGAGGGAAGCTAGGTGGTTGAGGTAGAGGGGTGATGCGAGGGACTGAACGAACTGGAGATGGTCAGCTTGGGTACGAATCAAAACGGAAATGTTTGAGATATGAATGAAATAGAAAAGTACCTCTAATTCAACCTCAAAGCGTGTGAAGCCCCCAAACTTTGGTTCTTCTACTGGAACGGGAGGGGGTGTTTGCCTATCCGTCATTGAGACGTCAGGTGGTGGTGAGCCCGTAGTCATCTTCTCTATCTAGCTTGAGCTGCTTCAGCAAACGCTTAATTAATTGAGCTCTTCGGCGTCTAGAGGCAGCTTCTAAGACTTGAATAGCTGAAGTGCGTTCTGCGATGATCCGAGGCTGAGGTTGAAACTTCGTAGACTAAACGAGGCTGAGATATGGCTGTCGATCAATGCTTGGCATGGAACGCTAATTTGCGCCCACCCACACGTGCCACTTTGAAGAGTCGCACGGCTTGCATGAATCTAGATATTGAATGGAGCTGGAGCTGAATGTTTGTGATACTCCGGCTCGTCTGTAGCTTATCCCATACAGTATCGATAACAGAGGCTGCATTATCGAATTTGTGGATTAGTCGTTGCTTCATGTAAGAATACTTCCTCCTGGAGTAAAATTGCGACTTCCCCGCCACTCTGGAAGAGGGGAAACATGTGGTTCTGCAAGATGAATCTCACCGCTTATTCTAATCCTCCCTCATGCTGTCAATTCGGCATTTTAACAGGGGGATCTTCATCTCCACAGTTTTGATGGGTTAGTAATGACTTTTCAGAAATTATCCAAACACGAGTCGGGCTCCCGAGGTCTGTCCATCAACAGAAATGCAGGTCATCTTACCCCACGCCGGCGTTTCTTCAGCTGAGTCTCTAAAAAGCAAAGACTCGAAGTTAGCCCGCTCTAAGCTTGACTTGCGGTTGTCTTGGAGGCACAAAACATCTTGTGATCAGGTGTTCGATGGTACCAAAGAGGTTCTGGGCTTGCAGACAACTGCGTTTACCCGTTCGGCGTCCCGCATCTACCAGAAAAGAGCACAGAATGGCGCGCTGGCTCAGGGGCTGGAATCACTGCCCTCCGTCCCACCAATGAGCAACGGAGACAGTCATTAATAAGCTTAGAATTATCCTAGTTTGTGCAAGTCAATGCAGAGAAATGAGGGTATCCCAACTAGATTCCGACTAACTGGCATGGTTCCCCGTAAAATTGGGTCGCTCTTGCGGTAGTAATAAGGAGGGCATCCCTGACCCGATTAAGGGTTCTCCTTTCCCACGGCATAATGAGAGACGGGCAAGAAATAATACTCTACCTCAGGAAAGCTTTTTTCCCCTTCAGACGAAAACAGAAAATCAAGTCATCCAACCAACAAAAAACCAAGACTATCCGCCAGAATCTCCCCACGTTATTTCACCTAGGACCGCAGCAGACTCTACTTACTGTATTGTATCTCTTCCTACTATTTGGGTACACAGTACAGTACGACTACGCCTGTACAATTCCCTTAAAATCCTAGCTTACGAGAGACCGTACGCCGTACTTTTTACCTTCCCTGACTGAGGCCGTACTGTGGGATTGTTCATTTGACCACTCGACCCGGAGTAGCACCCCGCCCACAAAAGGCAGAGACGTCCCGTGGTTCCCATCTCCGCAAACACGAAGATTAGTCGCCTCCGAGAACTCCTTACACTCACACGGCATCTAAAGACTCGACGATCCTACTTTCATCCGAGCTGCTGCTGCTGCCGCTGCATCGATCTAACATCTGCAGATCTGGACAGTACTCCCTTACTACACAGATAGCTTCATACCTAAGAACCTTGGGGAGCACTGGGACTGGAGGGGTGACTTGCGCGTTCCTAAGCTGGAAGTTAGTCCTCGGTCGCTAAGGAATTCACTACGACGCCGTCGTCCGTCCAGCCAGCAAGCCAGCCCGCCATACGAGGCCACCAGACTCACTACCACCACAGACCACATTAAACGCCCGCTCCGCAGCCGCTCGAGCATCCATCCATCCTCTCCAACAGCCTCCCCTCTGATCTCCTCGAATACACAAAACACATACACCTCTCGAGCCTCTCACCATATCATCTACCTCTTGCCACCCCTATTGACGCCCCTACCCGCTTGCATTGTCTCATCTACCAGCGATATTTTCACCCATTACGACAGCAGCAATTAATCCCTGAGAATAGCATAGCACAGAAAGCTCGGCGGGCATCGCCACACTCAATCATGTCGCTCGCCCAACCAGCGCATTCAGGTCAGTCCCCCTCTCCTGGTTCCCTCGCAATCTGCAATCTATCTTGGGCGCGCAACGACAACGCAATGCCGGCCCTCCCCACTTATCGAGGTGCTCGAGCGTATCAAGTTGGCAGTCGCTCCGTTTCAAGAATCCCAGACGAGCGAACATCCAGAGAATCACCGTCATACAACCATTCACATGCATGAATCCGCCCGCTAACGAGATCCTGTTTGCCTTTTTAGACTCCCGTCCTTCCCCAACCTTGAACCTCAACCTCTCCTCCAACAACCCCTTTCGCAATCGAGCAGCATCACCTGCTTCCAACGGCCCCCCCTCGCCTTTCGACCCTCCTCCTCGTCCTGTATCACGAAATCCCTTCCTAGACGCCTCCACAAACAGCTATCCCAGAGCCCTCTCCGGCTCACCAGATAAGATGGCATTTCCGAATGATAGTGCGCCAAGGCCAGCGCTGACGGGCAATGCTGCCGAATTATTTGTACGTTACACATGTTTCTCTCCCGATTGATCGCACGAGCAATGCCTCGACCTAGGAGATGCTTCACTGGGGCAATTTACAGGATATCAGTTTCTGACTCTATGTAGGACAATCTCACGCTCAACGATAAACCGGGCAGCAATGAAATGCGACCCCCACCTCGAGCGAACACGGTAGACAAATTGCCCCCGCCATATTCCTCGACCGTTGGCTCTGGTCGTGGTGAGAATGTGCCCCCTCGAGGACCGCACGGGCACAAGCCATCTCGTTCCACAGAAGAGGCATTACGTGCCCGCAAGCCCAAGCCACGCGCAGCAGGAGAATTAGACATTTTCGCGGACCCATCGGAATCATCTTCTTCAAGGAGGCGAGTGCGACGGAACTCTGACTCTTCTGTGGTATCCCGATCTTCGCGCAAATTACTAGACCCTGAAGAGGAGAAGAAGAGGTCAGAGAGGAGGCGACGAGAGCGCAGGCATCGCGAACGTGAAGCGAAGGATGGGAAAAGCAAGAAGCCAGACCGCAAGCTAGATATTATTGACAAACTTGATGTGACAAGTATTTATGGCACCGGATGTGAGTATTTTGATTGCTTTTTTTTAACACTGCTGATTATTTTACAGTATTCCACCACGACGGGCCATTTGACGCCTGCAACCCACACCGAAACCGACAAGGAAGCCGGCGAGCACCAATGCAAGCATTCCCTAAAGATTCCCTCAACAATGTTTTGGGAGGTGGAGGACCATTAAACAAGCGACCAGATCATGCTACGTTCCTGGGGAACAATGATGGCGAAGCTTTCAACGATTACAGTACTGGGGTGCAAGGCAGCAATGGTTTCGAGCCTTACGACAACGGTGCCGTACGACCTGTACCTCGCCGACACGACTCAAACGTCGTCAGCGCCACTACTCGAGTTGAGCCTGTACATGGGGAAGAAACAATGGGATTAGGTACTTCTACTTTCTTGGAAGGTGCTCCTGCATCAAAGACTGCTATGCAACGAAGGGACAGCGAACAAACATCCCCAACTGAAGGTGGATTGGGACGGAAAAAGTCATTAGCTCAGAGAATAAAGAGCATCAACAACAACAGTAGGCGCGATTATGGACCCTCGGGGCGTATGACCAACCCCGAAGGAGCATTCGGCCAACGATCTCCAGAGTACACTCCTGGGGGGACCAAGATCCACGAATCTAACCCATTTTTCAACGAATTCAGCAAGGGTGACGATAAGCCGAAAGAGAGCATCACAATTGTCGAGCCAGAGCGTAGCGGGAGGGCAAGAGCTCCTAGCAGTCCCCGACGAGGCTTCAATGCACTCGAGAGAAGGGTCACCAGCGATGGCAGCTCTGGCGGCGACGCGCCAAAGACTGGAAGCGGATTCCTATCACGAGTAAAGAGTTTGAAAGGCGGACCAAGAAAACCGAGCAAGCCAGCATTCGAATCCTAGATCCTTTTCAGCGGAACAAAAGACGGTTACATGCGCTTAATACCCTCCTTACGATTTCCTAATCCTCAACAAACAACCCTTGGCTTGGCTTTTTTCGCAAAAACAAAGCATCATACTTTACGTTAGTTGGATACGGTGCAGCAGGCAAGAACTGGGCCTCAGATCAGATCTGTATTTTCCTTTTCCTTTGCGCTTTTTTTTAGATGGGAACATCGAATTCTCATTATATTGTGGGGATGAGGGCGTTGGGCTTTGGGGGGATTTTTTTACTTTTACTTTGTGCTTTGAATGCGTGCGTGCGAAAGAGAGAGAGAAAGGGGTATCATACGATTGAAATAAAGCAAGCAAGCACAGTTTGGTGCGATCGATGTTTGTTGGTGATACCAAAGAGCGAGCAGTAGGCAGAGCGGAGACGATACCTGGGCACACACGTGTTGGGACATTTTGATAAATTGAATGAAATGATTGATTGAGAGATAAAGCTTGTCTTTCTCTGCGCTCTTGTGAACATGATGACTACTGTGGCGGTGATTATTCACGACATTCACCTCTCCCGTGCGTGAACCTAATTAGGAAATATGATTCCCAATAATACCGCGTCAATCTGGAATCACGCCAAAGCCAAGCATGTCCACGTACTGTAACGCGAAAAAGAAATTTTGTTGCACTTCGTACTTTGCGCCCAGAGATCTAAGGGGTGTTGGTAAGGAGACGGAGGGGCTTGGTACGGAAGATGCCTTGCGTTAAGGTTTAGGTTTGAGACTGGGTCTTTCCTTGAAGGGAGTGGCACGTGATGCTTGAATTCTCTCGTATGGGCTAATAATCAGAAGAGGAGCTATAAATTTGTAGTTTTATAGTTACTTCGAGGTGTGAAAGTCATGTGTGGAACGAAATGAAAGCATTGTATTGAATGAATGATTTTGCAGAAGTTGAGAACGTCGCTACTGCAATGCTAAGTCGAACCTCACCTCACTTCCTTTCAGCAACCATCAACGAATGTTAAATCAGCTCATCTCATCACGTCCCCTCCTCTTCACATAAATATTCAAAATAGAAGAGCTCCAGCTCGCAAAATGATGCAGTCCTCTCATCACCCAGCTTCATCGGTCTTTTCGTATCCATGCCCGTGACGACGAGCCCGGCCAGCATACTGTATTCAGTCGGACGACTCTCTTCTCCGCAACGCTCTCCCAGTACCAAGCTCAAGAATCTCTCGTCAATAAACACTCGCTTCATCGATAATGCCGGAAATAGACCACGCATCCCTCCTCCCTCAGCACCCTCCACCGCAACCAGCGATTCCAGTCTCAGCAGATGTCCTCTTGGAGCAGGAAATAGGGCAGAAGAAAAGGTTTACGGCGTTTGGGGAGAGGATTAGTACGGGTTGTGGGGTACTTGATGAGTTGTTTGATAGTTGTGGGAATGGGAAGGGGAAGGGGACGGGTATGAATATGGGGGTAGGAGGAGGTGGGGTTGAGAGGGGCATTGTGGTGGGGATTAGTGCTGGGGATGAGAGGGAGGGGCTGTTGGTGAGTTCTTTGAAGGGGGTTTTTTTTTGATTCTGGGGGTTCGCGGATTCTGAGGGGTTTTGAAATGATAGAGGATTGAGATAGTTACGGGATTATTTTCTGGTAGCTCTGATGTGGTGGTTGAAGTCAGCCGTTTCATGTCTTCTCACTCCAACCCCCATGGACATCTCATTTTCCCACAATTCTATAATAATTCATTCTTCTCCAAAACCCACATGTCTATCTTTTCATCAGACCTTCAATCCCAAAAGACTAACCACGATCCCAGATCTCACTCAATCTCCTCGCCTCCGTCCTCCTCCCCCATCTCTCATCCTCCTCACCACCAACCACCCTCGTAACCCTCATCACACCCAGCACCTTCCCCCTCCCGCTCCTATCCCGCGTCCTGAAATCCAGAATCCGCTCCTCCCTCTCACAAACAGCACTCAAAAATACCACCACCGGAAACTTCCCCGTCGCTGGCTCTCCCCAATCCAACCTTACTTCGGCCAATGATGCCAAGGTCGAAAGTATAGTTAAAAGAGCGCTAGAAATGGTAGCCATAAGCCGCGTCTTCGACATCGAAGGCCTCCAGGAAGTTCTCTCTGAAATCTCATCCTCACCCCCATCTCCTTCCCAACCAAAGCCGGAAAGAAGAACAGAAGTAGTCGACAGCGAAGAAGAAGATGAATTAAGTCCTGTAAGGGATGCTGAAGCCAAGGGGGGAGAAGAGGGCGGAGTACAGATGCTCATAATACATAACACCACAACACTAATCTCAGGCCTCCTAAATCGCTCTGAAAAATCACACGGTATGTCCCCATTTTTTTC
>Ga0247778_1000294_pt1 | contig 78397 bp, 68 predicted proteins | sample UWRJL049202B5_FD_179939 | JGI IMG/M metagenome (GOLD analysis project Ga0247778, IMG submission 179939) | Plant litter microbial communities from Arlington Agricultural Research Station in Wisconsin, United States - UWRJ-L049-202B-5 | ecosystem: Environmental > Terrestrial > Plant litter >... | reverse complement strand
AGCGGCAGAACACGCAAATGTCGCGAGGAAAGACCGATCGCCAAGCTCGAGGATCCGTTCGGTGTACGCTCGGCGCCTTCCATGCCGGCTCTCGATCTCCCGCCTCCGCCACGCGGCCTCAAAGGGCGCACGACAGAACTTGCTACCCTGGCCAAGACCATTACCGAAACGGCGCCCACGCGGCTGGCGCTGGTGGGCACGGGAGGCAGCGGCAAGTCGATGCTGACGGCCGCATTGGCGCACCGGCTGGCGCCCTTTTTCGAACGGCGGGTGTCTTGGTTTCGGGTCGGATCGTGGGACTTTTACACGCTGACCGAGATGCTCGCGTTGCGCTTCGGCTTGCCGGATGGGGATGAGCGCGTGCCCCGATTGAATGCCTTCTTTGCACGCAGCGGGCCGCGGCTGATCGTACTCGACAATCACGAAGACGATCGCGCGATGGCCCGATTACTGGATGCCTTCGCGCAGGCTCCGGTCACGTTCGTGATCACCGCGCGTCGTTGTTTGCTGGCCGGGGTGCTGATTTTTCCGGTGACCGCGCCGAACGTCACCGCTGGGCGCAGCGCATTTCCGCGCGTTGCGCGCTTGACGCGCTTGCTGCGTTGGAACCCGCTCGCGCTGGACATCGCCGATGGCATCGTCGGTTCGGGACAAGCATCGGTGGCGGAGCTGGACGCTTTTCTCGAGCAGCGCGGCGTACAACGGGTGAAGGTGATCGAGCACGAGGACGATTTACCGGAGATCGCCTTGCTCGTGGCCTGGGCGTGGCAACGGCTTTCGGCTGCGAGCCGGCGCATTTTGGGGGTGCTGGCGCACATCGAAGGCGATCACGTGGACCTCGATTCTTTGGCCAAATTGGCGAAAATTCGCGCTGATTTGGGGGCTGCGCTGAGCCCGCTCCGAGCTTGGAATCTGGTCCAAGAGCCGGTCGAAAGTCGCTATACGTTGCACGCCGTAGTGCGCCACGCCGTCATCAAACGCACTCGGCTCGATCCGGAATTGGTGTTCGAGCACTACGTGAGTTTGCTCGAACGAGAGCCCGAGCGCTTGCTTCGCGAGCAAACGCATCTGTTCGCGGCCATGGATCACGCGCACCGCACCAGCAACCTGAACGCGATGCTGCGCGTCGAAGCGCTCGCGCGACGTTTGGCCGGCTTGGACTAGCTCGCAAACTCAGGGCGGGTCCAGCCAGAGCCAAGAGGTCACGCCGCGCGGGTAGTATTTCGAGCCTTTGCCGATGCCCGCAAAGCACTGATCGGTCATGGCCCAATCCGCGCAACCGAGCTGCTGCCAAGAGGCGTGCACCGCGTGGCTCTCGGCGTCCGGCCGCAGACCAAACACGCGCTCGGCCACGTGCTGGCAGATGAAGATCTTGCTCGGCCAGCTATTGTCGGAAGTGCTGGAGAGCTTCCAGCCGCCGTCTGCGAACAGGCATAGCCCGGGCTTCAGTACGGTCCGCAAATGGCGCTTCAGTTGCGCCAAAAAGGGGCCGTGCACTCCTTCTTGATCGAGCAGCTCCCGCTCACCCCAGAACAGCGGGAAGACCAAGCCTTCGACCGCGGACAAGATCGCGCTCGAACAGCCGTGGCGCAGCGCGGGCAAGTAGCCGAGCGCTGGATCATACCAATCGAGCACGGTTTGTTCGAGTTGTCTGGCGGAGGCCGCTGCCGAGTGTGCGAGATTTGGGAGCGCAGCGCGCTCGAACAGGACCCGTAGCGCGTGCCACGCAGCCCAAGTCTTGCTCGCCAAGTACAGGCTATTTCGCGCCTGGCCGAGGCTCGAATCCAGGCTGTCGTAGGTCGTGATTTCGAAAGTTCCGGCGCAGCGCGCGGAGTCGAGACTGACCAGCCCATTGCGCCGCGCCGGTTCGGGATCGTCGCGGTTTTGCAGGGACGACAAACAGCGCTGCAAGAGCGGCAACTTCTGCGTGAGCCACGCTTCGTCGCCCGTAACGAGCACGTAGGTGGCCGCGATCAGGATCCAATTGACCAACTGCTCGGCGGTCATGAAGCTGAAACAGCCGATCACGCCTGCCAGCTCGTAGCTCGAGGTGCCCGCGGGAGAGAACTGACCCGCGACGCCCATGTCGTGCGTGAAGCTGATGCCGCCCGGCAAGTCCGTTTCCGCGGGCGCCACGATCAGATCCCTGACCAGCTCGGGATCACGAATGTGCCCGAGTTCCATACCGTGCGCGCCAGTCGCCGGTCGATTCAAGCGATCCACGTAGGAGTGGCGCTCGGCGAATTGATCCAGCACGTTGCGCAGGGTCCAGGGATGGTGGCGCGCTTCGTAGAACGCCATATCGACGCTCAAATCGAGCGTGTTGATCATCGCGTATTCGCCCTCGAGCACCACCCAAAGCGGGCGACCCGCGTGTTCCAGCAGCTGAGTATTGCCCCAGTAGCTGCGCTCCGCGTGCGCCAGCAAGAAGCGCTGATGCGCGTCCGGGATGCGCCGCTCGAGCTCGAGTGCTTGCGCTTCGGCCGTGGCACGGAGGCGTGCGTGCTGCTCGATGCCCGCCGCCAGCACGCTGGTCAGCGTGGGATAGAAGCGCGTGTAGAAGTAGCGACACTCGAGACCCGCGGTGACCACGTTGGTGCGACAAAACGCGAACGACAAGTCGAGGCTGCGCGTCTCACCCGGCGCGACTTCCAGCGCAAAACCGCAAGTTTTGCCGAGCAAATGGCTGCGATTCGAAGTCAAGTACTCGAGCTCGCTGAACGCGACCCAGGCCTCGAGCCCCGGCACGTCACGGGCGGCGATGGCCATGTCCGTGCCCCAAGCCACGGCCTTCACGCCCCGCGGCGCATCAGCGACCACGCGGCACTGTCGACCGACCGTAATCGCGAACACCAGGCGCCGCGCCACGGCGCTGGAATTGGTCAGCGTGAGGCGAGCAGCGATCGCGGGCAGGAGCGCCGGCGCAAGCGCCGCTTCGCCCAGCGCGTCGGGATCGGGTAAGGGGCTGATCGGCGTGTAGATTGCGAACGTGAAATCACCGGCCGTCCAAGTGTCGACCGAGCGCTGGTAATTGCGCTCCAGATCGCTCAGCGGCAAGCGATGGTTCCGCGGCGGCGTGGCTGCGTCGGTGGCGAAGTCCGAAAAATCTGCGATGCCAGCGCCTCGGTAGAAGGGCAGCGCGCGCATGTCTTCCGTGCCGCGATCGGCGTAGCCGATCACCAGATCCATGTTCGCTGGCTGTACGCCTTCGATCGTCGGACCACCGCCGACACCGAAGCGGCCGCAAGTGAACGTCGCATACGCGCCTTGGGGCGAGTGATGCGCGTGGAAATCGAGCGAGTGCATGAGCGCCCCGGGTGCTCCCGAAGGCAGAGTTCAGCTCGCCGGCGGCGTGCGCGTCTTCAGGCTATCGACAGCGTGCACGGGCGGAGCATCACCCTTCATTAGGTGCGCGATCGCGCTGTACACCAGGCGCTGGCTTTCGAGCATGCCCTTCCCCGCGAAGGCCGTGGACACGACCTCGATCGTGAAATGACCACCGCCGCCACCGACGATGGCCTGCGACCCGGGAATGGCGCTTTCGATCGCTTGTCGCAGCGCGTCGACGACGGAGCCCTGAAAATTCGTGGGATGCGATGACATGTGGCCTCTAGATGCTCTGAGCGAATCAATCAATATTGCGGCACGCCGCGGTCGACGGTTTCCGACCAAGCGTGAATCCCGCCGCGCACGTTGTAAACGTTGCGAAAGCCTTCGGCCAACACCTGCTGAGCCGCGTTTTGGCTGCGCATGCCGTGGTGACACAAGAAGGCAACCGGCGCGCTGCGGTCGAGCGAGAACAGATACTCTTGGCCCGCTTCATCGAGGGATCGCGCTTGGGCAATGCTGGCCAGCGCGCGCTCGTGGTCGGGGCGAACGTCGAACAACGTGACCTTGCCCTGGTCGAGGAGCTCCTTCAGCTCGGCGGGCGTGAGTTGCTTCACGGCCGCTGGTTGATTCGGATTTTCGATCTTGAAGCCGGCATTGGCACCATCGATGAAGTCGATGCTCATGCCCTCCGCGCGGCGCGCGCTGGCCGGATCGATGAACAAGGTCAGCCCTTGGATGCTGAGCTCGAGCGTGCCCGGCTCACGCGGGGCAAAGTACAAATCGTTCTGGAAGCCAGCGTCGATCTTCAAGTGTAGGGCCTCGGCGGCCGCATCACTCGAATCTTCGAGCGCACCGCGAAACGCCTTCAGCGCGGCTTCCGTAATGTGGATGGTCGGCAGCGGCGGAGGCGTCCCGGGCTTCGACAACAGTTGGGCGAGCTCGCCCGACTCCTGCAGGGCACGCACGATATCGCAGCCGCCAACGAATTCGCCATTGACGAACAACTGTGGAATCGTCGGCCACTGCGAGAACTCCTTGATGCCGTCGCGCAGTTCGGGGGAGCTGAGCACGTCTATCGTTTCGTACTCGGGCACGAGTTCGTCCAAAATTTGGACGACTTGGGCGGAGAAGCCGCATTGCGGCGCGCGCCGCGTGCCCTTCATGAACAGAATCACGGGGTTCTGCGCGACGAGTCCGGAAAGCTGGCTGCGGAGAGCATCACTGAGCATGGTCGTGGCCGACCCTGTAGCACATTCAGCGCCGAATACGGCGGCGACGCGCGCTGAGCCAGCCGAGCCCCAGCCAGCCAAACGCCCCGAGCGAACCCAGCCCCGGGTTGCCGCCCGACAACGCACAGCCCCCGCTGTTGGCGCTCCCGGCGCCGCCCATGCCGGCTGCCTGAGGCACGCCCGCACCGCCCACGGCCGGCGCGGCACCTGTCAAGTTCGACGAGCTGCCGCCCACGGCGGAGCCGGCACCGGCGAGCCCACCATTGCCGAGCCCCGAGCTCCCGCTGACCGCGCCGACTGAGCCACCAATGCTCGCAGCGCCGGCGCCGACGCTCGCACCACCGGCGCCGCCGACCGCACCGCCTGCGCCGCCTGCGCCAGCACCACTCGCGCCCGCCGTGGAAGCAGCACCGCCAGCGCTCGCACCGCCAACGCTCGCTCCGCCCGCGCCAGCCGAGCCGAGATCCACCAGCAGACCATCGTGCATCCACTTGGCGACCAGTGCGTAAGCGTCGTCGTTCGGATGCACACCATCGCCGAAATATTCCGGATGGCCCGTGGTCGGCGTGTTGAGGTCGATGGTCGGCAGATTTTTTTCCGCCGCGACTTGTTTGATCAGCGGCAAGATTTGATCGTGAATCACCGTGCCGTCGATCGAACAGCACGGATTGTTGCCCGTTGCCAGCGGCAACGCCAAGAACACCAAAGGCTTGGGCGTGAGCCCGCCGAAGTGCTCCACCATCGCGCGATAATCACTCAGAAATTGCTGATCGTTCTTGGGCTTGCCGCTGGGCATCCAATTGGCGGGCTTCGAATCATTGGTGCCGAGCATGATGATCACGTCGACCACCGCGCTCGCAGCAGCGCCGCTCACGAAGCTGCTCGCAGCGGTATATTCGGGCTGATCTTCGTACGGCACATCCCCGAACGGAGCCGACAGCATGGTCGCGGAATTGCGGCCGAAATTCTTGACTTGAACGCTCGCGCCGAACAGCGTTTGCAACTGCGCGGGATAGCTCTTGGTCGATGGATTGGATGCCGCGTAGCCGTAGGTGATGCTGTCACCCACGCAGGCCACGTGAGTCGGAACGCGCGGCGCGGCTCCGGCCAAGGACGGAGCGAGGGACGCAACAGCGAACGCGATGAACGGCCAAGCGAAGCCTGAGGGTCGATGAGTCATGGGCGCGATCCGGGGCAAAACGTAGCGGAACGCGCGGGAACCGTCAGCGCATTTCGGGCGCCGGCCGCGCCGCCCCCGTCAAGAATTCGACGGGGGCGGGTTGGATGCGGCTTTGCGCGACGCATCGCTCAGGCGGGGCGTTTGTCGTGCTTGCCGTGGCCGAGTTTTCCGTCAGCGTGCGCTTGAGCGAGCTCGGCTTGCGAGACTTTTCCGTCTTTGTTGGCGTCCGCGACTTGAATGCGCGCCCAGCGCTTGTCGCCCACTTCGGCTTGGGTCAGAAAACCGTCGGCATTCTTGTCGGCCTTCTTGAAGCGCTCGGCGGCGTGCTCTTTGCGGTCGCCTTCCGATTGCTTGCCAGCGTGTTCGCCAGAACATTGTGGGCGCCCATTTGGTTCGGTCTTGGGCGCGTCGGCCAGCGCCATCGAGGACACGCACGCCGCGAGGGCAAACACCGAAACACCGAGGCCGACCCGAGCATTGATCTTTTTCATTCTGTTCAACTCCTTCACCGAGTCCGACGCCGCGGCCTCGCTGATCCCTACGAAAAAAATCAGTTCGCAAATTCGACACAAACACTCGAAATTCCTCCCCCACTGGCAATCAGCAGCCAAAAGCGCTGATGTAGCGAGCGAGAGCCGCTGCAATCGCGTACTCGGCGGATCCCATTCGTGCCGAAACCGACAAAGCGCTGACGCTGCGGAAGAAAGCCGAACCAAATTTGCTAGGGGTGGTATGAAAGGCGCTCAATGAACGCATTTAGGGCACGCCAGCGCCGGCTGCGCGGCGTGAAGTCATGACCGAAGCAGAGGCTCCGCTGCTTGCGGAGGAGTCGTCGTCCAGCGAACCGCGCAAGCGGCCGAGCCGGTCGGACAAGCGTCAGGCTTTGCTGAGTGAAGAACCGCTGCTGCTCGGCTCTTCGTGGGCGCAGGTCTGGTGCAAGAGCATGCAAACCGACGGGCGGCTGGTCGTCGGCGGTTGGCCCGGCACGCTGGCTGAAGCTCGCGCGCGCATCCAGGGGCACCTCGGAGGAGAGCTGGCGCGGCGCCGCATGCCAGCGCTCAGCAATGAAGAGCTCACGGCGGCCACCAGCGCAACCTATCAGCAAGCCAAGAAGGATTGGCTGATTGCCGCTCGCGACATGCGCCCCAAAGGCTCACGCAGCACCGAAGACGACGAGGACGACGAGTGAAGCCGGAAAAGGTCGAACCGCCGTGCAAGGTCACGATGCAGTACCGCAGCGGCGCGGGCAAAGTCTTCGAGCTGGAGAGCGCAGGAAAGATGTTGGACGTGCACGTCACGCCGCATGAGGCCTCGGCCGGTCAGTGGCGCGTCGCCGCGCACGATCGCCGGAGTGCCGGCGCGATCGTGATTTCCGAGGTCGGCGCCACCCGCGGTGAAGCGCTGGAAAAAGTCAGTCGTGCCTGGGTGGAGCAAATGAGCGAGCGCAACCTGACCCCCTTCGACTGGATCGCGGTCACCAGCACGCTGCAAGCCATTCGCGCCATCTGAGCGGTGCGCGCCTTGCCAGGCCAGAGAGCGCGCAACAAACTAGCGGCGGTGTCGGCCACGAGTTCCACTTCACGCACGACAGACGCGTCGGTCGCGACCGAGGTCTTCGATTTCGTGATCGTGGGCAGTGGCTTCGGTGGGAGTGTGAGCGCCATGCGCCTGGCCCAAAAGGGTTACACGGTCGCGGTGGTCGAGGCCGGTAAGCGTTGGCACGCCAGCGATTTCCCAAAGACCAACTGGAACGCCTTCAAGTATTTGTGGGCGCCGCGCCTGGGCTGCTTCGGCATTCAGAACATCACTTTGCTCAAGGGCGTAATGGTGCTGCACGGCTCGGGCGTGGGCGGCGGCAGCTTGGTTTACGCCAACACCTTGATGCGGCCGCAAGCGAGCGTATTCGACGACCCCGCTTGGAGCCGCGCCGTGGCGTGGGAAGCAGAGTTGAGCCCGCACTTCGAGACCGCGCGCCGCATGCTCGGCGTGACCGAGAACCCTGCGCTGATGGAGGGCGAGCGCGCGCTGCGTCGCGTGAGCGAACGCATGGGCAGCGCGGATACGTTTCACGCCACCGAGGTCGGTGTGTTTTTCGGCAAGCCCGACCTCACCGTGCCCGATCCGTATTTCGAAGGCGCGGGGCCGGAGCGTACGGGCTGCAATTTGTGCGGCGGTTGTATGGTCGGCTGCCGCTTCGGCGCCAAAAACACGCTCGACAAGAACTACCTGTATTTCGCCGAGCAATGGGGCACGCAAGTGTTCGCGGAGCTCAAGGTCACCCGAGTAGTGCCAGTGGCCGACGGCGGCTACGAAGTGGAGACCGAGCGTTCGACATCATTGCTCGGCCGAGCCGGGCCGCGCTTGCGAGCCAAGCGCGTGATCCTGGCCGCAGGCGTGCTCGGGACCGTCGAGCTGCTGCTCAAGAACCGCGATCAGCATGGCACGCTGCCAGCCGTGTCGGCGCGCTTGGGAGACTTCGTGCGCACCAACGGCGAGAGCCTGCTGGGCGCCACCAGCTTCGACGCGCATCGCAACCTCTCCCGTGGGATCGCCATCGGCGCCGCCTTTCATCCCAATTCATTGACCAAGATCGAATCCGTGCGCTACCCGAGCGGCTCGGGCGCGATGCGGCTGTTGGGCGTGCCGCTCACACCGGACGGCTCGGCGTTCACCCGGCCGCTGAAGATGCTGGCGCGCATGCTGCTGCAATTGCCGCGCATCGTGAAGCTGTGGCGGGTGAGAGATTGGGCGCGCAGCACGGTAATTTTGCTGGTCATGCAATCGGTCGATCAACACTTGAAGTTGCGCCTCGGGCGATCGCTGTTTGGACGAAGCCTCAAAGACACAGCCACCGATCAACCGGTGCCGAGCTACCTGCCGATCGCCCAACGAGCCGCGGAGTTCTTGGCCGACGAGCTGCAGGGTGAAGCGCAAAACGTGATCTCGGAGGTGCTGCTGCGCACACCGGCCACCGCGCACATCTTGGGCGGCTGTTGCATCGGCAAAGATGCGGCATCCGGCGTGATCGACGAGCGGCATGAAGTCTTCGGTCATCCGGGCCTGTACGTGTGCGACGGCAGCGTCGTACCCGGCAACTTGGCGGTGAATCCGAGCTTGACCATCAGCGCACTCGCGGAGCGCTTCGCGTCCTTTTTCGAGCGAGCCGAAGGCATGAGCGACGAGGCATTCCGAGCGCGTCAGATCCGCTTCAGCCGCGCCGCCACGGGCCCGAGCGACGCCGAGAGCACTTCAGACGCTTAGGGCCCGCGCTGAGGCGGCGGCCTGCTATGGTGCGCCGCCAATGACGACCGACTTCGCCGAACTCTCGCTGTCCCCTGCTCTGCTGGCGGTCGTCGCGGAGCTGGGCTTCCAGAAAATGACGCCCATTCAGGCCCAAACCGTACCAGTCTTACTGGAAGGAAAGGACCTGGTCGGGCAATCGCGCACGGGCAGCGGGAAGACCGCGGCCTTCGCCTTGCCCATCTTGGAGCGGCTGAAGCTCGAGACGCGTGAAATTGCGGCGCTCGTCCTGTGTCCAACGCGCGAGCTCAGCGCCCAAGTCGCACGCGAAATTCGGCGCCTGGGTCGTCGTCACGCGGGGCTCTCGGTTTTGGTCTTGGCCGGCGGCGAACCGATCGGTCGACAGCGCAGCGCGCTCGAAAAGGGCGCGCACATCGCCGTCGGCACGCCGGGCCGCGTGCTCGATCATCTGCGCCGTCGCAGCTTGCGCGTGCACCGCGTCGGCACGGTGGTGCTGGACGAAGCAGACCGCATGCTCGACATGGGCTTTCAGGAAGACATGGAAAAGATCCTGCGCGCGCTGCCCGAGAATCGCCAGACCGTGTTCTTCTCGGCCACGTACCCGAGCTCGATCGCCGAGCTGTGCCAAAAGCACCAAAAAGATCCGGTGTTCGTCAAAGTCGAAGCCGAGCCCGAGCAAGCCGCCGAAATCCTGCAATTGGTCGTCCCCGTCGAGACCGAACAAAAGATTGGAGCGTTGCGCTGGGTGCTCGCCAGCTACCCGCATGAATCGGCGTTGGTCTTTGCCAACCTCAAAGTGACGGTGGCCGAGATCGCCAAAGTGCTCTCCGAGGCGGGCGTCAGCGCCGACAGCCTGCACGGCGATCTCGAGCAATACGATCGCGACCGAGTGATGGCTAAATTTCGCAATGCCAGCACGCGCGTGCTGGTCGCCACCGACGTCGCCGCGCGCGGCATCGACATCGCCGATTTGGACCTGGTCGTGAACTTCGATCTGCCGTCACAGCCGGACGTGTACGTGCACCGCATCGGGCGCACCGGGCGCGCCGGCAAGGTCGGCCTCGCCGTATCACTGCGGACCTCGCGCGAAGACGGCAAGGTCGCCGCGATCGAGCAATTCACCGGCCAAAAGCTGACCGTGACCGAGCGTGAAGCCGTCCCGCGAGGAGAAAAGGCCGCGCTGGCCAAGAGCCTGGAACGAGACGCCAAGATGGCCACTCTGCGCATCTCCGGCGGACGCAAAGACAAGGTCCGCCCGGGCGACATCCTGGGCGCACTCACCGGTGAAGCCGGCGGCCTGAACGCGAGCGATGTCGGCAAAATCGAAATCCACGATCATTTCTCGTACGTCGCGGTGAGCAAGAGCGTCAGCCGCGCCGCACAGCAAAGCCTGAGCGCAGGCCGGATCAAAGGTCGCAAATTCAACGTCACTTTCGAGGACTGATTCGAGAGTGGGCGATCGCGACCCCGCCGCGCACCTCGCTGCGCGCCGTATGCCCGCGCATTCGATGCAGCGAGAAACTCATGCCAGAGATCTTCGGCAGTGAAGCTCCCCCTGCACTTTGAGCGTTCCCTGATTAACCGCCAAGGCGCCAAGATCGCTACAGCGACCCTGCGCAACTATGAACCAGAGGACCCGGACCATTGCTTGGTTCGTGATGCGAGACCCGGTTCGCTTTTTTCGAGACGCGAACGATTGAGCGTCAGCGCGCTACCAACGACCTTTTCCGTGACTTGACTCGCCGTGAGGCGCAAATCCCATCTCCCTTGGCGATCTTGGCGGTTAGCTCTCGGAGCCGCTTCATGCTCCGCGTGGACGTTTTTCGCGTCGAGTTCGGCGGCAGATGCCGGGAACGTCAGCGCCCTACGAGGTGCGATGCGGGAACGCGATCGCCCCCCCGAACGGGTTGACGGCGTTGAGTTGTGCTCGGTTCACGAGCTCAAGTGAGCGACGGGCCTGCGCCGAGATCGAGATCTTCGACGGGTAGCGCGCTGAACGCCTCTTCGCTCGCTTCCAAGAACAGATCGAGCGTCAAAATCCGCTGCAAGCGACGCTGCAACGTTACGCCGTCACGCAGCGAGCGACACAGATAGCCCAGTTGTTCTTTCAGTGGGCCGAGCGGATTGCACGCGCCGGGGTCGCGCGAACCGAGCGCTCTGGCCAAGAGCAGAAAGTGCTGCGCGAGATCGACACCGGTTGGCCGATACGGCTCGCACCCCGCGAGCAACTCGCCGATTTGTCGAAAAATCCAAGGGTTGCGCAGCGCGGGGCGACCGAGCATCACTGCGTCGCAGCCCGTCTCTTCGAACATGCGGAGCGCTGATTGCGCGTACCAAATGTCGCCATTGCCCACGACCGGGATCGAAAGCTCTTTCTTGATCAGCGCGACGATCCGCCAATCGGCGGAGCCGCGGTAGTGATCGACTCTCCGGCGCGGATGGACGGCCAAGTAGTCGAGTCCGTTGTCTTGCACGAGGCGTGCGTTGCTGACCGCGTCGTCGGTGGTATCGAAGCCAGCGCGCAGCTTGGCGGACAACAGCCCCGGCACGCCGCGGCGCATCGTGCCCAGCAAGCGCGCCAGGAGTGCAGGCTGCTTGAGCAGAGCGGCGCCGACGCCCTTGCGTACTGCCGCACCCGTCGGACAACCGAGGTTCAGATCCACGACGTCAGCACCGGCTCGGGCCACGACCGCGCCGGCTTCGGCCATCAGCTCCGGATCATTGCCCATCACCTGCACACTCAGCGGAACTCCGGGCAGCTTCTCGACTTGCTTGCGCAAGTAGCTGGCCGAAATCTGTCCGCCGGAAATGCGCACGAATTCCGTGCAAACCAAGCCCACCGGGCCGTAGCTGGCCAGCACTTCACGCACCGCCGCGTTGGTGACGCCTTCCATGGGCGCCAGCACGCAGGCTGGAGAAAAAGGGAAACGGGCCAAAGTCGGTGAGCGTAGCTTTTCTCGCGACGCAGCAAGAACGAGCGCTAGCGGCGACGGCGGCGCGCGGCGTCGCGGGGCGGGTCGCTGTGTTCCGCAGAGGACGGGTTCGGTTCTCGACGTTGCTCCGCGGAGCTCGCTGCCTCCGGGGCGCGCCGCGTGAGCACGATCACCTCCGGCCCCCGTTGCTGAGCGCGCTGTGGAGCGCGTTGCGGGCGCCGGGGTTCCTCGCGCGTTTGAGACGCGAGGTTGGCGCTCGCGGACGCCATATGCAGTTGCGGACTCCGATTCTGTGGACCGCGATCCTGCTGCGCGCCGCGATTCTGTGGACCGCGATTCTGCGGACCGCGATTCTGCTGCGCGCCGCGATCTGGTTGCGGACCGCGGTTCTGCTGCGGACCCCGCTCCTGATACGGACCGCGGTTCTGCTGCGGCCCCCGATCCTGCTGCGGGCTGCGAGATTGCTGCGGACCGCGCTCTTGTTGAGGACCGCGATCCTGCCGTGGATCCCGATTCTGCTGCGGACCCCGATCCTGATACGGACCGCGGTTTTGCTGTGGGCCTCGCCCTTGCTGCGGACCGCGGTTTTGCTGTGGGCCTCGCTCTTGCTGCGGACCGCGGTTTTGCTGCGGACCGCGATCTTGCTGCGGACCCCGGTTCCGTTGAAACTCACGTGGCGACTGTGGGCCGCGATCGTCTCGCTCGCGCGGAGGCTGTTCGAAGCGCGGGCGCGGTTCGGGAGCGGGCGGACGGCCCGTGGGCAGAAAATCCGGCGACAATTCGCGGCGCACGTAGGCACGCCAGATCTCGCGCGGGTCGCTATTCAGGCGCCCGCGCAGGCTGGGATCGATGGCCGCGAAGTGACCGAGGATGTTGCGCGCATCGCGAATGAAAAACGATTCGGATTGGCTATTTTGCGCGGCCGAAACGATCTGCGGAAAATCGATGATGGTCGCGCCCGTCTCCGCCCAGAGCACGTTGTACGGCGACAAATCGCCGTGGATCAGGTCACACGACAGAATGCGCACCAGCTGCGAGAGCATGTCCAAGTAAGCGGCGTGCGCTTGTGCAGCGTCGAGCTGCGTGTCGATCAAGCGCGGCGCCACTTCTCCATCGAAGCCGCGCACCAGCTCCATGAACAGCACGCCCTCCAGGTACATGACGGGCTTGGGCACGCGCACGCCCGCGGCGTGCAACTTGTACAGTGCGTTCGCCTCTTCTGCCTTCCATGCATCTTCGGCCGCTTCCTGGCCGAACTTGGAGCCGCGATCCATGGCGCGCTGCGAGCGTGTATTCCTCACGGCTCGGCCTTCTTTGTAAGCCGAATTGCTCTTGAAGCTGCGCTGGGCGCGATCCTTGTAGACCTTGGCGGCAACAACCTCGTCACCGTATGCGACCGCGAAAACCTCGGCCTCCTTGCCACTCTTCAGACGACCGTAGATCTCAGTGATGACGCCTTCGGCGAGGAGAGATTCGAGACTGCTTGCCACGATGATTGCTTGGGAAAACACCGCTGCCATTGGGCGAGCGGCCAGTGCTAGCAGCCCCGAATAGCACGTCCGCCGGAGGAGCGGGTCGACCGTTCCCCAGGGCCCGGCGCGGCACCCCATTCACAGCCCTGCTGACTTATTCAAGTTTGGCTGTATCCCCAAAAAAGCGCAGCGAAACGCGCCGAAAAGCGTTTTGGCCAACGCTTTTCCGAAGTCAGGAACACTGCCGTGGATGTGAGCGTTGCGTATGCAGTCGAACGAGTGAAATCGCCGTTCGCGACAGAAAGTGACTTTTACGTGCCTGCGGCCCTCAATGCCCGCCGACAAAGGTCCGTAGTGTGTGAAGAGCCCGAAGGTAACGTGAGATCGCGATGCTGATCGAATCAACTGAGCAATTCCAAGCCTCCACGGGGATTGCCATCGTGCGCGGCGAAAATGAAGTCGCGGAGAGTGACTTCGAACAGCTGCCCTTGGCCACCCGCACCAAGCTCCGCATCTTGCAGGAGCACGGCGTGCTGCGCGTGCGCTCGAGCGAAACGGAGAAGCTCGAGCCGCCCCGCGACGGAAATAAGTAAGCGCGTTACTTTGCAGTGCTAGCGCTGCACGCCGGCTTGGGGTAGCCGTCTCACTCAGGGAGACGCGCGCATGGCGAGCAATCAAGAACTCACGGGTCCAAACCTGGCCGAAGGTCTCGACGCAAGCTCACTCGCCGAGGGCCAAATGCTGGTCGGGCACGCCAACGGAGAAGCCGTGCTGTTGGCGCGCTCGGCGACGAAAGTATTCGCGATCGGCGCCCACTGCAGCCACTACGGCGCGCCGCTCGCAGATGGCTTGCTGGTTTTCGACACGGTCCGCTGTCCTTATCACCACGCCTGTTTTTCGCTCGAAACTGGAGCCGTACTGCGCGCGCCCGCGCGTGATCCGGAGCCCTGTTACGTGGTCGAGGAGCGGGGCGATAAGCTGTATGTGCTCGGCAAGCGAGCAGCCGCTCCCACTCGAGCCATCTCCAAACCCAACGCGATCGTGATCGTCGGGGCGGGTGCAGCAGGCAACTCGGCTGCCGAAAAGCTCCGCCGTGAAGGTTACACCGGAAAGATCACGCTCATCGGCGCCGAAGGTTCACTGCCAGTCGATCGCCCCAACCTGTCCAAGGATTATTTGGCGGGCAGCGCACCGGAAGAATGGATCCCGCTCCGTTCCGAAGACTTTTATCGCGAACAGCGCATCGAGCTGGTGCAAACCAAGGTCAGCGGCATCGACCCGAGCTCGAAGAGCGTGGCGCTCGCGGACGGCTCTCGCATCGGTTACGACGCACTCTTGCTGGCGACGGGCGCCGCGGCCATCCGCTTGAATATCCCGGGCGGCGGGCTGCCGCACGTGTACACCTTGCGCACGCTCAGCGACAGCCGCGCCATCATCGCGGCCAGCGCCAGCGCCAAGCATGCGGTCTTGATCGGCGCGGGCTTCATCGGGCTCGAGGCGGCGGCCGCATTGCGCGCACGGGGTGTCGAAGTCACCGTCGTCGCGCCGGACACCGTGCCGCTCGGGCGCGTCCTGGGTGAAGCGCTGGGGCAAGTCGTGCAAAAGTTGCACGAGGCCCACGGCGTGCAATTTCGGCTCGGGGCGCGGCCCAAAGCGATCACCGCCCACAGCGTCCTGCTCGAAGACGGCAGCGAGCTGCCGGCGGAGCTCGTGATCTTTGGCGTGGGCGTGCGCCCAGCCACCGAGCTCGCAGAGGCTGCCGGTCTGAAAGTAGACCGAGGGATCTTGGTCGATCAGTACCTGCGCACCAGTGCGCCGGACATCTTTGCGATCGGAGACAGCGCGCGCTTTCCCGAGGCGCGCACGGGCCGGCTGATCCGCGTCGAACATTGGGTGGTGGCGACGCGCCAAGGTGAGGTCGCCGCCTTGAATCTACTCGGCAAGAATCAGCCGTACGACGCGGTGCCTTTCTTCTGGAGCGCGCACTACGATTGCACCATCTCCTACCTAGGCCATGCCGAAAGCTGGGAACGCATCGACGTCGCTGGCGATCCCGGCGCGCTCGACTGTGCGGTCGCTTTCCGTATGGCTGACCGGACGCTGGCACTAGCCACCATTGGACGCGATCGCGCGAGCCTGGAAGCAGAGCTGGCGATGGAGCGCGGTGACGAGGCCACGCTCCACCGGCTCGTGCCGGGCTAGCTAGCTAGTCGATGGTTTGGCCGATGCGCTTGAGCAGCGAATCGAAGGCGGGCACGTAGCCGTAGTCTGCGCTGCCCGTGTCGGTCACCGACCGCGGGCACATCGACGCGGAAACGGCGCGGCCGCCCATTTGCCGTGCAAAGGAGAGCTCGCGCGTGCCCGGGTAAGCCTTACCGAAGTACTGAGTGCTGCCCGGAGCACCACCCGCGGGCGGCTGACAAAGCGGGCTATTTTCGGCCGTGACCGCGCTCAGAGTGCCGGCTTTGTCGGGAGCGCAATCGCAACCAGCCTGGCCCGCGGTACAAGCGACGGGCTCGGGCAACTGGAAGATGCAAGCGTGCTGCAGATCGGCGAGGTCATCGTTGTTCTTCTCGTGGCCGTTGATCGCATTTTGCTGGGGGTTGGTCGAAGTGGCCGGCGCAATCGCCAGCAGGGTGATCGGATTTTGCCCCGCGCGCGGTGCGATCGACTCGATCATGAACGGATCGCTGGGCGGGACGTTCTTCTTCGCGTCACCGACCAACAGCGGCCAGCGCCCGTTGCTCTCTAGCCCCGCGGAATCGAGATATTCGAGCGGGGCGCCGTTCGAGCTGTCAGCGGTCGCCAGATCTTGCCAAGGCGCGCCGACGATCACCGAAACGCTGACCAGCGTTGCCGAGCGCGGGCCTTTGCCGTCGCGCGCAGCGAACAGCGGATTGTCGACCATGGCGCCGGCTCGGTTCGCAATTTTCGGATTGCTCAACGCGGCGCTATAGCGCTCGATCGGCTGCAATAAATCGAAGCCGAAACGACGCTGCTGATCGAAGCAGCGCATGTTCAGCGAATCGCTCAAGGCGTCATAGGTCGCGTAGGTTTGACCGTCCGCGATCACACTGCACACACTATCTTGCGCCAGCGCGCTGCAACCGGCAGGCGGCTTCGTTTCCTGAGCCGCGCACGAGCGGCAACAGGGGTCGTTCGGATTCGCGGCGCACGCGCTCGTGGCACGCGGCATACGTGCCGACATCGAAGCTCCGGGAGCCAAGGTGGAAGCGACGAACCAACCGAGCCCGGAGTCCATGATCGAACAGTCATTTTCGTCGCTGAAAATCACGATCGCCAGCGACGAATCGGGGCGCAGGAAGGCGGCGCGCTGCGCGAGCAGCGTGTCATTGGTGCCCGTCGGTGTGCTCTGTTGATCGACGATTTGAACGGAAGCAGGCGGCTCTGGGTCGACTAGGAAGCGGTACATGGCCTCCAGTGGCGCCTCGTAACCGCAGCCGTGCTCGCCGGTTGCCGTGATCATCGCCGTCAGGTTGCTGGTGAGCGCAGCAACGTCGGTCACCCCCGCGTTGCCGCTGGCATCGAAGGACAAAAAGCCGCTGTCTTGGTAGCTCGCAACGCCGGTTCGCTTGGAGGGCAAGAGCTGAGCTTGATCGTCCTGTTCCGGTTGATCGACGTGCGCGCACACATCCCCCCCGTGGCTACCGATGCTGGTGGTGATGGCGCCGAAATGGATGTCGGCGATCGGTTTGAACTCACGGCTGCCGCTCGTGCACGGATCGCTGGCCAGCGTGGGCTGCGGGTTCACGGCCTGACCGTCGGCATCGACGCATAACGGATTGATCAAGCGGGAGACGAAGCGGGGTAGCGATTGAGCAAGCAGCTTTTGCTTGCCCAGCATGGACGTCGAATTGTCGACCACGAACAGCACATCCAGCTTGTTCGCAGACATTTGCGGACCAATCGCGGAGCCGCCGGCCGAGCCATTGCCCGTCCCAGCACCCGACGGCGCCCCACCCGCCGCCATGCCGTTCCCACCGGCGCTGCCCGGGCCGCTGCCCGCGCTGGCGCCGCCGTTGGTTTGCGTGCCTCCGCAAGCTGGCAAGAGGCCAACCAGCACCGATACCCCCAGCCATTGCAACGCTTTCATTTCAAGGTCGCTCCAATGCGAGTGATCAAGGCGTTGAACGCCGGAGTGTACGCGTAATCCGGGCTGCTCGTGTCCGTCAGCGTTCTCGGACAAATGGAGGCAGGCACGGCGCGGGCACCGAGCAGCTTGGCGAAGCTCAGCTCACGCGTCCCGGGATAGCCTTTGCCGAAGTACTGCGTGGTCCCTGCTGGGCCGCCCGCAGGTGGTTGGCAGAGTGGACTGTGACTGGCGCTCACCGCATCTGCATTGCCGTTCTTGTCCGCCGAGCAATCGCATGCGGCATCGCCGTTCGGACACGGCTTCGGGGCCATGAGGGGGAACGTGCAAGCGAACTGCAAATCGTCGAACGCGGGGATGCTCTGCTCGTGGCCGTTGATGGCGTTGGCGAGCGGGTTCGTCGACGCCGAGCCGACGATCGACGTCTGAGTGAGCGGATTGTGCCCGCTGCGCTCAGTCGTCGTTTCGATCATGAACGGATCGGTGGGCGGCAGGTTGAGCGCGGGATCCCCGAGCAGCAGTGGCCAACGGCCATTGCTCTCCAGAGCGGCGCCGTCGAGGTATTCGATCGAATGACCAGAGCTCAGGCTGGCGCTGCTCGCCAAATCTTGCCAAGGCGAGCCCACGATCAGTGAAACGCTGATTAGCGTCGCCGAGCGCGGCCCCTTGCCCGCGCGGGCGGCCAAGAGCGGGTTGTCGACCAGGACATTGGCCCGATTGCGCACCTGCGGATTGCTGAGCGCGTCGCTGTAGCGCTCGACCGGATAGAGCAGATCGAAGCCAAAGTGCTTTCGCTGGTCGAAGCAACGCAGGTTGAGCGAGTCGTGGAGCGTATCCCAAGTCGCGTATTGCTGCCCCGATGGCACATTCTTGCAGTTGAGGTCGTCGTGTAGCGACGCACATCCGCTCGGCGGGAGGCTCTCGTTCTGGGCGCACGAGCGGCAACACGGGTCGTTCACGTTGGCATCACAGGCAGCGGTCGAACGCGGCATGCGTGTGCTCGAGCCCACGAACCAGCCCACCGAGTCATCCCGGATCGAGCAGTCGCTCTCGTCACTGAGGATCACGATCGCGACCGCCGAATCCGGGCGCAAGAAAGAGTTGCGTTGTGCGAGGAGGGCGCTATTGACGTCACCGGGCACCGTCTGACCGGACACCTGTGAGACCGAGACCGGCGGCTCCGGGTCGACCAAGAAGCGGTACATGGCCTCCAGCGGCGCCTCGAAACCGCAACCATGTTCGCTGGCCGCGCTGACGATTGTCTGCAGATCGGCAATCACGCTGCCGACGTTCGACACCCCCGCCATGCCCGCGGCATCGTACGCCAAATAGCCGGAGTTGTCGTAGCTCGGCAGATTGGCACGTTGCGCGGGCAGCAACTCGGCGCGGTCGTCGAGGTGATCGTCGGGCGAAGAGGGCATGGCGCAAACGGCCCCGCCGTGGCTACCGATGCTGGTCGTGATCACACCCAAGTGGAGGTCGGTCACGGGCGTCAACTCACGGCTGCCGCTGATGCAGGTGGCCGCGCCCGACGCAGGTTGCACGGCAACCGGTTTGCCCTGCTCATCGACGCACAGCGGGTTGACCAGGCGCGTGAGGAAACTCGGGAGCGACACCTTGAGGATGTTCTGCTTGTCGGCCATCGACACCGAGTTGTCGACGACGAACAGTACGTCCAATTTGTCCGCGGTTTTTTGGGGACCGATCTCGATCGGCGGATAAGTGATGGCCCCGCCCGCGCCCGAAGCCCCCAGACCCCCGCTCGCTCCGGCGTTGCCGCCCCAGCCAGCCGCAGCATCGTCGGCGCCGGCTTCGCCACCGGCACCGCTCTCGCCCGCGGCGCCTGGCAGCACTTCTGCGGTGCCGGCGGTGCCGACGATTCCAGCGCTTCCCGCATTGAACCCCGCGCTCGCGAGGCCAGCCGCGCCCGCGCTCGCAGCGCCACCGCTGCCCGCTGCAGCGGGCTGATCCTCCGGCGTGCTCTTGCCCGAACAACCGAGAACCGTCCCCAAAACAACCAACCCACCCAGAATCTTAGCAATGCTCAAGCGCGTACCCCGTCAAAGCTGGAATTCTACCCACACCGTCTTACGACGCTGCTCTCGAATATGTTCCCTTTCGGGTGTATCGATCAACGAGCTACAGCAAGATGGCCGAAAATAGGCCGCTCGAGACGCTGTGCTGGAAGCAATGAGAGATCTTTTTGGCGACCTCCTGCTCGGGCTCGTGAGAGAGCGACGCTTGCACCTCGGTCAGCCCTACCTCGAGGGTGGCCCCATTCGCCAACGACTCTACCAAGGTGACGAGCGTGGGCTCGAGCTCCAACCGCCACACGCTGCGCCCCGTGCGATACACGGCGACGCTGGTGGGGCGAGCCGCGGGCACCGCGATTGGCTGTCCGTGACGGTAGGCTTGCAGATACGCATTCGCGGGGTAGCCAAGATGCAAGATCTCGAGCGATGGATTGACGCGGAAGCGCGCGCCAGGCCAACGCTCGCTCGGCACTCGACTCAAATCTTCGAAGCCGATCGCGCTCTCGGTCGGCGCGTGGATGGACAGCACGATCGCCCACTCGAGCGCGGCGAGATCGGCGAGGAAGCCCGCTTCCGGCTGCGGCTCGGCGCGGCAGAAATCAGCCATATGACGGCCGAAATAGTTCAAGCTCGGCGCGCGCGAAGGGTGCCGCGCAATGTAGCGCCGGCAGAGCGCTTCGAAGGCTTCTTCGCCGAGCGCGTGTTCGAGCACCGGATAGTCGTCGACCAAGCACTCGATCAAGCGCGCGTGATAACCCCGACGGTAGATATCGATGCGCTCGACCGAACTGAGCGTCGCGCTCGCGCGGATCAAACGCGCTGCGGATCGCTCGTCGACCGGCGCGGGCTTGTCTTGCGCGGTGCTGATGATCGCGGCAAACCACTCCTGCTGAGCCCGTAGCCCGAGCTTGCCCTCGGTCCAGCCGGGCGCGCTGCCGAGCGCGATCTTTCGCGCGGGCTCCGCGCGCTCGGGCGTCGCGCTCGCTCGTTCGTGGAGGCCCAGCGCGTCGGCCGTGGCTTCGCGATTCACGCGGCAGCCCCGATGAATTCACGGGCGCGCAGGGCCTCGGCGTGCGTTTCTTCGAAGCTCGGGATCTCCGCGTCCCACTCGAGCAGCACCGGTACGCCCGAAGAGCGCTGGTGCGCGGCGGCCAGCAGCTGCCAAACCGAATCGATCACCGGCCCGATGTGCGAATCGATGATGTGCGTGCCGTGGTCGGTGTGCCCCGCGACGTGAAACTGCACCACCCGATCGATCGGCAGCGCATTCAAATAGCTGAGCGGATCGAAGCCGTGATTTTTGCTGGAGACGTACACGTTGTTCACGTCCAGCAAGAGCGCGCAGTCTGCGAGCTCTGCGAGCCGCCCCAAGAACTCCCACTCGCGCATCGAGTCGCCAGCGAATTCGGCATAGCTCGAGGGATTTTCGAGCGCCAACGGCGCTCCCAAAAAGTCTTGCACCGCCCGCACGCGATCGACCACGTGCAACAGGGCTTCTTCCGTGTACGGCATCGGCAACAGATCGTGGGTGTTCTTGCCGGACACTCCCGTCCAGCACAAATGGTCGGAAACCCAGCGCGCTTTCGTGCGATCGCGCAGCGCCCGAAGTTCACTCAAGTACTCTCGATCGAGTGGGTCGCTCGAGCCAATCGAGAGCGACACTCCATGCATCACGACCGGATAGTGGTCAGCGATCTGATCGAGGAAATCCAAAGGGCGCCCCTTGGTCCGCAGATAGTTTTCGCTGAGGATCTCGAACCAATCCACGGCCGGCTTCTGCTCGAGGATGGTCGAGTAGTGCTTGGTGCGTAGGCCGAGGCCGATGCCCAGGTTGGGAAGTTTGAACCTATTTGCCATCAGCTTCTACGCACATAAAAGCACGCGCTACCCCGGCAAGCTCGGCGTAGCGCGCGATGCCGTCAACGAAGACGAATCAGGTCTTGCAGCCGCCCTGACCTTTGCAGTCATTCTTGCCTTTGCAGTCGTGCTTGTCGGTCTTGCAACCGCCATTGCCCTTGCAATCGTTCTTACCCTTACAGTCGTGCTTGGCGCCCGCCGCGGCGGCGTCCGCAGACGCAGCCGGAGCATCGGTAGCCGGAGCATCGGCCGCTGGCGTCACCGGTACCTCGGCAGAGGGAGCTTCGGCCGGAGGCGTTGAACCGCCGCAGCCAACGACGCCCGTCAAAATTCCAGAAACAGCAGCCGCCATCAGAACATTGTTTAGATTCATTGCGATAACCTCGTGAAGTTAGCTAACAGCGTACGCGAGCAGCGCACGATGGTCTCGTAGCCCGTGGCGTTTCACGGCCCTGGTTTCTTCGAGCGGTACGCAGATTCGCGCCGCCCACGCTTTCGGTCAACTTCTCGCTCGTAGTGGCGATCTGCAGCGCAGTCGCCCGCGTCATCAGCCGCTCAGTCCGGGCGCTGGGCCGTGATGGCTCGTCGAAGTTTGGCGAGCGGCGCGCGTTCGTCGAAGGCCACCGAATCGCCCTCCACGCGCACTCCAAGCCGTGCGAAAAGTTGAGCAAGATCCACGGTTCCCGGCTTTTCTGCCAGGCGTTCGAAGAGCTCTCGCAAGACCTGCGTGCCGGTCGCGCGCTCCGCCATTTCGAGCACACGCTCGATCGGCCAGTAGTCTTGGTCGGAAGCTCCAGTTTTGCCAATCGCCAGCAGTACGTCGTCCAACGAATAGCGGTTACCGGTCTTTTCGCGCAATTCGACGTCCGCCAACAAACAGAACAGCGCCCCGCCCCAATACGTACGGCCCCACGTCCGAGTATTCTCCAATCCGCGATCGCCGGCTTGGGGTAGGCCTTGCGGCATGCCGTCGACCATGTCTCGCCACACTCTTGCCTCATTGACGAGCCCAACGCGCGCGCGGGCGATCGGTTCGAGGTAAGTCGCCAAGCCCTCGCTGAGCCAGCTGTGCGCGCGGCCGAGATCGGGGAAATTGGCGTGCAGCAACTCGTGCGTGACGACCCAATCCTGGCGCGTGGTCGTGGAATCCACCAGATCCGAGGCGCGCACCAGCACCCCCGGACCACCGCCGCCGAGCGTGATGCCACGAGTCGATTCACCCGAGCCCTGCATCAGCAAGACCAGCGTGCGGCGCGCCGGCAGATGTCCTCCATAGTAGCTAGCCACCGCGCCGGCCGAAGCCGAGATCCACGCTTCTGCTTGGGCGGGGCTCAGCTTCAATCCAGCGGCCGCAATCCCGAGCTGCACGCTGGTGTCGCCCGCGGGGATCTCGGCCACGTGCAGCGGACCGAACGCCGCAAAGCTCGCATCGTCGAGCACGCCGATTGCAGCGCGGTATTGGTTGGCTCGTCCGAGCACGGGCTCGAACGCGCTCACGAAGCGCGCGCTCGGGCCAGGCTCCACGGCGAGCTCGAAATCGGCTTTTTTCTGCTGGGCTCCGGGACGGAGCAGCCAAGTCGAGGGCGGCGAGATCAGCACCTCTCCGGAGGCGATTGCGGTGTCCGCTTCAGCCAGGGTTTCGCACGCCTCGCGCAGCGCAAACCGATAGCGGATCTGGCAGCCCGAGCTACAGGGCGCAAGCCAACTGGCATCATGCTTCGTTGCCGGCCGCCAATGGTTGTCCTCTGCGACTTCTACTCGTCGCACGAAGCGCTCCACCTCGTCGTATGCCGAAAATACGCCGTCGTTCTCGGCGTCGAATCGGCCCTCGATCGCCAGCTCCCCGCCCGGTTCGAGGCGCGCTTGGTAGTGCCAAATCAGCGCGTCGTCTTTGCCGGCGCTCGCTGGGACCGGCGTGGGCAAGCTTTTTGGCGCAACGCTGTGCGGCGCCTTCGAGCAACCGAAGAGGATCACGAGCGATCCCGCCAGCACGGATCCGAGCTTCATTGCTGGTGCAATGATGCTGGCAGCGGTCGGTGCGCGCAAGCTCAGGGAGCGCGTTCAGCGGGAAAGCCAGGCTCGAGCTCGAGCTCCGGTGTCCAGGCCACGACGCAGTTTCGCCCCGTTCGCTTGGCCCGGTACAAGGCGCGATCAGCGCGGTCGATCAGCTCTTTGGCATTGGGGGTCAGGCCGCGGCCATCGCAGACGCCGATCCCGAAGCTGGCCGTGCACTTGAGCTGATTGTTCTGATGATCGTGCGAGAAATCGGCCAAACGCTGGCGCAAGCGTTCGGTCACTTCCGACACACCCTGGGCCGTCGTCTGCGTGAAAACGATCGCGATCTCCTCGCCGCCATAACGCGCAACCGAGTCGGTCACCCGTACGCTCGAAGTGACGACGCGGCTGACATTGCGCAGCACTTCGTCACCCATCGAGTGACCGAAACTGTCGTTGATGCGCTTGAAGTGGTCGATGTCCAACAAGACCAAACCCAGCGGAGTCTTGTAGCGCTCGGTGCGCTGCAGCTCGCGCACCAGGAGCGCATCGAAGTAGCGCCGGTTGAACAGCGCAGTGAGTCCGTCCGTATCAGCCAACGCTTCGAGGCGCTTGTTCGCGTCTCGCAGTTCGTCTTGCAGCACTTTGAGCCGATAGTGCACCTTGACCCGAGCCAGAAGTTCACGATCGTTGAATGGCTTCGTGACGTAATCAGAAGCGCCTTGGTCGAACACCTCGACCTTGCGATTGGCGTCGCCTTCCGCGGTCAGCATGATCACCGGGATGCTGGCCAGCTCGGGACGGGTGGCGCGCAATGCCAGGAACTTCAAACCGTCGAAAACGGGCATGATCAAGTCGCAGACCACCAGATCCGGATGTCGGTCGAGCATCAGCTTGAACGCTTGCAGCCCGTCGCCGGCTTCGATGAACTCGTCGAAGCCCTCCACCTGCTGCAGTACGCCCCGGATCTGGCTACGGATGCTGGCGCTGTCGTCCACCACCAGGATCAAGGCGCCCATCCTGACAGACTAACCGCTTCGCCTGACCGGTCCAAACGGCGCTACGCCGCGCTGCTCTGCGCACACCCAACCACTTTTGCCCCATCCGCTTCGCTCGCACGCCCAGCCAACAAATTTGGCCCTCGTCGAGCAATTCGGGAACGCTGCCGCGCATGGCGCATCGCTGCGAAGTTTGTGATTCATTCCGTCCGCGTCGCGAACTCGACCCGACGCGCGCGCTGCTCGAGGTCACTTTCGGCGAACGGCGGGTGTGGCTTTGCCGTGGGCACGCCGGGATTGCGCGCAACTCCCAGGTCTCTTCGTTCGACGAGCTGCGCGCGCTGTACGCCGAAAGCGAGGGCAAGCGCTCCTACATTGCGCGGCGCGCTGGCGCCAAGAAGAGTGACGGCGCTCCGCGCAGCGCGGGCCGCCGTTCGGGCGATTTAGCGCGATAATTCCGTAAATCGCCGGCATTTTGAGGCACGTAGGGCGGATTCGTCGTCCCGCGCGCCTTTTGGCGAGTCGGCGCGGGTACTCCTGGCTATATGGGAAAGCTGCCTCGCGCTTTGCCCCTTGGTCACGGGTCACATGAACGAACTCAGCTCAAAGTGCCGCCCGCTTGGTGATTCTCGGCCAGGCCAGGCTTGGTGGTTCGCGGGTTGTCTACTGCTCGGCGCCTGCAGCAGCAATTCTGATCCAGGCAGGCCACCCGGGAGCGCTGGAGCCTCCGCCGCGGGCGCCGGCAATGGCAGCGTGGGCAGCAGCGGCCAGCCGAGCGGTGGCATGAGCGGGTCCGCCGGTGTGAGCGCCATATCGGGTGCGTCGACCTCGGCTGGGAGCAGCGGCGCCGCGGGCCTGAGTCAAGCGGGGCAAGCGGGGCAAGCAGGAAGTGCCGCCGGCAGCGCCGGTCAGGCCGGTTCGGGCCCGGTGAGCAACGTTGCGATTACCGCGCACCCCATCGCATTGAGCGCGGGCAAGGCCTTCAACATCGCCGAAGACTTTTTCGACGATGGCTTCATTCCGCCCAGTCCGGTCGCCAATTTTGGCTTTCAAACGCCGATCATCCCCGTGGTGCATGCCGATGGGGGGCTCGACGTCGCGTGGCTGGACTATACGAGCGCAAAGGGCAAACCGTTCGCGTTGCCCTCGCCCGGGATGATCTACATCACGCACATCGATCCCTCGCTCAGCACGGGGACTACGGTGGCCACGGGCATTTCGTCCTACCGCCTGCTCGGCTTCACGCTCGACCCGAGCGGCGCGTATTACCTCGCGTACTGCGCCGATCACCCGCAGAAGAACATGACCGACGGCGACTACAACGCGGTCGCCGGTAACGAGCTGAAGCTCGCCAAATCCACGAGCCCCGATTTCAGCCGTAAGGCTTGGGACACTTTGGTGTTCGGCGATCAAGACAACAACGCCGTGGGGTCGAAGGGCGAGCCGGGCGCGGGGGGCTCGGGTGTGCTCGGTTTCGATGCCATGAATCAGAAGCTCGTGCTGTATGTCGCCCACCAAATGACCTGGTCGGATGACACGACTCCCAACAAAATCCAGCGTCATCAAGCAGGTTATTTCGGCTACTTCGATCCGGCCACGGGCATGCAGAGCAAGCCGGGCGGCAACAACATTTCACAGACCGGCGCCGGCTGGTTCTATTCGCACAATTTCAATCAACGGCTGCTGATCGACGAGGGCGTCTCGTACACGCTCGCCCATGGGGACGCCTTCCCCGGTCGGCAGCTCGGTTTCTCGGCCTGGTCACTCGACAGTTACACGAAGAAGAACAACACCACCTTCGATCAATCTTATTTCATGATCGCGGGCGACGAAGGCGACAACAAAACCGACACTGAAACCGGCCAATTCATCAAGCTGCATGATGGCCGATTCGTGATTGTCCATACCAGCGCGCAAGGCCGAAGCGCGCGGGACGTGCGCATCTTGCTCGTCAATGGCACGACCGGCGCGATGAGCGCCGATGCCTGGCTGACGGTCAATACCGCCAATATTCAGGCGACCCTATCCAAGCTCGAAGTGTTGGGCGACAAGCTACTCGTGACCTATGGCCTTTGGGATTCCAGCCAGCGCACCAACAAGAAGATCGACTGGTACTCGCAGCTGGTCGACCTGACCTTGAAGCCGATCGGTGCGGCCAAGGTCGCGACCGGCATCGAGTTTTCGCCCAGCTCGCCGTTGTTCCGTTTTCCAGGCGGCTCGAGCACGGGCAGCGTGGGCTGGGTGTCGGGCAACGCGATGCACACGCTGAGCGTCAACCTGGCCAGCCCGGCGCCGTAGGTGAACCCCTCGACACGCAGCCGAGCGGCGGTGACGGCGACGTTGTTCGGCGCGGCTCTGCTCGCCGCGAGTTGCCAAGACGGCTATCCGATCGCCGCCACGCGCTGTGATCGTTGGTGCGATCTCACACAAGCCACTTGGTGCGGGCGCTACAACCCGGCAAGCTGCGTCGTGGGCTGTGAGCAGCTGGCGGGCGGCGCGGACTGCTATCCTCAGTTCGATCGACTCCTGATTTGCTTGGAGCAGCAGCCCACGATCCGCTGTGACCCAGCGGGCGGCGACGGCGTGGTCCTCGCTTGCAGCGAAGCCCAAGGCGCGCGCGAGCTGTGCACGATGGCCCACACTGCTCACGGTCCACCCACCGGCAATTGAACCTTCAAAACGCGGCCTCTGCGCCAATGCTGGGAATGGTCACCGGACCAATGCGATCGTACCTGCAGGCCAAGGCGTTGCATTCGCCGTTCAACACCTCTTTGTTCAAGGTGGTGTTGAGCACCTCCAAGACGAGCCCCCACCAGACGTCCGGGCGCTTGATGTACCAGCGTTTTTGAACTTTGAAATCCAGCCGCCAAAAGGGCGGCGTGCGCGGCGGCGCCTTGGCGGCGGCCACGTACGGCACCTGCGTGGGGATGCCGCTGTAGAACAGAAAGCGCCCGCCGACACGCCAGTTTCCGCCCAAATCGGCGGAGAGAGCCAGGTTGAGCACGTGCGTGCGGTCGGTCGTGGCCGGCCCTTCGAGCTCGCCCGAGCTACGCAGCGAGCGCGACAACGTGTACGACGCGAAGCCGCCCACTCGGCGTGACAGGCTGCGGCGCAGCATCAGTTCGAAACCGTAGGCGTGGCCGGTAGCCCGGAAGTCTTTTTCGTCCTTGCTGGTCGTGTTCTGCAGCTGCACCAGGCTGATCAGATCGGTCATGTCGAAGAACACGTTCTGGAAAACCGCGAGCGAAGACTCGAAGCCGGCGGGCAGCGAGTACGAGAGCCCCGCGCTGTACTGCACGGCGCTTTGCAGTCCGCCCTGCAACGATGGTTTGAAGCCCGGCACCGGCACCACGAAGCTCGGAGCCTGATGCACGAGCGCAAGCCCATGCGTCACCGTCAGCTTGTTCGACAGCGTGTAGCGCGCGGTGATCCTGGGATCGATGGCCAACGCGACACGCCCGCCCGAGACGAACAGATCCGCGCGCAACCCTGGCGTGAGCTCGAGCTTGGGCGTCACGGCCAACACCGCATCGGCCCACAAACCGCTAGTGAAATCGCGGCGCGCGCGACTGAAGCCGAAGTCGATATCACTTTCGTTCGAACCGGCGAGGCCCGGGCCGTCGTCGGCGCGCATGGCTTGGCCGCTGTTGTCCCGTTGCGCCAAGTTTTCGAACAAAACGTCGGCTCCCCCGCGCAGCGTCGTCCGTTGGTCGAGCGCTTGGCGGTACTCGGAGCGAAAGCCGACCATTTGACTGCGCACGGTCACGTTGCCATTGTCGGCGCCCGTACGATCGAGACCGAGCATCAGCGCGTTACGCCAGTTTCCATCACTCAAGCGATGATCCAAGCGCAAATCCAGACGATGAAAGCCAACGTCGACGATCGTGCGTTCCTCCCTCACCGATTCCGAAGTGAAACCGCCGTCCGAAGTCGGCGTCGAGCGAGTACGGGTTTCGATGTCGGACAAGAAATCGCCCGCCCCGAACGAGAGCACTTCGAGGCTGTTCTTGCGATCGAGCTCGTAGCGAACTCGGGCTTGATAGTCCCAATAATTGACCTTTACCTCGGGCACGAGCAACGAGAGCACAGCGGCCGTGTAAGAGAAACGACCGCCCACCATCGCCGAGCCGCGACCGGACGCGAACGGAGCCTCGATGGTCGCGCCGCTGTCGATCAAGCGAATCGTCGCTTCACCGTGTAGCCGATAGCTAGGCGGCGCCATTTCACCGGCCACGATCGCGCCGGCGAAGCGGCCATAGCGAGCGGGATACGCACCCGGATACAGATCCACGTGATCGATGAAGGCCGGCTGCAAGACGCCCGGGCCCGCCGCAAAGTGATACAAATACGGCACCGGAATGCCGTCGAAGAAGTAACCGACGTTGCCAGGCGGCGCGCCGCGCACGTAGAAGTAAGGGAGCCCGCTGGCAATCGGCACCACGCCGGGGAGCGCCTCGATCGCGCGGTACGGATCGCCGAACGCGCCCGGCATATCGTGCACGTCCGCGTGCCCCAGCGTGTGCTTGATCGGCTCCTTTTGACCGATGACCAAGATTTCCTGCATCGCGGGTTCGGCGGATGTTTTGGGCGACGCGTGCGTGGCAACTGGTGCTGCTTCTGGCGCAGACTCGGGCGGAGTCTCTCGCGGCAGCTCGAAATGCACGAGAAAGCGGATCTTTGCCGCAACCGGCTGCGCGCCGCGCAGGGCAGGCGAAAATTGCCAACTCTTGCTGGCTGTCAGGGCGGCCTCGGTAAACGGAACTTCGCCGCTTTTTGCGAGTGCGCTCGCGACCGTTCCGTCTTTTGCGATCGTCAACTCGAGTACGACGTCCTGCTCACCGTGAGCGCGATCCGGATAACGGATCGGCGTGGAGATAGCCCGCGGTGGGGTCACCGGTAGTTCGGGTGCCGGCGCGCGAGCAGGGGTGGGCAGGGGCGCAGGGGTGCGCGCGGGCACCTTGGCTGGTGCCGAATCGTCGTCGATCGAAATCGACTGCGCGGGCGCGCGCGTGGCAAGCGTAGCCAGCACAACGAGCATGCCGAGCGCAGCCCCTAAACGGGGCATGCCCTCGCTGCTCGAATTTCTGTTCATGGCAAGGGCGTGCTAGAGTAAAATCGTTCTAGTGGGGAGCGTCGCAAGGGTGGAGGTTTCGCGGATGCGCGTCTTGAGTCAAGTGGCGGGTACGGCGTTCGGGCGACTCCTCGTCGATGGTTGCAGTTCGACCGATTCGGACAGACCAGCCGAAGTCGATGCGGGGAGTGGCGGCGAGACGGGCGCGTGGGCGGGTTCGAGCGCCAGGCAATGGCGGCGCCGCGGACCCTGGCAGGAGGCCGCCCGCGCGTCGCGACGGGGTGTTTTTTTCGAGTCCTGGGCGGGCTCAATCAGCGTCGAGGCATCATCGAATTTTTACTTCGATGCGCCCCCCGAAACGGCCAGCCACACCCCGCCCGACGCCTACGATTTCATGTCCATCGCCGAGCACGAACTCGGCCACGTGCTCGGGTTCGCCAGCGGCATGGCCTTCACCCACTTCACATCCGGGACGACATTCAGGTCGCGACGGCGGGCGGGCTCGAGCTGATCACCTTGGATGCGCGGGCGCGGCGCCAAGTGCCCGGGGAAACGCCGAGCCAATCGCGAAAGGAGCGGCTCAAGTGCGCCTCATCGGCGAAGCCCGAGGCGGCCGCCGCTTCGCGCACGCACCAGCCGCGTTCGATCTGGCGGCGGGCACATTGCAGGCGCAAGAGCTTTTGATATTGGTGAGGAGCAACGCCGGTCGCTTCCTTGAAGCAGCGAGCGACGTAAAATTTGGATAACCCGACCTCTTTGGCGAGGCGCTCGAGTGAGAGCGTTTGCGTGAATTCGTCGTGCAAACGCGCACGGACTTTGTTCATGGCGGGATGACTGCCGGGCGGGCGCGAAGGCGGGCGGCGCTCGCCGCACAACTCGAGTAGTTGCAGCGTACTATCCAAGAATTGCTGTTCGACGAACGCGGGGTCGCTTTCGTGCTGTAAGCCCGCGAGCAAACCGCGAAACGACGCTTGCAATCCAGGGTGGCCGGTTTGAGAGAATTTGAGGTGGACGGCGCCGCGCACGCCGAGAGACTCCGAGGCTTGCAAGAGCACCTCCGGCTTCCACCAAATCACGAAGAATGACGCCGGTTCGGAGACGCGCGTGGTGGTGTGCGCCTCGCCCGGCTCCATGAGCTGCATCTGACCGACGGAGATGTCGTGCTTGCGGCCGCGATACGACCAAGTCGCATTCATCGAAGCGCGGCCCGCGACCAAGCTAGCCGTGAAGGTGTCGTGGTGCATGGCCCAATGCCGGGTCGAATCGCGGACGGTCCAGAACTCCACGCCCGGTAAGTGCGTCGCGCGATGGATCGACAAGCGTTCACCGGGTCGATCAGTTTCGATGTCTACCGACAGGATCCCAGCCATTTTCACCCACGACTTTCTCCCTCGGAGCTTCTCCGAGTAAAGTAAAAGCAGCTGAAGCTATCACGAGTTCGAATGGCAAAGGAACTCCGCATCACGGCACACGGCATTCTTCAATCCGCCTCGAACGACTCGCTAGCGGTTCAGTGCGACGAGCGACACTGAACTCTTCCTCCCTGCTCGATTGGCTCCGCGAGTGGCACGGACCCGTGCGGTCCGCGCGGCCTCGTGCACGGGCCCCGATGTCACGTCGAGCCAGCGACCGATCTGTTTCAGGCAGGAAACATCGGGCAAACTCGTCTCGGCTCGAGATGCTTTCGACGGGAACGATGGCCGCGAGCGCAAAGCGGCGCGCGCGCGTGTATCGTCCTCGTCGTCATGGCTCGCATCGCTCTCATCTACGCCCATCCCTATCCGAATCGATCCCGCGCCGGGCGCACACTGCTGGCCGCCGTGAGCAATTTGGACGGCATTAAAGTTCGCTCATTGTACGAGCGATATCCTGATTTTTCGATCGACGTTGCAGCAGAACAAGCGGTGCTCGGCGAAGCCGAGCTGATCGTCTGGCAGCACCCCATTTATTGGTACGCACCCCCACCACTGATGAGCTTGTGGTTCGAGAAGGTGCTCGCGCGCGGTTGGGCCTACGGCAAAGGTGGCGACACCTTGCGTGGCAAAGCTTGCCTGTGGGTGCCCACCACCGGCGGCGACACGGACGCTTACCGCGAAGGCGGCATGCATGGTCATTTTTTCGAAAAGTTCGTGCCCCCCATTGAACAGACCGCGCGCTTCTGCGGCATGACCTGGGAACCGCCACTGATCTTGCACGGCTCGCATCACACCACCGACGAACAGCTGCACGCCCGCGGTCTGGAATACCGCGAACGCTTGCGCAGCTTCGTCGCGCACTCGGCGAGCAGCGCCGCACCCAGCCTAGGAGCAGGCGCATGAGCGACCACGGTCTGTTGTTCGACACGATGGTGTATCTGGCGGCCGCGGTGCTGTTCGTGCCGCTCGCCGCGCGCTTCAAGCTCGGCTCCGTGCTCGGCTATTTGATCGCCGGTGCAGTGATCGGACCCTATTGCTTCCGGCTCGTGCGCGACGTCGAATCGATTTTACACTTCGCCGAATTTGGCGTCGTATTGATGTTGTTCACGATCGGGCTCGAGCTCGATCCCAAGCGCCTTTGGGGACTGCGCGGACCCGTATTCGGTGGCGGCGCATTGCAACTCGGAGTCTGCGGAGCGCTCTTGGCTTTGGGGGCGTGGGCGGTGGGTCTGCCCTGGCAAGCGGCGCTCGTCGCAGGGCTCGCGCTCTCTTTGTCTTCGACCGCCATCGCCGTGCAGACCATGCGCGAGCGCAATTTGTTGAACGCGCCGCTCGGTCGCGCGGGCTTTTCAGTGCTGCTCTTCCAAGACATGGCCGCCATTCCATTGGTCGCGCTGGTACCGCTGCTCGCGGGCGGCAAGAGCGAAGGGGGCGGGCTCTTGGCAGTGCTCAAGGTGCTGGCCGCAATTGCATTCGTGGTCGTCGCGGGCCGCTACCTGACGCGCCCCGTGATGCGCATCATGGCGCGCACCGGCCTGCGCGAAGTGTTCACCGGCTTTTCACTGCTGTTGGTCGTGGCCATTTCGGAGTTGATGAACGCAGTGGGCGTGTCGATGGCGCTCGGAGCGTTCTTGGCCGGCGTGGTCTTAGCCGGCTCCGAGTACCGCCACGCGCTCGAGACCGATATCGAGCCGTTCAAGGGCCTCCTCCTCGGCCTGTTCTTCATCGCCGTCGGCATGTCGATCAACTTCGGGCTGATCGCCGAACAGCCGCTCTTGATCCTGGCTTTGGTCGCTGGGCTCAGCGCACTCAAGGGCGGTGGGCTGGCCGCGATTGCTCCCCGGCTCGGCGTGCCCGCCGCTCAGCGCTGGTTGTTCGCGGCGTTGCTGGCGCAGGGCAGTGAGTTTGGCTTCGTCGTCTTTGGGGTGGCCAGCCGCGCGCGGCTGCTACCCGGGAAATGGGACGAGATGCTGACGCTGGTGGTGGCGCTATCCATGGCGCTCACCCCTCTTTTGCTGATCGCGAGCGACAAGGTGGGCGCGCTCGGCGCGAGAGAAGAACGGCCAGATGACATCATCGATCATCACCACGCGCCGGTGATCATCGCCGGCTTCGGTCGCTTCGGACAGATCGTCGGGCGCCTGCTGTTTGCCAGCGGCACGCGGGCCACGGTGCTCGATCACGACCCGGATCAAATCGAGATCTTGAGAAAGTTCGGTTTTCGAATTTTCTACGGAGACGCGACGCGCTTGGATTTGCTGCATTCCGCGGGCGCATCACACGCAAAGCTACTGGTGATTGCCCTGGACGACGTGAACGCCAGCATCAAGCTGGCGGAAGTGGCCCAAGAGCACTTCCCGCATCTGCGCATCATCGCTCGCGCTCGCAACGTGGGACATTACATCAAACTGCGGCAGTTCAAGATCCGCCACATCGAGCGAGAGACCTTCGAATCGGCCCTCCGCCTCGGGCGCCGAGCGCTCGAACACTTGGGCGTCGCTCCGTACGAAGCGCGCGAACGCGCAGACCGCTTTCGCTTGCACAACGTTCAGAACCTCGAAGAGCTCTTACCCGTATTCGGCGACGAGAGCCGCCGCCTCTCTCTGGCCAAGGCGGCGCGGGCACAGCTCGAAGCGCAGTTTGCCATCGATATGGATTCGCTGTCGGGCCACGGTGGAGAGTGGCATCCGGACGAAGACGATCGCGATGGTCGTGAACCGCTCGACGAGCGTGTGCCTGCCGCGCGCGCGTCGCTCAGACCCGGTGGCCCGTGAACAACATGAACAGCAGAATGACGACCAATATCCCGGCCGGTGACCAACCCGCGTAGCCGAACCGCGAATGGCCGAGGCCGCCGCCGATCAGGGCCAAAATCAAAACGATTAGTAGGATGGTAAACATGATGATGCTCCGTTGTCGGGCGCCCGTGCGCCGCTCTCCCGGAGCATCAATGCAATATGGTTGCCAACCCTCCGATCCGCGTTTTACCCGTAATTATCGCGCAATCGACGAGTCTCGTCGGTGTCGCAATCGGTCTCAGTGCGCGCTCTCGCGGCACAGGCCACTTCCCACGGTTGGACCAGCTGGGCTCGAGAGCGGTCGGCGTTCCCCCGGGACCTCAGCGGATCGAGCAGGTACCTCCGCACACAGAAGCCGAGCAACGTGCCTTGGTTCAGGTGTGGCGCGATGCGCGTCGCGCGAGCGGCGTGCATCGCGGGATAAGCGCTCCAGTGGCTCCCCGGGTGCTCGTGATGCACCGTGTGGTAGCCAGCCTCGAACACCAGCCAGTTCATCCAGCGACTGACGGCGTTGCGCGAGTGGTCATCGGCCGAAGCGTGGTCGCAGCCCACATGCTGCAGATAGTTGGTGAACATCATCGACCAGGCCGCGTAGCAGGCGGGGATCCCGAGCGCACAGGCGTAGAGCAGAGCGCCGCGCGCGAGGCCGTACAAAAAAAACGCAAGGCCCGCGGCCGCGGCGTGACCGAGCACGACCGTCGCGCTCTCCAAGACGATCTGGCGGAAGCGCGCTGGATGCTTCGTGCGGGCGGCTCGCGCGTAGCCTAAAACCGCCGGCATCTGCGCAAGCGCAGAGCGCGCCGGGTAGCAGAGCGCTGCCCAAAAGGAGTCCTTGCGTGCGAGCAGTGAGGTGCGGGTTGCGTCGCCGGGACCGTCCAAATAGCGGTGATGATTTCGATTGTGGGTCGGAATCCAAACGAAGAGTGGGCACCCATAAAAGAACGACAACCAAGCCGAGTAGAGCGAGTTCAGGCGCTTGTCACGAAAGACAGGCGCATGGTTGTGATAGTGCGCGAGCACCCCGGAACAATACGAAAGGTAGAGCGCGAACGGCAGCAGCCAGGGCGCGAGCGCGGGCCGTGCATATGACAACACCGGCAAGGCCGGGAACAAGAGCAACGCCCAAACCAGAGTGCGTCGATCGGCGATGAATCGTAGCTGCATGATGGCTTCCCCATGTTAACTTCGCGAGTCGTTGATGAGCCGCTCGCACGAATCGATCATGGGTTTTCGGAGTGGCACGCGCCATTCGCTTCAGTTTCAGGTTTCACCATGAGCAAGCGCTACGACAGCAACGCAGCACGAAAAGGGCCCAAACAGCAGCGCTCCAAGGTCACCGTAGCCGCCATTTTGGAGGCCACCGTTCGGATTTTGGAACAAGAAGGATCCGACGCCGCCACCACCTCACACGTCGCCGAAGTTGCAGGCGTGAGCGTCGGCACGCTGTATCAATACTTCGCCAATCGTGAAGCGATCTTGGACGCGCTACAGGATCGCGAATTCGAGCGGGCAACGGAAATGATGAACCGCGTCTTGGCCCGCGGCGCTTACCGTACCGATCGTGAAGTCGCGCGCGCGGTGATCGAGGGGCTGCTCGAACTGCACGGCGCCGCGCCCTCATTGCACCGCTTGTTGGTCGTGCAGGGGCTGAGCGTCACTCCTGCCGAGCGCGTGCAGGCCTTCGACATGCGCATCATCGCCGTAGTTCGCAGCTTCTTGACGCTCGCGAACCTGCGTATTCGGCGCACGAATTTGGATGCGGCCGCGTTCGTCGTTTATCAAGCGGTACGCGCGAGCATGCTCGCCTGCGTGGTCGAACGCCCCGCCGGGCTGGATTCCGAGACGTTGGTCGATGAGCTGACGGATTTGGTCGTGCGCTACTTGGCGGCCGACTAGTCGAGCCCTCCGAATCGACGCCGGGTTCGCGCTTCGCGCTCAGATGCCCTCAGCTACCCGAACCGAGTTCGCACGTGCTCTCGATGATTCGACCGACCAAGCCATATGCCACTGCCTCTGCTGCGCTGAGCCAGTGATTGCGGTCGGTATCGCGCGCGATCTTTTCGAACGATTGCCCGGTGGCTTCGGCGAAGATGCGATTCAAGCGCGCACGCACGGCCAGGATCTGCACGGCCTCGATTTCGATGTCCGTGGCCGGCCCGCCTGCACCGCCCATCGGCTGATGAAGCAAGAAGCGCGTGTTGGGCAGCGACAGGCGGCGCTCGCGCGGCGCCGCGCTGAAGATCAGGGCTCCCGCGCTGGCGACCCAGCCCGTGCCCAGGATCGTCACCTCGGGTTCGATGAAGCGCAGCACGTCGTAAATCGTATCGCCCGACTCCACGTGGCCACCAGGAGAGTTGATGAGCACGCGGATCGGACGATTGCTCTCGCTGGCGAGCGCCAAGAGCTGCGCGCTGATTCGTTCCGCGAGCGGCATGTCGATCTCGCCGAACACCAGTACCGTGCGCGCATCGTACAAGCGCCGTTCGATTCGCGCTCGCCCGCCGCCATCGTCCGCGGCCGCGTGCGCCCCATTGGCTTCGGTCATTCCCGATAGCTGCGCCCTCCGTGCCCTTTCTGCCATAGCCGAAGCGCTCGAAGTTCTAGCCGTTCCGCTCACCGTACTGGACGATCGAGCCGCCCGGGCGCACTCTTCTGAGCATGAAAGACCGTGCTCGCCGGAGTCATCGTGGAGCCGCCTCGCTCAACGTTCACCACCTCGCCGAGGGCGCCCAGCTGGTGTTGTCCGACACGGACACGGTCCTTTTGGTCGTGCGCGGGGCCTGCGCGATCCGCGGCGCGACGCAAAAACCCGAGCGGGTCGAAGCAGGCGCGCTCTTGCTCCGCCAAACCTCGGCCGGCGCGCGGGATCGACGCATTCTGCGCGCGCTCGGCCTGTTGCAGGCCGAACCGGCCAAGCCGTGGACGGTCGAGCGCCTAGCCCGAGCGGTCGGCCTCTCGCGCGCAGCATTTGCCCGGCGCTTCGTCGCCGTCAGCGGCCGCTCGCCGCGAAAGTTTCTGAACGAGCTTCGGCTAGCCCTCGCTGCCAGTCTACTCGAGAGCACGGACGATGCATTGGCAGAGGTCGCGTTGCACGTGGGCTACGCGTCGGAGTTCGCTTTCAGCCGCGCGTTCAAACGCCAGCACGGCGTGGCGCCCGGCTCTTTCCGACGCATGCGTCAGAGCACGCATTTCGGTCCGGTGCGGCTGGCGGCGTGATGAGCAACGTCGTCAACTTGAACAAGTTCAAGAAGCAAAAGGCGAAAGCCGCGCGCGTCACGCAAGCGGAGACCAATCGCCGCTTGCACGGCCGCACCAAGGCCGAACGCGCGCGCGACGCCCTGCAAAAGCAGCGGCTCGAGACGACCGTGGCGGGCGCTCGCTTGGAATCGGCCGCAGACAACCCGCACGAGCCGGACCCGCGCGAACGCTAACTGGCGGACGCCAACAGCTCGGCCCCCAAAATCGGATCGCCACTGACGAAAGCCTTTCGCAAGAGCTCCACGTGCTCGAGCGCGGGCGCGATCGCAGCTGCCTCGTAAGCCTCCTGCAGCAAGCGACGCTCGCGCTTCACCAGGCGACCATCGAGGATCGCAGCGACGGTGAGCACCCGGAGCGCAGTGCGCCGCTCCGGCGGCGTGAGCCGCGTGAGCGAGTGCAAGAACTCGCGAGTGTCGTCCACTTCTACGCCCGCAGACGGCTCGCCGAAGCGCTGGCGCAGCTCACGCATCAGCGAGATGTGATTCGGATGCAGCTCACTCGTGCGCACGACCGCGGCCCCCAGCGCGCAATGAATCGCCGTGAGCAACGCTGGCGAGGGCGGCGGTTCGCCTGCGAAGATCACGTCCAGCATCTCGCTGGCGGCCGATGGGCCCATGACCCGGATACGCGCCTCGCGCAGTACGAACCAGCAGACCAGCGCATTCCAAACCGCGTTGATTGGAATAGCCGTGAATGCCAGCACCGAACGGGTCGCCAAGCGCCCGATGGCTCGCTCCACCAACGCCTTGAACACGAAGTTGGTCACCGAGATCTTGAGCTTGTAGACAAGCGACGCGGTGGCGAGGGTGAATTTACTGGCCTCGCGGTGCGGGTTCACGCCAAAGGTCGCGTCGGGCGGATTGGGTAGCTCGAAGGCGGCGCGCGCGAGTGCATAACGCACGTCCAAATTGTCTAGCGAATCGAGTTGTAGGCCCGCGACGAGCGACAGGGCGCGCACGGCGCGCAGACCATCCCAGTACAGGTAGGCGATCTCGAGCACCGCGGCGAGCAGCGCCAAAACGCCGAACAGCCCCCAGTAGGAAATGTGCTGCATCAAAGTGGCGTGCTCCGGCTCGTGTCCCAACACTTGCGCCGCGAACAATGCGCCAAAGCCGGTCGCGGCGGCGTTGAGCGCGCCCGCCAATGCCGCGCGCAGCACCGCGCCCCGCGTCACGCGCAGCAGGCCCGCTCGTTCTACGGGGTTGAGCACGTGGATCGGATCGTCCGCTTGGGCGGGCGCAAATTTCCCGGACTCCAGGTAGCGCCCGCCCAGGCGTTCCAGCAACGGGCGCGTGGCCTTTTTGGGCGTCGACATCGGGCTCCCGCACAGGAGCTACTCGGCCCGCGCGATCCGGTCAATCGCCGTGCGTGGCCGAGGGCATTGCCATGAAGCGGGCGAACTCGGCCTCGAAATCAGGGTGCCAACGCGAGAGCGCGGGGCGGTTCCGGATGATGTCATCCATTGCCCAACGCATGCGACGCTCATCGGTCGCGCGGTCGACGGCGTTGTCCGGGCAGAGGATGTAAAAATCACCCGCGCTGAGGCGCTGGAGCAGAAACTCCACGACTTGCTCGGACGTCCAAGCGGAGGCGGGCTTGTCGACCGCGCCCGTCATCCCGGTATGAGTGAAGCCAGGGATCAGGAGGTGCGCCGAGATGCGCGCGCCGCACGCGCCACGCAACGCGTGCGAGAGCGACTCGCTGTAGTTGCGCAGCGCGGCCTTGGATAAATTGTACGCATAGTTCCCGGGAGGGCTCGTGATGCCCTGCTTGGAGCCGGTGTTGATCACCATGCCCGGCTTGCCGGCAGCAAGCATGCTCGGCAAGAACGCTTGCACGCCGTGCACCACGCCCCAAAGATTGACGTCTACCAGCTTCCGCCACGCTTCCGCGTGTTCCCAGGGCAGCCCGGGATTGTCGCCCACGCCCGCGTTGTTCATGAGTAGCGAGACCACGCCGAAGCGTTGCTCGACCTCCGCACGCAGCCGCTCCATCTGCGAGGGTCGAGAGACGTCGGTCGCGGCGGCCAGCACGTCACTCTCAGCGAGTTCGGCGACCTCGGCGGCCGCGCGTTCCAGCGCTGCTCCCCCCAAATCCGCCATCACGAGAGTCATGCCCAAGCCGGCAAAGCGCCGCGCCGCGGCCAGGCCGATGCCGCTGGCTGCGCCGGTGATCAGCGCCACATTGCCGGGAGCAAATACGGGAGGGAGGCCTGCAATGTCGTTCATGGTGCCCTTTTAGCACCAGCCGCGCTCAGCTCAGCGGCACGCTTTCTCGAAGCTCGTTTGTTGCTGGATCGCGGTCTCGGCAGAGGTGCGGAAGCCGACTAGCTCGACCCCGTCGGTTGACGTGAGGTGAGGCAACTTGGAAGCGATGGCATCGCTCGCCTTCTTCGCGCTATTCCAGGTGATCTGCCGAGTCATGAACGAGCTCTCGAGCAGCTCGGCTTTATTTTCGATCACCGCCCAAGTCGACACGTCCGTGCCTTCCAACTTGTAGTGAGTCGCCGCCGTGCGCAGTTCGGACCAAACCTTGTTCAGATCCATGCGCTCTCGTTCGCAGCGCATCTCGTCCTGACAGCCAAAACCCGATGACGCCGTCACCGCAATCACGAATGCCCATCGGTTCATGATAGCCTCCATCGCGCGGCGCCATTCGTCGCGGTCATGCAGAGTCTACGGCCGTTCTGCGACGCGGGCCACCGCGCACCAACGCAACGGCGCGATGCGATGGGCGCCTATTCTCCTCGTTCCCAAGCTGAGGCGTGACTTTCTGCAGCAGGTCGTGCTCAATGATTGCGACTCAGATGGCTTTCTTCTCGCATCGTTGGATTCGCCGCGCCGTGCCATTCACTGCGGCGCTCTGCGTCCTGGGCTGTCAGGACCCGAAAGAAAAGCCCATCCGGGGCGATCGCAGTGTCCGCCCGCTCGACGGCATGGAGCGCTTCGCCGCGCGCAGCGTGTCGATCGAAACCGCGATCACGGCCATGCAAGAGCGTGATTTGAAGAAGCTCAAGATGCTCAGCGTCTGGGTGCAAAAGCGCGACAAGACCATCCTCCTCAGCCCGGACGATTTGAGTTCCCTCGACCTGGCCATCGAGTGCCTGGAAAAAAAGCGCTCGCAGGAAGAGCGCAGCGCAGCGCTCGACGAAATCAAGACCGGCAAGCTGAAAGCTGCTGCGCGCGAAGTCTGTATCGAAGAAACCGACTAACCGAGTAAAGGCACCCTTCGGTCGCCACCCCCACAATCAGAAGGTAAGTTAGGCACTATGTCACAGCTCACAGTCACGTCTCGGGACGGTACGCTCATCAATGCCCAGCGCTACGGTGAAGGACGCGCACTGGTGATCGTGTCGGGCGCGCTGTTCGCGAGCGAACTGTGGCTCCGCGTCGTCCCGCTACTGTCGACGCAACGCAGCGTGCTCGTGGTCGATCGCCGAGGGCGCGGAAAAAGCGGTGGCGGTTTGGCCTATGCCCCCGAGCGCGAACTCGAGGACTTACTGGCGGTACTGGCCGGTTTGTCTGGGCCGATCGATCTTTTGGGCCATTCGTCGGGCGCGATTTTAGCGCTGCAAGTCGCGCAACGCACCGAGGCTCGGTTGGAGCGCTTGGTCGTCTACGAACCGCCGGTGTTCTTCGCGCCCGCCGACCGCATCGCCCTTGATTTGCCCGAGCGGCTGGATGCGTTGTTGGGGCAGGGCCAGCCCGACGCGGCCGTGGAGACTTTTCTTCGTGAAGGGCCGCGTATCTCGGAAACTGAACTGCTGAGCATGAAAGCCGGCCCCGCCTGGGCGCAGATGGTAAAGGGCTTGGCTCACACGGTAGCCTACGATGCCCGCGTACAACGTGCGTTCACCGGCGAGCCCGCGGAGCTTGCTCGAGTTCGAATCCCAACTTTGATGTTGCTCGGTTCGGCGAGCCCAGCGCGGATGCGCCACGCCGCCGAGACCATCGCAGCGCGCCTGCCCCACGCGAGCCTGACCGAACTCGCCGGGCAACAGCACGTCGCCATGCTCAGCGCACCCGCGCTGTTCGCGAGCGCGGTGAACGAGTTTCTCGGTACGACCGGCTGACGAACGCGAGCTAGGCGACCAATATTTTCTGACGCGAGAGCGGAGAAACGCGGTCGTCCGGGGTGAGGATACCGCGGTAATTGAGCGGGTCGGCGGCGGAGGCGAATACCGGCTCGCCGGGCCCGCGACGCCGAACCGAGCGCAACAGCGGCACGGCTTCGGGGAGGGCATATTGCTCGCCGTCGAAGCCGGCCACGAAGCGGCCACCGCGCACTTCACCGCGCGCTTCCAGAGTGCGGAACACGCGCACCAAATCCCGCCAGGGGAGCGGCTGTTTCTCGCGCGCCACGGTCTTACGAAAGACCACCCCCGTGCGCTGCAAGAGCTGACGCGCAACGAACTCCGCGGACGGCGCCGGCAGCTCGTCATGGCGCAGCAAACTCCAACGGCCGGCCATCTTGGCGGCCGAGCGGCGCTTCGACACGCTGAGCAGGAGCGAACGTAATCCGTTGAACGAATCACAGCTGACCAGACCACGAGCAATCAATTCGGCGAGGCCTTCATCGAGCTCGTCCGGATGCAGCCCCGAAGCACGTTGCAGGCCCTGTGCAAACAGCGCCCCGCCGGCGCCCAGTAGACCGTGCACCACGGAAGCCGCGTGCCCCAGCTCGCTGATCAGCGGTGCGCTGGCGAGAGCGAGCCAGGCATCGAGCTCGTCTCGCGGTAGAAGACAAACTGGCGTGCTGCGAATCGGCGCCGCACCGCTGCCCCAAATCCGCCCCCACACGACCTCACCCGAAAGCGTGAGCTCGTCCAGCCACTCGCGCTTGTAGTTGCGCACGCGCGCCGGTAGCACGCTCGACTCCCAGGCAGACGCGGGCACCTCATAGCCCGACAATTGACGGATCACTTGCAGCACGCCGTGGGGGCCGTCCAGCTTGCGCTCACCATCCAAGTGCTGCCAGGCCGCCAAAAAACGCAGAAAATCACTAGCCGTGACCGGCTCGATTTCCTTGCGCAGTCCTTCCAGCGTGTAACGATGAATGCGCGCCAATAGACGCCGACTGCACCAACCTGGACAGCCCTCGAAGCGCCCGCGGAGCACGAAGCCCTCCGCTTCCAGCTCGAGCAAGAGCGGGTCGTCACTGACGATTGGGCCGAGCGCTTCCAAGCGACCGCGCAGGATCTCCTTCGGCTCGCGCGAGGCCTCGTACGCAAAGTAACGCTCCCCTTCGAGCAGCACCCGCCCTGCGCGCGCCAGCTCTTGGATCCATTCCGCCCAGGGTGCGACTTCGTCGCGCGTGGCATAGCCCATCCAGAGCAGAGCTTCGTGAACCTCTTCGGTCGAAGTGGGGGCAGGCCATGCCTCCTCGCGGACGCGCCGAATGGCTTCGGGGTCGAGCCTGCCGAGCTCGTCCGCCGATTTCACGTCCAGCGTGCGGCGCGTGAGCACGGCTTGCGTGCGCCGTTCCTCGAGCGGAGCATCGTCCAAGAACGAGTACGGCTGTGCCGCCAAAATGCCGTGCGCAAACACCGACGGCTGGGTTGAGTCGACCGCGACCCGTTCGATGCTGCCATCGCGTAACCCGCGCAAAACAGCGAGAAAGCCCTCGACATCCATGGCTTCGGTCAGGCAATCGCCGACCGTCTGGCGCACGAGCGGATGCTCCATGGGCACTTCGATGTCGCCGGGCGGCAAGGTTTCACCGCAGGCGACTGCGGCGGGGAAGCTGGCCGCCAGCAAATCGTCCGCGCGCATGCGCAGCAGCGGGGGCGGGGTGCGCTTGCCTCCACGCATGCGCTCGACGAGCAACGCGCGCGACACATTCCAGCGCCAGCGCGTCTTGAACATGGGCGCAGGCAACAGTGCCTGGACCAGCAAATCGCGCGCGGTCTCTGGGTGCAAGTAGTCGAACACCTCTTCCAGTGGGAAGCTGTGTTGCGGTCCGAGGGAGAGCACGATGGCCTCCTCGTTGGCTGCGGCCTGCAGCTCGAAGCCGAAGCCGCGACAGAAGCGCTTCCGCAACGCCAGTCCCCAAGCGCGATTGATGCGACCGCCGAACGGCGCGTGCAGCACCAGCTGCATGCCGCCACTCTCGTCGAAGAAGCGCTCTAAGATCACCCGCCGCTGCGTGGGGACAGCACCGAGCGCCTTCACACCGGCGTTCGCGTACTCGCTCACTTGGCGCGCCGCGGGTTCACCAATTTCAGCTGCAATCAGCTCGAATTCGCTCACCGCTTGCTCGCGTAGCTGGGAGATTTCGTCGGACAGTTCACGGCTGCGCGCGGGCGCTTCGCCTAGCCAAAAAGGGATCGTGGGCGGCGCGCCCTGAGCGTCTGCGACGCGCACCACGCCGCCGCTGACACGCAAGATGCGCCAGGAGGCCGTGCCGAGCTGGAAGATATCGCCGCCGTTCGATTCGATCGCAAAGTCTTCGTTCAAGGTGCCGACCAGCGTGCCCTCGGGGTCCAAGATGACTTGGTAGTCCGCGTTGTCCGCGATCGCGCCGCCGGAGGTGATTGCGGTCAGCCGTGCGCGGCGCGTCGCCCGCAGACGCTGACCGACTCCATCCCGATGCAAGAGCGCCCAGCGCCCCTCCAAGTGGACCTTGACGACCTCATCGAATTCGCTGCGCGCCAAGTCACGATAGGGCCAAGCGCGACGCAGCACTTGAAATAGTGCGTCTTCGGCCCAGGTCTCTGCCACGCAGGCCGCGACGATCTGTTGCGCCAGAATATCCAAAGGGCGACCGGGCTGCGGGGTGCGATCGAGCAGCCCGGCGCGAATGCTGCGCACGAGCGCGGCCGCCTCCACGAGCTCGTCCAAAGTGAGGGGAAAAACCCGGCCTTTGGGCGTCCGCGCCACGCCGTGGCCGGCGCGACCGACGCGCTGCAAGAGCGTGGCGATGGAACGGGATGCGCCGAGTTGGATCACGAGATCGACATCCCCGATATCGATCCCGAGTTCGAGCGAAGCGGTGGCCACCAATACCTTGAGTTGCCCGGCCTTCAGTCGTTGCTCGGCGTCGTGACGCCGGGGGGCGGCCAAGCTCCCGTGGTGGCACGCGACCTGCTCTTGGCCCAGCAGATTGCCGAGTCGAGCCGCGACCCGCTCCGCCATCTTGCGCGTGTTGACGAACACCAGCGTGGTGCGATGCTCGCGCACCAAAGTAGCGATGCGCTGATAGATCTCCTCCCACACCTCGTGCGAGCAGACCGCGGTCAACGGTGAGAGCGGCACTTCGATGCCCAGGTCGATATTTCGCAAGTGCCCGGCGTCGATCAATTCGCACTCCCGGCCAACGCCGACCAAGAAGCGCGCCACCTCTTCCAACGGCTTCTGCGTGGCCGAGAGCCCGATGCGCTGCAGCGAGCCGCCGACGAGCGCCTGCAAACGCTCGAGCGAGAGCGCCAGGTGAGAACCGCGCTTGTCGCGTGCCAAGGCGTGGATTTCGTCCACGATCACCGTGCGTACCGAGCTGAGCATCTGCCGCCCGCCCTCGCTGGTGAGTAAAATGTACACCGACTCCGGCGTGGTCACCAAGATGTGCGGGGGGCGCCTGCTCATCGACGCGCGATGTTTCGCCGAGGTATCACCGGTGCGCACCGAGACGCGCAGCTCCGGTAAACTCGGATCCAACGCGCGAATTTCCGCCAGCGGGGCCTCGAGATTTTTCTGAATATCGCTGGCCAGCGCCTTGAGCGGCGAGATGTACAAAACCTGCGTGCGGTCTTCCAGCTCGGCCCCGCGTGAGAGCAAGTGGTCGAGCGCCGAGAGAAACGCGGCTAGCGTCTTGCCTGAGCCAGTGGGAGCGGCAATCAGCGTGTGTTTGCCGGCGACAATGGCCGGCCAACCTTCGCGTTGCGGCGCGGTGGGCTCCCCCAAGCGCTCGTTGAACCAGCGTTGGACCGTGGGGTGAAACGAAGTGAGCGGCATGGCGCCAGGCACGAAGCCTTGTCCGTTCGCCCGAGGCCCGCAACGCGAAACCCCTTGCGGCGCGAAATCAGACGACTATTTTCGAGGACGATGAAGTCACTGTCACCTGCGCACGGCGCGCCAGCGCGCGCACTGGGCTGGATCGAGCTCCTGGCGCTGGGCGCTGGCTGGGCGCTTGCTCTCGCCTGCGAGTCGAAGGGCGCGTCGGATGCCCCTCGGCCAGCGACGAGCGTCAAAACACATCCGGCGTTCAGCGTGCCCAAGACACCCGAGATGCAACCTGACCCCGAGCCCAGCGCACTGCGCGTCGACGCCAAGCCGCCCCCTCCCAAGCCACGCGAAAAGAAAGACTGGCAAGCCAACTGCAAGATCCAAAAGGGATGCGCCGCCGCGCCCCAGGAGCTCCCGATCTGCGGGGCAGAGGTGCCGCAACGGCCTTGGGTCGATGTTGTAAGCGAAGGGGACGTGCTCGTCGGCAAGGAGGTCGCAGTCAGCGGCACGCTCGGGCTGTCGTTGATCAAGAAGACGGGCTCCGGCCCGTGTCCGTCAGGAGCATGTTGCCATACGCTGGAGATGCAAATCGTGCTGGTCGGCGAGCCCACCGGGTCGCTTCCTCTACGCGGCCTCATCTGCTCGGGGGACGACTCACTGCTGTGCTGTAACGTGCCCGTGGACGGGCAAGCCGTGGTTGCCCGCGGACGGCTTCAAAAGTTGGCGTCTGGCGTCAGCAAGTGGCAGCTCAACGATCCGAGCCTGTGCCTAATCGACAACACGCCGCGGCACTAGAAGTTACCGCGGACGCCGATACAGCTACCACCACAGCTCGGGACGGGCGCAAACACCAGCGCCTGCGCCCGCTTCGGCCCGTATGCATAGTGGAACAAGACCGGCACGGCGTAGCCGAAGGCAAAACCGACCCCAGTACCCACGATCACGTCGGTCGCGTAGTGACGATCGGCGGCCACGCGGGTCACGGCGGTGAGTACCGCATTGCTCGATGCGAGGACGCACGAGCCGATGTCCAAGACTGGATTTCCGTACAGCGCGATGCGCGTGTGATTGGCGCACATCAAGCCGGCGCCAGTGGCGGCGATCGCCGAGTGGCCGCTGAAGAAAGACTGCGTGTCGCACTCGCCGCCGCCCGTGCAATCGGCGTAGGGCCGCTTGCGCGCCGAGAGCTGGGTCGATATTTCCGAGAACAAGCCCGAGTAGCTGTAGGCCTCGGCCAACATGCCACCCAAGTTGAGAGCCAATTTCGAGTCCGAGTGACCAATGGCGGACACCAGAAACACGTCGACGAGCGGCAGCAAGGGCGACAAGCGGTACGTCCAGTCACCGATCGTTCTGTAGGTCTGGCGGGCCTCTGGAGTTGTCGCACGGAGGCTGTTTCGGACGGCGTTGTCGAACAAGATCGGCCCCTGCCAATGCGGTTGTTCGACGGGGCCGATCAGCACGATCGCCAGCGAACCCAAGCCTGCGGCGAGCGTGGCCACGCCTTCGCTGGTGCGGAATTCCGGCCACTCTTTGCGCCAAAGCGACGGTTTCTCGAGCGCCAACGGCGCCAGTAACGGCGGGCTAACCGGGCCACTTTGCGCGGGACTCGTTTGCGCGAGAGCCGGACGCGCGTAAGCAGCGATCGAGAGCAGTAACAGCACCGCCAGGTGCACGCATGACGAAAATGAGCGACGCACCTTCGGGCGAAAGCAGAACTCGTGCCGAGCTTGCTGCGGCGCGCGTAGCGTTCGGATCGCGGCTCAGGGGCACTCTGCCTCGTCGCTCAGGGTGCTCCGAAAGTCGCCATCTCAGCAGGAAAGGCGCGATCGCTGACCGGTCCCCAGCCCAGCAGGCCATCGAGCATGGCGCAGCGCTGCGCCTCCAAGGCACGATCGCAGATTTCGAGCTCGTGGATGAGTGATGCCGTGCTCACCAGCTCCGAAGGCCGCGGCCGCAGCGCGAGCGAGACGAACGTGGGCACGCCGGAAATCTCGGACTCCGGCGCTTCGCTCGCGTGGCAGCCGCCGCAAGTCGTGAATTGGGAGTTGAACATCACCCCCTCGAACGGTGCACTCGGCTCGAGAGCGGCCGAGACGGGGAACACCAGCTCGGCCTTGAGCGAGCGCAATTCGGGCCTTTGCTCGCCAAACTCGAGCAGCTGAGCGCCTTCACCGGCAGGTACGACGGAGAGTAACGTCGACTCTTCGAACAAGAAGATGCGCGGGCTGCGCGGGCCTTGTGCGGGCTGCGCGCTGAGGAAGCTATTGGTGGCGCTGATTTGGAGCGGCCGCGCGAGCGACTCCAAGAAGCAGGGCAAACTGAGCGGCTTGGGCAGCGAATTGATTAGCGTGACCGTCTCGCTGATCGTGCGTGGGGCATTCGACACGCCGGCCGGCGCGCGACAGCCCGGGGTCGGACTCCGTGAGGCGGGCGCACTCGAGGCCGGCGCACTCGAGGCCGGCGCACTCGAGGCCGGCGCACTCGAGGCCGGCGCACTCGAGGCCGGCGTACTCGAGGCCGGATCGCTGCAGCCGAAAGTACTCAGTGCCAAGAAAGACGCGCATGAGCAGACGTGAGCGAGAAAACGAACCACGAGCAGAGCCTAGGTCGGTCTAGCACGCCTTGAAATGCGTCACCATGCCGCAGCCAGCGACAAACCGCCGCTCTGCGCCGTTTTGCTACGTCGTATGCGCTCCGCGGCTCGAAAGGCAGCGCCGGGGGCTCGAGGCTTTTATGGGCACGTTGCGTGCATTGCAGTTGGGCATGAAATCATCGCCTTTGCGAGCTGGCTTGTGTTGTATTTCCCTCGCTTCGAGTCTGACCTTGCTGAGCTCGGTCGCGTCTGCCGACGCAGCCGCGGATTTGACCGCGAAAGGCGACGTGAACGTCAATGACCAGCGGCCGCAGTTGCCAGCAGTCGCGGCCAATTCACCCTCAGGGGTATTCGGAGAGCGCGCTCAGCTCACGATTTCCACCGACGCCGGCCTGTCCATCTCGAGCACATCCACGAGTGGCGTCGATGGCTCGACCACCGAGCTCACTTTACGACCTGCGCTCGACTACTTCCTGGCCAACAACGTGTCGCTCGGTGGTTTCATTGGTCTTGATTACAAGAGCACGAGCGGAGCGCACAAAACGTCTTTCGCGATCGGTCCGCGGGTGGGCTACAACCTGGCGTTCTCGGAGCTGTTCTCGTTCTGGCCCAAACTCGGCTTCTCCTACTCGACCTCGAACACGTCGGCCGACAGCAGCCTGCCAGCGGGAACCACAGCCGACGCTGCGGTTTCCGGCAGCCATCTGGCGCTGAACGTCTTTGCGCCAGTAATGTTCCACCCAGTCCGGCACTTCTTCCTCGGCTTTGGCCCGGCTCTCGATACGGATCTGACAGGCCAGGCCAAGCAGACGACGATCGCCGGGCGGCTGACGATTGGCGGTTGGTTGTAAGCCCCGACCGCGCGTCGCGTCGCTCACGCAGCCGCGGTGGCCGAGGTGGTGAGCCGCGACTGTTCGGAGGCGGACCCAGCGAAGGTCGCCAGGGCGCGGCTCGTTGGGCGCAAGGCCCAGGAGGTCAGCGTCAGGGCCGCGAACGCCAAGGGCAGTAGCGCTGGGAGAAGGCCATCACCGACGGCGAGCAGCGACACGACGGCCGCCGTCACGTCGAAGAAGATCCCCGCGTAAGCCCACTCCTGGAGCCGGGGAAAGCGCGGCACGAACAGGGCAATGGCGCCCAAGATTTTCCACACCCCGAGCAGGGTCAAAAAGTACGCGGGGTACCCCAAGTGGGCAAAACCTTGCACGGCCTCGGGCGAACGCGCGATCTGGAAGGCGCCGCCGACCAGGAAATCGAGGCCGAGGAGGCCGGTGCTGAGCCAATAGATCGTGGTTTTGACGGGGCTCTTCTGCTTGCTCATGCTGTCAGCTCCATTTCTGAGTGAGCCCGGTTTCCCGGGCGTTTTCAGCCAGTTCGGCCTGGCTCTAAGCAGACGACGATCCTGGAGACCAAAATTCGACACGGCGCGGGCGATTTTCATTTTTTTGGGGGCTTGCCTTCACCCCAGTTCGGGCCGATAGCCATGGCTTGCAACTGGGTTCCCAGGCGCTATCCCGCGCTGTCCGTGGCGACGGCAGATGAATGCCTGAAAGCGGCCACGCCTGCCTCGGCTGTGGCGCGTGCTGCTTCTCGAAGCTCGCAAACTACGTGCGCGTCAACGGCGCAGACCACGCGCGGCTCGGCCTCGACGTCGATACTCTGACGCACTTCGACGAAAACCGCTGTTACATGAACATGCTCGACGAGCACTGCGCAGCGCTCGTCGTCGACGTGGAAACGCGCCAATTCGTTTGTTCCGTCTACGCCAGGCGTCCGGACACCTGCCGTGATTTGGAGCGCGAATCAGCGGCTTGCCGCGGCGAGCTTCACCAGAAAAGCGAGCGCCCCTTGCTGCTGCTGACGTCCCTACTGGCTCGGCGCTAGACTCCGCGCTCCCGGATGTTTCTCGACCTCTCGCCGCTGCGCCGGCATCGTGATTTTCGCTTCGTTTTCGTGGGTCAGTTGGTCAGCGGCTTTGGTAGCTTCCTCACCTATGTCGCACTCCCGGTTCAGATCTACGAGCTTACCAAATCTTCCTGGGCGGTCGGGATGGTGGGCACCGTGCAACTCGTGCCGTTGGCCGTGACTTCGCTCTGGGGTGGCGCAGTCGCCGATGCCATCGATCGCCGGCGCTTGCTACTCTGGTCAGAAGCATTGCTGTGTATCTGCTCGCTCGTCTTGGTGGTCAACAGCAAGCTCGTGCATCCGAGCGTATTGGCGTTGTTCGCCATCGCAGCGTTGATGTCTGCGCTGAACGGCTTTCACCGTCCTGCGCTCGAGTCGCTCACGCAGAAACTGGTCGCAATCGAAGATTTGCCTGCGGTTTCTGCGCTCAGCTCGCTGCGCAACACGGGCGCAGCGATTGCCGGGCCGGCCCTGGCTGGCGTTTGTATCGCAACCTTCGGTCTGCCCTTCACGTTCGGCGCGGACGCCCTCAGCTTCGCCTGCTCCTTGGTTGCAATTTGGGCGATCCGGGCCATGCCGCCCGCTGAGGATGCTCCGCCGGCCGGGCTATCGAGCATCCTCGCCGGCCTGAGGTACGCCGCGAGCCGCCCCGAGCTGATTGGCACCTATGTCGTCGACATCGTGGCCATGACCTTCGCCATGCCGATGGCGGTATTCCCCGCGCTCGCCGAACACTGGGCAGGTTCCGGCGCGACTGGCTACCTGTACTCGGCGATGAGCGTCGGAGGACTCGTGATCACGCTCACCAGCGGCTGGACGCGTCACGTCCGGCGACGTGGGGCGGCGGTGGTGATCGCCGCGGGGCTGTGGGGCCTGGCGATCATTGCGCTCGGTTACGCTTCGTCTTTGCCGATAGCCCTCGCCTGCTTGGCGCTGGCAGGCGCAGCCGACATGGTGAGCGGGCTGTTTCGGATGACGATTTGGAATGAAACGATTCCCTCCGAACTCCGCGGTAGGATGGCTGGCATCGAGCAACTCTCCTACATGAGTGGCCCGCTGCTGGGCAACGCTCGCGCCGGGTTCATGGCTGAACGTTTCGGATTGTTCAGCTCCATCCGCTGGGGTGGGCTGGTCTGTTTGGTGTGCGTGGCATTTTGCATCCCGCTCTTACCCGCCTTCTGGCGTTACCGCCGGCTGGAACAAGCCACCTGAGCTGGCCCATCCCTGGCCCCTTCCACGAGGCTCGAACGCCGCGTACATTTGCCACATGTGGCAATGGCTGGAGCGAATATTTGGCCTGGGCTTCATGCCGCACGGGCACTGCTACCTATGGTCGAGCGAGATGGTCTGGACGCAAGTGTCGGCCAATCTGTTGATCGGAGTGGCCTACGCCGCGATCGCAACCACACTGGCAATCCTGGTCCGCAAGATCCGTAATATCCCGTTTGCGTGGGTCTATCTGGCGTTCGGCAGCTTCATTCTCTCCTGCGGACTGACGCACTTCTTCGATATCATTACCGTCTGGCATCCCATCTATTGGGCGGACGCTGGGGTGCGCGTACTGACGGCCACCGCCTCCGTGGCGACGGCCGTGCTGATCGTGCCCCAGGTGCCAAAAGCGGTGAGCTTTGCCGAAGCCGCCCGCTTGTCGATCGATCGTGGTCGGCAGCTCGAGGCAGCACATCTGGCGTTGGAAGAAGCGCATCAGAGCCTGGCCGAGCGCGAGCGCGAAGCGCAACGGCGAGCTTCGACCAGCGAGGAGCAGTTTCGCTCGCTGGTCGAGACCATGCCGCAACTGAGCTGGGTGTCGGACCCCAAGGGAGACATCACCTTTCGCAACAAGCGTTGGCAGGAGTACACCGGCCTGATGCTGGAGGCCGGCGACCCTGGCTGGCAATCCGTCCATCACCCCGATACGGTCGCGAAGGTATTGGCAGGCTGGACAGAGGCGCTAAACAGCAAAAATCCCTTCGAAGTCGAAGCACTGTTCCGACGCGCGGATGGTGAATATCGCTGGTTCTTGGTGCGCGCCGTCGCACTGTTCGACAATGCCGGCAACGTGCTCAGCTGGATGGGCACTTGCACCGATATTCACGACCAAAAGCTGTTGCGAGAAGAAGCGCTGCACACCGCGCGCATGAAAGACGAGTTTTTGGCCACGGTCTCCCACGAGCTACGCACACCGCTGAATGCGATTTTGGGTTGGTCGCGCGTGCTAGTGAGTGGGACCTTGGGCCCCGAGCAGCGCGAAAAAGCGCTCGCTTCGGTCGAGCGCAATGCGGTAGCGCAAGCGCGCTTGGTGGATGACTTGCTCGACGTATCGCGGATGATTTCGGGCAAAATGCGGATCGAACCGAGTCTGATGAATCCCGCGGATGCGGTCGAGGCGGCGCTCGACGCCGTGCGGCCGGCCGCGCAAGCCAAGGGCGTCGAGATCAGCGCCGAGATCGATCGCTCTGCGGGCTTGCTGCTGGCCGATTCGGGGCGCATGCAACAGATCATTTGGAACTTGACCGGCAACGCCGTGAAGTTCACCCCCCAACACGGCCGCGTGTGCGTGCGCGTCGCCCGCGTGCACTCGGCGATCGAGATCACCGTGTCCGACAACGGCGCAGGCATCAAGCGCGAATTCTTGGCTCATCTATTTCAGCGCTTCACACAGGAAGATGGTTCGATTCGCCGCAGCCATGGCGGGCTCGGGCTTGGCCTCGCGATCAGCAAGCACTTGGTCGAGTTGCACGGCGGTGACATCCGCGTGGAGAGCGCGGGACCCGGCCAAGGCGCGACCTTTACCGTGAGCTTACCGGTCGCGACTCCCACCGCGGAGGGCGAGGCAGCGCCGATCTCGCAACGGTCGGCTGCGGCCGGTCTCGACCCAGGGCTGCGCGGGCTGCGCTTGCTGTTGGTCGAAGACGACTTCGATTCCAGCGAAGTCGTCTCGGCGATCCTGGAAGACTCGGGGATCGTGGTCACGATCGCCACCAACGCCGAAGTCGCGCTGGAGGTGCTGACTAAAAAAACGATCGACGTGATCTTGTCGGACGTCGGGCTCCCCGGCCAAGACGGCTACGCCTTCATTCGAACCGTACGCAACGTTCCGTCGTTGGTCAGCGTCCCGGCCGCCGCACTGACCGCCTACGCCCACGCCGAGGACCGCCGCCGTGCGTTGGACGCTGGTTTCCAGGCGCACTTGCGAAAGCCATTCGACCAAAACGAGCTGTTTGGCGTGATCGGTGAGCTGGCCAAGCTGTCTCCTACGCGGCCGCACGCAGCGAGCGCGTAGCGCGCCGGCGCCGCGCGGCCGCTGCGATGCCAATCAGCGCGGCGAGGAACCCGGAGCTCCAATCGGCACCCGCCGAACCACCGACGGTGCGGGTCGCGCAGGCCACGCCCGCGCCCGACGCCACGATGCTGCTGCACACCTTTTGGGTGCAATCGTGGGTCTGGCACTGGCCTTTGTCAGTGCACTGCGCGCCCACTGGTAAGAGATCCATGCACGCGCCATTGGTGCTGCAGAACTCGTTCGTCTGGCAATCGGCATTGCTGATGCAGCCGCTTTGACAGAGCTTCGTGTCGGCGTTGCAGCCGCCGAGGCGGCACTGATCGGCATCGCTGCAGGGGCCGTCGCCCGCGGCTAGACCGCAGCTGTCGTCCGCCGCGTCGCAAATCCCGGACTGGCAGACGATGCTTCCGACCTCCGCCGAACACTTGCTGACGCGTCCTGGTTCGGTCGGCAGCGGTTGCCCATTGCCGAGTTTCGGCGTGCAGGCGTGGTCATTTTCGTTGCACCACTCGCTGCTCGCGCAATCCTTGTCGGCGCTGCAACCGCTCTTGCACAGGCCACTCACCGGATCGCAAACATTGCCCACGTGACCCGCGCAGTTCGCGTCGGTCTTGCACTTCCCACAACTGCCTTGGCCCGATCCAGAGAGAGTGCACAAGGGAGCCGCATCGGTCGCGCACGGGTTGCTCGCGGTCGACCCCTTGTCGCCGTTGCACTTCACGCACGCCGAGTGTTCGAGGTCACAGATGGGCCGGGTACCGCTGCACTGTTCGGACGATGTGCACTCCACGCAGCTGCCGCTGGTCTGATTGCAAATCGGCGTATCGCCCGAGCAATTCGCGTCTTCTGCGCAATTCACGCAGACCCCTTTTTTGGCGCCAGAGGAGCCGCAATGACCCGAGCGACACACGCTGCCCGCGTTGGCCGTGGTGCACGGACCGACGCCGCTGGCAAAGCCGCATTCGTCGTCATGCGTATCGCACACGCCGCTGACACAAACCAACGTCGCGGCAGCTTCGGTACAAGTGCCGCCGAGGGCAGGCCCAGTGTGCGGCGGGTCGCTCGGAATCGGCACGCCATTTCCGAGCAGCGGCAGGCACGCGCCCACGCTTTCGTTGCACCACTTGCCGGTCGCGCAATCGGCATCGACGTTGCAGCCGTCCGCGGGCTGACACAGCCCGTTCGCGCTGCACGTCCCAGAGCGGCATACGACGCCGCCATTGGCGGTCGTGCACGGACCATCACCGTTGGCGTAGCCGCACTGATTGTCCGCCGCGTCGCAGACCGCGCTCTGGCAAACCAAAGTGGCCGCGGGCGCCGAGCAGGTGCCGTCGAGCGTCGGGCTCGTGTGCCCCGCGTCCGTTGGCAGGGGGCTACCGTTGGCCAGCGCAGGTTTGCAAGCGTGAGCGCTCACTTGGCACCAATTGCCCGTCGCGCAATCCGCGTCGAGGTTACAGCCGCCTGCCGGGCGACATGTGCCGTCCGCTCCGCAAGCGCCCGACCGACAGACCACGCCCGCATTGGCGGTCGTGCACGGGCCATGGCCGACGTCGTAGCCGCACTTGTCGTCGGCACCGTCACACACGGCGCTCTGGCAGACGAGCGTGCTTGCCGCGGTGGTGCATTTGCCGTCGAGGGTAGGGTTCGCGTGCGGCGCGTCGCTCGGCAGCGCGCTGTTGTTGGCGAGCGTTGGCGTGCACGCGTGCAGTGTTTCGTTGCACCAGTTGCCGCCCGTGCAATCGGTGTCGACGTTGCAGCCGCCCGCAGGTTGGCACAGATGATTCGTGCTGCACGATCCGGTGCGGCACACCGTCGCGGCATTCGCAGAAGTGCACGGACCGCTGTTGACGTCATAGCCGCACTTACTATCGCCAGTGTCGCAAACCGAAGATTGGCAGACCAGCGTGGCGGCGGGAGCCGTGCACGTCCCGTTCAGGGTCGGGCTGGTGTGCGGAGCATCGGTCGGGATGCTCGTGCCATTCGTGAGCTTGCCGCTGCACGCGTGGCTAGTTTCGTTACACCACTGGCCCCCAGTGCAGTCACTGTCCACGTTGCAACCGCCCGGCGGTTGGCACAAGAAATTGGCGCTGCACGAGCCGGAGCGGCACACCGTGGCCGCATTGGCAGACGTGCAGGGACCGTGATTGGTGGCGTAGCCGCACAGGCCGTCGGCGTCACAGACGCCGGAACGACAAATTGTCGCTTGATTGCCGACCGTGCAAGCACCGCTGCCATTGAGCTTGCCGCACTTGTCGTCGGCATCGCAGACGCTCGCCTGACAGACCAACGTAGCGGCCCCGGCACTGCAAGCGCCGTTCAACACCGGGTTGCTGTGAGGCGGATCGCTCGGGATGGTCGTGCCGTTGGCGAGCTTGGCCGTACAAACGTGAGTCGATTCCTTGCACCATTGCCCGCCCGTGCAGTCTGCATCCACGTTGCAGCCGGCGCTAGGGCGGCACAGTAAGTTGCTACTGCAGCTCCCGGAGCGACAGACCGTGGCCGCGTTGCCCGCGTTACACGGCCCGCCGTTGGTGTCATAGCCGCACTTGCTGTCCACGGTGTCGCACACGCTGGACTGGCAGACGAGCGTGGCCGCGGCCGCGCTACAGCTGCCGTTCAGCGTGGGGCTCGTGTGAGGACCATCGGACGGAATGGCGCTACCGTTGGTCAGCTTTGGCGTGCACGTGTGCACGCTCTCGTTGCACCATTGGCCGCCCGTACAATCGGCGTCGACGTTGCAACCGCTGGGCGGCTTGCACAAGAGGTTCGCACTGCAGGAACCCGAGCGACAGACCGTGGCCGCGTTCGCGGTGGTACACGGGCCGTGATCGGTGGCGTAGCCGCACGAGCCGTCGGAATCGCAGACGCTCGAGCGACAGATGGTCGCCTGGTTGGCCACGGTGCAGGTCCCGCTGCCGTTCAGCTTGCCGCATTTGCTGTCCGTGTCACATACCGCGCTTTGACAGACCAGGGCACCCGCCGCCGTGGTGCAGGTCCCGTTCAGGAATGGGTTCGTGTGCGGCGCATCGATCGGAACGGCGACGCCGTTGGCGAGCGTGGGCGTGCACTTGTTGCCGCTGATGTTGCACCAGTTGCCCGCCGAGCAGTCTGCGTCCTTCCCGCAGCCGATGGCGGTGACGATCTTGCTGCCGTTGAGGGTGGTTTCTTGGGTAGAACGAATGTCATACAGCCCGCACACGAGCGAGCCGGTCGCGGAGGCCGAGAGGTTGACCGCGATGGCGAAGGTGCCGGAAGCGCCCGCTGCCACCGAGCCACCGAGGGTGCAGGTGATCGTGCCGGCTTGACCAACCGTTGGGGTCGTGCACGTCGCCCCGGTCGGCGGCGTGAGGGACTGAAAGGTCGTGTTGGGCGGGGTCTTGAAATTGATCACCACGCCGGTCTCGGCCACGCTCGCGCCGTTCTTGTAGGTCATGTTGTAGGTGACCAGCGTGCCCGGGTTCGCCTGAGCCGGGCCCACGCCACTCACGAACAGACCCGGAATCGTCGAACCGACACCGTCGACGTAGACCTCACCGTAGTGGCCACCACGCGAGCACCCGGCAGCGATGATCTCGAGCGTCACGTTATCGCCTTGCGCGAGCGTCGCCGAGCCGGGCGCGATGTCCACCAGCGACCAATCGACGTAGTCGATCTCGTTCATGGTGCCCCCGTTGACCGTCTTCCAAGGCACGCCCGCCTGCGCGCTCAGGTTGAAGTCACTGTACAGAATCGTGTTCTTGGTCGTGTTGGTGACCTGCACGAAGTAGTAAGGTTGCTCGGCATCGGTATGGCCTGGGTTCTGTAGCACCGGCGCAATCGCAAACCGAACGTGCACCTGTCCGTCGTTCGGATCGACATCGCCCGCCCCGATGGTCATGCTTTGGGATAGGCCGTTGACGTTCTGGCCGTGGTTGTAGTCCGTGCTGCTGTGGAAATTGACGCGGGCGCATTGCGCGCCGTAGCGGCAATAGCGAAGCGAAGCCCCCACACCCAAGTCGGGGTCCGCTTGGTTCGAGGCGTTCAACTGCGTGGTCAGCGGATCGCCTCCGGCCGTCAGGTTCAGCCCCGCGCGCGTTTGCGGAGATTGCACCACGATGCCGCCGGTGGGGTTGATGTAGGTCTGAACGGTCCAGGAAGGCGGCGCGATGCCCGCTGCGCCGGTCTCGAAGCCGCCATTCACGAACACCGGCTCGTGCGCGTTGCCGACGGATTCACTCGACGGCTCTGAACCCGACATGCAAGCGCTCAGCAACGACGCCGCCGCGAACGCAAACCCGAGCCGCTGACCACCCGATAAAAAGCTAACGATGCGCATCTCAGAGACTCTCTTTCGGCTGCTTGTCTAGGATCACGAACTGCACGCGGCGGTTCTTTTGGCGGCCCTCGTCCGTGCTATTTTCGTCGATCGGCTTGTCTGGCCCGTAACCTTTGGTCACGAGCCGTTCGGCGCCCACGCCGCGCTGGATCAGCGCGCTCTTCACCGCGTCTGCGCGTGCTTGCGAGAGCTTCTTGTTGAGCGCGGCGGAGCCGCGATTGTCGGTGTGACCTTGGACTTCGATCTTCGTCATCTCGAGGTGTTGCGTCAGAACTTGCGCCACTTCGTCGAGCAGCTCACTGCTGGCCTTCTTGATCGTGGCCTTGCCCGTGTCGAACTGCACTTGCTCCAAGATCACGATCTCGTTGTCGACCACGCGCACGGACTTGGGGCAGCCGTTCTTGGTCGGGTCATCGTCGCGCGGCCCCTTCTCGGCCGGGCAGGCATCTTCCGGATCGAAAATGCCGTCGCCATCGCTGTCCTTCGGCGGCGGGCAGCCATTCTTCTTCGGATCTGCATCGCGCACGCCCTTGACGGTCGAGCACGCGTCTACCGGATCGAAGATGCCATCACCGTCCGTGTCGACCGGCTCCGCAGGCGGACAGCCGTTCTTCTTCGGGTCTTCGTCGGCGACGCCCTTCACAGCGGGGCAGGCATCGTCCACATCGAGGATGCCATCCTGATCGCGATCCGGAGGTGGGGGCGGAGGTGCTTCGGGCGTGACGACGGGCGTGGCTTGCTTTTGTTCGGGAGTGTACGCGAGCGAAAGCAGCGCGCGGAAATCCGGCGTACCAACGCCGGAAGTGAGCCCGGGCCCGGCCCCCGCCGCAACCTCGAGGTCATCGATGATCCGGTAGCGGACATCGAGCAGGATCTCGGCGTTGGTCGTGTGCTTCTGCACGTCGCGCAGCGTGACCGCGCCGTATGCTTCCGGGCCGATCTGCAGGTGACGGTTTTCGAGCAGCAGGAAGCCAAAGCCCGCGCCCCATTTGAACATCGTGCCCTGATCGACGTTCGCGAAGTTGCTCTTGCCCTGGATCTGCGGCCCCGCGGCCGCGGACCAAACGAAGCGTTCGTCGATGCGCCCACCCAAGATCAATTGCGGCAAGCCGCGCACAGAACCCGAACTCACGTACGAGTCACTGCCACCGGTCGGGAGCCACACATAACCACCAACCGCGAGTTGAAACGGGTCGTGGTATTCGCCCAGTAGTCGCACGCGGAGGCCGAAACGCAAATCGCCGAACTGTGCCGAATTCGGCGACGAAAAAGCTTGGCCGCCAGCGGTCGGGCTGTCACCGTTTTGGTACACGGCCAGCGGCACGCTGATGTCCAGATTCACCCGCTGCCAAAGCGCCAGACCCGCGTTCAGGTGCAAAAACAGCTGATTGGCGACGATCGCGCCTTGATCGGTGTCGGTCGGAACCGAGCGGAGCTTGAGCGGATTGTGAGCGTAGTCCGCCAGCAGCATCAGGTGCGGGGTCAGGTGGCCGGCCGCGAAAGGCGAAGGAACGCCGAACATGCGGTCGCCCGCCGGGGCTGGATCGAAACGATTCAGCGCCAGCCCTTCGGCCCTGGCCGGGCCCGTGATCGCCAACAAAGAAAGGGCGCCTGCACCGAGAACGCAGGTCTTCAACCGACAAGATCGCATCTAATGTCCCTCTGTCCGTGCCGAACGCACTCGTGAATGAAGCTCACACCTTTTGACGGCAACAGGCGAATTCGCAATAGGGCGGATAGAGACGAATCCACACCGAGGCGACCGTGCTTCGTGTCAGGCAATAGCTCCTGCAGTTGCCTACGGTCGGTCCGGGTACGACTTAAGAGCCTGTGCAGACCGTTCACACTGGGCGCGCCGCTACTCGAGCAGCGGCGGCAGATCGGGGTATGTCGGCAGCGCGCGGAAGCCGCGCACTCGCTCGGCGATCGCCGCTTCGAAGGTCGCCCGCGTGGAGTGGGTTCGAATCATTTCGCTGCCGATGATCATGACCAGCACCGAAATCGCCATGTCCATCATCCGGCTGCGCACGAACATGTGCGCTGTGGTCAGCTGGGGGCGGTGCTGCTTCACCCAGTCCGCCCACCACTCACGGGCGATGCTGGCTTGCCCGGTTTGCTCGGATAAATCGACGAATGCGCTGAGCTTGCCGCCCGGCGGAATGGCACGCGCTAGCTCGGCCGTGACCAGCGGCGCACATGCACCGCTGTTGTAGCCAATACCGGTCACGAGCAGGGCGCCGGGCGCGAGCTGGCTGATCACCTGCGTGAACTTGCTCGTCCGGAAGCACTGCGAACCATCCGCAAGCACGCTCCGGCGCGTGGCTGCGGTAGCGTGTTCCTTGGAGAGTGGGGTTTGGGCCATGCTCCAACGCGGGTCAGTTTATCACAGGCAATCGCCAAGATCAGCTGCGCACGCACAACTGAACCAGCGCGCTCGTGTAGCTCTGAAGCAACTTCGGCCCGACTCCGCTGACGTTCCGCAAGGCTTCGGCATTTTTCGGGCGGGCTTCGGCGATCGCCAGCAGCGCGCGGTTGGTCAGAATGCGAAACGCGGGCACCCGCTGCTTTTTCGCCTCGCTCAGGCGCCAGGCGCGCAGTGTTGCAACTAGGCCCGCACTGGCGCCGGTTTCGGGCAAGCTCACGGCCGGCACGCGCGAGCCTTTGCGACTACCGCGCTTGCCGGTCTTTCGGCCACGCCGGGAGGCTTTGAGCTCGACCTTGGGCGCCGGCCCGCGCGTGCTCGCGGCGATGCGCGCCCCGGGCGCGCACACGTCGCAACTGCCGCACGGCTGGCCGGAATCCTCACTGTCGCCGAAATGACGAACGAGCGCGATCATGCGGCACTGACTACCTTGTGCAAAACGCGCCACCAGTTCCAGTTGCTCGCTGCGTAGCGCACGTTGAGCCGAGTAGGGGGCACGCCACTGGTCGTGGCCGCGCACCAATTTTTCGTCACCCACGCCGGCCACACCGCCATGGACCCAAAGTTTTTCTAGTGCGGTATCGAAGTCGGCCTTCGCGATTCGCGACTTCTTGCGCAAGGTGGCAGCGTTCACCGGCGTTGGCTTCAATGCTTTGAACAGCTTCTCGAGGACGGACAGATCGGGATAATCGCGCTGCAAAAAGAAATCGTGGGTTTTGCGATCGCTGAAGTGGTGCATCAGCACCGTCCGCGACGGTTTGCCGTCGCGGCCCGCTCGGCCGATCTCCTGGTAATAAGACTCGACGCTCCCAGGCAACGCCAAGTGCAACACGGTGCGGATGTCGGACTTGTCGACGCCCATGCCGAAAGCAACCGTCGCCACCACGACATCGAGCTTACCCGCGAGGAAGTCGGCCTGAACGCGCTCACGGACCTCGGCGGACAAGCCGGCGTGATAGGCCTTTGCGCGATGCGCCGAGGCGAGCACACGGGCCACGTTCTCGGCACTCTTGCGCGTTGGCGCATACACGATCGCGGGCAACCGTCCTTCACCGGCAAGCCATTGCAGCGCGCGGCCCGGGCGATCTTTGGGCGGCACTTCGAGCGCTTCGAGCGCCAAGTTGTGACGACGAAACCCGTGAATGAACAGTCTTCCTCGTTCGCCCAAGCCAAGCTGGGCCGCGATGTCCTGCTGCACGATCGGCGTCGCGGTCGCGGTCAGCGCGACTACGGGCGCGGGCCGCAGTTGGGGCAGCCGTTGGCCCAGCAGGCGATAATCAGGCCGGAAATCGTGTCCCCATTGCGAGATGCAATGCGCCTCATCGATCGCAATCAGCGAAAGTGGCCGGCGCGCGAGTAGCTCGGGAAAGCCAGCTACGCCCAGGCGCTCTGGCGCAATGAACAAATAATCGAGCGCGCCTGCCAGGTAGTCCGCGCACACCTGGCGCGACTCGAGTCGAGGGCGCCCCGAATGAATGCGTTCAGCGCGCAGGCCGAGCGATTGCAAGCGCGCCACTTGGTCTTCCATCAGCGCGATGAGCGGACTGACGACGAGCGTCGTGCCCCCGCGCGCTAGCCCGGGCAGCTGGTAGCAAAGGGATTTGCCGGCGCCGGTCGGCATCACCAACAGCACGTCTTCGCCGGCGGCCGCCGCTTCGCAGACGGCCTGCTGATGCGGGCGGAACGAGTCGAACCCAAAGCGTTCGCGCAGCAGCGTTTGCAGCGCACTCTCGCCTTGCATGAGCGGCGAACGGGGTGCCGGCGGAGGCTGAGCGGCCCTGGCACTGGGCGCCGCCGGCGGGGTGAGCGAAAGCTGCGCCTTCACGGTCGGCGCACGCGCAGGCGCTGGCATTGGCGATGCACGCGCTACCTGCACGCGCTCCGGCTTGCTCGCGCCAGAGCCAGAGTCGCCCGCGAGCGGCGGCAGGAAGCGGGGCACGCGGCCTACGACGTCCGTTACGTAGCGCTCGATTTGGCGCATGAACTCTGGCAGTGCTCCCGCGCCGCGGGCGATCACTTGTAGCCGCGCCTCCCAGGCGCCGGTCATGGCCGCGCTCTTCACTTCGGGATCGACGACCGCGATCAAACCGACGCCTCGTTCCGTGGCATGGAGCGCTTTGCCGTCGCGTGCCACGTAGCCACGGGCGATCAAGGTCTCGATGATGTTGGCGCGCGTGGCGGGTGTGCCGAGGCCGCTGTCTTTCATGGCCTCCGACAATTCCTTCTCGTCCACGTTCTTGCCGGCGGTTTCCATCGCGGTTAGCAGCGTCGCGTCGTTCAACGGCGGCGGCGGCCGCGTAGTCTTTGGCACGGCCTTGGCATCGACCACGCGCGGCGTCTGTCCCTGTTCGAGCCCGGGGGGCAGTAGGCTCTCGCCGGCTTCGCGCGGGCCGGCTTCCGCGCCCGTTGCGCTCTGCTTTCCTTCGTTCTTTTTTTCGCTCGGCGGCCTGGGCTCGCCCAAATCGAGGATTTTCCAGCCCTGTTGCTCGATCGCGGTGCCCAAGCTGCGATAGCTATCGATCGGTTCGCCCAACGCCACGCGCGGATGCACCTCCGTGATCACTTCGGTCGCGGCCCAAACGAAGTCCTGATGCCACGCTTGGAGCAAGCGCCGACAGACCAGCTCATAAACCTTTCGCTCGTCCGCACCGAGCGCGTGGCCTGCGGCCGAGATCGCGGTCGGGATGATGGCGTGGTGATCACGCACTCGGGCATCATCGACGAAGCGACGCGAGAGCGGCCGCTCACCCGTGCCCTCGGCCAGCAACGCTCGATACGGGCCCGAGATGGCGCTCACCACCTCGGGCAAGCCCTTGGCAATCTCCGACGACAGGTGGCGACTATCGGTTCGCGGGTAGCTGAGCAACTTATGCTTTTCATACAGCGCTTGCGCTGCGTCCAGCGTGCGCTGAGCCGAAAAGCCGTACAAGCGATTCAAATGGCGTTGCAGCTCGGTCAAGTCGTACAAGAGCGGCGGCGGCAGCCGCTTGCTCTGCGAATTCACGCTGGCGATGCGAGCTTGCCCCGACAACGCGCGCTTCACGACCTGCTCTGCTTCTTCACCCGAGGCAGGCAAGCGCTGCGGGTGCGCGATGCCCTTGCCGGGCTTGAACCATGTGCCGCGGTAGGTTTGTGCTTCACGCATGGCAAAGTTAGCCAGCACTTCCAAATACGGCTCCGGCACGAAATCGCGGATCGCGAGTTCGCGCTCGACCAGCATCGCCAGCGTGGGCGTTTGTACGCGCCCGACGGACAGCGGCGCGTCCAGCGAGAGGCCGTACGCGCGGGACAAGTTCATCCCCACCAACCAATCGGCGCGGCTTCGCCCGAGCGCGGCGTCGGCGAGTGCGTCGTACTCACGCGCGGGCCGCAAGCGCCGGAAGCCGTCTCGAATCGCGCCCTCCGTCAGCGAAGAGATCCAAAGCCGTTGCACCGGACGACGGCAACGCGCCGCCTCGTAGATCAAACGGAAGATCAGTTCGCCCTCGCGCCCCGCATCGGTGGCGCAGATCACGGACTCGACGTCGGGCGCATTGATCACTTTGCGCACGATCTCAAACTGCGGGCGCGTCGCGGCGAACACGTTCAGCGGCCAATGCTCGGGGAGCATGGGCAGGTCCTCACGACGCCAGCGCTTCCACTCGGGGCGAATTCCTTCGGGCTCCGCCAAACCTACCAAATGGCCGATAGCCCACGTGACCACGTAACCGTTGCCAGACAGCGTGCCTTCTCCGCGCCGTGTCGCCCCCAGCGCCTGGGCGAGGTCACGCCCGACCGAAGGCTTCTCTGCGACGACGGCGATGGTCATGGTTCCCGGCAGATGTAGCGCATTGGCAAGCGCGGGTCAGTCGATGTTAGCGTGGGCGAACAAACGAAGATCGTGAGTGATGCTCGTCAGCACGAGTGCTTCTTGCGTTCGCCACGCGCAGCAGATCTGTGGCGCGGTTGTCGCTCGGCGCCTCCAAATCGTGCTGGATTCAGCGCGGGGGATGTTCACGGCCTCCAGGGTGCGATAGAGCTGAGCGCGATGAGCGATGCGCCGGCGGTGGATGTCCTGAGTTCGGCCAAGGACGGCGGACACGGCGCGCATGGGGGAAAACGCCAACTGTTGACGCTTTCGCTGGCCTCGCTCGGCGTCGTCTTCGGCGACATCGGGACCAGCCCGCTGTACGCCGTGCGTGAGTGCCTGAGCCGCGCGCACGGCGTGTCGAGTGCTCCCGAGAACGTGTTCGGCATCGTTTCGTTGATTTTTTGGGCGCTGATGACCGTGATCTCGCTCAAGTACGTAGCGTACGTGCTCAAGGCCGACAATCAAGGTGAAGGCGGCATCTTGGCGCTGACCGCGCTGGCGACGACCAAGCCGCTGCGCCCGAAGGCCCATGCCCTGGCGCTCGCGTTCGGCCTATTCGGCGCGTCCTTGTTGTTTGGCGACGGCATCATCACCCCGGCGATTTCAGTGCTCAGCGCGATCGAAGGCCTGAAGGTGGCCACGCCGGCGTTCGAGCCGCTGATTTTACCGCTGGCCAGCGTGATTTTGGTGCTGTTGTTTTCAGCGCAGCGCCGCGGCACGGGCAGTGTCGGCGCGGTGTTCGGTCCCGTGATGCTGGTGTGGTTCCTCACGCTCGCCGCGCTGGGCGTGGCCAACATCCTCAAGCATCCGAACATCGTGTTTGCGGTCAATCCGGCCCACGCAGTCAGCTTCTTCGTACGCAACGGCCACTTGGGGTTCTTGGTCCTCGGCTCCGTCTTCTTGGTCGTCACCGGCGGCGAGGCCCTCTATGCGGATATGGGCCACTTCGGCGCGCGTCCGATCCGCACGGCCTGGTTCACGGTCGCTCTGCCCGGGCTTTTGTTGAACTATTTTGGTCAGGGCGCGCTCTTGCTCGGCAATCCCGAGGCCATTTCGAGCCCGTTCTACAAGATGGTGCCGTCGTGGGGCCTGTACCCGATCGTCGGGCTATCCACGCTGGCCACGATCATTGCTTCGCAAGCGCTGATCAGCGGCGCGTTCTCGGTCACGCGCCAAGCGTTGATGCTCGGCTTTCTGCCGCGCGTGCGCATCCAACACACCTCGGCGCATCAGATTGGTCAAATCTACGTGCCAATCGTCAATTGGCTGTTGATGATCGCGGCGGTATTGGCGGTGTGGGGCTTCGGCAGCTCGAGCGGTCTGGCAGCCGCGTATGGCGTCGCGGTCACGCTGGACATGACCATCACCACGCTGCTCGCTTACGTCGTCGCCCGCGTGCAATGGCATTGGGGGAAGCTGCCGGCCCTCGCCGTCACCATTCCGCTGCTCTGTCTCGAGCTTACGTTCCTCAGCTCGAATTTGACCAAGATCGCGCACGGCGGTTGGTTCCCGCTCACGGTCGGGGCCGTCATGTACACCGTGTTTACGACCTGGCGGCGCGGGCGCCAATTGCTGTTCAAGAAAGTACAAGAGAGCACGGTCCCGCTCGAGGATCTGTATGAGCTGATGCGCGTGGAGCGGCCGGCGCGCGTCCCGGGCACCGCGGTGTACTTGACCGGCAATTCGGTGGGTACCCCGTCCGCGCTACTGCAAGGCTTTTTGCACATGCGCGCGGTGCATGAGCGAGTGCTCCTGCTCACGATCGTGACCGAAAAAGTGGCCCGCATTCCGGACGCGGAGCGGGTGAAGATCCAGGAGCTTTCCCACGGCTTTTGGCGCGCGGTCGCCCGCTACGGCTTCATGGAGACTCCGAACGTGCCCGATCTGCTCCGGCGCGCCGAGTTCAACAGCTACTCCCTGGAGTTCGTCACCTTCTTCCTCGGCCGTGAAACCGTGCTCGCTACCAAGCACTCCGAGATGACACTTTGGCGCGAGCGCTTGTTCGCCTTCCTGACACGCAACGCGGAGCCGGCCACCGCCTTCTTCGGCATCCCGCCCAGCCGCGTAATGGAAATCGGTTCGCAGATCGAACTCTGAGACTCATGGCAGCAGCGCCAGCCGATTGTCGAGCAGCGTGATGCCGCGGATCGCGACCTCGTCGCCCGCGCTAATGCCTTGCTGAATCAGCGCGCGGCCGGCAATCACCGAGCCTGAAGTCACCCAGCGGCGCTCGAATTGGCCATCGCCGGTGCGCACGTACACGTACTCCCGATTGCCGTCGGTACGAACCGCGGCCGCTCGAACACTCACGGTGCCGGCGGGCGGCGAGGTTAGAAAACGCGCCTTGGCAAACATGTTCACTTTCAACTTGCCGTCGGCGTTGGGCAGTCGGACTCGCACGGGCACGGTACGTCGCTCGGCGTCGACCAGGGACGAGATCGCGTCCACTTCACCGCTCAGGATCAGCTCAGGCAACGCGGTCAGCGTGACGCTGACCGGTGTGCCCGGCGAAATGCCGGACAGATCGGCCTCGAACAACTCAGCGCTCAACCACAGCGACGACAGGTCGGCAATCGTCAAGAGCGCGTGGTCAGCGCGTGCGTTGAGTTGCTGCCCGACCAACAATTGCTTTTCGATGATGCGCCCGGCGCGTGGCGCAACCACGGTGAACTCGGTCGCAGAAGTCACCCGCAAATTCAGGCTATTTTGCCGGTCGCGAGCCACTTGCAGGGAAAGATCGGCCTGGCGCTGTCGCAGCTCGGCTTCGGCCCGCTCGCGCTCGGGCAGCGCACGCGCAGAAACCAGAGCCTCGATCCGTGACAGCGCGGTCTGTGCGCTCTCCAACATCAGCGCGGCTTGGCGACGCTCCACGCCCAAGCTCGCGAGCTCGGCGCTCGACACCGAGAACAGCGGGTCGCCTTTTTTCACTTCGTAGCCCAGCTCTGCGAAAACGCGCAGCACGCGGCCTGCCAAAGGCACCCCCACACGCGCGACTTTCGTCTCGTCGAGCCGCAAGCGCGCGGCGAAGTCATCCGTCCACAGCTGTTCTGCGGGCTCGGCCGCCTCGACCTGCAACGATTGCCAAAGCAGCGCTTTGGCTTCCATCGCCTGTGCGCTCAACGCCGCAGGCCGCAGCGGCCCGGCGGCAGTACGGACAGATACCCACACCGCACAGGTTGCGAGCGCGACCGCAACCAGCGCACCGAGCCAAGAGCGAGAGCTGACGATGATCACTCGGTGCGCCAGAGCACGAGCCATGCCGTGCTCTGCTCAGCAGTTTCTAACTAAAAATGCTCACTTTAGTCGAGCCGCGAGGAGCGAGACGAGGCCGGCGCTGCTGCAAAATCCGACGCTGCCGGAGATTGCGACGGCTCTGGCGTGGGCAACTCGATGCGAAACGTGGTCCCGACACCGACACTGCTTTGCACTCGCACCGTCCCCGAGTGCTCTTCGATGATGCCCAACGTGACGGAAAGCCCGAGCCCTGTACCGACTCCGGCTGCCTTGGTGGTGAAGAACGGCTCGAAGATGCGCGGCAAGTGCTCCGCCGCAATGCCCACCCCGAAATCGCGCACCTCGATTTGCGGCGAGGGCTCGGCGCACACACTGGCCATGACGCGCCCACCGCGGGCGGTGGCGTGAATGGCATTGAGCAAAATATTGGCCACCGCTTGCTGCAGCTGCGATGGATCGACCAGCGCCGAAACGCGTGCGCCGTCTTCGACGATTTCCAAGCTGACACCGGTGCTCTCCGCCAGTGGCGAAACCAACAGCACCGCGTCGCGCAGCACCCCCCGAAGGTCGACCAAGCGGCGCTGCGGCGCATCCCGACGTGCAAAATCCAGCAACTGACGAATGATGGCCGACACGCGGTCGGCTTGTGCGACAATCAGCGAGCCGAGCTCGCGCATGCGGCTCTCCGAGACCTCCCCGCTGCCGATCATGGCGGCGCGCACGCGCACCACGTTCAACGGTGCACCGAGCTCATGGGCGAGGCCGGTGGAAAGCTCGCCGATCGTGCGCAGGCGATCCGCGTGGCGCAGCTGTTCGACGGCCAGCTCCTTCGCTTCTGCCTGACGCCGCGTTTCATCGCGCGCGTCTTTCAAGCGCTCGCACATCGTGTTCATGGCCGTCGCCAGATCGTAAATCTCGTCTCGCTGGGTGACGACCAAGGGTGAATCCAAGTCGCCCGCGCCAATCGCGTCCGCCTTCTGCACCAAGAGCTTCATCGGCCGCGCCAGGAAGACCACGCCAAACAGCAGAATCAGCGCCGAGCAGATGACAATCAGCAGCAAGGTCGTCATTGTCGAGCGCAATAGCGCGCCGCGCACCAGTTCGCGCTCGTCGGCCAATGATTCGGAGAGCTCGATCGCGCCATCGCGCGCGGCGTGCAGGCGCACGGGCACGTAGGTTACGACGTAACCCGGGTCCTTGCCCTCGGGTCGAACTTCGCTGGAACGCACGGCAGCTTTCGGGGCCGGCAAACCGGCGCGCAAGCGAGGCGCGCTCGGGCCGCTGGTTTCATCGGGCCAGACCCAGCGAATGCCGATGCGATTTTCGCGCGCGTTGACCAAGCGAACCAGCTCGAACGCGCGCTCCTCGCCCTCTCGAGCCCACAACAGCTCGACCGCGGTAGCGAGCCCACGACCGACGACGTAGTGATCGCGCAGCGTGTCGCGGTGGTAAGCATCGGCGTCGGCGCGAATGCGCACCCAAGCGCTCAGTGTGAGCACCAGCACGATACCGAGCGCGATGGCGAGCGTGAGCTTCCAGGTGAGCCTCATGTCTTCTCGGGCTGGGTCTTGGCTTTGTTGATCCCCGCGAAACGCTCGAGCTTCCGGTACAAGGTGCTGCGGTCGAGCCCGAGAATGTCCGCGGCCAGGGATTTGTTGCCGGAAACTGCGTCCATCACGCGCAAGATGTAGCGCCGCTCGACCTCTTCGAGCGGGACCAGATCATTTGGTTCTTGCGCGGCGATGATCACGCCGCCGGCGCTCGCGCGACGCACTCGCTCGGGTAAATCCTCGGCCGTGATCTCCGTCGTCCGTGAAAGCGCCAACGCCCGCTCGATGATGTTCTCTAGCTCGCGCACGTTTCCGGGCCAGTCGTAGCGGAGGAGGAGCTCGGCCGCCGCCGACGACAACTTGACCTCCGCCTTGCCCCGACGCGCCAAGAAGCGCGAGAGGAAGTGCTGAGCGAGGAGCAGAACGTCACTTCCCCGCGCGCGCAGCGGAGGCAGCGGAACCTCGATCACGTTGATGCGATAGAACAGGTCTTGACGAAAGCGGCCGCTCTGCACCGCGGCCTCCAAGTCTCGATGAGTGGCGGCGACGATCCGCGCCTCGAACGGCACGTCCTGATCGCTGCCGACGGGCCGCACGCGGCGCTCCTGGAGCGCGCGCAGCAACTTGACCTGCACCGCAGCCGGCAGATCCCCAATCTCATCCAACAATAGCGTGCCTTGCCCGCTTTTGACGAATAGCCCGGGACGATCCGCGCGCGCGTCGGTGAATGCTCCGCGCACGTGCCCAAACAGCTCGCTCTCCAGCAACTGCTCGGGAATGGCCGCGCAATTGATGGCCACGAACGGACGCGCGCGACGCTCACTCAAATCATGCAGGGCTTTGGCGGCGAGCTCTTTGCCCGTACCGCTCTCACCGGTGATGAGCACGGTGGCGTCCGAGTCGGCGGCCAGCTGAATCAGCTCGAATGCGCGGCGCATCGATGGGCTTGCGCCGATCAAGCCCGACAAGCCCTGCTCGGGGACGATCACGCGCCTCAGCCGCTCGAGCTCGAAGTTCAATTCGTTGTGCTGCGCCGCGCGATCGAGCGAAACGGCGATCACCTCCAAATCGAACGGCTTGGTGATGAAGTCGTACGCGCCGGCGCGCATGGCGTCCATCGCCGTACGAATGCTGCCGAACGCGGTGATCACGATCACGGGCAGCGCGGGCCGAATCGCGTGCACCGCCCGACACAAATCGAGCCCATTTTCGGCTGCTAGCCGTAAATCAGTGAGCACTACGCCGAGCGAGTCGTCGGCGCGAATGCAGGCCAGCGCGGGCTCGATTGCGGGGCGGGTGGTGACGGAAAAGCCGCGTAAAGTGAGGCCTTCGTCCAACATTTCCAAGCTGAAAGGGTCGTCATCCACGACCAATACACCGGCTCGAGCCATGGGCCATGATAGCGCGATCGACCGGAAGCACAGCCGCGAAGACGACGACGCTCGGCCTGGGCGCTCGCCCCAATCAGCGCCGCAAAATCCAACGCGTTCGCAAAATGCAACAGTCGCTGCCCCCACCGCAAGCGAACGATGCCCGGGCCGCGCCGGCGCACGGCCACGAGCTCTGGCTCATGCCGCCTCACTGCGCTTGCCGAAATCTAGGCGATGTGACGCCGAGCGAAGGCCACTGACTTTGCCCAAGCCGAAGGGCGGCATGTTCACATATACGCTCTCGTGGGCACTCGGTTGCACGATGTACGTCTCGTGCCAAATGCCGACGTCACCGTTGCTGCCGATCTGCTGGTTGAACGCACGCCAGGCCGGCAGGTGCTCGGCGTTCCGCAGCTTCGCGTACGCAAATAGGTGGTCGACCGATTTCCAGTAGCTGACCAAGATCGTGGTGCGACCGAACCAGGCCTCGCCGCCCAGCAGGCCGAGCTCAGGGTGCTGGCCGAGTTCGCGCAACATGCGCGGCATCGCGAGCGCCGTGCGCAGCCACTGACGGACTTTCCACCAGCGGTTCACGCGCATGCCAATCAGGAACACGACCAGGGGTTCTGCACTGGCATTGCTGGTGAGACGTTCATTGAGCGTTTTCATGACTTCTCCTGGGTAACTGAGTGAACAGTGTTAACTTGGTGAGCATAAAAAAGACGGGGAAAATCAGGACAAAGCGCGAAACAGGCGTGCCACCGAGGCTCGATACAGCTCCGCGAACGCCGGCTCGTCACCGATCGCTTCCAGCAGCCCGGCCAGCCGCAGCGAGAGCAAGCCGTGCAAGTGGGCCCAGACCAACACGGACGTCTGCTCCGGATCGCCGCGCGCGATCACGCCCACGTCCATACACTCGCGCACGCGATCGACCAGGAACTGGAAGGTGCTGTATTGCGGCAGCGTGGGCTGCTCACTCACGCCGAGCGCTGCTGCTTTCGGCAGCTGCACTTGCTCCGCTGGACTCATGAAGATGAACCGATAATCGAGCGGGTTTTCCAGGCCGAACGCGCGGTACTGCTCGCATGCGGCGAGCGCACGCTCGAGCGGCGTGGCAGCCGCGAGCGCGCGCACCAAGTAGCTCGAGAACACTTCGAAACCCTGCGTGCAAGCCGCAAAGATCAGCGCCTCCTTACCGTCGAAGTGGCGATACACGGCGGCCGGCGAGACGCCCACGCGCCGCGCGACTTCACGCAGCGAAAAGCCAGGCTCGCCCACCTCGAGGAACAGATCGCGCGCGGCCGTGACGAGTAATGCCCGTGTGTCGTCCAACCCGCGTACGAATGGCCGCTTCCGCCGCGCGGGCGCCGCCACCGCCTTTTTCGGCTGTGGTTTCGAACCCGGTCGGAACGGAAGCGCCATGTTAACACTGTTCACTTAGCAACGCTTCCCGGCATCGTCAAGGGGTTCTGGGGTTGATGGTCACGCGCTCGTCGAATCTCGTCCCAGCCTTCGGCGTCGCGTTGCGTGACTCGGTTTGGGGAATGTGACAGCCTCCTCGGCTCGAGCTCCAATGCGACTGCTCCACCTGGAGAAGTCACTCGGCTGTCGCGTCGTGCCCATCCAAAGGGTGGAGAACTGAGCGATCGGTGCGCGCGATCCTTAGGGCCCGCGAATGGCTAAGTCGATCGATCTCGCTGCCGATGCATCCCGGCTGGCTTCGTTGCTCCTCAGTTACATACCAGCAGTATGCGCCTTCGTCGCGCCTCGCCAGCCGGGCGCCTCGACCGCGATCTTCGACCGACTTAGCCATTCGCGGGCCCTTAGAATCACCAGTGGCGTTTGGCGTTAATTGTCGGTCAATCCCCTTTCGGAGCGCTCTTAGCCGTCCTCACCCTTCCTCGATCTACGGTTGACAAACGGCGGCAGCGGTGTTCGCGCAAGTGAAAGAGGGTTTGAATTCCAATGCCGTTCAGTTAAGAGCTTTCGCGCCGAATTTTGTGCGGAGAGCACCTTCACGGCTAGAAAATCGAGTTCGAATTCGAACTCGATTTTTCGCGAGTCGACCCCACCACGCCAAATGTGAGCGTGAGTGATTCTCGGCGCCTACAAGAGAGCGGCTTGCTTTCCCAAACGATTTCGATCCCTTGAACTGCTAACCGATCGGCATTGGTTTGAATTCGAACTCGACTTTGCGACTTGCGACCGCCTCCCCGCCTCACGCTGAGGAGCTGCAGGGCAGTGCAGCTTTCAGAGGGGCGCGTTTCCGCGAGCCATACTCCGAGACGGGTCACGGTGAGGCAACGGGGCAGCGGGGATCCGGAAAGCCGCGGCGCGACGCCGAAGGCTCCGACGGAACGCGCGGTGGCGCGTGACCATCAACCCAAGGAAATCATTACTTACGGAGTTTCGCGACGTTGGGATATTTCTTGGGCGACCAGTGTCCGGACCAGTCGAAGTCGAGCGAGATGGCGAGATCCTGATCCTTGTTGCGGTAGCTGACGCGGCGCGGGTGGAACCGCGTGTCTTCACCCGCGATGTAGGTTTCCGTGCCGAAATGCAGCGTGCCCAGCGCGTCGATCGGTTTGTCCCAGGTGCAGAGCAGCTTCCATTGTTCGCGCAATTGCAGCACCACGCACTCGTAGCGCTGCGTGCGATCGGACTTGGCCAAGCTGATGCCGATGCGCTCGGAATCGAAAATCGAGTCGCCCACGCGCACCGCGAGCGCGACGCCGCAGCCGTCCGGCAACTCGTGCTGGCCGAAGATGGCAGCCGGCAACCATTCCGGGGGCGACCAGTCTTCGAGCGCGCGCGAGGTGGCATATTCGAGTGCGAGCTTGAGCGCAGCGCGTTCGATGCTCACGCCATCGACGGTCAGGCGCACGGGCGTCCAGGCGGTGTTCAGGCCCTTGCGCACCTCGCGCAGGCGTTGAACCTCGCGCATGGCGTTGTCCAGATCGAGCAGCGCGCGTTCGAGCGGCGCTAGTTCGGCGTGGTGCTTCGAGCACAGCTGAGCGCCGTCGGCCGGCCGCGCGGTGCAGGTGGAGACGGCCTTCGCCCAACAGTTTTTTGCGGTAGTTTCCGGTTCCAAGGCGCGGCACGGTAGCACGCGTTTTGCCGGGTCATTGTGACCAAGACAGCCGGCGCTGATGCGGCGCGTTGGCTCGAATCGCCCAATCGACGGCCGCGCGCAACGTTTCGAGTTCGAATGGCTTGGCCAGCAGGCGTAGTCCGAGTTCGTGCGCCCGCTGACGGATCTCGGCTTGGGGAAATGCGGTGACGACGATCACTGGCGTGTCGTCGCCGGCGTGCCGGAGCTGGTCGATCACGTCGAGCCCCGAACCGCCGGGCATGTTGACGTCCGTCACGATCAGATCGAAGCGAACTTTGGGGGTCGGCTCGCGCAGCAAGTGACTCAGCTCCGAGCCGTCGCTCACGGTGGTCACTTGGTAGCCGCTTTCGCACAGCACCATCGCCAACATTTCGCGCATGGCCGGGTCGTCTTCGGCGAGCACCACACGCCGCCCCACGGGCAGGCCCTGCCAGCCGCCGTTCATGGCTGAGGCTCCTCGGGGGGCGAGGCGAGCGGGGAATCCAATGCCGCTTCGACTGCGCCGCGCAGCGCGTCGAGGTCGAAGGGCTTGGCCAGCAGTTGGATGTCGAGCCGTTGCGCGCGATTGCGTGTCGCATCATGCGGGAACGCGGTGACCGCGATCACCGGCGTGACCCCGCCCTCACGGCGCAGTTGATCGATGGCGTCCAGACCGGAAGCACCGGGCATGCGCACGTCGGTCACGATCAGATCGAACGGTTCGGCGAGTGAGCCGTCGGGATGACGCTCGGAGAGCACGCGCATCATTTGCGAACCGCTGCTCACCCAGTCGACGGCGTAGCCTCGCTCGCGCAGCACGAGCAGCAGCAAATCGCGCATTGCCGCGTCGTCTTCGGCAACGAGCACGCGCTTCGGGTGCGGGGCTTGGGGCCAGGTCGGAGCGTCTTCGTCGCTCCAGGGTTCCTCCGTTGTCATCATGACGGCGTTCCCACTCCTTCCAGACACCTCGTCAGCCATTGCATCGGAGCGAGACAGTGCATTGCTCGTGCCGAGCACATCTCTCGCAAGAAACCCACAGTTCTCGCGAGAATCCGCGCCCCTACCTGCTTTGGCGTAGCGGCGCGGTGGGTGGTTTCTCCCCGTTGGGTCGGAATGACCCAAAAGTTTTACTCGATGCTAACGGCTTCGCGGCCCGTTTTCTTGCGGGTACGGATGATGCATTTCCTGACTCGAGACTTCGAAGCAAGTGATGACCCATCGATCCAGCAATGCCAGCGCGCGCTTCGCCCAGCGGATGACCGGCGCAATCGAGCGGGTGATGAACCGAGCGGTGGAGGAGCGCGCCGTGGTGCCGTTGGGCATCGCCGCGACGCTGTTGGTCGGCGCGGGTGACTACGCCACGGGCGTCGAGACCACCTTTACCCTGCTCTACCTGTTCCCGCTCGCGTTCGGCACCTGGCTACGCGGGCGCGGCTTCGGTTTTTTTCTGGCCGCACTTGCCACGTGCTGCGCCACGCTCACCGAGTGCGTCAGCACGGTCCGCCCGCTTCGCACTGGGACGCTGATTTGGAACCAATTTGCCAGCTTGAGCCTGATGCTGCTGGTGGTCTGGGTGTTGGTGGTGCTGCGCACCTACGTGGAGCGAGAGCGGAGCTCGCGCGAGCTCGCGGTCGAGCAGCTGCGGCACGCGGAGCGGCTCAATGTGATTGGCAAGCTCGCGGCAGGCGTCGCGCACGAACTCGGCACGCCGCTGAACGTGATCTCGGGCAGCGCAGAGATGCTGCGCACGAGCCCGCTGAGTCACGCGAACATCAGCAAGTATTCCGCGTCTATCCTGGAACAGACCCGCAAAATGACGGTCATTATCCGACATTTACTGGATTTTGGCCGCCGCGGCGGCGCCTCACGCGCCACCGTGGATTTGAACGACGTGGTGACTCACGCGGTGGATTTGCTGCTGCCGACGGCCAAGCGCCGCAGCTGCCAACTGCTCATCGAGCGGCTGCCACGCGGCGTTCCGGTGATCGTCAATGCTTCGGAGATCGAGCAAGTGTTCTCGAATCTATTGCTGAACGCGCTCCAGGCGATGCCGGAGGGTGGCACTGCCCACGTTCGGGTCGGCGTCGAGACGAGAGAAACCGCGGGCGCCACCTTTCGCCCCTTCGCCTGCGTGGCCGTGCAAGACGACGGCGAAGGCATCGACGAGCGTGATCTGGCGCACGTGTTCGATCCGTTCTTCACCACCAAAGGCGTCGGTGAGGGTACGGGCCTCGGTCTCTCGGTGAGCTACGGCATCGTGCAAGACCACGCGGGTCGCATCGAAGTCAGCAGTGTCAAAGGCAAGGGAGCGTGCTTCACCGTTCTTTTACCGCTTGCCACGAGCCGCAACCGCGAAGAACGGCGCACCACCCACGAATCTGGCGAAACCGCGCACGCCAAGGAGGCATCGTCATGAACAAATTACTGATCGCAACCGTCGCGTCTTCGTTTTTGTGCAAGGCCGGTCTATCGCTCGCTCAGCAGCCGGCCGCTGCGCCCGAAGCGCCGGCTCCAGCCCAACCGACGGCCGCTGCGCCCGAAGCGCCGGCTCCAGCCCAACCGACAGCCGCTGCGCCCGAAGCGCCGGCTCCAGCCCAACCGACGGCCGCTGCGCCCGAAGCGCCGCCGCCCGCGCCCCCTGCACCGCCCGCCGCGCCCGCCGCGACTCAGGCGCCCGCGCCTGCACCGACGGGACAGTGGGTCTACACCAGCCAATACGGTTGGCTCTGGATGCCGTACGCGCAGGCGTACACCTACGTTTACCCCGACAGCGATGCCGCATACACGTACGCTTACTATCCGGCTTACGGTTGGCGCTGGGTGGCTTCGCCATGGGTATTCGGATACGGCCCTGCGCCGTACTGGGGTGTGCGCGGTCGCGTCGGTTTCGCCTGGTACGCGCATCCCTGGTACCACTCCGCGTTCGTCGTTCACGGCGGCGTGTACCGCGGCGGCAGCGTGTATCATCCCCGCGCGTATCACGCGCCGAGCTATGGCCATGTCGGCGGATACCACGGCGGCGGATACCACGGCGGCGGATACCACGGCGGCGGATACCACGGCGGCGGATACCACGGCGGCGGATACCATGGCGGCGGGCACGGTCGTCGTGGCGGGGCGCGCAGGGTTTGCGGGCACGTAACGCAGCTGGTAGCTAGCGTGCCGTGGTGAGTCTCGACTCAGAACGGCCGTTGCCGCGCCGATTGAGCAAGCGCGTCGCGGAGTGCTTGGTGCTGCCCTTGGCCACCGTCGCCGAGCATTGGGCGGCGGGGCGAATCCGTGTCATCAGCCCTGAGAGCAACGAGCCGCGCTGGCTCCCGCTCGAAGCGCTGGTCTTCGACGATGACCAACTGTTGTTCGATGGCGCGCGGATCGACGCCCTACCCGCCCGCAGCTACGCCCTGTTGAACAAACCCAAGCAGGTCACCAGCACCACCCACGATCCCGATGGCAAGGCGGATCTGTCGCCGTTTCTACGGGCGATGCCCGCGGGCTGCTTCCCGGTAGGGCGGCTGGATCGCGAAACCAGCGGCATCTTGCTGTGTACCAACGACGGCAACTTGGCCAACGCGGTCTTGCGGCCCGACCACGAAACCAGCAAAACGTATTGGCTGTGGCTCGACGACGTACTCGAGCCGGACGATCCGCGGCTCGCCCAGTTGCGGCTGGGTGTCGAGCACCATGGCCAGCTGCTCTCGGCCAAACAGGCGCGCATCGTGGCTCGAACGGAGTACGCCACCGAACTCGAACTGACTTTGACCGAAGGCAAGAAGCGTCAGATCCGGCACATGTGCCGCTTGCTCGACCTGCACCTCGTGCACCTCCACCGTTCCCGCATTGGCCCATTGTCGGACGCGGGCCTCGCGCTCGGCAGTTGGCGTTTGCTTTCGCCCGCGGAAGTGGAGGCATTGTGGGCAGCTACGGGCGGCCGAGCGCGGCTACGGCAGCGCAAGGTCGCGGCGTTGTTCCGCCTCGCGCACGCCGCACGCAACGCGGGCACACCACTTCTGCGCCTAGAGGCTTGGCTCGAACGCGAAACGTGAAATCGGGATGAAAATGCCCCAACCGAGCGTTCTCAGCTCGATCGGCTCGTGCTTCGAGCCCGCCAGCGTCAAGATAGAACGATGAACGCGCTTCACAGCTTGCTCAAAATGGTCGTCGCTCAGCAGGCTGATGAGCTACGCCTCGGCGTCGAGCGAGCTCCGGTAGTGCTCACCGGCGGCGTGCCCAAAAACCTGACCCTGGCGGAGACCGGCGAACGCGTGCTGCGACAAATGCTCGGTTCACTGCTGTCACCACAAGCCGAGGCCAGCTTGGCGCGGGGTGAGGCATACCGCTTTGCGCACGACGCGGGCGAGGGCTTCGGCGTGTACCAAGTGAAATTCTTGCCGCGCGCCAAGCACGAAACTGGCTTCGACGTCACGTTGACGAACACGCGCCATCAAGCCGCGATAACCGTGCCCGTCACATCGGCGGGGCCCGCTGCGCCTGCTATGCCCGCTGTGGCCGCCGCACCGCCGCTCGCAGCGCCTTCGTCGACCGCGCCCGTGGCCCATCCTGCGCTGCCGGCCACCGTCACCAGCTCGCTCGAAGCGCTTTTGGCGCGCGCCGCTGCGCTCCGCGCCAGCGATATTCACGTGCGCCAAGGCGAAGCCGCGTACGCGCGCATCGACGGGAAATTGTCGCTGCTGCAAGCGGGCGCGCACGACATTTCAGAACTCTTGGGCGCGGCCTGCGCCGGAGCGACCGCGCGCTCGAGCGCCGACCTCGGGCTCGACAGCCCGAGCGCAGGCCGCCTGCGTTTGCACACGTACCTGGCAGGCGGTATCCCCACATTGGCGGTGCGCCTCCTGCCGCCCGAAATCCCGTCGCTGTCAGCGCTCGGCTTCCCCAATGAGCTGAAAGACCTCGCGGCGCTGCCCAACGGCCTGGTGCTGCTCACCGGCCCGGCCGGCTCAGGCAAGAGCACCACCGCCGCCGCACTCTGCCAAGAACTGATCCGGCAGCGCTCGGTCATGCTGCTCACGCTCGAAGATCCGGTCGAATACGCGTTCGATACGCGGCACACGAGCAGCATCGTGCGACAGCGCCAAATCGGCCTGGATGTGCCCGATTTCGTGACCGGCCTGCGCGACGCGCTGCGCGAAGACCCGGACGTGTTGCTGATCGGCGAAATGCGCGACGCGGAATCGATCAGCCTCGCGTTGACCGCAGCCGAGACCGGGCACCTCGTGTTCGCCACCCTGCACAGCCGCGGCGCAGCCTCTGCCATCGATCGCATCATCGATGCCTATCCCGGCCCGCGCCAACAGCAACTCCGCGTGCAACTGTCCGAGTCATTGCGCGCAGTGATCGCTCAGCGCCTGCTGCCGCATGCACGCGGCAGCGGCCGAGCCCTCGCGCTCGAAGTGCTGCGCCGAAACTCCGCGGTCGCCAACTTGATCCGGGAAGGGAAAACCCCACAGCTCACCAGCGCCATGCAGTCCTCTCGCAAGGAAGGCATGGTCCTGCTCGAGCGCAGCCTGGCCGACCTGTGCCGCGCTGGCACCATCGAAGAACGCCATGCCTTCGCCGCTGCCAACGACCAAGACTCACTCATGGAGTACCTGCACGCCGCACGCAAAACGCAGTGAAGGCGCCGAGAATTGGGGTTGATGGTCACCCGCCACGCCGCGCCCCGTCACAGCCTTCGGCGGCGCGTCGCGAGCCCTAAAGACGACACTCGACGCCAGAGCCGATCTTTGCCGCGCTCCCTGAGATGAACCGGCGAGTCGCGGAGGCCGCACAGACAGAACAGAGATTTTCGGGTTTGCGCTAGCGTCACGCCGCGAACCCCAATCTCCCTCCCTTCCCGCCCAATCTCCCTCCCTTCCCGCCCAATCTCCCTCCCTTCCCGCCCAATC